>Ga0255132_1000879_pt1 | contig 11622 bp, 7 predicted proteins | sample Law_Law_RepA_8d_FD_188551 | JGI IMG/M metagenome (GOLD analysis project Ga0255132, IMG submission 188551) | Freshwater microbial communities from St. Lawrence River, New York, United States - Law_Law_RepA_8d | ecosystem: Environmental > Aquatic > Freshwater > River | place: USA: New York...
CCAGGGGAGTGCCTGGCTTACATATCGAGCCAGCCTTGGACGTGAAGCGATCGCGCTGGAGATTGATGACGCGCCACTCGGCATCCTCTTGAATCGTGCCCCACTCTTCGGCCTCCCGAAGGGGCATGCGCCGCGTGGACCACTCGCTCCGTGGGGTGCCACGGTGGCTCAGGCGGTGGCTGTGTCAGAGCGCATTCAGCGCGCCGCCACCTGGCTCGGAGCGGAGTACGGACTCGTCTCGCTGGATGCAGACCCGTGGCTGCCGGCTGGCGAGGCGACCGAGGCCGCGTTCCGTAACGCCGGCCTTGAGAAGAGCGACGAGATTTTTCCGAGCCAACACACGATGGTGCTGCGCGCTAGCGCGACCGGAACATCGGAGGCTGACCTCTTTGAGGGGATCACCAAGAGCACCCGACAACGCATCGCGCTCGCCGAGCGTGCCGGATTTGTTGCCGAGCGGATCACGCACCTCACTCCTGCTCCTGAGCGCACCGCACTGTGGGCCCAAGTGCAGCTCCTGCTCGAAGCGACGGCACAGCGCAAGTCGTTCGCGCTCGGCTCTTCCGCCGCCATGATCCGCTGGTGGGATCAACTTGTTGCGACGGAACGTGCTGAGATCCTCGCCGTTCGCGGCGCCGCTGGCACGCTGGTCGCGTTCATTGTCATCTTGCGACATGGTGAGCGCATCACGACCGACGCATCGGGCGACGATCCGATCGCGCGGAAGGAGACTCCAGGGGCTCTCGCGCTGTTGCGTTGGACCGCGATCAAGATTGCTGCAGGGGAGCGTCGCATCACCGATCTCGGCGGCGTGGATGTTGCTGGGCATCGAGATGTTCCGGCTGAGGGCGACGCAATGCATGGTCTCTACACCCACAAGGCGTCGTTCGGAGCAGTCTGGACGCCGATGGCGGGTGCGCACCGTGTCGTGCTCCGCCCGCGTGCACTCCGACTACGGTCACTCCTCGGCCGAATGAGAGGAGGTCGCTGATGAGCGAGCGTCCACTGCGCGACCTGATTACACGACTTGAGGAGTTGCATCTAGTAGTAACTCCTGTATCAACGGACGTCTCCATTACCAGCGCCCCCACACACGATTCGCGGCTCGTCACAACGGGCGGCATCTTTGTCGCGATCCCTGGGCGAATCGCAGACGGTGCAACGTTTATCGCGAGCGCGGCCGAACGCGGTGCAGTCGCGGTGCTGTGCGAGCAGCAGATTGCCTCGAGCGTGCCGCTCATCGTCATTCGTGATGCGCGTGCCGCTCTCGCCGCTGCGGCGGCATGGTGGGAGGGCGATCCGGCCGAAGGGCTCATCGCGATCGGCGTCACGGGTACCGACGGCAAGACCACCACGTCAACGTTCCTCTCAACCGCACTGACCGCCGCTGGACTGCGCACTGGACTGATCTCCACGGCGATCAGCCGTGTTGGTGGCACACAGCGGGCGGCTGCGGCGCATCAGACCACGCCAGAGGCCCCCGCCTTGCAACGTGCGCTGCGCGAGATGGTGGAGGCTGGCGACGAAGCAGCAGTTGTAGAGAGCACCAGTCACGGGCTACAACTAGAGCGCGTCGGCGCGATTAACTTCGCGTCAGCGATCTATACGACCTTCTCACCAGATCATCTCGACTTCCATGCGACCCTTGATGAATATCGCGCCGCCAAGGCGAAGCTCGTGGCAAGAACGGTGGGCAGTGCAGCGAGTCGTGCGCGCCAACTGCCGCGTGTGGTGGTGGTGCACGCGAGCGATCCAGCGGTGCAGCCGTTCGCCGACGCGGCAGAGGCGGCTGGGCTGCAGGTTGCCCGATTCGATGCCTACTCGGATCACGAGGTGCTCATCAACGGAGTGAAGGCCGAGTTGCATCTCAGCATGCCTGGTCGAATCAATGCCGCGAATGCTGCTGCAGCACTCACCCTTGTCGCTGCATGGGGCCTGCCACTCCCCGCAGCGATCGCCGCGGTTGAGGCCGAGATCGGCCCTCCTGGTCGCAGTCAGCTGATTGACGGCACACAGCCATTCCGCGTCATTGTTGATTTCGCCCATACCGGCCCGTCGCTGACGGCGTCGGTGGCGGTGGCGCGCGAACTGTGTGGTCCCGCTGGACGCCTGCTGCTCGTCACCGGTGCCGCAGGCGAGCGCGACCCTGGTCGACGCACAGCAGTCGGTCGAGCGGCAACGGGCGCCGACTTGGTATGGATCGCCGACGAAGACCCGCGGGGGGAGGATCCTGACCGCATCGCGGAGGCGATCCGAGCGGCGTTCCTCGCTGCGGCCCCGCGCGCAGGGAGCAGTCTTGAGATCCTTCATGACCGTGCCGCCGCCATTCGTGCGGCGATCGGCGCCGCCCAACCGGGTGACGTCGTCCTTCTGGCAGGGAAGGGGCACGAGCGCACCATTGAACGCCACGGAGTTGACGAGGCCTGGGATGAGGCGGCGGCGGCGCGGAGCGCGCTTGCGGCGCTCGGCTATTCTCCAAAACTATGAGCATCGAACCGCAGCCAGTAGAGAAGACGCCTCGGGCAAAGCGCCCGCCGGCGGATCCAATCGCCAAGGTCCGCGCGCTTGCGCGACCGGTCGAGTCGCTCCGCGAGGCGCTGCGCGACAAGGTTGCTGCGGGAATCGGTACGGCGGAGGCGGCGCGCCTCGTTGATGATGCCTTCCTCTTCGCCGTCGAGGCGCACGGCACACAGGTGCGTGCCTCGGGTGAGCCATATGTGACCCATCCCGCTGAGGCGGCGCTGATTCTTGCTGATCTGGGCCTTGATGCGGCAACCCTCGTGGCCGCGCTGCTCCATGACGTTCCCGAGGACACGTCGGTGACCACCGCCGAGATCGCAGAGCGTTTCGGTGATGAGGTCGGCACCCTAGTTGATGGTGTCACCAAGCTGAGCAAGTTTTCTGCAATGAGCGCTGAAGAGCAGCACGCCGAGAACATTCGCAAGATGTTCCTTGCCATGTCGCAAGACATTCGCGTGGTGCTCATCAAACTCGGTGATCGACTGCACAATATGCGCACCCTGGCAGCGCTGCCAGCAGAGAAGCAGCGCCGCATCGCCCGGCAGACGCTTGAGATCTACGCCCCACTCGCAGAGCGCCTCGGCATCTGGCAGATGAAGTGGGAGCTCGAGGACCTCGCCTTCAAGGCGCTCGAGCCTGAGCGGTACCACGAGCTGGCGAGCTTAGTCGAGCTGCGACGAGACCTGCGCGCTGATTACGTTGATCGTGCCATCGCCATCCTCAAGCCAGAGCTTGAGCGCGCGGGCATCGAGGCAGAGTTCTCCGGCCGAGCAAAGCACCTCTACTCGATTCACAAGAAGATGGCGCGCCGATCGAGCGACTTCTCGGAGATTTACGACGTCTACGCGATCCGCGTGATCGTTGAGAACCTACGCGACTGCTACGCAGCTCTCGGCGCGGTTCACAGCGTCTGGCGACCGATTCCAAATCAGTTTGACGACTACATCGCCGTGCCGAAGAACAATCTCTACCAGAGCCTACACACGGCAGTGGTCGCACTCGACGGGCGTCCACTTGAGGTGCAGATCCGCACGAGATCAATGCATGAGGTCGCCGAGGTCGGAATCGCTGCGCACTGGCGCTATAAGGATGGCACGCAGCCGGATGCCGCCTACGACGCGAAGCTCGCCTGGCTACGCCAACTCTTGGAGTGGCAGCGCGACGTTACCGACGCCTCTGAGTTCCTCGAGGGCGTTCGACTGGATGTGTTCCAGGACCAGGTCTATGTCTTCACACCGAAGGGTGACGTGAAGGAGCTTCCTGCTGGCGCTACGCCGCTCGACTTCGCCTATCTGGTGCATACCGATATCGGCCACCGCTGCATTGGCGCGAAGGTAAACAACCGTCTTGTGCCTCTCGAATATCGGCTGAAGTCGGGCGACATTATTGAGGTGGTAACGGCGCGCGGAAAGCATGGGCCAAGTCGTGACTGGCTGAATGTCGCCACTACGCGACAGGCGCGCAACAAGATCCGGCAGTGGTTCAAGCACCAGGAGCGCGACGAGAACGTTCTGCACGGGCGCGAGTCACTGGAGCGCGAGCTTCGCCGCCTCGCCCGCACCACCCTTGAATCAATCGGTCGTGAGCGACTTGAGGAGGTCGCAAAGCAGATGAACCAGGGGAGCGTTGATGATTTGTACGCCGCGATCGGCTACGGCGCAATCGGCCCACAGCAGGTGGTTTCGCGCCTTGGCGTTGCCTCGGACGACGCGAAGTCACTCTTGCCGCTGAGTACGAGCGCTGCGGCGGTCGCCCCGGCTGAGCGAACCGGCGGGATTCGCGTGAAGGGGGTGCCTGATCTCCTGACGCGATTCGGCCGCTGCTGCCGTCCACTCCCAGGCGATCCGATTGTTGGCTTCATTACTCGTGGCAAGGGGGTCACTGTGCACCTCGCCAGCTGTGACGCCTCAACCTCTGCCCGCGAGGCGTCGCGCCTCATCGATGTGGAGTGGGAGATGACGCCGGCCACCACCGAAAGCTACCCGGTGACGATTCGCGTGGAGGGGCTTGATCGCACCGGCCTCTTGACGGAGATCACCCAGGTGGTCGCGGAGCAGAAGGTGAACATCTTGTCCGCTACTGTTCAGACGACAGGCCAAACGAATGCGGAGATGTTGATGACCCTTGCCGTCGGCTCTATTAGTGAACTTGCCAGGCTGATGGCACGACTGGAACGCGTCCGCGGCGTGCGCAGCGTTTCGCGGGAGCAGCACCAGTGAGCGGCTTCCAGTCTCCTCGCGGACTGCGCGACCTGCTTGAGCCACTTGCGTCGGCGCACGGCTGGGCGACGGATCGTGCCTGGGCCGCGGCAGACGCCGCCGGCTACGCACGCATCGAGTTGCCGATCGCCGAGGAGAGCGCACTCTTTGAGCGCGCCGTCGGCGGCACCTCCGACATCGTCGCGAAGGAGCTCTATCGACTAGAGCCTCGTGGAGATGATGCGATCACCTTGGCGCTTCGGCCTGAGGCAACCGCCGGTGCCGTTCGGGCCTACATCCAACACGGCATGCGCTCCCAGCCGCAGCCCGTACGCCTTGCGACAGTTGCGCAGCTCTTCCGTTACGACCGCCCACAGAAGGGGCGCTATCGCCAGTTCACGCAGTTCGACATCGAGGCGATCGGCGACGGTGGCCCAGGGATCGACCTTGAGGTGATTGAGCTCGGTGCCAACTACCTGCGCGAACTGGGGCTCACCGATGTGCAGGTGCACCTGAACTCTGTTGGCTGTGCAACCTGCCGCCCCGCCTACGTTGAGACGTTGCGCGCCCACTTCACGCCGGCCGCGCAGGAGCTGAGCGAGGTCGATCAGTCACGACTTGCCACGAACCCGCTACGCCTGCTCGACTCCAAAGAGCCAGCGGCGGTGAAGCGCGCAGCAAGCGCACCGGTCATTACCGATCACCTCTGTGCCGATTGTGCAGCGCATCACGCGGCGGTCACCGCGGGACTGGCAACGATCGGCGTCACCGTGCTTGCTGCGCCACGGCTGGTTCGCGGACTCGACTACTACACCCGCACCGCGTGGGAGTACCTCCTTCCCGGAGAGCAGGGTCAGCAGGGGGCACTGGGTGGCGGCGGTCGCTACGACGGACTCGTCGAACTACTCGGCGGCACGCCAACCCCTGCGATCGGTTTTGCCATCGGCATCGACCGTGTCGTGCTCGCGCTTGAGGCGCGCGGACTGCTACCAGCAGTGGCGGGCGGTCCAGCCATCGTTGTTGCTGGCATTGAACCCGACTCGGTGGCCGATCGCGTTGCGATCGCTGGCCAACTGCGAGCCGCTGGGGCGAGCGCACGGGCCGACGTCAGCACGCGCAAGATTGGGAAGCAACTCGAGGGTGCCGTGCGCGATGGCGCGTTGGCGGTCATCATCGTCGAGCCAGATGGGCGCCTCACCTTGCGAGATCTCGTCAAGGCGAGTCAGGCGGAGCCAGCGGAGCGTGGTGGCGTGATCGCCGCAGCACTTCGCCTGGTGCAGAACGAGGGGTAGCATGACCGACGCGGCAAAACTGACCACGGGCCTTCGGAGCGATGTCTGCGGCGCACTGCGCCCAAGTGATGTCGGTCGACGCGTGCGGCTCGCCGGTTGGATTCACCGCCGACGCGACCACGGCAGCCTCGTCTTTATCGACCTTCGCGATCGCTACGGCATCGTGCAGCTGGTCGTTGACGCCGCCGTCGCCCCTGAAGCCCACGCAGCTCTCACCGACGCCCGGAGCGAGTGGGTGATCGCCGTTGAGGGGACCGTTGCAGCGCGACGTGCAGGCACCGAGAACGAGAAGCTCGCCACCGGCGGCATTGAGGTCGCCGGTGAGAGCGTGACCGTGCTCTCCCAGGCCAAGACCCCACCCTTCTATATCAATGACACCGAGGCCCCCGTCGACGAGAGCCTCCGGCTGAAGTACCGCTACCTCGACCTGCGCCGTGAGCCACTGCGCGACCGAATCCTCCTGCGCAGCGCCATGGTGCAGGCGATCCGCGAAGTGCACCACGAGCACGGCTTTGTTGAGGTAGAGACACCGATCCTGATCAAGTCGACCCCTGAGGGTGCGCGCGACTTTATCGTCCCGTCTCGACTGCAGCAGGGGAGCGTCTACGCGCTGCCACAGTCGCCGCAGCAGATGAAGCAGCTCCTGATGGTCGCGGGCTTCGACCGCTACTTCCAGATCGCCCGCTGCTTCCGTGATGAGGACCTTCGTGGCGATCGTCAGCCAGAGTTCACCCAGCTCGACATTGAGATGAGCTTTGTGGACGAGGCGAGCGTGCGCGCCTATGTCGAGGCGATGGTGATCGAGGTGACGAAGCGCATTCGACCCGATCGCCCAATTCAGCAACTGCCGCTCCCAACGTTTACCTACGACGAGGCGATGGAGCGCTACGGCTCCGACAAGCCCGACATTCGCTTCGCGATGGAGCTGATCGATCTCGGCGCGGCGCTCCCTGAGAGCACCGGGTTCAAGGTGTTCGATGAGACGCGCGCCAGCGGTGGACGCATCCGCGCCATTCGTGTTGCCGGTCGCGGTTCGATTACCCGTTCCGACGTCGACGATCTGACCGAACGCGCCAAGCGCTACGGCGCGAACGGCCTGGTGTGGATCGCGCTGCAGCCGGATGGCGAGGTCCGCTCGCCGATTGCAAAGTTCCTCTCCCCAGAGGCGACCGCCGCGCTCTGGTCGGCAACGGGAGGCAAGGCAACGCATGCGGATGGCGATCTCCTTCTGATCGTCGCTGGGCCAAAGATCCTCTCGGCTGAGGTGCTCGGTCGTCTGCGCGTCGAGGTTGCGCTTGAGCTCGGCCTCGCCGATCCCGATGTGCTCGCCTTCTGCTGGGTGCACCGCTTCCCGATGTATCAGTGGGAGGCCGAGTCGGGGCGATGGGATGCGACGCACAATCCGTTCTCCGCACCCGTTCCTGAACATCTCAACCTGCTCGCCACGACGTCGGGTGATCTTGCCAAGCGCAGCGAGGGCGATCCCGCCGCGGGGGCGCTTGCACAGCAGTACGACATTGTGCTGAATGGCTGGGAGCTTGGCGGTGGCTCGATCCGTATTCACGATCGCGCGCTTCTCGAGCGCTCCTTTGCACTGATGGGGCATTCACTCGAAGATGCGCGAGCTAAGTTTGGTGCGCTGCTCGATGCGTTTGAATACGGCGCACCGCCACACGGCGGCATTGCTATTGGCGTCGAGCGCTGGGCGGCGCTGCTCGCCGGTCAGATCAACATTCGCGAAGTGATGGCCTTCCCGAAGACGCAGTCGGGGAGCGATCTAATGCTTGAGGCACCATCGGAGCCAGATGCGAAGCAGTGGGCCGAACTCGGCCTCTCGGTGCGCCCAGTTAAGAGCTAGCGCTCCTCAGCCTGAGAGCCGCGCTGCTCCCACGGATCAACAGTGTTGGTGTCTGCGGGCGGTGCTTCGTAGGCGAGTGATGCACGGCCATCAGAGGGGCTAACCGCACCCTCATCGCCGCACTCCAACTGCGCCTCTGACAAACCGGCGTAGTCGATGGGTGTGAGGCGAATCGGTCCAGCCTCGCCATTTCGCGAAGCGATAAGCACCTGCTCGCCCTGTCGGCCATGCCCTGCAATGAGCGCCGTGATCGTCTCCGGATCAACGCCAGCGTGGCTCAGGGGGAGGGTGATCACGGCTGTTGTCCCTGCGACCTCACCGAACGCATCAGCAGCCACAGCGGCGAACTCAGCCGAGGGGGTGGCGCGGCTCAAGGTTGGGGCAACTTCGCCCGTGGCAAGACCCGAGATAAGGATCGGATGTGCACCGCCAGACCAGGCGGCCTCGACTAGTCGCGAGAGCTCTGGGCGGGCAACCCCAGGGGCTGCCGGAGGGCCTGAAATGATGATGTGTGCAGCAACGGTCATGCCCAGAAGTATACGGGTCGGCGAAGCGTGCGAGAATCTCCCGATGACCACAGTTAATCCACCCGCAGGTCTCGTCGCGCAAACCGGCATCCGCACGGTCGGTATCGTCGCGCACGTTGACCATGGCAAGACCACCCTGGTCGATAGCCTCCTCCGTCAGAACGGCGCCTTCCGGGCCAATGCAGAGCTCGTTGAGCGCGTCATGGATAGCGGCGACCTTGAGCGCGAGAAGGGGATCACGATCCTCGCCAAGGAGACCGCCATCGACTTCAAGGGGGTTCGCGTCGTTATCGTCGACACCCCAGGGCACGCCGACTTCGGTGGTGAGGTGGAGCGAAGCCTCCTTGCTGTAGATGCCGTCCTCCTCTTGGTGGATGCCTCCGAGGGGCCACTCCCACAGACGCGCTACGTCCTCTCGAAGGCACTGGCGCGATCGCTCCCCGTCATCCTCGTCATCAACAAGATCGATCGCCCCGATGCGCGCATCAAGGAGGTGATCGACGAGGTCTACGAGCTCTTCTTGGATCTCGGTGCGAACGAGCAGCAGATCGACTTCCCAATCGTCTATACGAATGCCCGTGCCGGTACCGCCACGCGTGACATGGAGCAGCCTGGCACCGACCTGATCCCACTCCTCGATTGCGTTCTCGTTACCGCCCCCGCACCGATGCACGAGCCAGGCCACCCACTGCAGGTGCTGATCACCAACCTCGCCGCGAACGACTTCGTCGGCCGCATCGCTGTTGGTCGCATTCGCAACGGTATTGTCCGCAAGGGCGCCAAGATCACCATCATTCGCGAGGGGAGTGCCGTCACCGGCACCGTGACCAGCCTTACCCTCCCGCAAGGGATCGAGCGCGTCGAAGTTGCTGAGGCCGGCCCTGGCGAAATCGTCGGCATTGCCGGACTCGCCGACGTTGAGATCGGTGAGACGATCACCGATCCAGCTGATCCGCGCCCACTTGAGCGACTCCATGTTGATCCGCCAACGCTGCAGATGACCTTCGGCGTCAACACGAGCCCGATCGGTGGCAAGGACGGGAAGTTCCTCACCTCACGACAGTTGAAGGCCCGACTCGAAAAAGAGGTGCTCGGCAACCCTGCGATTGAGGTCAGCCCTACCGACTCAGGCGAAGCATTCCAGGTTCGCGGCCGCGGCGAACTTCAGCTCGCGATCCTCGTGGAGCAGATGCGTCGCGAAGGATTTGAGATCGAGGTCTCACGGCCAGAGGTGCTGCTCCATCGAACCGAGAACGGCATCGAGGAGCCATTTGAGCAGCTCACGATCGACGTACCAGTTGACTTCGTTGGTGTGATCACCGGCATCATGGCCGAGCGTCGTGCACGCATGGAGAACATTCAGCACGGCGCAGACGGTCGTGCCCGCGTCGACTTCTTGATTCCAACGCGCGGCCTGATCGGCGTGCGCGGACGCATTCTCACCGAGACGCGCGGCACCGCGCTGATCCATCAGCTCTCTGCCGGGTACAAGCCGTGGGTTGGCGAGATCCCGCATCGCACGAACGGCTGCCTCATCTCTGACCGCACGGGCATGACCACCGGCTATGCGCTCTACGGCATTCAGGAGCGCGGCGAACTCTTTGTAAACGAGGGCGAGCAGACCTACGAGGGGCAGATCATTGGCGAGAGCGCAAAGCCTGGCGACATGGATGTGAACGCCGTCCGCGAGAAGAAGCTCACCAACATGCGCACGCACTCACACGACGAGGCGATTCGCTTGACCCCGCCGCGCCGCATGGCGCTGGAGAACGCCCTCGAGTTCATCGGCCCTGACGAGCTTATTGAGGTGACTCCTTCAGCACTGCGCCTGCGCAAGCGCCTGCTGAACGAGAACGACCGACGTCGTGATGCGGGCCGCCGCGCCGAAATGCGGGAGTCCCAGTAGCCCTCGTCCGATGACGCCAACCCGACTCTTCCTGGATCACGCGGCGGGATCGCCGACGCTCCCAGAGGTTGTCGACTTAATGGCGGACCTGCAGCGCGCCGGCATCGGCAATCCGAACGGTGGCCACACCGAGGCTCGACGGGCACGGGCGATCCTTGACGACGCACGAGCGAGTCTCGCCGAGGATTTCAGCGTGGAGCCACGGCAGATCACCTTCACGGCGACCGCCTCTGAGGCGCTCGCCCTCGGCCTGCACTCCGCCTTGACGCCGACCCTCACCCTCGTCACGACGGCGGGGGAGCACCGCGGATCGCGCGCCCTGGCGGCGCAGCATGCTGCCGCGGGCGGCGCCGTAGAGCTGCTCGCCCTCGACGCCCACGGTGTGATGCAGGCTGCAGCGCTTCGCGCTGATCACCCTGGAGCCGTGGGGCTCTTCGCACTCGCCTCAGGCGAGGTCGGCACGATCCAGCCGTGGGCGACGTTCGCCACCGCGTGGCGCACATCCGGCGGCGGCGCACTCGTGGTCGACGCGGTGCAGGCGGCATACGACCACGAACTGAACGCCCAAGCGACCGGAGCTGCGCATCTTGTTGTGGGCTCCGCCAAGGTCGGCGGACCATTCGGCATCGCCGCGTTGATCAGTGCGGTAGATGCCAAGGTGCGACCACTCATCGTCGGTGGTGGTCAGGAGCGCGGCCGTCGTGGCGGCACAGAGGCAGTCGTCCTTGCCGCTGGATTCGCCGCCGCGTATCGCGCGCACCGTCTCCACTCTGCGCAGACACGCCAGCACCTCACCACCATCACAACCGCCTTCGATGATGCACTCGGCTCACTCACTTCGCTCGGGTTGGTGCCGACCGGCGCACCGCTCACGAGCGACACACGCCTCGTTGGACATCGTTCATATGCGGCGGACTGGGCGCTCGGCGATGACCTTGTTGCGGCGCTTGATCATGCAGGGGTCGCCGCCTCAACAGGTTCCGCGTGCATCAGCGGATCACGCGAGCCCTCAGAGGCACTCCGCGCCATGGGACACAGCGAAGGTAAATCCCGTGGTGGCCTCCGCCTCACCTTTGGGCGCACATCAACAGTGGAGGAGGCGCGTCACGCCGCAACCCTCGTTCGCTCCGTACTAGAGCGCGTGCGCACCGCGGTGCCAGCATGACGCTCACAACGACACCGCTTGGTGGACTCCCGACCGGTTGGCAGGCGGCACCAGAGGCAACCGCACCTGAGCGTGTTCTCGTTGCGCTCTCAGGCGGGGTGGACTCATCGGTCGCTGCTGCACTCTTGGTTGAAGCAGGCCATGAAGTGGTGGGTG
>Ga0255132_1000881_pt1 | contig 11620 bp, 8 predicted proteins | sample Law_Law_RepA_8d_FD_188551 | JGI IMG/M metagenome (GOLD analysis project Ga0255132, IMG submission 188551) | Freshwater microbial communities from St. Lawrence River, New York, United States - Law_Law_RepA_8d | ecosystem: Environmental > Aquatic > Freshwater > River | place: USA: New York...
AGTTGGTAAGGGGGCCGTCGGTATTGGGCAAGTTGCGGGAGTGGAGACAGCGGGAAACGTATTGCAGTTGCAGGATGAAATATCGCAGATTGTCGCGCCGACTTTAGCGAACTATGAATTTGTAGGATACATGGTTACGGATCCGAAACATCACGTGATTGCATCGAACCATGCGATGCTGCTCGGACAAAAAGTAGAAGAGTGGGAGGAAGACTTAGGAAAAGTATTCGACAATCGAAATATCGTCACCGCCCCCTTCGCAAGCATCGTACCCTTGAGTGACAAGCTTGGGCAAATGCACAGCGGTGTTCCAACAATGTTTGTCAGTGTGCCCGTTTACAACGGAGACTTGCAAGTCATCGCGGCACTATCGTTGCGAATTCGTCCGGAACGAGAGTTCACACACCTTGTCCAACTCGGAAGAATTGGTCGGTCGGGTGAGACTTATGCTGTCGACCGAGATGGGCTCATGGTATCGAACAGCCGTTTTGATGATGCATTGATTCTGCTTGGGATTTTGCAAGATCGAGAAGGAACAGAATCGATTCTACAAGTCCAACTGCGAGACCCGGGTGGAGATATGACGCGGGGGTATCGACCGAAGCTGCGTCGTGGGGAATTGGGATATACGAAGGCAGCCGCAGCCTTGATGGAAAAGAAGGATGGGATCAATATCACTGGGTACAGGGATTATCGTGGAGTCCCCGTGGTCGGCGTTTGGACTTGGCTAGGGAATTATGACTTCGGATTGGTAACCGAGATCGACTACGACGAAGCTTTCGAACCACTGAATATCTTGCGTCGCGCTTTTTACACGATGTTTGGGTTGTTGAGCTTAAGCGCTCTCGCGATTTTCATCTTCACCTTGATTGTGACCCGGCTTCAGAAAGAAGCCAGACAAGCGGCGGTGGAAGCAAAGCAGCTTGGGCAATACCGATTGGAAGAAAAACTCGGTGAAGGTGCGATGGGTACGGTTTATCGTGGCCATCACTCTATGTTGCGTCGCCAAAGCGCCATCAAGTTACTAAACGTCGAGCGAGTCAATGAGACATCAATCAGCCGGTTCGAGCAAGAAGTCCAGATCACTTGTAATTTGAACAACCCACATACCATCGCCATTTACGATTATGGGCGAACCCCTGAAGGGGTGTTCTACTATGCCATGGAGTATCTCGATGGGATCAATCTACAGGATCTAGTAGATCGTTTTGGGCCGCTAAGCGATGGCCGAGTTGCGAAGATCTTAGACCAGCTTTGCAGTTCGTTATTCGAAGCCCATTCGATGGGGTTGGTGCACAGAGATATCAAACCGGCGAACGTCATGCTCAATCGACGCGGTGGTGTACCTGACTTTGTCAAGTTACTTGATTTCGGCTTGGTGCGTGCAGTAGATGAAGCCAAGCGAGGGAAGGGGAGTGAAGGGATGGCCGGCACCCCTTTGTATATGTCCCCAGAATCGATTCAGACCCCTGATTTGGTCGACGCGCGAAGCGACTTGTATGCGGTCGGAGCGGTTGGATATTTCTTGTTGACCGGAGCACCGGTTTTTCAAGCTACTTCATTTGGGGATCTATGCCAGCAACATGTCGATGCGATTCCGGTGAGCCCATCGGTGCGAAGTGGCCGAAGCGTATCTGAGGATCTCGAATACGCGATTATGGCTTGCTTGGAAAAGAACCGAGCGAAGCGACCGCAGACAGCACGCGACTTGGCAAATCTCCTACATCGTATCGCTGCGAGCGATCAGTGGACGATCCAAGACGCGGACGCTTGGTGGAGTCGCTACGAACGCGGTGTCGGAGTCACAGGTTCAACGCCCCCCGCATCAACAGGACAAACAACCAGCAGATCTGCAATAGGTCAGTCAACAGCAAGCAGGGATGCGATGTCGGGTGAAACCAAGATATTGCCGGCGACAGGTGGGATGTCCGACAAGCAGAGGTTTGATCAGACGATGGATTATGGAGGGTCGTTCACCACGAGAGTCGATGGAGATTTCGCTAGCGGTGAAGATAAGGGAGATGCCCCGAAGGTGTAATCGGCGGTCTACACGGGCAACCAACCGGGGCAACCAACCGGGGCATCTAATCGGGCATCTAGCATCTGATCTGGCATCGGTCACCGACAACACGCGCTAATCGACAACGCGGGCTCACTTACAAAGCATCATCACAAGCAACATGCGATCACCAAACCCCATAGCTTGAATTGTAACGCTATACTTGAGCTATAGACCTGTGAGTCTGAAGCGTATGAAATGAGTATGAGCAACGGATATTTGATGGGTTGGTTTGCACATGAAGGACTTGACGTACGAGTTACCACCGAAACCGCCGGAGGCTTTACGGTTGGTGTTTATCGGGGACATTGTCGGCAAACCGGGGATGCAGATCGTCTGTTCGATGCTCGAAAAATTGCGAGCACAAGGAAGCGACATCATCATCGCGAACGCCGAGAACGCGGCTGATGGAACAGGGTTATTGGTCAAGCAATACGAGCAACTCATCGCAGCAGGAATTGACGCGATCACACTTGGCGATCACATCTACAAAAAACGTGAGATCCAAGAAGTTCTTCAGCGAGCCGGCAACATAGTCAAGCCGGCGAATTTCCCTTCGAAAGCACCAGGCAAAACTTATTGTATTGTCGAGGCAGCCAGCGGCGTGCGAGTGGCGGTTGTAAGTTTAATGGGGCGTGTTTTTATGCGACCTGTAAACTGCCCCTTTGAAGCGATCGACAAGGTGCTTGAGGATTTGCCACAGGAGGTAAAAGTCCGGTTTGTGGATCTTCATGCGGAAGCCACAAGCGATAAGCAGGCGATGGGTTGGTATCTCGACGGGCGCGTCAGCGCTGTCTTAGGAACACACACTCACGTCCCCACCGCAGACGAGCAGATATTGCCGGCAGGTACGGCCTTTCAATGCGATGTAGGAATGAGTGGAGCGTATCGCAGTATCTTAGGTCGGGAGATCAAACCGGTTTTGAAGACAACGTTGACCTTCGATCCGAATACCTTCCATGTTGCCACAGAGGATGTCCGGATGTCAGGAACTTGTGTTGATATCGACCCGAGCACAGGGCTTGCGATTGGAATCGCTCGCTTGCAATGGCGTGCTGGGTCGCAATGAAGACTTTTTTGAAACACAGAGGCACAGAGTTCACAAAGTATTGCAGACGAACTCCGTTCGGAGTTTAACGAGATCACACCGTTCCCCCTCCGTGCCTCTGTGTCTCTGTGTTTCTATCTTTCCCACCCGGTCCTAAAAAATCAGCTTTGACTAGACAAGCCAAGGTGGAAGGACACCGGCGGGAGGAAGATCGATCAACTGAACTTTCTCGACCGCTTCGATCGCCATCAATTCATCGAGTGCGACTTGAGGTGGTCGCGAGTCGAGGTTTAGCACGCCGATCGCAAGTCCACCAGGTTGTTGCATGATTCGGCCAACGGACATTTGCCCGATGTTTACCGCGTGCTTTCCGAACACATTTCCGACCTTCCCGATGATACCTGGGACATCGTAGTGGGTGAAGAAAAGCATATGGCCGTCGAGGTAGGCTTCCATGCGATACTCATCGATTGAAATCAGTCGTGGCATGTTATTGCCGAAGACGGTTACTCCAGCGCGGACTGTTTGGCCGCTGCCGAGGACTTCGGCGGAGATCGAAGAGCTGAAAGCTCCGAGTTCTCGGTTTCGGTGCTCGATCAGATCGATGTTTCGTTCGCGGAACAGTAGCTCCGCATTGATGATATTCACATCGTCGGCCATCGCTTTTTCGAGCAACCCTGCGCAGAAAGCGGAGGTAAGGAGTTTCGTGTCCTTATCGGCGACTTCGCCTCGGTAGTGAAGGCTGCAGGAGCTGATGGAACTGCTGTGCCATTGAGCCATCATCAAACCGAGTCGGTAGGTCGCATCGAGGTACCCGCGAAGGGCTTCGAGCGTTTTCGGGTCGAGGGAAGCGACGTTGACAGCGTGACGAATCTCGCCGGTCTTGAAGAAATTCATCAGGAGCTGAATACCTTCGATGGCAACTTGCGTTTGAGCTTCTTCGGTGCTCGCACCGAGGTGTGGGGTGCAGACAACGCCAGGCATCCCGAACAAAGGGCTCTTAGCGCAAGGCTCTTCTTCGAAGACATCGAGTGCAACGCCCGCGATGATGCCGCGATTGAGCCCTTCGACCAACGCGGCTTCTTCGTAGATCCCGCCTCGAGCGCAGTTGACCAACCGGATACCTGGTTTGAGTTGATCGAGTTGCTTCATGCCTACGAGGTACTTTGTCTCGTCGGTCAGAGGTGTGTGAACCGTGAGGTAGTCGACTTTGGGTAGGAGTTCCGCGATGGTGTTCGCTTTGATGATACCCATCTTGGCGGCTTGGTCGTCGGAGAAGAATGGATCGAAGGCGATCACACGCATCCCGAAGGCTTGTCCGCGGCTGGCGACTTCCCTGCCGATACGACCCATGCCAACAACGCCGAGTGTTTTATCGGCAAGCTGAGTCCCCATGAAAGACTTTCGGTCCCATTTCCCATTGCACAGGGATTGGTACGCAGGGGCGATGGAGCGGGAGAGAGCTAAGAGGAGTGCGAAGGTATGTTCTGCGGTAGAAAGGGTGTTTCCAGCAGGGGTATTCATTACGACGATACCAAGTCGCGTTGCCGCATTCTTGTCGATGTTATCGGTACCAACTCCGGCGCGCACAATCGCCTTGAGTCGCTTGTTTCCTTCGAGAGACTCGGCGGTGATTTTAACACCGGAGCGAACGATAGCTCCATCGAATTCGGCGAGAGACTTTCGTAGGTCATCACCCTTCAGACCATGTCTTTCTTCGAATTCGAAGTCCGAGTCGGCTTGGAGCATCGCGATACCTTCGGCAGCGATGGGGTCTAGAACGAGGATACGAGTTTTCATGAGGGGACTTTTCAATGTATTGTGCGAGTTGGCTTCGATGGGAGAGGATTAGCGGAGGAGACTAAGCGGCGTTTTTTGCGGCGAAGTCATCCATCAATTGCACGAGCGTTTGGACTCCTTCGATAGGCATCGCGTTGTAGATACTAGCGCGAATACCACCGACGCTTCGGTGCCCCTTAAGGGAATCGAGTCCATGCTTTTTGGCACTTGCCAAAAAGGCTTCTTCGAGGGACTCATTTGGAAGTTTAAAAGTCGCGTTCATCAATGAACGGTCTTCACGGCGTGCATGACCGATGAACATTGTCGGATGTCGATCGATGGCAGCATAGAGCATCGAGGACTTCTCTAGATTGCGTTGATGCATAGCTTTCAAACCACCGACGGATTCTTCAAGCCATTGAGCGACGAGTCCGAGAGTGTAGATTGCGAAGGTCGGTGGAGTATTCCACATCGAGTCTTCATTCGCATGGTTACGGTAATTGAGGTAGCCTGGGAGTTGGTCGTTGCTGCGATCCAGTAGATCCTTTCGAATGATAACGACCGTTACACCTGCCGGCCCAGCGTTCTTTTGGGCACAAGCATAAACTAAGGCATACTTCGCAATATCCAAAGGACGATAGAGGAAGTCCGACGAGCAGTCTGCGATCAGAGGGCAAGGAACATCCCAATCGTTTTGGAATTGGATCCCTTGGATCGTCTCATTGCTCGTCAAGTGAAGGTAAGCAGCATCCGTGCGAATTGGAAGCGAATCGCAGGTCGGAAGCTGGGAGTAACCATGGCTCGCACCATCATAGAGGACTTCGACTGGCCCCTCTTTTTTGGCTTCGCCAAGAGCGTATTTCCCCCAGGAACCGGTGAGAACGTATTGAGCCGGGGTGGATGAACCACGCAGCAAGTTCATCGGAACCATGGAGAATTGAAGTCGCGCTCCACCTTGGAGGAAGATGACTTCGTGGGTATCCGGAATGTTCAAAAGTCGGATCAGCCGTTGTTTCGCAGCTTCCTGGATCGCAATGAACTGCTTGCTTCGGTGGGAGATTTCCAAGATCGATGCCCCGCACCCTGGCAGACAAAGCATCTCATCTCGAATCCGTTCAAGGACAGGAACAGGTAAGACAGCCGGTCCAGCGGAGAAGTTAAACAGTCTTTTTTCAGTCATGATTGGTTATTTGATGCCATGCGAGTGGGGTGTCTGTACGAACTTCAGCCAATAAATACTTGGCCGTCGAGCCGTCGACGAATCGGGAATTTTAAACCAATCCGACTTGAGCGAAAGGACTAGTTTTCGATGTTCGTTCCCCGGACAGAGCATAACTGGGAAAAACTGACTTCCGGTCGCTCAAGTATTACTTTCGTTCATGCGAGTTGCGGATCTGATCATGCAGCCAAGCGATGGCTTGGTCTTTGGAGGTAAGCGATTGATCGAGTTGCAAGGAGCGGGACTCTTGAAGCAGCTTTCCGAAAAGAGGGCTGGGCTTCAGCCCGGCTTGGATAAGGTCATCTCCTAGTAGCAGGGGAGGGGGGTTCCAAAGTCCGACCGGCAGATCGAGTTGGGTGGTGCATCGCTGGATCCCGAGCTTAGGCCAGTTGTGAAGCGAGCAGAGCAGTTCGGCAAGGGTCAGAGATTCCTCATGTTGGCCATGCAGTAGGTTCGGTTGAACGGCGGACCAAGGAAACAGATCTGCTTGGACAATCCACTTCGAAGTGTTGATACAAGTCAGCGTGTCTTGTGCGACGGCGTTGGAAAGCTTCCAACGATTCCGCAAGGCGGCAAGCTGAATCTTGGACTTGTCGATTTCATTTGGTGCAAGGCTAGAGCGGTTTGCAGGTGTTGCTAGGCGGCTACTGCACCAAGGGTCAAGGAGCGAAGCGAGGACAAGGGGAAGGGGGCAGAAGGACTTGGGGAGCTCATCAAACAGGGGGCATTCGCTTGGGATTTCCGGCGCAAGATGTTCGCGTAGATGACAGGTGTTGAGGAGTTTCCAAGCCGTATTTCGGTTGGGGTGTTCGAGGATACGGGTCAATTCGTTTCCGATTCGTTCGCCGCTGACGAGGCTGATACCGGGTGCGGACTGAATGATCGCAGCGAGCGTGTCGGCTTCGATTTCAAATTCATATCTGGCGGCGAATCGTACGGCTCGAAGCATCCTCAGGCGGTCTTCGCGGATTCGATCGGCTGGGTTTCCGATCGCTCTGAGGGTTTTCGCCCGCAAGTCGGCTTGTCCACCGACGAAATCGATCACGAGGTTTTTAAGTGGATCGAAGAACAAGCCGTTGATGGTAAAGTCGCGTCGCTGTGCGTCTTGTTCGGCGGAAGCGAATTCGACCCAATCAGGTCGTCGTCCGTCCGAGTAGGAGCCATCGGTTCGGAAGGTGGCCACTTCAACTTGGCATTTTTGTTTCGCGATTCTGCCTTGGACGAGGATGACGCCGAAAGCTTCTCCGACCGCTTGGGTATGAGATTCCCCGAATGCACTGCGGACTTGCTCGGGCGTGGCGTTGGTAGCGACATCGAAATCTTTGGGCTGGATTCCAAGAAGAGCATCGCGAACGCAGCCGCCAGCGTAATAGGCGGTAAAACCTCGATCGTTTAGCCGTCGGACGAGTTCATGTGCGAACTGCCGTTCAATCGAGCCAGCTTGAAAAAGTGGGGTTGGGTTGGACACTTGGTATGCAGGTGGAAGTTCAATGCTGGGGCAAGGTTAAGCGAGCCGGGTGGTGTTGACCATCGAGGATGGTACCAGTAGGGTTTCAAGTAGGGTATTCGTCTGGAAATCGATTGCCCGGATTATAAAGTGCGGGTGGCGGGAAGCCCGGAAGAGTAGTCTGTGTGGGAAAAGGGTGCTGGGAAATGGATAAAGCGATTCAAAACGGGACGATCGTCGGGACTGGGTCGGAGGCTAGTTTTGGATCCGAGGGTGGGAGGCACGCGGTTGTCGGGGTGATATATGAAAATAAGCAGTTTTTAGTGATACGTCGATCACTGAAGGTTCGTGCACCGGGATTAATTTGTTTTCCTGGAGGGGGAATCGAAGCTGGGGAGAGCTTGGTGGAGGCGGTCAAGCGAGAGCTTTTTGAGGAGATCAATCTATCGGTCGGAGTCGTGGGTCACTTGTGGACAAGCCAGACACGTTGGGGAGCGAAGCTTGAGTGGATGCTTTGTCAGCGGATTGAAGGGGACGAACCGGAGGCCAATGAAGAAGAGGTCTCCGAGGTGATGTGGAAGACCGCAGATTCGTTGCTCGGCAGGGACGACCTACTGGGCAGCATGCCAGATTTTCTTGCCGAGTACAATCGAGGTCGATTCACGGGCTTCTTGGTCAGCTAATCAATTCTCGCACCGACCACTCCGCCCCCCTCCCTCCCACCATCTCCGCCGTCCTCTCTTCCCTCTGTGTCTCTGTGCCTCTGTGTTTCAAAACCCTCCCACTAAGCTTCCCCCCCACCACTGTATTTAAAATAGCACCTTCTCGCATACCGCACTTAATAGTATCGACTACCAACCCCCTAGTACTATTAACCATTCTTGATCATTCAATCGAAGATCAACGAATCACAGTATAGAAACCTTGCCGCGTATCGATTGCCGCGATAACGTTCAAGCATCTGAACCCGAGTCTACATTACATAGTTTCGGTGCTGTGGGAATAAGGAGCCCACATCTGAAGAGCAATCGTTGCTCGAGGGCGAAATCAATCTTGCTCTGAGAATTCTTTCTCGCCTTAAGGTGCATTAACTGACAGCCTGGTTTGCGATTGGCGATCTTGAAGGAGGATTGTCGAAAGCGATTACGCACAAGTCTTCGATGACGGTTTATCACGTGCGAAACTCCTGCAGTTCGGATTTTCCGAAGGGAGCTCTGTGGGGATTTTGTGCGCACATGACGTTTCTAACAATTAACGACGAATGAGAAAAAAATGAAAAAAACAATGAGCAAATCAAGCATTTTCGGATGGGGCTGTGGCGTATTTTTGTCTTTGGTTACCGCGGGAATGTTCAATACGGCGAATGCCGGAACTCTCACCTTCACCGACCTGAACCTTGGGGATGCCATGAGCATTACTGGGGTTACCAATACTGCGAACGGAGTGACCGTGACGGAGAACTACGCGGAGTCGACAAGGATTCCCTATTCCTCGTTGGTACCTATTTATCCAGATGCAGGGAATGAGGCGCTTGTTACATCTGCCCATACGTATTTCGATAAAGTGGTGACGTACAGCGGTTTTCAAACCGGTGATCTCGCCGAATTCGAATTTCAGATCACCAATAGTACGAATCGCAATTGGTGGGATTATCACTATGAAATTTGGAATGATGATTTCACTGCAAGGCAGCAAGCACCTTGGGCATCTCCCAATCCAAATTCTGGCAATTTACCAACCCTTTACTCCGATCAGTTCACTGGGTTAGTGATTCACCCGAACGTTGCAACGTTTCACAGTTTCGCAGGTTCCGGTGAACGACATTTGAAGGGGGCAATGGGGATTTATACTTTGCGAATGGAACTCTATTCGTTCAACAACACTGGAAGTGGATCTTTCGGATTGCGTCAGGTTGCCACAACGGTTCCTGAGCCAGCATCGATGGCGATCTTCGGCCTCGGGTTCAGTTTTGTGATGGCAGCTCGTCGCAAGCGAGCGAAGTCGGCGAATCACGAGACTCCATCAGTCATCTAATCCCTGACACTTGCATCGAGATCACTAGCGGCAAATTTATCGATCTAGACTTCTCACCAACGAAACTCCCGCAGTTCGGATTTTCCGAACCGCGCCCTGGTGAGCATTCGTGCGCACATGACACTACAAACCATCAATAATGAATGACAGAAAAATGAAAAAATCAATGAGTAAATCGAGTATTTTCGGGTGGAGTTTTGGCGTATTTCTTTCGTTCGCATCCATGGGATTTTCCAATTACGCGAACGCAGGTGTCCTGAACGTCACCGATTTAAATCTTGGGGATGCAATGAGCATCACAAGTGTCACCAATACGGCTTCAGGCGTAACGGCAACGGAGTCATATGGGGAGTCAACATTGATTCCTTATTCATCACTGGTTCCCATTTATCCGGACGCAGGAGATAAGGCGCTTGTTACACCCTCCTCGACGTATTTTGACAAATCGGTGACTTACTCCGGTTTCCAAACAGGGGATCTGGTCGAATTTCAATTCGAAATCACCAACAACAGCCTCTATCCTTGGCGGGATTTCCACTTCGAAATTTGGAATGACGATTTCACGGCAAGGCAACAAGCACCGTGGGCATCACCCAATCCAAATTCGGGCAACTTACCGACCCTTGCCTCCGATCAGTTCACCGGATTGGTGATTCACCCGAACGTAGCAACATTTCACAGTTTTGCAGGTTCCGGCGAACGTCATAATAATGGCGAAATAGGCACTTACACCTTGCGTATGGAGCTTTATTCGTTCAACAACACTGGGAATGGATCGTTCGGTTTGCGTCAGATTGCAACCACTGCCGTTCCTGAGCCAGCATCGATGGCAATCTTCGGACTCGGGTTCAGTTTCGTGATGGCGGCTCGCCGAAAGCGAGCTAAAACGGTCAATAATGAGACTCCAACCGTCATCTAATCGTTGCTGGATTCCCATTCCAACCGAATGCTTCGCTCCTTATTTTACGCACACGACATCCTTGCGTAAAAGTTGGCTTCATGAGTTGGGAATGATTTGCTCCTTGTGTGTTTTCCACCCCCGGAAACTTCATGGCGATCATTCCCTACTCCTGAGCCTTTATGGCGGAATGAGAACGAAGAGGAAAGCACTCCTTTACGCAGCCCGCTTCTGGGTCATTTAGTTGAATTCGAATAAACATTTTTCGAACACGAATTCAATCTTGCACTGAGATTTCTGTCTCGTCTCCAAGTGCTTTTGGCGAATACCAGGTTTGCAATTGAAGGCCTGGAAGGGGATCGCCCATAGCGATTAAGCGATCGCTTCACTACGGTTTTTCTCGTACGAAGTTTCTGCAGTGCGAATTGTCCAATAAGTTCGCTGTTGGGGGATTCGCTCACACACTACCTTTCTTTTCACCAAAAAAGATTAAAAAATGAAAACGTCAATGAGCAGATCGCGCGTTTACCATTGGGGCCTTAACTTGTTTCTAGCGCTTGCTGCGAGTATTTGTACTCCGGCGAATGCAGGAACAGTTTCATTCTCCGACTTGAATCTTGGGGATGCGATGAGCATTACTGGGATCACCAATACTGCGAACGGAGTGACTGTGACGGAGTCGTATGGGGAGTCGACCAAGTTTCCGTATATGTCGCTTGTTCCCATTTTCCCCGATGGGGGAAAAACAGCGTTCCTCACGCAAAACCATACCTACTTCGACAACTTAGTGACATACAGCGGTTTTGCATCCGGGGATCTCGTTGAATTCCAATTTGAAATCACCAACCATACGGATCGATACTGGAGGGATTATCACTATGAGATATGGAATGATGACTTCACAGCAAGACGGCAAGCTCCGTGGGCTTTTCCCAATCCGAATTCGGGCAATTTGCCGACACTCTTCTCCAATCAGTTCACAGGGTTAGTGATTCATCCAAACGTAGCAACATTTCACAGTTTTGCTGGTTCCGGTGAGCAGCATGATGTAGGGGAAACGGGGATCTACACGCTGCGGATGGAGCTTTATTCGTTCACGAATTCCGGAAGTGGAACCATGGGATTGCGTCAGGTTG
>Ga0255132_1000884_pt1 | contig 11606 bp, 7 predicted proteins | sample Law_Law_RepA_8d_FD_188551 | JGI IMG/M metagenome (GOLD analysis project Ga0255132, IMG submission 188551) | Freshwater microbial communities from St. Lawrence River, New York, United States - Law_Law_RepA_8d | ecosystem: Environmental > Aquatic > Freshwater > River | place: USA: New York...
ATGAACGGCCAAGAGGATCAAGGACACCGATAATAGGTTTACAGTGCGCATGGTGGAAGGATTGAATAGGTAAAGGAAGGACGAAATGGGCGGGGAGAAGTGCGAAAGGAGAGCGTGTTATCTATTCCGGACGAGGCGCAAAATGCATGTAGTTCCAGTGGCGATAAAGCTCACTGCGTTCGAGAAGCTCCGCGTGCGTTCCGACATCCAGAATTTTCCGATGGGACATCACAACGACTTGGTCAGCCGCACGTAGCGTCGAGATTCGATTCGGGAGAACTACTACGATTCGCTTTTGATTGCGAAGCTCAAGCAGAGCGCGAGTGGTCTCTACTTCCGCCGCTGGCTGTGAAGCTTTTGGTTCTTCAGCGACAATCAAACTCGGTTTCTTCAAAAATCCTCGGGCGATTCCAAGTCTAAATAGTAGGTCGGAAGACAACCTTTCTTCTTTCGCTGAGACGAGGGTTTGAAGGCCATCAGGTAGATTGAAGATCGCTTGACTCATTCTCGCTTTATCCGTCACATCGCGAAGATCCACGGTTGCGTCGCGCGGAGAACCGAGCCAAAGGTTGTCTTCGATTGTTCCGGAGACCAATGGTCCATTGGCAGCGACCCACAAGGATGCATCGCGAATCGCATCGTTTGAAAGATCCTTTGAGTCGATCGTATCGAAAAGCAGTCGGCCACTACTGGGTTGCCCAAAGCCAAGGATCATTTCCACAAGAGCCTTCGCTAAGCATGGGTCAGGAGAGACCACGACGGTTAACTGTCCAGGTTTAAAGTGAACGGTGATATCGTCAAGAAGTTTTTGTTGATCACTAGCTTGCAACGTCACATGTTCAGCCATGATGCCCTGAGCCAAAGCGCTGCCGAGTTGTTTCGTCGAACCGACCAAGGGCGTCGGCCGAATCGCGAGGTATTCGTGAACTTCATTGAGCATCGGTAGTGACTTTCGCAGTGCATGCCAAGCCAACCTCAATTTGTAAGCCGACAAAATAGCGCACGCCATCGAACTACCCCAGAGAACGGCGAGTCCGAGCGAGAGATGCTTGCGAGGATCGAGCATGCCGAGCGCAAGGAGAATCAGTAAAAGGGCTCCGAGTAGAACAGATGCTATCGGAACCAGAGGAAACTTAGCCCGCTCTCCTCCTAAGAGAGTCTGACCAGAGTTTCGATAAGTCAAAAGCGTCGAGCGAAACGTATCGAGAGTTTCTTCCGAATTGTGGATGGTCGCCAGTAAGGGAGCGTCTTGAGCAAGGCTAGCCATCTGCTCAGCACTCTGAGTCCAGCGTTGTTTGTAAAGCCACCTTGAAGAATTAAACTTGTGGCTTTGCAGGATGTACAAGGTTCGAACAATCAGGCTTGCGAGGAGCGCCGAGATCGTCAACCAAGGATGGATCAAGGCCGCGATGGCCGATAACAAGACAAAGTGCAACAAGTGCTTTGGAAACGATTCGAGCCATTGAGCAATCGAATTGCGGATCATCGGTAGATGCTGCTCGCGAAACGAACGCAACATGGGTGATTGCGCAGACAAACCGCGTTCGGTCGCCAAGGCACTCGAATGATGGAACAATTGGTCGTGCAGCGACTGCTCGGTGTCGACGGCCGCCATAACCGATGCTCGGTGCGAAAAAGTCCTCAGTGCAATTGCCAACAAGGCCACGACACCTATCAACACGATCAGGACAACCGGTTGCTGGGGGTCGGGAACCTGAAACGTATCAGAGAGTCGCTCGGCCACTGACCGAAAGGGGCTCAGCAAGCGTGTTGCGGGACTATCCGATGCGACTTCTCTTTCGATCCTGTCATGCTCCCGAATAAGCAAATCCACAGTCAGCGACGCAAGTATAAGGACGACTGGTAGCGAACAGGCGACGATGCATCCGAGGAAGGTCGACAGCCAAGCGGAGGCTGGGGCTTTGGTACCGGAACTGGGAGGCCAAAAATTGGGAATCACGGTTGGCTCGCTTTGAATGCGGGAAATTACTTCTTTAGATTGTAACGATAGCTCAAGGAACCCCTGGGTGCAGGAGAACGGGTATTGGTTGTAAGGATTAGGACGACTTTACAGGGAAAATCACAAAGGAATTTCTGATGTTGCAGAAAAGCCTCAAGTAAAACCGCCGCGTGTGGTTTTTTTTCAACCTAAGGTTCCGGCAGGAGTTCCGCGAGAGTGACAAAGTTTATCACTTTGTGGGGCCCGAAAAATTCGGAAACAGAGCGCAACTCTCCACGGACACGACAACTCCCCCGAGTAACCGCAACTTCTCCGAGTAACCGCGTTGAAAGCCAACCATGAGCACAATCGCCATTGATCACTCCACGAGTAAGCTGTCGGCAGGCAAGATGCCTCTTGAAGGAATTTCGCTACTTCTGGTCGACGACGATCAGCTTTTGCTCGAGTCCACTCAACTTTGGTTGCAAGAACTCGGAATGCGTGTGCGGGTAGCCAGCTCGGCACAGCAAGCCACCGAAGCGTTAGTACGTGAAGTCTTTGATGTAGTCCTTTGCGACCTACGCATGGAGCAAGGATGTGGATTGGATGTACTTCAAGCCGCTAAATCGCTTCAGGCAAGTAGCTGCTGTATCGCGATGTCGGGATTTGCAACGCATCGAGAAGAGGTCAGCGCTTTGCAGGCAGGTGCGGTGTGCATGCTGCGCAAGCCTTGGACCGATTCGCAACTCATCGACGAATTGCAACGAAGGCTAAGAGAAAAGAGGCTTGTCGAACGCGAGAGTCGCGTTGCAAAGCTTGTAGCTGAAGTTGAGCAGCAATCGCTGGCGCCTGTAAAGCCTTACTCCGGACACTGGCTCGAATCGCTTGGATGGCTTGGGACTAGTTCGGCATTGCGCGAGATCATTCAGACCATTGATGCGGTTGCGTCGTCGAACGTAAGTGTGCTAATCCTTGGTGAAAACGGGACTGGAAAAAGTAAGCTTGCCCGTTGCATTCATGCTCGATCTGCTAGAAGAACCGGGCCCTTTGTCGAAGTCGCTTGCGGTGCGATAGCTGAACAACTTCTGGAAAGCGAACTCTTTGGTCATGTTGCGGGTGCTTTCACGGGTGCGAATTGCGACCGAACTGGAAAGATCCAAGCGTCCAACAGCGGCACGCTGTTCCTCGATGAAATCGGAACGGCATCGAAGGGAATGCAAGTGAAGTTACTGCGAGTGTTGCAGGAAAAGAGTTTCGAACCGGTAGGTAGCCACGAGACACTTCATGTTGATAATCGCATGATCTTCGCGACCAACGAACGACTGGAACAAGCCGTTGCTGAAGGCCGCTTTCGAGAAGACCTTTATTACCGAATTCACGTTGTGCCGATCGTCATTCCTCCCCTTCGAGAAAGGCTTGATGACCTACCTGAACTGATCCGCCATTTTTTGCAAGAAGCGAATGCGATGTTTGGCAAGCATGTCACAGGTGTGCCCGTTATGTCGGTCAGTTCACAAGCGATGGATCGCTTAAGAGACTATCGCTGGCCGGGCAATATCCGAGAACTGGAGAATTTGATTCACCGCGCTGTGATGATGAGCAGCGGAGAATCTATCACTGCGCATACCATTGAAAAAATCTTAGGTGTATCGCGGCAGCTTGATGCGACCCATTGCGAATCGCAATCTTCAACGGTAGCACACATTCCGCAAACGAACTTGCGCAAAGCGGAGAATCCTGTCGGGTGGTCTGAGAATTACCGAGATTTGGACGAAGCTTTAGCCGGCCCAGAGAGGCAGATTCTCGTCGAAGCATTGGCTCGCTATGAATGGAATCGCAATACAACCGCAGAGCGATTAGGAATCAACCGGACAACGCTTTACAAGAAAATGAAGCGATTGGGAATCACGGAAGTAAGTTAAAATGCGCGGTGGCTGTGTCTATGCGCGGACGTTGGAAACACAGTTACGCGCGGACATTGGAAACACGGAGGCACAGAGTCCACGGAGTCCGCAGCCTGAAGTCTAATGCATCCTTCCCCTCTGTGACTCTGTGTCTCTGTGTTTCAAAAAAGAGATCAGGAGGCACATACCAAAAAAAACACCCTGACACGCTCAGAACGCCCGATCTTCGCATGCAGGGTGGTCTCTTGAAACCGATATCGAACGCCCGTGTCTCCACCGGCCTCATTGTTAGAGACTAGGAGAATGTACTATTTTAATCTTTCAGAAGAAACCACACTTTTCAAAAAATGGCGTTCTATCTTACTTTAACCACCCATTAGGGTGGATAACCAGTCTCCTGACGCTTCTATTTACAAATTGATAGAATCAACGACACGCAAGCGACACCTCGCAAAAGCAGAACTCCTTATGTGGAAGATTGGCGACTCAAAGACCAAGAAGCCACCTGCGGCAATTCTAGTTTACATACATCTCAAGTTTTTACTTACATCTCAGCTTGATAACACTTCAGCCTGCCTCAAACTCTGCAAGATACTGCCAACACAGCGTTACATCTAACCACGCAGCACTTTCAACGCATCGACGAGAATGCCGGCAACAAAAACTGCAAGGACGCACCAACCGACATACCACCACCAAGGTCGCTTCAACGGACTGCGTCTCTTCCCGAATTCGTTTTCAAGGAATTCCTGATAATCAAAATCATCGGATTCGGACTCATGCCAAGGGGCATGTCCACAGTGATGGCATCGCGAAGCATCGGTACGGATCCTCTTCGAGCATTCAGGGCAGTCCATAAACTCCAATGACTTGGGCATCACCTCACCCCTTTCATTCAATTTTAGCCTTTGACCTTTGGCAGCCCGCGTGTTCGATTTGATCGAACCTCCGTTTAGAATTGCCTAGTTGGAGTTATGGGTAGTCATAGGCTGGGTTGTTCGGATCAAAGTCTTCGTCGCTGAACCCAACATTGAGCTCAAGGTTTTCATAAGTGAATTCTTCGTCAAGCACAGGCTCGCCGTCAGGTTGCTCTGGCCATAGGTAGCTAGCGTAATGAATAGGGATCCCCCATTGCAGGTCGATATCGATAATCGCGCGATGGAAATCAAATCGATGAGTCACACCGTCGACCGCAATTTCCTGCTTTGGATGCAGTACCTCAATCCTCTTGCACTCACGGTCTGCAACAACCACCTTTTCGTCGATACTCACTTCGCACCCTTCAAACGACCTATCTTGAAGCCCCCGTTCGATCAATTTCTCAAGAAGCTTCTCAATTCCCAAGTCGCTTATCGGGTAGCGATTCCCTAGCATTGCCAGACGACTGTCGGGAGCAAGCTCAACGGTGGTGATATTCAAGATTCCAGCTTCGTGCACCATCATCAAATTATCATTCATGTTTTGACGCCAAATCACTTCGCGCCCAGCTTGCGATTTCGGCTCGATGAATTTCAAGTAAACATCGACAGGACGAACAGGACGAGTGGACACCTCGCTGGACGGTTCTCGGTATCGCAACTTGACCTCCATCACGGAAACAGCAGCAAGCCTTTTCCCGGAACGTTCTTGTTTGACAACTCGCGCTCTGTAATCGCGATGTTCGCTGCGATGCACGGCGAGCGAGGAGCGAGCAAGCTCAAGAACGGGGTCGAGCGGATGACTTGAACTGCTCGACTGAAACCCTTGCTCTGCGTCGCTCGCTTTAGTCTGGACGGCAGATTGAGTCCCCTTTGAATCAGTGGTGTGGTCGAGCGATTGCGGGGAGAGCATCAACCATCGCGCCGAACTCCACAGCCCCGCACCGAGCACGACACAACAGACCGCACTGAGGATCGCCGCACGAAGCGAAAAACGACTTCGGGTCTTGGAAGGCGCAGGTGTTTTCAACTGGGAATGCAACTGGGATTTCAATTCGGGGTTCTGTCGGGTTTCATCCATCGATGATTTGTCCACAAGTAATATTCGCCTGAGCGGCTCTAGTCATGAATTCCAAACTAGTCATGTAGCCCAAATTCCGAACCTTTGTCTAGCCATGGTTGAACTTCTTGTTTCGAGATCGATCTCGCAAGTTGAAAGCCACGAGAGGAGAGGGAGAAGTCCCGATGCAGATGGTGCATCACTAGACCTAATGCACAAAGCTGCCGAAAACCTTCGAGGAAAGCGACGGTGATTTGTGGATTTTCCGGGTCGCGGAAAGCGATTGTTTGAGCCGCATCGATCTCGACGTAGACAGCCAGCAGGCGTGCGGCAGGGTCGAAAGCGGTGTTCACGCCGCGCACTTCGATGACACCCCGATCGCGGGCTGCCACTAAGATCGCCTTCGCTTCGGGCATTAATCGCTCCACTGTAGCCTCATTAGCGGCAGGTCCATCCACCATGGCTTGACTACAGAGCTGAGCAAGAGCGACCAAAACCGGCGCGCCGGCACCCAGAGCTTCCCAACTCCCGGCTAGATAGTGGTCAACCGGATTGAGCTTACCTACCGGTTTGCTAGGCATCATGTGCGACTCGTCCATCTACCATCCTTTGTTTTCGCTGGTTAGGAGGTTCTTCGTCCAAAGTGAATTCGGATCGCTTGGGAGGGCATTGTATAAATTCGGATTGTAGAACAGGAGGGAATTCCCGATAATCGGTGGGGATAGACATTTGTTGATCCCAATGCAGCGACCTTCAGTCTGGTCGATTCGTTTGACCGTACAAGCTGCCGTAGTTTTCCCTTTCATTTGTATTTGGAGTGCCCTCATGGCCTTGGTCCCCCTCCGTAAAGTCCTAGATCACGCTGCTGAAAACAACTATGGAGTTGCCGCATTTAACGTCAACAACATGGAACAGATCCAATCGATTATGGAAGCGGCCAAGGAGACCAATTCTCCCGTGATCATCCAAGCATCGCGCGGTGCACGGTCTTATTCGCAAGATGCATATTTGAGACACTTGATGCTCGCAGCTGTTGAGCTTTATCCAAACATCCCGATCGTGATGCACCAAGATCACGGCAACTCGCCTGAGACCTGTTTGTCGGCCATCGAAAACGGATTCACCTCCGTCATGATGGACGGTTCGCTCAAAGACGATGGCAAAACTCCAGCACCTTACGAATACAACGTCGATGTTACCCGTCGCGTAGTCCAACTCGCTCACGCCCGTGGTGTGAGTGTTGAAGGAGAGCTCGGCTGCCTCGGATCCTTGGAGTCAGGTCACGGAGAAGCCGAAGACGGACACGGTGCTGAAGGTGTATTGAGTCATGATCAACTTTTGACAGACCCAGAAGAAGCGAAGCGATTCGTTGAAGAAACTGGCGTCGACGCTTTGGCAGTTGCTATTGGAACAAGCCACGGTGCTTATAAGTTCACCCGCAAGCCAGACGGGGAAGTCCTTGCGATGAGCCGCATTGAAGAGATTCACCGACAGATCCCTAACACCCACTTGGTAATGCATGGAAGCAGCTCTGTTCCGCAAGAGCTTCAAGACATCATCAATCAATTCGGTGGCAAGATGAAGCAAACTTGGGGTGTTCCCGTTGAAGAAATTCAGCGCGGCATCAAGAGCGGTGTTCGCAAGATCAACGTCGATACCGACTGCCGAATGGCGATTACCGGAGCGATCCGCAAGGTGCTGATGGAAAACCCAGAGAAGTTCGATCCGAGAGATTATCTCAAGCCCGCACGTACAGCCATGAAGGATGTTTGCGTGGCTCGCATGGTTGCCTTTGGTCAAGCCGGTCAAGCCGACAAGATCAAGTAGTACGACCAGTTATCGCAACCTGATTTCGCGTTCAAGTAAAGTGAACAACTAAAGCCATCAGGGTGCGACTTCGTACTGCAAGTTCATGGAAAGCGATATTCCGACCGAATCTCGCTTTCCTTTCATCCATGGATCCCTTATAGTTCGAGCGTGCGGATTGGAAAAATCTGCACGCTTGCCTCCGACCGTTTTTCCGGCTGAGGGACCATAATTATGCGTTGGCCCAAATCGTTTCGGCGAGTGCAGTAGCACGCTTGATTTGCGCCAGTCTCGCAGCGGCTCCGTGTCGTGCCGCAAACGGTCGGAGGATTTTTTCTTTTTCGCAAATGCTTTGCGGCAGCTGCAAGCTACCGATTTGCGGTGTGTCTTCGCTTTTTTGCTTCGCAGTGTGTCTTCGTAGCACAGTTCTTCAACGCAATTCTCGGCACGGTTCTCGACGCAATTCTTGGCGCAATTCTCGTCGCAATTCTCGATGGAGCGTCAGCCCCTGACTCAAGCTGGGCTTATTCACCGATATCCCATTAAGGATGGAATATCACCCCTAGTGCGCCGCTTGTGAAAAAGTTGACCCCGCAGCGGGTATGAGTTATATTCCATACAGTGTTTGTAGCTGGTTTTCTAGGATATTTCGAAGAACAACCCACTACCGATACTTCAGCAAGTTTCACTCCCGCGTGGATGGAACTCCCCCCCTACCCGACCCTCTTGGGTACTTGAATATCATCTTATGCCGAATTCACTCTTGAGCAGTTTTTACCGTTCCGCGTTTGTGCGTGGGCTCACCAAGGTAGCCTTTGCATCCTTGACCATTACCGCGTCTTACCCATCGAATGCTTCGGCTGCCGACCCGGGAAGTCCGATTTGGTCGAAGGACATTTTGCCGATTCTCCGCGCAAACTGTTTCGCTTGCCACCAAGCTTCGAAGACCCAGGGTGGGTATTTGATGACCGATTTTGCCGGCCTACTAAAAGGTGGTGAATCGGGCGATGCGGCGATTGTCCCAGGAAACGTTGAAGCCAGCGCGATTATTCGGGAAATCACCCCTGTCGACGGCAAGTCTGAGATGCCGAAGAATCTTCCGTCGCTTAAGCCAACGGAGATCGAGTTGATTCGCAAATGGATCGCCGCCGGTGCCGAGCGCGACGTTGTTGAAACAGGTCCGCGATACACCCAGGAAAAGCCTCCTGTTTACACTCGCGGTCCATCGATCACCACAATGCAATTCTCGCCCGACGGAACTCAGCTTGCGGTCAACGGATTTTACGAAGTCCTCGTATTCGGGACTCAGGATTGGCAATTGAAGAATCGATTGATCGGGCCTAGCCCGCGAATTGAGTCGGTTCGTTTCTCCCCAGATAGCCAGTGGCTAGCTGTTGCAGGTGGAGAACCGGGGGTCATCGGCGAATTGCAACTTTGGAATAACGCGAACAAGCAACTGCACCGAAGCACGCTGCTTGGTGGCGACACGTTGTTCGGTCTCTCGTGGACCAATGACTCGTCCATGCTCGCGTTGGGGATGGCCGACAATTCCATCCGCGCTTTCGATCTCGATGGAAACCAAAAGCTCTACCAGCGTACGCACGAGGATTGGCCCCGATCGACCGTCTTTACAGTCGACGGCAAGCACTTGATCTCGGGTGCTCGGGACATGACGGTCAAGCTCACGGAAGTGGAGACAGAGAGGTTTATCGATAACGTCACGTCGATTACTCCAGGGGCATTGCGAGGAGGCATTCAAGCTCTTGCAAGGCATCCGGAGCGCGACGAGATACTTGTCGGCGGAGCTGACGGAACACCGAAAATTTATCGTGTCTTTCGCCAAACAGCCCGAGTCATCGGAGACGATGCGAACTTGGTCCGCCAACTCGACCCGATGCCAGGTAGAATCTTCGACGTATCGATCAGCCCGGACGCAAAGTATCTTGCGGCAGCTTCGACGATAGACAATCAGAGTTTGATCAAAGTCTGGTCGTACGATGTCGACGCAAAGATGCCCCCGGAGATCAAAGCGATCCAGGCAAAGCGAGCCGCACAGCGCAACCCCGAAGAACGCAAAAAACTTCAGGAATATGTTACCGAACAACCTCAAGTCCTCGGTACATACCAAGTGCCAAACGTAGCGGTTTATTCGCTTGCCATCGATGGTAATGGACGCGTCGCTGCGGGTGCTTCCGATGGGCATATCCGTGTTTGGAATATCGCTGATGGCGCTATGATTACAGATTTCGATGCGACGCCTGCCGGATCGCAGATAGCGATCGACGAAAGCTCGATTGCTTCCCTGCGTGCCGCAAGGCTCGATGCGGTTGCACAAGCCCACCGCGCGGAACGAGAAGTGCCAGCAGCCCAGGTTGAAGGGGGAATCTCGCATCAACCGATCCCATTGGATAAAATCTCCGCGATTCGCGTAGAACCATCGAACATCGATTTCGCAACTTGGAATGACTCTGCACAAATCGTAGTGATGGCTCAGTTGACTACCGGAGAACTTGTCGACGCGACTTCTCAAGCAACCTTCCAATCGACCAGTGATGCGTTGTGGGTATCTCAGCGTGGTTGGGTGCAACCAATCCAAGCAGCAGACGCGACGATCTCGGTGGCCGTTGGATCACACCAGCAAAACATTGCAGTGCACTCTGCGATTTCACCAAAATTTGCGGTCGACTTTGTTCGAGACGTCAACCCTGCTCTTTCTCGCCTAGGATGTAATTCGGGAACATGCCACGGAGCGCAAGCAGGAAAGAATGGATTCAAGCTTTCTCTGCGAGGATACGACCCGGCCTACGACGTTCGTAGCCTTGCCGATGACTTGGCCGGCAGAAGAATCAATCCAACATCCCCGATCGATTCGATGATGTTGACCAAGCCCCTTGGGGTTGTCCCTCACGTTGGGGGCAAGCTGTTTGAACCGGGGGATAACCATGCATTGGTACTTCGTCAGTGGATCGCTGGCGGAGCTAGCTTGAATCTGACTTCTCCTAAAGTAACCGGTATTCAAGTTACGCCGACGAATCCTGTTATTGCAATGCCTGGTGGGATTCAGCAATTGCGAGTCGTCGCGACTTATGCGGATGGCAAGACAAGGGATGTCACGCGCGAAGCGTTTCTTGAATCGGGGAATACAGAAGTCGGTGCAGTACTCGATGGGTCGCGAGTCCAAGCTTTGCGACGAGGAGAAGTGCCCGTTCTAGCTCGTTATGAAGGAGCTTATGCGGCAACAACCCTTACGGTTATGGGGGATCGAGAAGGTTACCAGCCTGTTCAAATCGCTTCGGAGCAAACGGTTGATCGCTTGGTTGCATCGAAATGGGAACGGCTGAAGATACAACCTTCCGGTTTGTGCGACGATGCGGAATTCCTTCGCCGCGTGACGCTCGACTTGACAGGATTGCCTCCCTCGCCCGAAGCGGTACGAGCCTTTTTGAGCGATACAACTGCGAGCAAGCTCAAGCGAGATCGAGTAATTGACGAGTTGATCGCAAGCGATGCGTTCGTCGATCACTGGACCAACAAGTGGTCCGATCTGCTGCAAGTGAACTCGAAGTTCTTAGGGAAAGAAGGGGCTGCGAAGTTCAAAGATTGGATTCGCAACAGTTTTGCAACCAACAAGCCTTACGACAAGTTTGCATACGAAATCCTTACCGCAAGCGGTTCGAACCGAGAAAATCCAGCGGCTTCGTATTACAAGATCCTGCGAACTCCAGAGGAAGCAGTAGAGAACTCTACACACTTGTTCCTCGCCGTGCGATTCAATTGCAACAAGTGCCATGACCATCCTTTCGAGAGATGGACCCAAGACCAGTATTACGAGACGGCAGCTTATTTCGCCCAAGTTGGGTTGAAGAAAGACGAAGCCTCGGGCAACAATACGATCGGTGGGACAGCAGTCGAAGGGGCGAAGCCGCTTTGGGAAGAAGTCTTCGACAAGAATGATGGTGAAGTCAAGCACCAGAAGACCC
>Ga0255132_1000889_pt1 | contig 11564 bp, 5 predicted proteins | sample Law_Law_RepA_8d_FD_188551 | JGI IMG/M metagenome (GOLD analysis project Ga0255132, IMG submission 188551) | Freshwater microbial communities from St. Lawrence River, New York, United States - Law_Law_RepA_8d | ecosystem: Environmental > Aquatic > Freshwater > River | place: USA: New York...
TGCCGGTACAATTGGAGAAAATGCTCAGTTTCTGTCTCGAAAATTCACAGAACCTACTACTGAAGCACAAATTCAGTTCTATCATGAACTCGTCAGCTTGTCAGCTCAATACGATCAAATTCAAACCCGTCTTAGCAACCTAGCATCTGCTAACACTATCACTAAGGAATCGATCGATGCACGAGCTGAGGAATTGATTGCAAGACGACAGTTTCTTAGTGCCGTACAAAACCTGACGTATCATCAGAATCCTGGGTGGGCGACGTCAACTACTATGCTTCAAATGCTCCAGGAAAAGGATCGGGGAATCCAAAAAGAAACTGAAAAGAACAACATTGCGCGGCAGGAACTATTAAAAAGCGAAGAAGATGTTCAGCGACGGCGAGAGGAAGAAGAGAATAAAATGCAGGTTGTCAATACCGGTCGAGCCACTGAGAACACTCCAGCCTCCGCATTTCAAACTGTGGCACAACATGAATATCATCAACAGCCGCAGCCGCAGCCGCAGCCACAGCAGAAACCAGTGCCCATGGATGACGATTCAAAATACGCACGGTTACAGTCAGAACAGGACAAACTTCTGCAGGGCCCCCGTGCAGTGAAAGATCTTACAGCCATGCCGTACCAAAGTAACACTGTCCGAATTAACAACCATACTCCGCCAACGCAAAGAAGCACGCCAGCAAGTGTGCTAGGAATGATAGCCACATCCATTGAGAACAGTCAAGGAGCGCAGAACCTAGGTGCCACACAGCAAGGGCTTACTACAACAGTGGGCACTTCAAAGCTAGCTGTGGTAGAAGAGGCTGGACAATTGCAACAACAACAAGGGAACATGCAACAGCAGAAAGCAAAGGAACAAAAAAGTGCAATTGCAGCTGCCACTTTGGCCACATATACATTTTCTATGACTTCCTTGCAAGAGGATATTTACCAATACTTTGCAAGCAATATCAGCACCTTGAATACTATTCTGCCATCTCACAACGCAAAAACGCTGAACGCCTCCCAATTGCTTCGATCCATGATAGAGCTTGAAATGGATGAGTGGGTCAGACAATTGACTGCAGGCGTTGCAAATCCTTCCAATTGGTCGTCAATTACAGCAAACGCCGGGTTCGAAGTGAGCATTGCATCTCAACTGCTTGCCGAACAAAGAGCGCAAGGGGTCTCCAAGAATGTGTACTCAAACTTGGTCGCCTCAGACGGGTCAAGCAATCGACTAGCATTTGAAACTCTGAAAACCTCCACGCAAGACTATATTATCTTGCAAGCTGCACAGTTCAGACCAGCGATTGCACAAGCGGCGGTCAACGTTGCATCGATGGCACACGAGTATCGACACGGTCCTGCATTGCAATCCCTTGGTGCAACTCATGTTCAAACGCAACAAAGTTTGAGCTCTGTTCCGTATCAATCATACAACACCGTGTCATTGGAGCCAGATACTCCAGTTTCAAATATGTCGAACGATATTTTGCAAACGAAGAAGATTTTTGCCGAAAACGGTAGCAACACGTCAGCATCCCGTACAACGCTGAAGCGTCAGGCGGAGGTGGAGTTGAAGGCAGGACTTGACCTGACAGCTGCCAACCGCCAACCGTTTGGAGATCAAAATGCTGTGCTCAAAGTGCAAGGCGATCCAAGTGCTGGCAGTCAGGAAGCTGATCAACTGGCTACTATGCTACAAGCCTGGCCGACGGAGCGAAAAGAAACTCGAAAATTGTACACGTCAACTACGAATCTATTGGTGCCACAAGGTCAGCCTGGCAGCTTACAGGTTGATGCTGGACCGGTAAGCATGGCCACTGATAAAACAAATGCAAAACGATCTGCTGATGATGTGGCTGAGGAAGAACAGGCGTATGAGGATGCTGCTGCTGCTGACGACGAAATCGACGTTGGCGAGCACCCAGAACTTGACCCACCCACTCTGGTCAAAACAGTTTGGGGTGAAGACACCGGAACTGAGTCTTACAAAAAAGTGTCTGATAGTTATCCGACACCTTCATACGAGCACGAATATCAAACCGCAGCATTGTTCACGGGCTCTCCAAGGGACCCAGCTGTTAAACTTGCTACCTTGTACGGTGAGAAAGCCAAAAAATTTTCTGTTGCCAGAACTGAACTCATCGGGGAATGGGACGACAAAACAGATTCTGAACTTTTGGCCAAGGACCAAGCGAAGCTTGACTCGACTCCAAAATTGCGAGAGTATATTCGAGATCTGAATAAAGCTGCAACTATTGGTGAAGCTCAACCTCAAGAGACGGAATTGGCTTTGATCAGGAGATATCTCAGTGATTTTGTGGCTGACTACGCTAAAACTTTGAATGGCGAAATATGCATTCCTGACTTTAGCACTCCGTCGAGTGAGGCTGCACGACGAAAAAAGCTGCTAGCAAATCAAGCTGAATTCCTTGTGTCCATCAGCCAAATGACGCCTAGTGAGAGAGATTCTTTCAACGCAAAAATGGAAAAAGACGTTGAGCAACCAGAATTCACAGAGCCCCAAGCATTCGCAGTCAAAAAAATTAGGAATAAACAACCCATCAAACCAATTGATTTACAAATTCCACTCACCAAGACTGAGATTGCCATGGAAGAGAGAATGAAAATGGCTTTGAAACACACATCTACGGGTGCAATTGTTGCTGCGCTGGCACCTATCACTGGCCCAGGGTCATCTATAACGCCAAACGGAGCACAGGTGAATACTTTCAATGACAATTTGGGAAAAATTCTGCTTGCTCATGGACTGCATTTGAAAAAAGGCCAAGACAGACAAAAAAAAGGATTTGTCGGTAGATATTTTGGTGGCGTCGGCAACGACCAACTAAGTCCGCAAGAAATTGCATTTTCATTAGTCACTGCTGCAGCAGTTCGATCTAACCTTTTAAAATTATCGGCGGATGCGGAGGACCAACAAAGTGCAGCTAAAAAAGGCAAGACGCAGCGTACGGCTGAGGAACCTAAGGCTGTGGTTACACAACAACAACCCAAAGCTGAGGAAGCACGTATGGATGTGTCTATAGAAAAAACAAAACAAAACAAAACACTGACGGTACCGCGCCGCAAAAAAGCTGTGGCAAAGAAATTGTCAGAATTTTCTCAATAGATTAATAATCAGGTAAAACAAAAATTTTTTTCTTTTCTTTTCATTTTACAAACGATCAATAAACAATCATGGCCCTGTCTCAAGGTAACAAGATTACCTATGTCAACATGCAAGTCATCAACACTGGAACAGTTCCACAGGTAGCAAAACATACCCTGACTGTCAACAATCCCATCATCAAGGATGCTGAAGATGAGCAATACTCACTTGCAGTTGTCCGGTTTTCAATTCCACTCAACGGAATTCCACTCGCAAAAAAATTTCCTTTCCATAAATGGCTTATAGGACTATTTTATACTGACGGATCCGGTGTGATGCAATTGCTGCCAAAGTACGTCGACCAACCGAATCAAGATATCGTCAGCACCACTGGCATTGCTGTACTGCCTAACGGACAACTGCAAGCAGGATCGTTTGTACCACAGCCGCCACTGCACGGATTGTACTGGTCCCCTCTGGACGGGTTTGTGCCCAACAAATTAGGAGTGCCCGGTTCCGTCTACCTGTGCCGCAGTGATCACTATGTAGCGGCCTGTTACTTGAATACCAACACCATTGACATTTATCGATTTGATGACATGTTTGGTGCCGTTTTTAACACCGAGCTGACACTGCCCAATGTGGTCGAGTATCATAGTAACATTGCTGTTTCTCAAGCGGTGCTGTACTCTGCTACATTCGACCCTGACACCGATGATCTGTGGGTTGCCCTGTACAAAAATGACCCACTTTCCACCGCCCCGCTTTGCATCGTTCAGTATCAATTCGGATCGACAGGATGGACACTTGTCCCAGGTTCCGATTCCAACGCCTACTACACAAGTGGCAGCATTACAGCCACTCCGCAGCACGTTAACATTGCATTTTGCGGTGGAAAACTCTACGTTGCAGAAGGGACACACAGTCGCATTATATACCAGTTCACACCTGGCGCCACAAAAACTTTCACCAATTTTTTCATTGTGCCATCCTCCTACTACGCCCCCATGTCCCTCTGCAACACCAAAGTCAATGGGGCTGAGAAAATTTCAGTCCTCTTGCAATTCGATCCTGACATGTACAAGTCTGATTTGCTGATTTGTGGCCCGCAGTTTGGAAGTACCAGCAACTTTGTCCTGATTCGGAAGACTGACGGAGAAAGCTATTCCTTTTTTGGGTATGACGGCGCTGGAACTGTCCACGTGACTCCAAAGAGCAATCCGATTGTCATGTTCTCACAGTCGACCGCACCAATGGTTTTTTTCAATCAGGCCACGTACCCAAACATCACAACGGATGCTGTCCTCTATGGAGCTGGGACAAACGTCACCGCAGGGTACAATCCAATAATAGTCATTGCAAATTCCAGTCCCAATTACACATTGCTTTTCACCGACTATGAGCGCAACGTGCTGTGGGGCGTTGACCTGGTGAATCGTCGTGTAGCATTCTGTAATATTACATCACGAGTCATCAAAAATGTGGAAACGGTCACCGCACATTGGGTTCCAGTCATCAACAACGTAGACTCCACATGGCTTAACAATATCACACAGTCTATGCGAACCTTTGACATTTCAGCAAAGTACGGCACACTTGCGTTGCAGCAAACTGCCTACACAGGTAAAATGTCTGTCACCAAATTGCCTGACATTACACTGGCACAACTCAACATCCTGACTGGTGCTGGGCTGGTGTCAGGAGTCGACACCCTCAGCGCTTACAGTGTCAATCGAAGCTACAGCAATGATACGCTGATTTATTCCATGCCCACTATTTCCGAAATCACACCGTCAGCTTTTGCACAGACCAACTTGTGTCAGTTTCTTGGCAACAATCTAAAAATCGGCGTTAACGATAACTGGCTGTCCCTGGGACAATGGGCCAATCGAATTGCACATCAGGTGACGCTTTCAGGAACCACCATGAATCCACGCTTCCCGTTGGTCTCACTGGCCGGCCCACTGGGTCACTGGATGGTCACTGTCAGCGAAGACTCCACAAATCCGGTATTGGACAATGCTTTCATCATTGTGGACACGCGACTCTTTTGTGAATCGAATGGGAGCTCCGGAGTCCACACGGTTCTATTTACAAGCATTATAGGGCTGTACATTACGCCAGCAACCGGGGTAGCATGCATGACCACTTACGGAATGTATCCAGGCAAGCAGCGAGGATGCTTCATATGGTACGGTTCAATCAGCGATGGTGTGAACCCGACTTACATGGGTTTTTTGGCCCTCAAATTAGATGTGGACGGATCCGGCGTTTATACGGTGGGACCTGACCCGGCATTTGAGGGATACATCCCAGGTGCGGTTTTATCAATGGGCATCATTGCAGACTCATTGCCCACATTTGTAAATCGTCAGATGCGTGCCTGGCGTCATGACATCAAATATGACAGTGGAGGAGCAACCCTATCGATGGTCATTACCGCATTTAATGCCAGTACTGACCCAAACGGAACCGTTTTAAGCCCCACAATGATGGTGACATCCTATGTGACACCTGCCAATTATACTCCATGGAACTATCCACAATTTTTTGGAAAGTTGTACACTGATCACTTTCTTCGTGACATTTGTCTGACGCACTTGCGTGCAACGTATGAGTTGAACGGTAATTCTGACGACACACTCAACGCTTTTTTCATTGCGACTGCCTTTGATCAAAAAACGGAACTCTATTTGGACTGCTGGTGTCCAAGCAACGAAGTTAATAACGTCTATGCTCAAATTGCTATCATTGGCAAACTGCCCACTGTGGCCGACTGGGAATACATGTGGGTCGAATATTGCAGCCAATCAGCGCAGAACTCTGACGACACTTTCGCTGTCGTCTGGAAGGACAACACGACTGGGGCATACTGGATTCGCTTTTTCTGGTTGGACTCGTCAACTTTCTATACTGGTTCTGAGTTCAATCCTGAAACTTTCCAGCCCCAAGCTTACTTTCTAGGCGACGTGCCTGCTCCCGCTGGACTGCACCCTGACATGCTTTTTGGCAATGGCCCCTACAGCAGCGGCTTACTCAGCACACTGATCATCAATCATGAAAACATTTTTGCTGACCAAGTCTACTCGATGATGTATGAGGGCACGTTTCCATTTACCGGAAACCGAACTGCCCTGACAGGCATGCCCAACGGCAGTCAGTATGTGGGCCCTCTGGCCGTTTCACGAAATGCGACTGGGTCAGATGTTCGTTTGTGGGTGACGTGGCAACCTGAGCCTGGGTTTGATGGATCCGTGTTTCTTGCGAAATTTGAAAGTGACGTCGACGGTTCCTGGCCATCCACCTGGCCAGTGGCAACTGACCCGTACGTCTCTGACGTATTGCGCAATTGTGCAAGTGTGCAACATGTAGCCAGTTCCATTCCGCCACTTCCAGTAAATGGTGCAATACAAACAATTGCAACATTCGACCCAACCACAGGTCAACTCATTTCGCAAGCGCCAGTCGCAAGCTCACTGACTGTCACTCAACTTGGTTACATGACGGGTGGCATCACCACTGCCTGTTGCAGCAACTCGAATCGAATTCTGGAAGTGCAATCTTCAACAGGGAACGGGTCAGTGTTGGGCACTATTTTGAATTTTCAACCACAATCTTACGTTGGCAGTCCTCTTGGTGACGGTGATGGTGGACCCTTGGACATTTTTTCATACCAGACTTACCTGAATCAAATCAATGCTGCATTCCAAGTTGCCTACGTTGAAATTCTTGCATTGGCTGGTTCCACATTTCCGGTATGTGCCGCACCTTTCATCACATACAATGCCTCAACTCAAATGTTCACATTGGCAGTTCCGAAAGAACTAATGGCTGCTGCCCCAGCCTGTGGAATTTTACTCAATGACAATATGCAATTTGTCTTTCGATTCCCGCTCCACAGTATTGCACCCATCTTGAAAGCTGGTTTCACATTTTACGAGGTGCAACTCGACTACCATCAAGCGGCGGTTGCGTCGGGTTACGGAACTCAGCAATATATCAACATTATGCAAGAGGGTCGCTCGCTTTCACAACTCAACGAGATTCAACGTGTCCAACTGCAGACTCACATTCCTGTCAACGGTGACTTGATTGACGGAAATAGTTACATACCTGCAATCACTGACGTGGTTCCTGACACTGACTTGCTGGCTATCAACGAACGGCTTGTATTTCAACCGTTCTTTTACAAGGTGTATGCAATGAAGGCAACCGGTGCCTTGTATGAAATGGATATTGAAATATGGTACCAAGACAAGTTTGGTGTCAGCTATCCAGTGAATATCTATCCTGGTGAACACTTTTCAGTCAAGTTGGGTATTATTCAGAAATTTTAATTTTAATTTTGATTTCAATACAGTAGGTAGGTAGGTAGATTAGTTGATATTTTCCGACATTAAACGTTTCGCAATGCGAGACATTTCACGCAGTTCTTCCATTGCATCATTCAAACACTCACGCGCATCTTTCAAATGCGTCCGAATCGTCTTGTTGCTGTCCCACACTTCAGCCCACTCGTCAGTTAGCTCATGCGTTGCCAGACTGGTGATTTGCTCATACGTGTCGTCAATCAAATGGGACAGCTCACGTGTGGCAACGATGCGGTCATCAGTGGTAGTCAGGTAACTCTCCATTCGGATGAGACGTGATTTCATCAGGTTTTTTTGAATCTCTGGATCCAGAGCGTCATCACTTGCTATCACGGCTGTGATGCCTCCGTTAAGAGCCTGTTTAATAATAGGCCCGTCTGTCGACTCCATTCGATCGCATTCGACTGCTGACGCATACGTAGCACCTGGCTTCGACGACTGTGATACGACCGAGGCTTGCGGTTCAACCTCAACAGTAGCTTTGGTAGACGACGTTTCGTCATCAGTGAAATCAAGCTTTCGTTTTGGATTGGGACGAAATGGCTTAAAACCTGACATGACACAGACACGTGCACTTGTAAAATGACCCAGTAATTTTAATATTTTTCAGAAATAGATTGGACAAAACATTGGAATTCCTGAAATAGTTTAGGAACACATAGAGCTGGTCAGGACAGTCTTCGTTTCCTCAAGAAAGTTCTGCGCAATCTTGCAAATTTTTGTCAGCCCATGGAACTCCTCGTCGGATGTCATTCCACGACAGTCTCGTTTGAAATGGATGAGGCTGACGCAATACTGTGCAAAGAATTTCTTCATTGCCTCCAATGGAATGGTCCCAATTGCGGCATAGCATCTTGGAACTAATTTGAGAGTGCTATGCATGTAATCATTGCAATTCATAAACCATCGGGCTGCATGGTCCCCCAACTCAAAATCGTCATCCTTGGAGTTAATAGCATTCGCGATCCAGTCTTCCAGAACGACTTGAAGCATTTCACACACGATGATCGATCGAAAAGCAGTGTCCCAGCCAAACGATCCCGCCCCATCCACGATGGAAACATTGCAAGCAGTTGTAATAGTCTGCAAGTTGACTTCTAATCTCTTCTTAGCATACCATGATGGCCAGTTTGGAAATCTATGACTAAGCAAATCTGGATGACGACACATTTCAACATAGTTTAGTTTGTCCACGTCCTGACAAAACTGTGCTTCAATGAGGGCGTCGTCCTCTTTCGAAACTTCCACCGGTTTGTCCAAGGGTTCCAGTTCCTCGTCAGCAGTATTCTCATCACTGGGACGTGTTCGACATAAATTCAATAGAAAAATCACACCACAGACGCCTGACATCATACTGATGACAAAAATTCCAAGCATCTGTCTTTCACTCAACCCGTCAACAAGTTCCGAGAATGGTTCCGTAATAGTGTTATCCGACCACCACATGGTTCCGTAAAATGACCCTTTGAATTTTTTAAAACGGAGTCCATCTACCGCAACATTAGTATATCATAGGATTCACGTCATCACTTAATTCAGAATTATCAACAAGTTCTGTGTACTCCATAGGCTATGCGTGAAACGCCATAGGTTTGTTAAATATAACAAGTCAGTGCGGGACAAAATTCCGAGTGACGACATTTATTGTTACAAGAAAATAACAAGTTAGATTTTACATAAGAGCTTGTGAATCACAAACAATCACACGCTCCGTGGGAAGAACTTCAGAATCATCTGACATGGATTCAGCACAAAACATAGATGGATTTTCAATCTTGAATTTCTTGCTTGGAACTTGAAAGACTTCGGCTGACAGCATTGTCCGGATGTGGGTTGGAATTGAGATGATGCCCTTCAAGACTTGCTTTTGCATCTTCGTCGTACGCAAGTAGACTGCTTGCATCACTTCGGTCGGTAAGTAAATGTTGATCACAATGGTGCCGCGAGTTCCTCCGTGGCGATGGGTTTTGGTAGTCAACTTGCCATACTCCATCAAACCGTTGGAGTGATTGATTGCAGCAAGGCAAATATTGCGTATAACGCATGGTTGCACAGCAAGACCTTGAAAGTCAAAGATGACATAGACCCACAGTCCTCCACTTGCAATGGGGCATTCCTCTGTGAAAGTTATAACGCATTCCAGGTGGAAGGAGTAAAAAAGACTTGCAACATACTTGACGGCAATCAAAAATTCTCGAATAGGAAAGTTGGACAACAGCTTGAAATTCAACGTGACGAAAGCAAAGTGAGTGTAGCGTCCCATCAGCATGACTTGATCAGAATAGGTCAGCAAGTCGTCCACCGTAGACTCGTAGTCACATGAGTCGCTGCCCAGCAATCGATGATGCGGATTGGGGGCACAAAATTCAGAAAAAGATGGTGGAAAGAAGTCAACAAACTCAGCCATGGATGCAAACATAGTGTAGCGCTCACCCGGCCAAACATTGCAATCGTCAAACTGCTCCGGAAGCATGCAACCGTACATCACTTTGTTGTTGAGCTCCCGCACCGCGCCCTGGGGAGTCTCATACATAACCATTGCTGACAAGTCAGCAATGGTTATGTATGAGAATCCCCAGGGCAAGTCTGACGCATTTCTTGAAACGCCACGGGCAGCAGTAACAATCGACTCTACAGAGGCGGGTGGGAGCGCAGCATACACACAGCACCGAGCGCAAGCGGACGGGCATCCATTGCACAGCCAACCAATGGGTGACACAGCACGAAGTTCTTTGCAAGCTCCCCACGGTGATAGCGGTGACGATGAACATACATCCACCATATTTGCTGACAGACCGGACATTGGAACAATAACTGGTGGAAATCCCGGTAGGCTAACTTGGGCGCCAGTGTTGCTGGTAAAATGATCTATAAATTGCAAACCTCCCGCTTAAATACTCTTTATGACTCATCATGCCGATTCTTAAAATAGTTTACTGACAAAACACGTGTTTCGCTCCGGCGCCAGACGTTAGGGCCTTTCCCCACTGACAACCGTTATGACTCACAACGCCGCACTATTTTTATCTTAGTAGTATTTAAACGAAAAAATTAACTCACACTTCATTTTACAACTTCAGTCCATGGCTACCAACAAAAAGCGTTCCAACCTCAAACCCTGTGCGTGCCATGGTGACGAGAACCGGAACTATTCCACCCACGTTAAGCGATCTGCAATGTTGCTGAGTTCCATCGCTGACAAGACTGTCCAATTCAATATCTATGACGTCTTTGAATCAAACTTTCAAGATGCTCCGCAATACTTGGAATTTAACAACTGTGATGAAAGCTTGTACAAGTTCCGGGATCCGAAACATGAACCCCGCAATTCCATTCCGGAAGGTGCAAAACAAGAACTCAATGAAGAGTTTCAAGCGGAAAGATTTGCGGCACAGCAATTCGTCTGCAACAAATTGCAAGATCTTGCCGGTTCCAGCTGCAATGTGGTGGGACACTTCAAGTTGGTTGGCATGTACGTTATGGATATGTCCAACATTGCGGAATCTGTTGAATCCCAAGACCGTGCCATTGAAACTGTTGCGGAACTCTCTGACATTACAACCATGAAAGCTGCTGCAACAAGTTCCGATGCGGAAGTCAGGAATTCCGTGCAGGAACTCACTGACATTGCAAATGCCCATGGTGAGAATCTTCGAGTTCCAGACAAGTTGGGTGATTCCCTGACACCCTTGCAGATCAAACGCACCAAAGAAGGTATCCGGCAAGTAGCGGAACTCATTGACGAGTTGGAACTCATGCAATACCAAGGGGCAGATGTCAAAGAACCACTCCGCCGAGCTCGAGAGGACATTGCAAAAATGCGTGAAAAATTCCGGATTGGGATGAGTTCCACCCGGATGCATATGAACATGGATTAATCAACAATGATTTCATATGTGTTTCTATAAAATAAACTGACCGACTGTCTTTTGTGTCTTTGTGTCAGCATTCAAAGTAAACAAACAAATTTTCCGACAAAACCGCCGGAGCAATTAAATTAATTATAAACACGGCTTCGGAGCGACCAATCAAAAGCGTGCGAGCCGTAAACAAAAAAGAAACTATCCGGGTAACTGAGTTAATGAGACGAAATAGGC
>Ga0255132_1000895_pt1 | contig 11512 bp, 7 predicted proteins | sample Law_Law_RepA_8d_FD_188551 | JGI IMG/M metagenome (GOLD analysis project Ga0255132, IMG submission 188551) | Freshwater microbial communities from St. Lawrence River, New York, United States - Law_Law_RepA_8d | ecosystem: Environmental > Aquatic > Freshwater > River | place: USA: New York...
CATCAGAGCACGGTCGATTCTATCGTGGTCGCGCTGGTTAGTGGGGAAGGCGGGCCGGGAGCCCCGCCCTACGATTTAAAGTCCCTTCGCGCGTTGTTTTGAAACACAGAGACACGGAGGCACAGAGAAGGTAGCCACTCGTCGCCAGACGGTGGTGCATCAGAGCGCGGTCGATTCATATCGATCGCGTTGGAAGGTAGGGGAAGGCGGGCCGGGAGCCCCACCCTACGTTTGGATTACCACTTTAGGTTGTTTGCTTGGGCCACTAAAACTTTGGGAGAACCCTAATTTTATTGGGGCGAATCTCACCCGGGCCTTTTGAACTAGCCTATGCTTAAGATTCCCGTATCGACTCGTAATACCTCCCTCCGTTGCGTACGGTCGATTTCGACATTGACCGGAAGGATGTCTGATCGGTAAACGTCGAAGTTAACCATGAATTTCCAAGCTTCCTCGGGACGATTGAAAGGGGCTACTAAGAGAAACCAGGAGTGTATGGCTGTGCCCTTAATTTCCTCTCTAAAACTTCGACTCCCGCTTCTACTCGCTTCGTTCATTTTGCTTGGGCTGTTGCGATGGAGCATTATTGCTAACGCACAAGAACCTGCCGAAGAGTCCTTTACCCAAGAGCAACTGGACTTCTTTGAGAATCGTATTCGACCGATCCTCGTCGAACACTGCTACGAATGCCACAGCGAGGATTCGAAATCTATCCAAGCGAAACTTCGGCTCGATGGTCGAGAGTTTGCAATACAAGGTGGCGATTCAGGAGCGGCGCTTGTTCCAAGCAAACCGCATGAGAGCCTCTTGATCGCTGCGGTCTCCTGGAAGGGAATCGAAATGCCTCCGGATCGCAAATTAAAGGACGAGCAGATAACCGACCTTGTTCGATGGGTAGAAATGGGTGTTCCATGGCCGGGGGATTTGAGCGCCGGCAACTCCAACAACAAATCCTCCGAATACGATTGGTCGAAATGGCGATCGGAACACTGGGCCTTTCAACCTATCTCCACCCCTGAACCACCAAGTCTTGATGATACGTCATGGTGTAAATCCCCTATCGACCAGTTCGTTTTAAGCGAACTCGTGGCGAACGGACTTCAACCTTCACCCAGCGCGGACCCCCGTACGTTGATCCGGCGAATCCGCTTCGATTTAGTTGGCTTGCCTCCATCGATTGATGAAGTCCGCGCTTTCGAAGAAGCATATCTCAGTAATCCCACCCAAGCCGTCTCGGACTACGTCGAGAAATTACTCGCTTCCAAGCACTATGCAGAGCGTTGGGCAAGGCACTGGCTTGACGTGGCTCGCTACAGCGACGGCTTTGGTGGATTCCTCGACAACGCTTCCTACGAAAACGCTTGGCGATACCGCGATTGGGTGACCGACGCGTTCGATCAAGACATGCCGTTCGCAGATTTTTTAAGACTTCAAATCGCAGGCGATATTGTCGGCGATAAATCTTCGGCGATCGCTACTGGGTTTCTCGCTTTAGGACCGAACTATATCAGCGACGGGGGAGACCCTGACAGTACAGCTCAAGCCAAGGCGGAGACCCTTTCCGATCGGATCGATACGCTCAGTCAAGGTCTGCTCGGTTTGACAGTCGCATGCGCCCGTTGTCACGATCACAAGTTCGATCCGATTCCTCAAGAAGACTACTATTCGCTCGCAGGGATTTTCAACAACTGCGCAACTGAGGATATTCCATTGGTTACCAATGAGGTTGTCGAAGCATTCAACCAACATCAAGCGATGATGCAGATGCAAGAGAAGATGCTCGGTTCTCTGCGCAATGAACTTCAGAAAGTCTCAGAGGCGAATGGAGCGGCGGAACTTGGTTCGGATGAAAAGAAGAAGGAGCTTCAAACGCTCATCGATAACGGTCAGGCCAAGTTAGAGGAGCTCAAGAAATCAGCACCGCCGATGTTTGCTAAAACGCATGCGCTGCGTGACAAAGGAAGTGCGGATATGGCACTTGCGATTCGTGGTAATCTCCTTAAACCAGGGCCGATCGCACCCAGACGCTTCCTGCGAATTATCGCTGGTGACGATCGAGTTAACTTCGCGAAAGGGAGTGGACGCCTGGAGCTTGCCGAAGCGATCGCGGATCCAGCAAATCCGCTTGCTGCTCGCGTCTTTGTGAATCGTGTTTGGATGCATCATTTCGGACAAGCCTTAGTCCGCACACCGAACAATTTTGGAGCTTTAGGAGAGAAGCCAAGTCATCCGGAGTTGCTCGATTGGCTAGCTCGCCGTTTGCTTGATAGTGGTTCCATGAAAGACCTTCATCGAGCGATTCTCAACTCTGCGACTTATCAGATGTCCAGCAAGCAGGATTCGGAGAATTATGCCAAGGATGGAGATAATCGATGGATTTGGCGGATGAATCCCAGACGCATGGATGCTGAAGTGTGGCGGGACTCGCTCCTGGATGTTTGCGGAGAGTTAGACCTAACGGTCGGAGGTCCACCGACCGAGAACATCGAAAGCCGTCGTCGGACCCTCTACTTTAAAGTAAGCCGCAATGGAGACGCCTTTGCAACGGATGAGTTCTTGCGACTTTTCGACTTCCCACTGATGCGTTCGTCCGTGGCTCAGCGACCATCGAGCATCGTACCGCAACAGTATTTGTTTCTGCTCAATAGTCCGTTCATTCAGCAACGTGCAAAATCTTTCGCTGAGAGAATGATGAAAGAATCCAACGAGGATTCGGTACGTGTCGAGCGAGCTTATCAGATCCTGTACCAGCGTTCTGCGAGCGAGAAGGAACTTGCGATCGGACTAGAGTTTCTCGGTACAGGCTTGTCTGCGGAGGGGCTTGGCGACCAGACAAGCGACCGGCAAGTTGAGAGGTTGGCTCGATGGGAGCAATACAGCCAAGCATTGCTCGGTTCGAACGAGTTTATGTATTTACCGTAGTTCGGTGGTTCGATTCAAATCGTGTTAGAATTGTAGTCTTAGCCGCAGCCAAACCACTTCATTAGAGGGCAGCCAGATGTTTCCAAGGTATCCTACAAGTAGGCGAGAGATGCTCAGCCGTATAGGAGCGGGCTTTGGGACTTTGGGTCTGGCGAGTGTTCTTGCCGATCAAAATCTCCTGGCTGATCCAGTGCGTGCTGTGCCCCATTTTGCGCCCAAGGCAAAACGTGTGATACAGCTTTTTATGCCTGGAGGGCCTTCGCAGGTCGATACGTTCGACTACAAGCCGGCGATTACCGAGCATGCGGGTAAGCGTCCGGAATCGGTCGATCGCAAGTCTCTGCGAAACACTAAGAATGGATTGATGCCGAGTCCCTTTGGATTCAAGCAATACGGTCAGTGTGGAAAGTGGGTCAGCGATATCTTCCCCAAGGTCGCCGAGTGCGTCGATGACATTTGCTTTATCCACTCGATGCATACCGACATCCCTGAGCATGCCGGGGCAATCCTCATGATGAATCTTGGTAGCTTGCAACCCAATCGACCTAGTCTCGGTTCTTGGCTCGTCTATGGGCTTGGTTCTGAGAATGAGGATCTCCCGGGTTTCATCGCGATGAGTCCGCATGCACAGCCCCGTGGGACATTAGCTAATTGGGGTAATTCCTTTTTGCCGGGTGCTTATGCTGGTACTTATATCAACATTCATCAGATGCGCGTCGAGAGCGTGCTGAAGAATCTCAAGAACTCGAAGTGGAACCCGGATCAGCAGCGGCAACAAGTCGAGTTGCTTGAACGTCTCAATCGACTGCATATCGAGCAACAGCCCGATCCACAACTTGAGACGAGCCTGAAGACGATGGAGATGGCTTTTCGAATGCAGATGGCGGTACCGGAAGCGTTTGATACTCAGCAGGAGACCGCCGCGACTCTGGAAATGTATGGTCCGAGCGAGTACGCCAAAGGTTGTTTACTAGCTCGTCGATTGATCGAGAGGGGCGTGCGTTGCGTCCAATTATCGCATTCGATCGATGGCTTCGATATCGCATGGGATACCGGGCATGACGACATCGCAGGTGGGCACAAACGACTCGCGGAAGCTTGCGATCAAGGGATTGCGGCGCTCCTGATGGATCTCAAGCAACGTGGATTGCTCGACGAGACCCTCGTTATATGGGGTGGTGAATTCGGCCGAGCTCCCACGTCTGAAGGGCAGAAAGGCAGAGACCATGACCATTATGGGTTTACGGTATGGATGGCCGGTGGTGGCGTGCGAGGTGGCATGAGCTTCGGAGCAACCGATGAGTTCGGATTATCCGCCATCGAGAACCGGGTTCATGTCCATGACTTGCATGCGACCATATTGCATTTGATGGGTATCGATCACGAACGGTTGACTTATCGACACAGCGGTCGCGATTATCGGCTTACGGATGTATCCGGCAAAGTCGTGCGTGGAATATTGGCTTGATGAAGATAAACCTTACGGGGTGCTAGTCTTGTGGATGGCTTTGATCCAAAAGTTGCGAAACTGAACTTGATTGTGATGGCCTTGAAGTTTGATCGGCATCGATTCAGGGCCTTCCTTTTTTCCTGCTCCTGTGTGGCGGGGTAATGAGAAATCATCATGGATCAAGGATTGGTTTTGATAGACAGTGATCCGTGCATTCTCCGACTTGCGTCCATCCTTGAACCGCGCCGCACGAAAAGCGACATCAAAAGATTGCCATTGACCAGCTGGAAAGCAAGCCATCTGATCTGGTTTCTTCATGCCGTAGATACAGCCACAATCGGTTCTTGAGTACTTCTCGAAGGGGACTTTGAAGGAGTTGAGAATCTGTAATTCATAGCGAAGTTGTAGGTACAGACCGGAATTACCGTTGCGTTCGTGTTCGACATCACCAGCTTCATTGACGTTGAATTCGATGTGCATCACAAAGTCTTCATAGCTCTCAGGGGTCAGGACGCTATCCCATTTTGGTGAAGCGGTAAGGACTCCGTCGGCAAACGTCCATTGCGACGCGATTTTGGGGTTCTCTGGGATGAGTAACGATCCGTCCGGTCCGATTAGTTGTTGAGCGTCGGATGGAGTTTGGAAATCAATCCACTCGCGGGTCGATTCGGCAGATGAAGCAGGAGGAATCTGATGGGCTTCACTTTCCACAAAGTCTTCCGTCGAATCATCGGCACAAAGAGAGACGGAAGCTTGAGTCGCAAACATCATGCACCCGAGTGCCATGGCCCAACGCTTGGTAACTTGCAAATAGGATCGTTGGATCATTTGTTTGTCGAGCTCTGGTGAGTCGGATTTGAGATGTCCACTGTGGGATGCCCACTGTCGGATGTTGGATATGGAATAAGGAGGTGGGCGGCCAACTTATTCTAATCGCAATTCTAATCATTCCGCTTGGTTCCCGCATCGGATACTCACAATGGAAGCGGAGCGGCGCGAGGCCAGTCCAATTCAAGCGGAGCGGCGCAAGCCGCCCGGTGTTTGGAGTACACGGCCAAAAACCGCTGGCTAGCGCCTTTGCGGCTAATTGGGACGCGGCTAACATCTTGAAGTCCAACCGAACGTCGAACCGTATAGCCTTTAAGATGTTGTGGTGTTTGATTGGCATTCAGGCCATACCGATTTGGTTACGGTATCACCGGGCTGCTCGCGCAGCACCGCTAAAGTCGAACCACCGGGCTGCTCGCGCAGCTCCGCTAAAGTTGCATAATGGAAGCGGAGCGGCGCAAGCCGCCCGGTGTTTGGAGTACACGGCCAAAACCGCTGACAAGCGCCTTTGCGGCTAATTGGGACGCGGCTAACACCTTGAAGTCCAACCGAACGTCGAACCGTATAGCCTTTAAGATGTTGTGGTGTTTGATTGGCATTCAGGCCATACCGATTTGGTTACGGTACCACCGGGCTGCTCGCGCAGCACCGCTAAAGTCGTACCACCGGGCTGCTCGCGCAGCACAGCTTGAATTACCGGACTGCTTGCTACCCCTATACCGATGAGGGAGCCGGTAAGGTGCGCCAACGCCACCGGGGTAAAGGTGCTTTTGTCTGCGAAAAGGACGTCATGGGTAATCGTCTCGTAGAGGATCTTCAAGAACATGGCTGCAAGAAGTAGTCCGTAAACCATGACACCTTGATAGTCGTTCTTGAGGATCGACTCGCGTAAACGGCATGTTCCAAGCAGAGCAAAGAGAGCTGTATCAATGCCGCTAAGACCTCGATAGGATCCGAGTTCAGGGCAGGCGATCTGTATCGCGAGGGGAATGAAAGGCGCGCTGAGCAAGAGGACTGCAATGAATGCTTTGCGATCAGATAATTCGCAAAGTCTTCCAACAATATAGAACATCAAAAGATCCCAAAAGAGATGGCTTGCAGACCAGTGCAGCCAATTGCAGCTAACTACACCATGGGCGTTGCTCAAGGATATATCCGCGAATTGAAACTCAAAGAAATTCCCAAGTCCAGGGAACACGAATGGAACGATTGCCAAGAGGCTAAGCAGCAGGACAATCGGCGTTTCGCATAAGTGTTCCCAGATGGACTTGAGTGAATTCATAGCTTTCATTTTCGGATCTATCAAGTTGCTTGAGAATTACTTCACGGAGTCAGCTTCATCGCTAGGAGTCTCGCTGACACGACGGCGGCGAGCGGCCAAAGCCGATGCGCCAGCCATCCCCAGAGCAACTGCGCATGTCAGCGGGTCAATGGCACCGCCACCCCCGCCACCACCAGAATTTCCACTTCTAGAACTCCGAGCATTGCTTGAGCTCGGCAGAGTGTTGTTTGCTCCGTCGAAGCCGCTGTTACTGTTCGAAGCGTTTGAAAAGCCATTGTTGCTATCTGAAGCGGAACGCGGACTGGGTTCGGCAAACGAAGGTGAAGTTTGTTGACTTGTTGGTAGGAACAGATCCGAGGGACGGCTACCCGCTACGTTATTCTCGGCAGTAGGGCTGGCGGATTGGATCTGGGTCGGATCGGCAGTTGGACTTGTCGATTCGCTCGAATTCGAAGGGGAGTTATTCTTGTTAGGCCCGATTGCTGCAAGGGATTGTTCTCGAAGATTTTCGAGTTGGATTCGCAGCCGACTGCGAGCTGAATCATCTCGTTGTACACGCGTTGCGTTTCGGCGTTGGATCGACCATCGCTTGTATTCCGCATCGTTTTCCAAGACGATGAACGAGGCGTATTCGCTGACGATCGAGTAGCCTTCGCACAAGCGAACGATTTCGCTTTCTTTCTCGGTTGCGTTTCCTTTTTCGCGCATTTCGTTCATCAGTTGTTGCACTCGGCAGTAAGCCCACATGCGTTCAATTTCTGGGTTCTCGTCGCTAGCTTTTGGCAACGACACATCAATGGTTTGCTCAAAGGGTTTGCCGAGGACTTCTCCGCTGACGCTTACTTGGGAAACACCTCCTTGTTTGTATCGACCGATCATTCGCAAGGGTGCCCCATAGAATAGATCGGGCAGCGCACCCGGAAGAACATCGAATGTCTCAACGCCGTTGAACGTAATCCGAACATTGGTTGCGACAGGCCGCATGAGTTTTCTCCGGAAAGCTTGCGATTGACGTTTGAAATCGTCTTGTAGGGAGACGAAAGCCGCCAAGCCACCGGCACGTTCAGCAAGTTGCTTTAAGAGCGGTCGATTGACTTCGTTACCAATGCCGATGCAGAAAACTCGGGTCGATGGAGGGGCATTCCCAATAAGTCCGATCAATTCGGCTTGCTCATTTTGTTGAGTCATTCCATCGGAGAGGATAACTACGTTCAATGGTCGATCGGCGTCTTTGTACTTGTATGCCGTCGTGATTGCCGGACGCAGCACTGTTCCTCCCACGGCACGTTGATCCTTGAGAAAATCGCCGGCGGATTGTTTTGCGGAATCGGTGGCCGCTTGGAGGCCTTGAAAGTGTAGCTTTGGAGCGTTGTTGAATGCGATAGCTTCGAATCGATCTTCGGATCCAAGTTCACCGATGAACGCATCGACGACGTTTGTCGCAAGCCTGAGTTTGCCTTGGTCTGCCATACTCCCAGAGACATCCACGACGAAAACGTAGTCCATTCCAGCACCGTATTCTTCAAGCTCTTTGCCTGCGGTCATGGTAAGGAGAAAATACCCGTCTTCATCACCTTGCTTGTTTGCAATCAGATCGATTCCGGTGCGAGGTCTCTCGGTATCGAAGGCGATCACGACATCACGGCTAAGGTCACCGGCGGTGAGTTCCATATTCGCACGTGAGTAATTGTCGTTGTGTGCATTGATCACGAAGTCTTGAGGATGTGAGGTGCTGTAGACTTTAGTAATCGGTATCTGGCTCTTGATATCCATCGTCATCGAGAACCGACCGGTGGTTTTTTCGTTCACTGCTGCTCGGGTTGTGGTTGCCAGTGGATATACGTAAGTAGCATTGTTGTGATCAAAGTCGAGTTGTTGGTAGTAGACGATTTTGATGTGCTGTTCGGCTTTAGGTTGTATCGGGAAGACTCGCAATTCGAACGTCTTGTAGTCGACTTGTTCCAGTAGACCCGGATCGCGTTTAGTGGTTTTATAACTCTCATAGATTTGCCGAGCTCGTTTCTTCTCGACTACTTCACCTACCATCTCCTGACCGTTGATGATCATTGTGAAGTTGCTTACGCTCGCTCCGTTTGGAACTGGGAATGTGTAGAGAGCTTCGACGATACGATTCTCGGTATTGAGGAAGACTTGATTGATCTCGGTGACGGCAACTCCGTTGTTGATGACCACGGAGATATCTTGTTGTTTGATTTCCAAGAGACCTCCGAATCCACCGTCGGCGATAAGCAGCCCACCGGCCTTGGCCGAGTTGCTATGACTTGCAGGCCCATCCCCCATAAATGCCGGCGCGAGCATACTTGCTATCGCTACCGCACACGACGTAATCCAACTTCTAGCTTTCATGATCGCTTCTCCATCGAGACATTCTCAAACCTCTATGCGCTTGGCAACGTGCCAAAGCAAGAACCGGAAAGGCGAAACTCTATAAGGCAATCCGTGTGCCAAACGTAGGGAGGTTCTTTAAGTTGTTTATTAGAAAGGTTTTGCGGAGATTTGAGCGCGTCGCTTCTGTTTGCGTGTAAGATAGATATGTACATGAAATGTACTTGGTATGGGCATTTGATGAACGCCTTTTAGCTAGGATTGTCGACTATGAAATCGTTGACCAAGACTGAACAGCGCGCGGTCCGAGCGATCTGCGAATTGAATTACACCAATCCCTTTACGGCTAAGCGTTTGGAGTTAGAGCAAGTTGCGCTCGGCGGTGAATTCGAGACTGAGGAGATTGGTTTCTGGAGTCACATCGATCCGCGGAATCCCACCAAGCGAAAGAATCTGGTGAAGGTTGTAGCGAAGTCCAAGTTGCTTTTAACGAAGTTAAGAGGCGATATTCTTGGAGGAGAGCAGTTGGACCCGGAGCATGTCCAGTTGTATGCTGACCTTGCTTACTTTGTTTTATTCGATGAGCTATTGGGTTACTGGGAGTACCCGCGTGAGCTTCATACAGATCGCGTTATTACATCGACACAGCGAGCGACAGCGGAAACATGGAAACGATATTCGGAGCAGTTTGATTATTGGCTTAAAATTCCTGGATTCAGTCATGTGTCGGATCGGGAGAAGTGCCATTTGTTTGCCATTTTTCATCAGGTCTACCGAGCATTTTTTGCGATCTTCAATTGCGTTGTGGGGAAATCCAAGCCGGCGGCGGAATTGCGTTCACGCATTTGGGAATCCATTTTCACGGTCAACATGCGGCGCTATCGAGATTGCTTGTACCAACACCTTTCTCAAGTGACAACGCTTGTGACAGGCCCTAGCGGAAGCGGTAAGGAGTTGGTATCTCGGGCGATCGGATTGTCGGGTTACATTCCCTTTGATCGCGCATCGGTGGAATTCCGCAGTGACTTTGTCAGCAGCTACAGGGCAGTCAACATTGCCGCTTTCTCGTCAAGCTTGGTCGAGTCAGAGCTCTTCGGGCATGCAAAGGGAGCTTTTACAGGCGCGGTATCAAGCCGCGCTGGGTGGTTAGAGGTCTGCGGTAAAGATGGTTCGATCTTGTTGGATGAAATCGGCGAATTAGAAATGCCAACGCAGGTCAAGTTACTGCGAGTGTTGCAGAACCGTGAATTCCAAAGGTCGGGGGAATCCAAGACGCGTAAGTTTGAGGGAAAGCTCATCGCCGCTACCAACCGCGACTTGAAAGAGGAGATCGCGAAACACCATTTCCGAGAGGACCTGTATTATCGACTGTGTGCCGATGTCATCGAAACACCGAGTTTACATGCACAAGTGAAAGACAATCCTGACGTATTTGAAAACTTGGTTGGATTCATCGTGCAGAGGATGGTGCCCGAAGTTCAAGAGGAGTTGACTTCGGAAATCGTTCATTGGCTTGAGCGAAACTTACCGGCCGATTACACCTGGCCCGGTAACTTCAGAGAGCTTGAGCAATGTGTTCGGAACCTGATGATTCACGGTGATTATCATTTCAAAACCGACAACGAAGCGAAAACACCAGCAAGCGGAGAATCGAGTCATAAAGCGAATCCGGAGATCACCAAGCTCATGCAGCAGATCTCGAATCTTGCGCTTACTGCCGATGAACTTACGTCTGCTTATTGCAGAATTGCCTACAAGCAAACTCGCAGCTTTGAGAAAGCGGCGAAGCTCTTGCAGTTAGACCGCCGTACGGTTCGAAGAAAATCCGACACCACGGATTGATTTGCCAAGTCATTGTGTACCATACTACACCTCAAGCATTTGAAATACACCTCGTCCCTCGCGTTTGTTCTCTGGCTTGCCGCTCGAACTCGCGAGCTCTTCACGTCAACAATCGATCCGTAAATTCCCGGAACACTACCCATGTCCGTTCAATTCCGCTGTCCTTGTGGTGCATCGCTGCGTTCGAATGAGTCGCTTGCGGGCAAAAAAGTCAAATGCCCGAAATGTGGTAAGCAATTACAGATCAAACAAAGTTCCAGCGAATCCGTTCCGGCCCAATCGACCGGGCCAACAAGCAAACCGATCTCCGAACCAGTTGGTCGTCAGGAGCAGTCCGATTGGGAATCCACGCCAAGCTCATTCCCTGCAAGTTCTTTCCCTGCAAGTTCTTTTCCGGCGAATACGTTCCCGGCGTCGAACCCGAGTCGAAGTGCGATTCATCCGAAGAATTCTTTTAGTAAATCTTCGAGCAAACCGAATTGGCTATGGATCGCGCTTCCGGTCGGTGCTCTCGCGCTCGTTGGAGGAATCGTCGTCGCAGTCACCATGAATCGCAATTCTACGATCGAGGGAGCGTTTCGCGCTTCGCAGCCCGACACCCCATCTACTTCCTCTCCTGCTCCCACATCCTTGACAAGTACCGCTTCAGGTGAGAATTCCGGAACGGCTGGGAGTATTGGGAGTTCCAACGCTTCTGCGAATACGTCGACCTCGGGTGCGATCTCAGGGGCTGTTGGTCCAGAAGTTTCTAAAATCGATAACCCTACGAATAAGCTTGCTGAAGAGTTCGCAAGTTACGGTAGGCAAGGTAGCGCAAGCTTGGCATTGGGCATGATTGCAAT
>Ga0255132_1000901_pt1 | contig 11454 bp, 10 predicted proteins | sample Law_Law_RepA_8d_FD_188551 | JGI IMG/M metagenome (GOLD analysis project Ga0255132, IMG submission 188551) | Freshwater microbial communities from St. Lawrence River, New York, United States - Law_Law_RepA_8d | ecosystem: Environmental > Aquatic > Freshwater > River | place: USA: New York...
GATGTACTCAAGGCCGCCCAATCACTCGGCCTGGACGCCCTACTGGATCGAAAGCCTGGGCAGCTTTCAGGCGGGCAGCGGCAACGCGTAGCATTGGCCCGGGCAATTGTTCGCCATCCTGACGCGTTTCTGATGGATGAGCCGCTTTCCAATCTGGATGCGGCGCTTCGCGTGCAAACGCGGCGTGAGATTGTTGAGATTCATCGCCGCGTCGGTGCCGCGACACTTTACGTGACGCATGATCAGTCTGAGGCCCTGACCATGGCGGACCGTGTGGCCGTCATGCAAGCTGGCCAGATACTGCAGGTTTCGTCGCCCGAGGCGATCTACCACGATCCGCAGGATATACGCGTGGCGACCTTCATTGGTAGTCCACGGATCAATTTAATCCCTGCTGAAGCCGATGCCGCAGGCCATGTCCATATCGCGGGAAGGCCGAGCGGGCTTCATGCTGCGCCTGGACCAGTGACTATTGCCATTCGTCCGGAAAATCTGCGGCTTGCATCCAGCGGTATACCCTGCGTGGCAGAAGGCTTCGAATTTCTGGGCGATAGCTTGCTGCTCCATGCGCGTCATACAGCCAGTGATGAAGCCTTGGTCGTCCGACTTCTGCCAGACATGCCTCGGCCGCATGCTGGGGAAGCAATCCAGCTTACCTTTGAAGCTAAGCATGCTCTGCTGTTTGACCAGAATGGCAAGCGGGTAGCGCTGCGCAATCATCCTGCTCACAGTCAGGAATTGACCCTTGCCTGAAGCCTTATCCGCAGCGCAGCCAGCATCATTTCAGGCAAAATCGCGTCGCCTGACACGTGGCGAAGCCCTGGTCGGCCTTATGCTGAACCTGCCGGCAGGCATCGCTTATTTTCTGATGCTCCTGTTGCCTAGCTTGGCCACGATCCTTTTGGCTTTCACAGATTATGAATTGGGCGCGCTTGAATGGGGCTGGATTGGCATAGCGAATTTTGAGGAGATGCTTGAAGATCGCGGCTTTGCCATCGCGCTTCGCAATACGGTCATCTATGTCGGGCTCGTCACACCGCTTTCCATCTTGCTTGGCTTGGGCGCAGCGCTTTTGATTGAAGCGGGGATGCGTGGGCGCGCCCTGTTTCGCGCTGTCTTCTTCTTGCCGGTTGTTTCACTAACGGTCGCCATGGCAGCTGCTTGGCAATACCTGCTGCATCCGACGATTGGGCCTTTGAATGCCTTCTTGCGCCTTCTTGGCGTTACCTCCCCACCCTTCTGGCTTTCATCTTCGGATTGGGTACTTCTCAGTCTCGGGGCAATCGGCGTTTGGGAAAATGTTGGCTACAATATGGTGCTTTTCCTGGCGGGCCTCAGCGCCATTCCGCGGGAACTCTATCAAGCCGCCGAAGTTGATGGGACGAAAACTTGGCTTGACCGGTTTCGCCTTGTCACTTGGCCGATGCTTGGTCCGACAACACTCTTCGTGCTGACCATTACGATGATCCGCAGCATTCGGGTCTTTGATACGGTGGCTGTTCTGACCCAAGGTGGGCCGAACAAGGCCAGCGAAGTCTTGCTGCATACCATGTACAAGGAAGGCTTCACCTTCTTGCGTCTTGGTTATTCGGCCGCGATCACCTTGGTGTTCCTGCTGATGGTTCTGGGCCTAGTTTGGCTGCAAACCAAGGCTTTGGATAAGCGGGTGCATTATGGCTGAGCGCGGCCCAAAATCGCTTTGGGCGGATGTGCCGCGCCTGCTTGTGCTAGGCTTCCTCGCGCTATTGCTGCTCATGCCCTACATCTGGATGATCTCAGCAAGCGTAAAGCCGCTGGATGAGTTATTTCGTGCCAGCCTTAATCTTTGGCCAGAACGCTTTCACGGCATCGAGAATTACGCGAAGGTGTTTTCGCAAATTCCAGTATTTGGCTATCTCTGGAATGGTATTGTTGTATGCGCTGGCATACTTTTCTTCCAGCTGCTTTTCGCCGTTCCGGCAGCCTATGCACTCGCGAAGCTTCGCTTCCCCGGGCGTGATCTGGCCCTTGGCCTTGTTATGCTTGGCCTTCTTGTGCCGCCCCATGTGCCGGCGCTTCCCCTCTACTTGGCCTTTAGCAAAATAGGTCTCTTGAATACCTATGCCGCGCTGATCCTGCCCTTCACCATTTCAGTCTTTGCGATCTTTCTGTTCCGTCAGTTCTTCAAGGCACTACCCGATGAGCTGGTCCATGCGGCACGCCTGGATGGGATCGGTGAGTTTGAAATCGTTTGGCGCGTGATCCTGCCAAATGCCTGGCCGGCGGCCACGGCCTTTGCGATCTTCTCTGTCGTCGCGCATTGGAATGATCTTTTTTGGCCGCTGATTGTGATTGAAGGTCAGGCGCGCGCCACGCCGGCACTTGGCGTTTTGTATTTCCGTTCCGATGAGGCCGGCGATGATTTTGCCGCATTGATGGCGGCGGCCGTCATCATGACACTGCCTCTTGTCCTGGCATTCCTTTTTGCACAACGCCGCTTCGTTGAAGGTATCGCCACCACTGGGCTGAAGGGATGAAGCCATCATGATGCCAAAACCGCTCAATTTACGCAGAAGAAGCCTGGTCGGGATCGCATTTGGGGCGCTTGCTGCACCTGCGCTCCGCGCGCAACCAAACGTAGAAATCACCGTTCATTATGCTCAGCCACACGTCTTTCGTGAATCAAAGGAAGCCGTTGCAGCAGCCTTTTCGCGCCACGAACCCGGCATACGCATCAATTGGGTGACCACTCCAAATTACGATGAAGGAACACAGCTTATCTTGCGTCAGGCCGTTGCGGGTACTCAGGCGGATTTAACCTATCAGGGCTTGAATAGGCTGCGCGTCCTTGCGGAACGCGGTATCTGTCAGGATCTAACACCTTTCCTGAATCGCGAAAGTAATCCTGCCAGTCAGGGATATAGTGAGACCATTCTTGGTCTTGGTAGAACCGCCGGTATGCAAGCGGGCCTTGCCTATGCTGTTTCGACAATGATCACCTATATGAACCTTGATGTTCTGCGCGATGTCGGTGTGGATGCCAGAACCTTTCCAACCAATTGGGATGGCGTGCTTGACCTCGCGGCTCGCATCGCACGGCTGCCGAATGCGCCTGATCCGATCTATTACGATATCGGCGAATGGGCGTGGTCGGCGTTACTTTACGGTCATGGCGGCCAATACATGAGCGGCGATGAACGCCGCTTTCTGATGGATACGCCCCAGGGTCTCGCTGCCATGCGGCTTTATCAGCGCATTTTGCGCGAGGGGCGAATGCCAAATCTGAACACACCCGCGGCACAGCAGGCATTTGGCGCCGGGCGTATCGGTGTCCGCTTCGGGTCAACCGCCTTCTTGCGTAATGTCATGCAGTCAGTCGGGCAGAACTTTCCCCTTGCAACAACGATCATGCCAGTCATTGATGCAGAGCGTGGCCGACTTCAGGTAGGTGGTTCAGCCGGCATGCTGCTCACGCGCGATCCGGTGAAGCAGGAAGCCGCGTGGAAATTTCTTCGATTTTCCACGAGCGCCGAAGGCACCGCGCTGATGGTTCAAAACACCGGCTACGTCCCCTGCAACCAGCTGGCGGTGGATGACCCGCGCTGGTTGGGGGAATTCTACCGGGCCAATCCACTTTTCTCGGCGGCGATGCGCCAGCTTCCTCTCACTGTCGCCTGGTATGCATTCCCAGGCACGAATGGTGTGCGCATCAGTCAAACCATATCCGATAATCTGCAGCGTCTTGTTGAGGCACGTGCCACGCCTGAACAAGTAGTTCAAGACATGCAGCGCGAAGTCACGCGCCTGTTACCACGCGCTTCCTGACCCCCGAAACCAGAAGGACGTAACCCATGAAATCATTTACCCGTCGCACGGCCTTAGGCGTCACGGCAGGCTTGCTCAGCGCACCACAACTGCGCGCTCAGTCCAATGTGGACATCACGGTGCATTACGCCCAGCCGCAAATCTTCAAGGAAAGCTATGACGCGATCGCGGCGGAATTCGCCAAGCGCGAACCCAATGTGACGGTTCGCTTCATCACCACGCCGAATTATGAGGAAGGCAATCAGCTTATCCTGCGCCAAGCTGCTGCAAATCAATTGCCCGATCTTTCCTATCAGGGCTTCAATCGCCTGCGGGTATTCGCCGAGCGCGGCATCGCGCATGATCTGGCGCCCTTGCTTGCGCGTGAGGGCAATCCGGCGACCCATGGCTATACACCCGGCATCCTTGCCCTAGGCCATTTTGGCGGTATGCAATCCGGGCTCGCCTATGCCGCATCTAACGCGATTTCCTATTACAATACCGAACTCCTGCGCCGTGTTGGCGTAAACCCAAATCCCGAAGCTTTCCCGAAAACCTGGGATGAGGTGATTGCGCTTTCCGCACGCATCAAGGCGCTAGGCGATGGCACTGAAGGCATGTGGTTCCAATGGCCGGGCGATGACTGGATGTTTTCCGCGCTGCTCTTCAGCCATGGTGCGCGCATGCTAACACCAGATGAACGCGATGTTGGCTTTGCAGGCGCCGAAGGCCTTGCCAGCTTACGCTTGCTCCGCCGCATGGTTACCGAAGGGGGCATGCCGCAACTGAATGGCACCACGGCTTTGCAAGCGTTTGCCGCCGGCAAGCTTGGCATGCGCTTTGGCTCCACCGCCTTCCTGCGCAATATGATGAACAGCGTCGGGCGGAACTTTGAAATGCAGACCGCGCTATTGCCTGTTGTTGACCCGGTGAATGGCCGCCTGCCTACCGGCGGTGCCGCCGGGATGCTGACCGCGCGTGATCCCGCGAAGCGCGAGGCCGCCTGGAAGTTCCTGCGCTTTTCAACAAGCGCAGAAGGAACGACGCTGATGGTCAAGAACACTGGCTATGTGCCGACGAACCAGCTTGCCATTGATGATCCACGTTATCTTTCGGAATTCTATCGCGAAAATCCACTGTTCAAGACTGCGACCATGCAGGTGGGCCGTATGGTGCCATGGTATGCGTTCCCCGGCACCAATAGCGTTCGTGTGACCGAAGTGATGGTGAATAACATGGCCCGTGTGGTCGAAGGGAATGCGACCCCCGAAGTGGCTTTGGCCGATATGGCGAGTGAAGTTCGCCGTCTGCTGCCGCGCCGGGGCTGATACATGCACACGATCCTTCAGCTCACTGATGCGCATCTTTCGCCGCGGAATGAGTTCTTCCGCAGCAATGTCGCCTTGATTCACGCCCTGGCGGCGGCGACCCCGCCGGATCTTACCGTTGCCAGCGGTGATCTTTCACTGGATGGCGCGGATCATGAGGCGGATATGGCGTTCGCCGCTGAAGAATTGGGCCGCTTCCCTGGCCCAATTCTGGCACTGCCGGGAAATCACGATACGGGCAGCCACCCGCATACCATGCCCCGTCAGCCCTTTGATGGCACGCGGTTGGCCAGGTTTCAGCGCCATTTGGGCGCCGGCTTTGGTCTGCATGATCTGCCGGGCTGGCGCGTCATTGGCCTCAATTCCGAGGTTATGGGCACGGGGCATCCGGAAGAAGACGCCCAAGCGCGCTTCATCAGCGAAGCGCTTGAAAGCGCTGAGGCTCGGCGCTTGGCAGTTTTTCTGCATAAGCCAATCTTCATAACGCATCCCGACGATCCGGTTTTTGATTACTGGTCCGTTCCACCGCATGCGCGTCACACCTTGATGCCGTTACTGGAGCATCCAGGGCTTCGTCTGGTCGCCTCTGGTCATTTGCACCTGCATCATGAATTCAAGCGTGACGCAGTCTCGTTCGTCTGGGCGCCACCGCTTTCCTTTGTGGTTGAGGAGGATGAGCAGCAAGGCCTGCCCGGGGCGCGGCGTTGCGGTGCCTTACTGCATCATTTGCATGAGGATCACGTGGAGACGGTTCTGCTGGAACCCAATGGTATGGAAGTGCCTTATATTGGCCCAATCCGCCATCTGACTTATCCGCGCGCCACGTCTTGAAGCGCTGTTGTAGCGCTTCTTGGCGCATCAAAACACGTCGAATATCGTGAAACTGGCATACGCGTGCTGAGAAGCTTGGCTTCCTGCCTCACGCGCGGTTGACGTTTGGGAGAATGACATGACAAGCGTAATTATGGTCGCCCTGGATGGGCTTCGCCCCGATATGGTGGACCCTGTGGCGACCCCTCATTTGCATGCGCTTGGTATGGCGGGCGCGCGCTTTTCGCGGGCACGGAGTGTGTTCCCCTCTGAAACGCGGGTGGCAACGCCATCGCTCATCACAGGCTGCCGCCCTGGGGGTCATGGCTTGGTCGCCAATACGCTGTTCGACGCATCGGTGGCACCCGATCGTTTGATCCGGACCAAGCTGGTTGAGGATGTTCTCACCCTCGCCGCCGGTGCGGAATCGCCTTTGCAGCGCGCCAGCTTGGCGGAGCGTCTTGCACCGCATGGAATGAGTTTTGCCCTGGTCAGCGCCGGCACGGCGGGAGCGGCGCGGCTGCTTCACCCGGCGGCAGAGCGGCTTGGCGCCTTTCGTTGGAATGTCGAGGATACTGAGGGCGAGACAGCGCAGCGCGTTGTTGAAGCACTGGGTAAGACTCCACCTGCTGCCGTGCCGAATATCGCGCGGGTTGAATTTGCCGGGCGCGTTCTGCTTGAGCATGTGCTACCCCAAATCAAACCGGATGTGGCGCTGCTTTGGCTGTCAGAACCCGATGTATCCTTCCATTGGGGTGGCTTGCGGGCTGAACATACGCAACGCGCGCTGAAATCCGCGGATGCGGTGCTCGGGCAAATCATGACCTGGCGTGATGCGCAGCCGGATGCGCAGGAAATCGCCATTATCGTTCTCTCAGACCATGGCCATGTTACCGGGCGGGGCAAGAAGTGCTTGCGGAGCGAATTGCAGCGCGTCGGCTTCCGGGCTGGCACTGGCATGGCGCCGGATGTCGATATTGTCGTGGCGCCAGCGGCGGCGCCTGGGCTTTGGCTGAGAGATCCATCCCTTGCCTCTCAGGTGGCGGATTTCCTGGCCACACAAAATTGGGCTGGCCCTTTATTGGCGCGTGATCCTGCCATCATCTCTCCGGGGCGGGCGGCGCCGCTTGCACTGCTGGGCTCAGCCCATGCGCGCAGCGCCGATCTGGTCGCGACATTCGCGGGCGAAGAAGGCTTGGATGAATGGGGCCTGCCAGGCACGGCCCCCTTCGATGCCCCTGATGTCCCAGAAGGCGGCGGCATGCATGGCGGCCTGCATCGTGCGGAGCTTGCGACCGTGCTGGTGATGCAGGGTGGCCCCTTCCGACAGGGTTCGGTGATCCAAGAACCTGCTGATCTGACGGACATCGTGCCGACGGTTCTGCATATGCTGGGCGTTGACACTTCCGGCATGGAAGGGCGGCCATTGCGTGGCGCTTTGGATGCCGCGGCAGACCTTCCACCCAGCGAAGAATTGCACGATCTGCCGGGCGATTTCGTCCTTGAAGCCATGCGGTCAGAAAATGGGCGGCTTTACCCGACTGCGATGCGTCGGCGCTAGTACTCGCACTCGGCACTAACGGCTGCGGTGAATCCCCTCACCGCAGCGTCGGGTCAAGCCCATCACGTAGCCAATCTCCAATCAGAGAAACTGAGAGAGTGGTCAGCACAATCGTGCTGGCGGGTGCCAGTAGAATCCAGGGCGCCCGCGTCAAATATTCCCGCCCATAGCCGACCATTGAACCAAGCGATGTCTCTGGTGGCTGCACGCCCAGGCCCAGGAAGGAAAGTCCGGATTCAAGCAGGATCACTTCCGGAAAGGCGAGCGTCATGGAAACAATGAGTGTCGAGGCGATATTGGGCAAGACATGCCGCCCATAGATGCGCCATGGAGACGCGCCAAGCCCCCGCACCGCAGCCGCATAGCCTTGCGTGCCGGCAGCAAGCGCAAGCCCGCGCGCAATACGCGCATATCTTTCCCAGGCATGCAGGCCCAGAAGGCAAACCAGCAGCAGCAGTGAATTGCCGAAAAAGGCCAGCACCGCCAAAGCCAGGATCAGGAAGGGAAGCGAGGCGGAGAAATCCACCAGCGCCAGCACCGCCTGTTCGATAAACCCTCTGAAATGCGCCGCCAGGAAGCCAAGTGATGTGCCAACAGCCGCCCCGATGATGGTGGCGCCGAAGGCGATGAGTAGGCTGGTCCGGATGGAATAGATAAGCCGCGACAGCACATCCCGCCCAAGCTCATCAGTGCCGAGCGGATGAAGCCAAGTGCCGCCAAGGAGGATGGGTGGGGAAAGACGATTGCGAAGATCAAGCGCCGTATAGGCGTAAGGCGCCAGGATATCCGCAAGCAGAGCGACGATAAGCATCAGCATCAGCCAGCCAATGCCAAAAATGACCAAGGCCGGCGGCGCTTTCCGCCGCGTTTTGGTGGGCGCCGTTGGGGCGGTGATTACAAGAGGAGCTTCAGGCATATCAGGCGGCCTTTCGCGGCGCTGCGCGCAAGCGCGGATCAAGCAAGCCGTAGAGCAAATCAACAATCAGATTGGCGCAAACCATGGTGATGGCGACCAGTAGCAAGATGCATTGCACCACCGCCAAATCCCGATTGGCGACCGCGACCACCAACAACCGCCCTACCCCCGGCCAAGAAAACACGCTTTCCACCACCACCGCCCCCGCGATCAATGTGCCCACCATAAAGCCGATGATGGTGACGGTAGGAATGGCGGCATTCGGCAAGGCATGGCCGGTGACAACCGCGCGCCAGGGCACGCCTTTTGCGCTGGCGGTGCGGATATAGGGCTGGCCCAGAACCTCAAGCATGGCGCTGCGCGTAAAGCGCGCCAAAACCGCGGCACCGCCAAGGCCCAGGGTAATCACAGGCAGAATGCCATGGCGCCAGCTTTCCTGCCCACCTGAGGGTAGCCAACCAAGCTGTACGGCAAAAACCAGCACAAGCAGCAGCCCCAAGACAAAGGACGGAACGGTAAAGCCCGCAACGGCGATGATCATCACCACCCGATCCGCCAGAGAATTGCGATGCAAGGCCGCATAAATGCCGGCTGGAATGCCCAGACAAATCTTGATCGCAAGCGCCGGTAGCGTGAGCGCCAGCGTGGCCGGAATACGTTCCGTGACAAGCACAATCGCATCCCGCCCATCGCGCATGGACCGGCCAAGATCACCCTGCAGAATGGCCCAGAAATAGGAGAAATACTGCACCCAAATCGGCTCATCCAAGCCCCAGGCAGAGCGGAACGCATCCACCGCTTCCGGTGGCGCATCTGCCCCCATGATGATTTGAGCGGGATCGCCCGAAAGGCGCAACACCACAAAAGCAAAGGTCACGACCATGGCGATGGTCAAGGCGGCCCGCGCCAGGCGTGTGGCCAGAAAACGAAGCATCAGGCGGCCTCCTGCCGTGCGTGTCCTTGGCCCGCGCTCACTTCCCCATGCGCCACATGGCAGGCGACAAGCCGCCCATCTGGCCGCGCCTTCAGTGCGGGCGTTTCACGCGCGCAAAGGCTGGTTGCGACCGGGCAGCGAGGATGAAAGGCGCAGCCCGAAGGCCGATCCGCCGGGTTGGGCGGGTCCCCCTGCAAGACAATGCGCTGGCCCGCGCGGCCAGGATGCGGGATGGCGGAAACAAGGGCACGGGAATAAGGATGGGCCGGTTCATGCAGAACGCCATCCGGTTCCCCTTCTTCCACAATGCGGCCGAGATACATCACGGCGACACGGTGGCTCACTTGCCGAACTGCCCTGAGGTCATGGCTCACGAAAAGCATGGCGGTGCCGAATTGCTCCTGCAAATCCACCAGCAAATTCATGACCTGCGCCTGAATGGATACATCAAGCGCGCTGATCGGTTCGTCACAAACCAGCAGTGCGGGATCGGTTGCCAAGGCACGCGCCAAAACCGCGCGTTGGCGCTGACCGCCGGAAAGCTCATGCGGATAGCGGGCACCCTGATCAGGTCGCAACCCAACCGCGCGCAACAAGGTCTCAACCCGCGCGGCCCTTTCGGAACGGGCGCCGATGCCGTGGATCTCAATCGGTTCGCCCACTTGGGTCGCAATCGGCAGGCGACGATCAAGCGCGCCCAAAGGGTCCTGAAACACCATTTGCATGCGCGCCCGCATGGCGCGCCAGGCAGCACTGCCGGGTTGCGGCATCACCGCGCCGTCAAAACTGACACGCCCCGCATCCGGGGTTTCCATGCCGAGCACGAGCCGGCCTGTGGTTGACTTGCCGCAACCGGATTCGCCCACCAAGCCAAGCGTGCGCCCACGTTCCAATTTCAGCGAAACGCCATCAACGGCCCGCACTTCTACCGCGCGGCCAAGCAAGCCCCGCCGCATTGCATAACGACGCACCAGCCCCTCGGCTTCCAGCAATGCGCCGCCGGCCTTCATGCGGGTATCCTTTCCAGCGGCATCGCAGCAGGCGCCACGCGAATGCAGGCCGCACGATGCTGATCAGAAAGGCCCATCAGGCCAGGTATTGCGGCATCACAAGGGGCAGAACGAAATTGGCAGCGCGGCGCAAAGCCACAGCCAGGCGGCATGGCCCAGGGTTCCGGCACGCCACCCGGAATGGCAGCAAGGCGCCGGCGCGGCCCATCCATGGGCGGCAAGGCGCCGATCAAGCCTTGCGTGTAGGGATGTGCCGCCGCGTCAAAAAGCTGTGCTACCGGTGCTTCTTCCACGATGCGGCCGGCATACATGACCGCTACGCGTTCACAGGCTTCGGCAATCACACCAAGATCGTGGCTGATCAGCACCAGCGCCATGCCCATCTGGCGGCGTATGGATTGCAGCAATTCCAATATCTGCGCCTGGATGGTCACATCCAAGGCGGTCGTGGGTTCGTCAGCCACCAGCAATTCAGGCTGTCCGGCAAGCGCGATGGCAATCATCACGCGCTGATTCTGGCCGCCTGAGAGTTCATGCGGATAGGCATCAAGCCTTCTGGCCGCGTCAGGGATGCCGACAAGGTCAAGCAAGCGTTTTGCCTCGGCGCGCGCATTGCTGCCTGTCATGCCCCGGTGCAGACCAAGCGCTTCCATGATCTGCTTGCCGATACGATGAACAGGATTGAGGCTGCTGGAGGGATCCTGAAAAATCATCGCAATACGGCCACCGCGTACCCGTTCCAGAACAGGTGCCGGGGCGCCAATCAATTCCTGCCCATCCAGCATGACGCTGCCAGTGATGCGGGCCTTGGGCGGCAACAGCCCAAGCGCCGCCAGCCACGTGACGGATTTGCCGCAGCCGCTTTCGCCGACAAGGCCAACCGCCTCACCCTTGGCGACTGAAAGGTCTATGCCGCGCAGCGCTGGCGCACCGTCAAAAGCGACCGAAAGTCCGGTCAGACGAACCAGCGGCATCATGCGCCCACACGCAAATTTCCGGGGCCAAACATCATCGCCCAGCCAGAAGAAGCGCGCCATTCGATATTGCGCCTTTTGGCGGTAAAGGCCGCCGCGTGGTGCAAGGTGATATAGCCGGGGTCTTCCCTTTCCACG
>Ga0255132_1000906_pt1 | contig 11414 bp, 10 predicted proteins | sample Law_Law_RepA_8d_FD_188551 | JGI IMG/M metagenome (GOLD analysis project Ga0255132, IMG submission 188551) | Freshwater microbial communities from St. Lawrence River, New York, United States - Law_Law_RepA_8d | ecosystem: Environmental > Aquatic > Freshwater > River | place: USA: New York...
AGGTAAAGGGGAGAAGGACCGGCCTGCCCGGCCGGCCATGGAAGACTGAAGCGGATGATTTTGCATGGTTGATTTTTAAAGGAGTCGTTCATGTTTCGCATGATGATGCTCTTGGTGGTGGCGGGTGGCCTGAGTGGGTTGGCCTTATTTGGTGTGGCCCAGCCCCCAGGCGAGGGTGGACCTGGGGAAGGCCCTCCGGATGGTCCCCCCAAGGGCGCCAAAGGTGGGAAAGGCGAAAAAGGTCCGAAGGGGGAAGGGAAGTTTGGCTCTGCCAAAGGCAAGGGCAAGTTCCAGCCTGGCATGGTGATTCCACCGCATGTGGTGGCTGATTTGGAACTTTCTAGTGAGCAAAACAAGTCTATCAAGGATCTTGAAAAAGAGGTTCTTGGAAGGCTGGAAAAGATTTTGAAACCGGAGCAAATGGAGAAAATGCGAAACGCCCGTCCACCCATGGGTGGTCCGGGTGGTTCTGATGGCCCTCCTGGATTTGGTCCAAATGGTCCTGGTGAGCCAAAGGGTCCGGGTGGTCCCGGGGGAGGAAATCGTCCCGCACGGCCTGGAGCTGATGATGAGGTGAAGGAAGGGCGGATGGGTGGGATTCAGTGGTTCAGCACCTGGGAGTCGGCCAAGGTGGAAGCGGCGCGCACGGGCAAGCCGATTTTGCTGGTATCGGCGGCACCGCATTGCGCTGGTATCCCGGGAATTTGGTGACCAGGCAAACAAGACATGGACAGGAGTTTCCTGTCCAATCAGGCGGTGGTCATCGCCTCGCGTCGGTTTGTTTGTGCCAGGCTTGCTACTTATGAGGACTCGGAGGAGTCAAAACTATTGAAGAGTCTTGTGCGGACCCGGTCGGGCGAGCTAGAGAATTCGGTGTTTGCCATTTTGGGACCGGATGGCACAACGCAACTGATTCGTCCGGGTCGTTCGATGCGAATGGCTTTTCAGGATGCGGGGGCTTTTGCGACAGGTTTGGACCAAATTTCGGGCAAATACCCAGGGGCTAAGGCAACGGGTGACTTGAGCCTGCCTGTGGCGGCCAATTTTGCGGTGGGGCTGACGGTGGCGGCGGCGGACAGCCTCCCTTTGGTGGTGCTACCTCCGGATGCCCCTGAGGCGATGGTGAAGGCGCTACAGTTGCTAGCGTGGAGCCCTGCACTTGTGGGGCAATTGCAGTATGCCCGGCTGAAGAATGGCAAGGAACTCGAAGATGTGAAAAAGGCCCCGCAGGAATTGAAGGATATTTTGGTGGTGGTGCCGGACACTTTTGCCCAGGGTGGTGAGGTGGTGGCGAGCCTGAAGGCGGGGGAGTCTGAGGGGTGGGAGAAGGTATTGCGCGGGGTGGTGGCTGGGCAGAGGCGGCAGGTGAAAACCATGCGGGACCATATTCCCGAGGGGAAGCGGCAAGGGGTATTTTATGATCCGGCTAATGCGGTGACTGACCCGATGGAGCTTCGGGCCCGGGAGCGGAACAGGCCGGTTAAGCCTTGAAACGCTGACTTTGTGGGATCAACCCAAGCGGTGGATGGGGTAACCTGTCCGCTGCTTTTTGTTTGGTAAATGGTTTGTTGGGATATGTATGGCCAAGAGCTTTGGATGCAGCGAGAATGGGGTTAAAACGGGGGTGGGGTGATGCGCATTTTGGTGGTGGAAGATGAGAGGGCCCTCCGTAGCTTGCTGGTGCAGGCACTGCGTGAAGATGGGCATGCGGTGGATTGGTCGGAGGAGGGTGAGGATGCCCTGCACAAGGCGCTTGGGACCGCTTATGACCTGATTCTTTTGGATGTGATGCTCCCGGGGAAGGATGGGTGGGAGATATTGGCAACCTTGCGGCGCGAGCGAGCGACGCCTGTGTTGTTTTTGACAGCGCGCGACACGGTGGACGACCGGGTGCGTGGGCTGGATTTGGGTGCGGACGATTATTTGGTGAAACCGTTTGCCTTGGTCGAGTTGCTAGCGCGGGTACGAGCACTGGGAAGGCGCAGGCAGGGTAGCGGTAACCCGACGATCCAACTGGGCAGTGCGGTGATTGATACCAACCTGCGGTCGGTGTTGCGGGGAGGTGAGGCGGTTGCGCTGACGGCGCGGGAATACGCCATTTTGGAACTGCTCCTTTCCCGGCGCGGGGAAGTGATCACCAAAACTGAAATCTATGAGCATGTGTTTGACGAACAGGACGATTCGCTGTCGAACCTGGTGGAGGTGCATATCTCGCACCTGAGGAAAAAGCTGGGCAAAGAATTGATTCAGACCCGCAGGGGGTATGGGTATCGGGTTCCGGCTGAGGGGGAAACGCCTACAGAGGCGGACGAAGCCGGGCAGGATGCGCCATGATTGGCTCTTTGCGTTATCGGTTGTTGATGTGGTCTGCCTTGGTGCTTATTGGCACGGTGGGTGGGTTTGCCTGGTTCATTCATTTGTCGGTGTTGCGGTCGCTGGAAGAGGAGCTTGACGGGGAATTGGAAATATCGGCGGCGGCATTGGACGCAACGCTGCGGCTGTTTTCGGGCAGAGGGTTGATTGAGGACACAACAGGTGGCTTTGGGAATGGTGGCCGGGATGAGTGGGCGAAAGATGATCGTTATCCACCGGGTAGGTCGGTGGGCATGGGCAAGGGGAAGGATAGCAAAGGGAAGGATGGGAAAGGCAAGGACAAAGGTGATGGTGATTTTATGGGGAATCGGCGGCCGCCGCCAATGTTTCCGCCTAGGGTGTGGGAGCAATTGTATGGGGAACTGCGATTACCGCCGAAATCGAGGATATCGCCTGAGCAATATTTTGGGGTTTGGCTTGCGGACGGGCATTTGTTGAAGGGTGAGGGCCTGCCGGAGGGATCGAAATTTCCGGAGTTGGAAGATGGGGGAGTTTGGTTTAGGCGGAATGGAGAGTACCGCGAATTGCAAATTTTGGGGCCGGGCCGCTCGGTGATTATGGTGGGGACGCCAATGGAGCCGGTGAAGCGGAGGCTGGACCCGATAGACCGGAACTTGGTTTTGGCTGGCCTTGGAATAATTGGGCTAGGGCTGTTGGGGCAATGGTGGATCTCTCGGCAGATCTTCAAGCCATTACGGGCCATTGCGAAGACAGCATCGGGGTTGAGTGCGAAGAGTTTTGGGGGAAGGATTGATACAGCGAAAGTAGATTTGGAATTGCGCGATTTGGCGGGGGTTTTGAATAGCACCTTTGACCGGCTTGAGAAGGCTTTTGCCAGGCAGACGTCCTTCACAGCGGATGCGTCGCATGAGTTGCGCACGCCTTTGGCGGTGTTACGGGGCCAGGCTGAATTGGCGCTTAGCCGACCGCGCGAAAACAGGGAGTATGTGAAAGCGCTGCAGGTGTGCCAGACATCTGCGGAGCGCATGAGTGATTTGGTGGAGCGATTGTTGTTGCTGGCGCGAGCGGATGCTGATTTTCCAGGAATGGCCCCTACCTTGGTTGACATGACGAAACTGGTGGTGGAGGTGGTGGCGGAATTGCCTGAACCGGACAGTGTGGAGGTGGCAACCAGCAGGGCGGTGGTGTGGGGGGACGGGGTTTTGTTGCGTCAGTTGGTGCAGAACCTGGTGGGCAATGCGTTGAAACATGGGGGTAGAAGCGTGCGGGTGTCGATCCGGACGCGTGAAGGCAGAGTGATTTTGAAGGTGCGGGACAAGGGTCCTGGTATTGCCGCGGGCCATTTAGATCATATTTTTGACCGTTTTTATCGTATTGACAAGGCCCGGGCCCGGGCTGATGGAGGGGCTGGTGGAACCGGGCTTGGACTTTCGATTTGCCGGGAAATCGTGTTGCGGCACGGTGGAGAGATTAATTGTCAGTCGATAGTGGGGCATGAGACGCTGTTTCGGGTGGAACTGCCGGCCTTCGATGAAAGCGTGGAAAACCGAAGGCAGTAGCAAGGCGGTCTACCGCCGCATGCGCAAGGAAAATAAGGCCCTGAGGCTGCTGAATCTTGGGCTTATGGCACCTTTTTCAGTTGGTTCAGGCGTTCGTCGATAACGGCGGTGGGGTTGGCGGGGACTTTATCGGTGTTGGCATATTTGGCGAGATCGCGCATGGCGATGACGGTGTATTTTTCCTTAGCCAGATAATTGAGGAAGATTTCGAACTGATCGGGGTTGGTGTTGACCCAGGCATGGGCAGTATCGGGCACGCCGTGGAATTGCAGGATGGCGATTTTGCCAGTGCGGGCTTGGCTGACAGCCAGTTTTAGATCATCGAGTTTCCAGTGGGGGCGCGCGTCGCCGGCGGTGGGTAGCAGCAGGGGATGGTCTTTTCCCGGTTCAAAAGCAAAACCTTTGCCATCTTTGTAAGGGTATTCGGGTGCGCCGCCTCGGCGGGCGAAGCGGATGCCCAGATCTTTGAGCACCGGTAACGCGGCGGGGGTGATGGCGTTGCCCGGATAAGCAAACGAGACCGGCATGGGAATGCCATATTTTTCGCACTGGGCGTTGATCCCGCGCAGTTGGGCCGGCAGATCGGTCAAATTTTTGTCGTTGATACCCATGTGGCTGACGGTGTGGTTGCCGATTTCAAAGCCGTCTTTATGGAGCTGGGTGATTTCTTGCCAGGTCATGTAGTCTTTTTTGTTGTCGGGGAAGTCAAATCCTTCGGTGATGAAGAAAGTGGCGTTGAACTTGTGTTTGAGTAGGAGGGGTCTGGCGACAGTGAAATGGGACTTGCTGGAATCGTCGAAGGTGAGGACCACGAGTTTTTCGGGGATGTGTTCGACTGCTAGGGTGGCGGGAACGAGCGTGGTGGAAACCAGAAGCAGGGAGAGGAAGAAGGGCGAGTGGCGCATGGATGCCTCGGGTTGGGGAGTGAGATTGGGGGTGTGGCCGGTTATTTGGCGGAATAGCCGCCGTCCATCATGAGTACTGCACCGGTGAAGAAGCTGGCGAGATCGCTAGCCATGTAGGTGAAAAAAGACGCAACCTCTTCGGCGGAGGCGATGCGCCCGATGGGGTGGTTGTCTTTCAACATGGCCATGAAGGCTTGTGGATTGCCAGAGTCTAGCGCGGAGCGGGTGACCAGAGGTGTGTCGATGGTGCCGCAGCCGATGGCGTTTACACGGATGCCGTGGGGTGCGTATTCAATGGCCAGTTGGCGAGTCATTTCGTGGACGGCACCTTTGGAGGGGCCGTAGGCGCCTTGGGTGGGAATGCCGGTTTCACCCGAGATGGACCCGGTGTTTAAAATCACGCCTGATTTTTGTTTCATCATGATGGGCAGGATATGGCGGCCGGAGAAGTACATTGCCTTGACATTGGTGTTCATCACCAGGTCCCACTCTTCGGGGGTGTGCAGGTGTAGGGGCTTTACGACATTGATGCCGGCATTGTTGACGAGGATGTCGATTTTGCCGAAATGTGTGATGGCTATTTCGGTGAACCGTTTGGCGGTGTCATCGGTGCCTACATCGCCACCGACATAGTGCATGCGTTTGTCTTGAGAGAGTTCGGTCAGAGATGTGGGCATGTTTGGTGCCAGGTCCACCGCCACCAGGCCAGCGATACCGGATGCCAGATACTGTTTAACAATGGCCAGGCCGATTCCAGAAGCGGCACCAGTGACCACTGCCACCTTGCCCGCGAGAGTGACTTGCATGTGAGGTTCCTTTTGGAAGGGAGAGTTGCTCTATGAGGCAGGGGCATCTTGTGAGTTTGGGACTAGTTGTGATTCTGGGAATATAAGGTATTGGCATCTGTGGTCAAGCATTGGATTGATGAAGAGGGTATCCAATTTATATTAACATTAATTAGATGGTTAATTGTAATAAAAGCATTTGGTTAGCCCCTAGGTGGGAGCGGGCTGGTGTTTGGGTTTTAGGGTCATTTTCTTTGGGGATGCAGTCTTGGGGAGGATGTTTGTCAGAGAATAGAGGCAGGTACCCACCGTTTTGAGGAGCAAAGGTGAGTAAAACTGTGGTGAGGAGGGTAAAGTCGTTTGATTGCCTCAAGTCAAGGTAGGCCTCGCAACCGGCATATCCGGCACCACTCCAACATGAAGGTCCTTTTTCGAAAAGCATGTTTGGGCCAAAAGCAAATACCCTGTGTAGGAATTGTCGAAGAAATGAATGAAAATAATGCAATTTTTCCGCATTTGACTGCCTGATTGGTGTGAACCAAAGCATTTTGATGAGGTACGCGTATGATTGGCCAAGTTCTGGGCCTGTGTGCATTTGTCCATGTTTTTGCTCAGGCTCCCACTCCTTCGGCTTTGCCTTCCGGTTTTCAACCTTTAACTTCAGTGGGTGAGGCCCGAGGCTTGGAAGCTGTGAACCTTCCCGCCCAAGAAAAACCAGCCGATGGCGCTGATTTAGAGCGCCCTTTGGAGGTTGAACCGTTATCTGGGCGGGTGAACCCGTTTGAGGGGGACCTTTGGACGCGGAGTTACATTTTGGGGGATTGGGGTGGCAGGCGAAGTCGGTTGGCGGAGCGGGGCGTTTCTTTGGATCTGTTGGGTACCCAGTTTTACCAGGGTGTGGCCTCGGGTGGTCGGGAGCAGGCGTGGGAGTATGGAGGCAAACTAGATTATCTGGCCAACTTGGATGGGGGGAAGTTTGGCCTGTGGCAGGGCTTCTTTGTCAATATGCATGCCGAGACACGGTTTGGCACGTCGGTTAATGGCATTGATGGGTTACTGACACCCAGCAACATTGCGATGCAGTTTCCGGAGCCTGACACCAGCATCACTGCCATTACTGGTCTGAAGTTTGTGCAGGCATTGAGCGAGAATTTTGTACTCTTCATGGGTAAATTGAACACGCTGGACGAGTACCCTGTGCGTTATGGCATGTATGGGGCCGACCCGATGGCCCGGCCTGGCCTGAGTGGATTTATGAACACCTCATTGGTGTTCAATCCGATTGTTGCCCGCACGGTGCCCTATTCGGGAGCGGGGGTGGGCGGCGCGATTTTAATGGATGGGGCACCGGTTTTTTCAATGACGGTGTTTGACCCACAGGAGCGGGCGGCGACTGGTTTGCAGGATTTGTTTGCTGAGGGTGTGACGATAGTGCCGGACTTGATTTGGCGTAGCAAAATTCAGGATAAGCCTGGAGTTTTAAACATTGGCGGCACCTACAGTACTCGCAAGTATCGATCGTTTGACCCATCGGCTTATCTTGCGATACCGTTGCCGTTGTTGTTGGTCGACAAGAAGCTCCCGTATGAATCTGGTTCGTGGTGTATTTATAGCAATATTTACCAGTCTTTGTGGGTTGATTCGACAGATCCGACGCGGACATGGGGTGTGTTTGGCCAGTTTGGACTTTCCGACGGGAATCCGAATCCGGTTGGATATACCTGTAACGCGGGTGTTGGTGGGCACAGTATGCTGGGCAGGCGTCAAGACACCATGGGGGCGGGGTTCTTCTACATTGGCTTGAGCGATGGGTACAAGGCGCTGGCGTCGCCGATTTTGCCACAACAGAATGAATGTGGTGTGGAGCTGTTTTACAATTTTGTAGTCAATCCGTCGAGTCGCCTCACCACCGACTTACAAATTGCAAATCCCAGTACGCAGCGGTTTGACACAGTGATCATTCCGGGCTTGCGTTTGGAATTGTTGTTCTAAGATTTTTGTACCTCAGCTTTGAGAATCAAACGCAAAGACTTTGCGGAAATCTGTGCCGGTTTGGGCCAACACCCAGCCACGCTTGGGTGCCTCTTCGAGGGCCTTGTCTAATTTGCCAAAGGTGGTGGCACAGTCGTAGGCGTACTCGCGCTTTGGATCGGTGTGGTGGAGCAGCATGCCGAATCTGGGACCGGTGCCGGCCATGGTCCAGGCCAGCATTTCGAAATCGCCATCTGAGTTGCCAAAAGCCATGGTGGGGCGGCGGCCAATGAATTTTTGGATTGCCACTGGTTTGCCTGCCTTGTCATCGATGAAGTCAATTTCTGGCAAGCGGACCAAGGTGGGAATTCCTTGGCGTTCTTCGTAACGGGTCTTGATAGTTGTACCTACCACTTGGTGTGGAGGAACGCCATAAACCTTTTCAGAAAAAACGCGGACGAACTCCACGCCGCCACCTGAGACAATGAATGTTTTAAATTGGTTTTTTCGTAGGAACGCCAGGAGTTGGACCATGGGAATGTAGACACACGCCGTGTAAGGCTGTTGAAAGCGGGGGTGTTTGGCTGTTGACAGCCATTCTTCCACGATGCGGGTAAACTGTTCGGGAGTGTTTCCAGCGTGGGTTGCCATGAGCAACTCGACCAGTCCTTTTTCACCGGTGGCGGCCAGTGCTTTCATGTCCCCTGCCAGGGCGGAACGGAATGGTTCAGCGTTTTTCCAGTCAGGTTGGGTGGCAGCCATGGCCTTGACGCGGTCGAGCGCAAAAGCCAATTGGATATACATGGGCTGCTCATTCCACAGGGTGCCATCGTTGTCGAAAACGGCGATTCTGTTTGTAGGTGACACATAGTCTTGTGAGCCTTCGGTGGTGACGCGACTGACAAAATCAAGGATTGCTTTTTTTGCAGGGCCTTCATTCCAGAGCGATAAACCGGGATTTGGCTTGGCTGTTTGGCCGAAGGCGAAATGGCTTGTTTGCGAAGTTGCCCAAGTTAAGCCGATTGCGTTTTGGCAAAAGTGCCGACGGTTGAGCATGGTGTGATTTCCTTGATTGAATGAAGTAATCTTGAGTGAAGGAGTCAGCGAGGCAACGATTGGGCGCAGCGGAAACCGATGTGGGACATGCCGGTATCGGGTGATGTGCCGCGGCGGGCGGCGGGGCGGTAGCTTTCACAATAGCTTATGTGGCAGAGGAACGAGCCGCCGCGGGTGACTCGTTTAGGGGCGGTGGGTTCGTCGGGGGACCAACTGTCGACCGGGCCTTGCGGATTGACCAGCTCTTTTTTGGAGTTACTTTCGGCGTAGGCATCGGCCCGATACCAATCGGCGCACCATTCCCAGGTGTTGCCTGCCATGTCGAAGAGGCCATAGCCGTTTGGAGGAAAAGACTTCACCGGAGCGGTGCGTTCCCAGCCGTCTGTCTTATCGTTGTGATGGGGGAAAGGGCCGTGCCAAATATTGGCAAGTTTGTCATTTTCCATGGGTGGTTTGTCGCCCCAGGTGTAGTTTTTGCCGGTGAGGCCGCCGCGTGCGGCGTATTCCCATTCTGCCTCGGTGGGTAGGCGTTTACCGGCCCAAGTGGCGTAGGCGACGGCATCGAACCAGGAGACTTGCACGACAGGGTGGTCGAGTCGGGAGGCGATATTACTGGAGGGGCCTTCGGGGTGGCGCCAGTCGGCCCCGGGAGTCCAGGTCCACCATTGGGTTGAATCGTCGGTGGAGACGGGTGTTGTTGGGGGTGTGAAAACCAGCGAGCCGGGCACCAGTTTTTCGGCAGGTGGTTTGGGAGTTCCGGGGGGAAGCTGTTTTTTCAGTTCTTCCCAATCTGGGGATTTTTCTGCGGTTGTGACATGGCCGGTGGCATCGACGAAGGCTTGGAACTGGCGGTTGGTGACTTCGTGCTCATCGAGAAAAAATCTGTCGAGTTGAACCATATGGGCGGGTTGTTCATTGCGGTTTTTAAGTGAATTGGGAGAGCCCATAAGGGAAGCCCCGGCTGGGATGAGCACCATGCCTTTTGGCGGTGTTGGATTTTGATTGGCCAATTTAGCCAACACGAAGGTGATGGCGAAACCGGAGGCGACGAGGAGCAACAAAAAAACGGCTTTGCGTCGGGCACCGGGAGCATTGTCAGCAGGAATGGCTTCGTTCATGGGTTTTCTTGTGAAGGATGAGGGTATCGGCTGAAGGAATTGGCCCTGCGGGAGTGGGCATTAAAGACCCGGGCGGCCGCTAGAAAAAGCGGCCGCCCGGGTAGAGGAATCAACTGTGAGGGAGTTCCATGGTTACCTGCTGCCAGCCTCGATCATTTTCTGGATTTTTTCGAGGTTGAAGGAACCGGGAGTTTGGCTTGGCGGGTATTCCTTCATGCTGAGCAGGAACTTTCCGGCCAATTGTTGCAAGGGGACTACCACGAAAGGGCGGTCGAGGAACCAGTCGTTGTAGGTATTCGCGTTGTGTTGTGCCTTTTCAAAGGGGTCACGGCGAAGATTGAAGAGGAGTGGGGCGCGGAGTTCGGTGAAGGGTTCGCGCCAGACGCCGAAGGCCTGACCGCGGTTTTCGAGGAAAACCACTTTCCAGTCGCTGTACCGGATGGCAACGATCTGGCCGTCATCGTTGACATAGATGAACTCGTTGCGTGGTGACTTGGATTGTTTGCCTGTCAGGTAGTCGATCTGGTTATGGCCATCGATGAAGTTGCGGTATTTGCGGCCATTGATCTCGGTGCCTTGGGCGAGTTTTTCCTTGATGGAATCATCGCCGGCAGCGGCAGCAAAAGTTGGCAGCCAATCCTCATGGGAGACCAAGCCGTTGAGAGTGATGCCGGCTGGGAATTTTCCCGGCCAGCGAACAAAAGCAGGGACGCGGTAAGCACCTTCCCAGTTGGAGTTTTTCTCGCTGCGGAAGGGGGTGGTGCCGGCGTCGGGCCAAGTGTTGTAGTGTGGTCCGTTGTCGGTTGAGTAGAGGACCAAGGTGTCGTTGGCGATGCCTAGGTCATCGAGGTGTTTGAGAAGCTGGCCGACATGGCCATCGTGTTCGACCATGCCGTCGCTGTATTCATCTTGGCCGGACTTGCCGAGGCTTGCTTCCTTCAAATGGGTGCGGAAGTGCATGCGAGTGGCGTTCCACCAGCAGAAAAAGGGCTGACTATCCTTGTTTTTTCGGCTAATAAATTCTTTGGCACTGGCGAGGGTTTCCTCGTCGATGGTTTCCATGCGCTTTTTGGTGAGTGGGCCGGTGTTTTCGATGGTTTGGCCACCTTTGCCATCGACCTTGCATTTGAGAACTCCGCGTGGGCCGTAGGTTTCTAGGAAAGTTTTGCCATTTTGGAGTTTCATGTCCTTTGGATAGTCGCGGTTTTCGGGCTCTTCTTCAGCATTGAGATGGTAGAGGTTGCCAAAGAATTCATCGAAGCCGTTGACGGTGGGCAGGTGGTCATCGCGATCACCTTGGTGGTTTTTGCCGAACTGTCCGGTGGTGTAGCCGAGGCCTTTGAGAACGGTGGCAATGGTCACATCGGATTTTTGCCAGCCTTCTTTTGCACCCGGGAGGCCGACTTTGGTCATGCCTGTGCGGACGGGAACATTGCCGCCGAGGAAAGCGGCGCGACCGGCGGTGCAGCTTTGCTGTCCGTAATAGTCGGTGAAGGAGACACCTTCGCGGGCGATGCGGTCGATGTTGGGGGTTTTGTAACCCATCATGCCGCGGTTGTTGTGGCTGATGTTCCAGGTGCCGATATCGTCACCCCAGATGACGAGGATGTTTGGTTTTTTGCCAGTCTGGGCGATGGTCGCTGAGACCATTTGGTTGTGGGATTGGATTGCTGCCTTGGCTGGGTC
>Ga0255132_1000907_pt1 | contig 11403 bp, 11 predicted proteins | sample Law_Law_RepA_8d_FD_188551 | JGI IMG/M metagenome (GOLD analysis project Ga0255132, IMG submission 188551) | Freshwater microbial communities from St. Lawrence River, New York, United States - Law_Law_RepA_8d | ecosystem: Environmental > Aquatic > Freshwater > River | place: USA: New York...
CGCCTGGTCATCGCCGACAGCATGTTCCCGGCCTGGCCCGGGATCGAGACGGTGGACCTGTCGCTGGTCTACGGCATCCCGACGGTGCCCCAAGTGGTGGCAGCCATCGTGGCGAATTGGAAGGCCGGCCCCGTGTGGATGGCCTCGGAATTCCACGACCACAACGACCCCGCCGTGCGCGCAGAGTTCCAGTCGGCCTTCGGCGGTACGTCCGTGATCTGGGAACCCCACCTGGCCCTCAAGGCCCGGGTGCCCGGCGCGGTCGGCCTGATCCGCACCGGCGAGCGGCGCATCTACACCAACGTGGTGCTCGAATCGGCCTAACCGGACTTTCGCTACTGGGCACTTGGAAAGTGGAAAACCTCAGCAAAAGCTGGGTTCTTTGGTCAAAGGTCTGCACTACATCTTCGGACTGGGTGGCTCTTCGACCCGTGGGTTTGTGATCCTGGGGTGCGGTTGTTCCGGCAGCACCAGGCGCAGCCGATCCATCAGCAACCGTTGCTTGGCCGACGGCTCCGTGTATCGCGACATCAACAACTCCCGTCCTTCTTGCGTCGATGGCAGCGCAGGAACACAGGCCGACATGCTATCCGGAAATCCGGGAGCCAAGACAAGGGGGTAGGTCTGCACTACAGAGAAAATCGCTGGCCGAGGGGGTTCAAAGAATCGTTTTTCCGAGGAAAACCGCAGGTCGACCGGCGCAAATCAGCGAAAGTCCGGCTAGGCCCGGTGGCGGCAACAGGGCGCTGCCGTCTTGATGCCACTCTGCCGGGCCTCACGAGAAACACCGCATCGGACCCGTAACTCATGAAGCCGCCAGAAATTGGGAACCTCTGCACCAGGGCTGGAGGGGACCACAGCGGGCTCACTCAGTGGCCCATCAGGTCCTGCTACTTCTGCGGGTCAAGCGGGGTGACGAACACATCCGGGAAGCCCCAATTCCAAAACGGGAAGTTGCCGATGCTATCCGCCGTGTAGGTACCGGTCATGGCTTTCGCCGGATCCTGGGTAGGACGTTCACCGGAGGACTTGAACTGGGCCACATGGCCGTCAAGAAAGCCAAAGTTGACCTTGAAGCGGGAGACGTGGCGGGGCTGCCAATCTAGGTTGTCCCAGTCCACAACCAGTTCGGCAGGACGCATCTGACTCAAGCCCACCCGGCTGCCGATGATCTGCCCGAGCTCATTGGTCTGATAGAAGCGGGAACTGTCATTGAACTTGTAGTCTGTCACCCAAGAGCTGCCATCGGCGTTGGTGATGGTACAAGCCCGTTTGAGCGGCATCACCGGCTCGTAAGTCCATTCCGAGAGACTGTAAGGCCCCTTTGGAGACATTCCCTTCGCGGCCGGACACTTGAAGACTCCTCGGCTGCGCCCCACATAGTTGCTCAGGGCGGTCCATTGCCGGTATTGAGTCGCGAACGTAAACCAAGGATAGCTATCTTGGTTGTCCCCCGCATACAAGGTCAGCGCCAACCCCATCTGCCGCTCATTGGAGGCGCATTGGACAGTGTAAGCCCGATCCATCGCCTTGCTCACGGCCGGAATCATCAACGCTGCCAATACCCCAATGACCGCGACTACGACCAGGAGTTCAATCAGGGTGAATGCTGATCGCGTTCGATTCATCAACCGTTTCCTCCCTTGAACCATTCAAATCATGTCCGCTCATCCGTGACTCCGGCTCTTTCGCAACGGAATCCCTACGACTCGTTGTCATGATTAGATATTTGGTATGGGTTGCCGTCAGTAAACCCCATCAAAAAAGCAAACAATAAATGCGTGGAGTGCCCGGATACCGAAATGCCTCCAACTGAACGGATTCGGCCCGGCGGACGGGCCATTGCCACTGATCCAACCTTCTGAATGCGTGGTTCCGACGGGGCCTAGGCTCGGCCCGCTTTCACACCCATCTCGCGCAAGGTCTCGGCGATGGCATTGACCACGGCGCGCATGTCCTTTTCGAAGAGGCGGCCGATGTTGCCGATGCGGAAGGTGTCGGCTTGGCTAATCTTGCCCGGATACAGCAAAAAGCCCTTCTCGGCTACGAGCCGGTAGAACTCGGTCCAAACAAAGGCCGAATCCTTCGGGTAGACGAAGCTGGTGATGATGTGGCTTTGCACCGCCGGCGGCAGGTAGGACTTCAGACCGATGGTCCGCATGGCCGCGATGAGGGCGGCGTTGTTGGCCTGATACCGCGCGGCACGGGCGGCGATGCCGCCTTCCTGTTCCAGTTCCTTCAGCGCCTGCGCAAAGGCCAGAATGCTGTGGGTGGGCGGCGTGTAGCGGAACTGGCCGTTCTTTTCGAAGCCCTTCAATTGGTCCAACAAGTTGAGGCTCAGGCTGCGCGCCCAACCCTCGGTGGCCAAGAGCACCGCACGGCGGCAGAGCACGAAGCTGAAGCCCGGCACGCTCTCCACGCACTTGTTGGCCGACGAAATGATGAAGTCGATGCCCGCGGCCTCCAAGTCGATGGGGTAGCCGCCGAAGCTGCTCATGGCATCCACGATGTACACCTTGCCATGGCGCTTGGCCACCGGGCCCAACGTCTCGATGGGGTTGAGTACGCCCGTGGTGGTCTCGCAATGGACCGCCGCCACATGAGTGATGGCCGGATCGGAGGCCAACAGCGCGTCCAGAGCTTCTGGAGTCGGCGGGGTATCCTCGGCCGTGCGCAGCACCGTGTGGGCAATCCGAGCCTGCTGGAGCATGAGGAGGATGCGCTCGCCGTAAGCGCCGTTGGACAGCACGGCCACTTTACCTTCGGGCGGGATGGCGCTCTGGAACACCGCTTCCACGCAGCCCGACTCGCGCGATACCCCGCCAAGTCCGAGAAGGGCCTGTCGCACCTCGGCCACCAAGTTGTTGAACTCCCAGTGCCAAGAACCGGCGTCGTGGAGCATGGCCTGCTTGACCGCGAGCGAAGTCGTCAGCGGTCCGGGGGTGAACAGCAGGGCGTCTTGGGAAGTGGGCAATTTCGGCGTCATGGTGATCGAGTGGCGCTCTGGGAATTCTCCCGTGGCACTCGAAGATTCTACCAATACGGGGCGTTTAATCAATTCCCACGCGCTGCTCGATGCCCACCGAAGTTGATCGAATCCGGGGGCCTCAGCACCCTCGGTTGTTGAGCCCTCGCGCAGTCCTCGATTGAAAGCCGGCGGAGAGGTTCCTAGCCTGTCCCCACAGAGATTCCCAGAGCCCGATACGATCCCTCGATCCCTCGATCACGACCTCACCATGAACCCCGCCCAACCCCGCCGCACCTTCCTCGCCACTGTTGCCGTCGCTACCGCCGCCACGGTCTTGCCGTGGACCGGTTGTAAACCCTCAGAGGGCGGCGCTGCCGGGGCCGCTGGAGCCGACACCATTAAGGTGGGCGAGTTCTGCTCCCTCACCGGCACGGAGGCCACCTTTGGTGTGTCCTCCCATGAAGGCACGGTCTTGGCCATTGAGGAGATCAACAAGGCCGGCGGCGTGTTGGGCAAACAACTTCAACTGCTGCACGAAGACAACCGATCTACGGCCGGTGAGTCGGTGACCATTGTTAAAAAATTCATCAGCCGCGACAAGGTGGTGGCGGTGCTGGGGGAGGTGGCCTCCGGACGCTCGCTCGAGGCCGGTCCGGTGTGTCAGGCAGCGGGCATCCCCATGATCTCGCCTTCGTCCACCAATCCCAAGGTCACCGAGGTCGGCGACTGCGTCTTCCGGGTGTGCTTCACCGATCCCTTCCAGGGCCGGCTCATCGCCGAGTTCGCTCGCAAGTCGCTCAAGCTCTCGCGGGTGGCGGTGTTCTCGGACGTGTCGTCGGCCTATGGCGATGGGCTGCGCCAGTATTTCAGCGACGCCTTCACGGCAGCCGGCGGCCAAATCGTGGTGCAGCAAAAGTACTCCTCGAAGGACAAGGACTTCAAAGCACAGCTCACGGCCATCAAGGGGGCTAATCCCGAGGGCATTTGTGTGCCGGGTTACTACAACGAGGTCGGACTCATCATAAAGCAGGCCCGCGAACTGGGCATCACCGTGCCGATGTTCGGCGGTGACGGCTGGGAGGCCCCGGAACTCATCCAAATCGCCGGCGGTGAGGCCCTCAAGAACACCTACTACTCCACGCACTTTTCACCCATCCAAGACACCCCGGAAGCCAAGCTGTTCGTGGCCGCCTACAAGGCGCGCTATCAAGGCAAGACGCCCGATGCGATGGCGGCCCTCGGCTACGACTCCGCCAAGGTGCTGGCCGACGCCATCCGGCGCGCCGGGTCGGCCGAGCCGGCCAAGATCAAGGCGGCGCTCGTCACCACCGACTTGGTCGCCGCCAGCGGCCGCACCCGCATGGACGCACAGCGCAATGCGCCCAAGGCGGCAGTGATCATCACGGTGGAGAACGGTCAGTTCAAATTCGTGCAAACCGTCGAGCCTTGATCGCCGGCTCGAGTTTTCTGCGGGTGGGAATCCAGGGCGGTCACTGCTCCGCCTTGGGTACCAACCGGTAGCGAAGGTAATCGCGGGACACGCCCAATCGCCGGCCGGCCGCCGACACATTGCCGCCGGACTGTTCCAGGGCCGCTCGGATGATGTGCAGGATGGCTTCCTCTAGGTCGAAGCCCTGCTCCGGAAACTGGAAGCCGGGGTTCCACCAGGAATCTATCCCCGCGTGGGCTCCGCCAAGACCAAGGGACGTCACCGTCGGCGGATTTTCCGGAGACCCTCCGCCCGCCCCCAAAAGCGAATCGAAGTTCAACGCCTCGCCATCTTCGAACACGAGGGCTCGCTCCAATTCGTGGGCCAGTTCTCGGACATTGCCCGGCCAGCCATAGCCCAGGAGACGACGGCGTCCCGTCTCGGAAATGGACCGGACCGGCAGGCGGTGACGCACGGCGATTCCCTCCATGAGGGAGGCCGCCAGCGGTAAGAGATCGGCTCCCCGATCTCGCAGCGGCGGAATCGACAGGCGGAAGAGGTCCAGGCGGTGGAGGAGGTCGGAACGGAACCCTCCCTGGGCGACGAGTTGGCGGAGGCCTTGGTTGGTAGCCGCAATCACCCGAACGTCCACGGCAATGTTTTTAGAGCCGCCGACCCGACGAATCCGGTGATCTTCGAGCACCGTCAACAGCTTGGCCTGGATGGGGAGGGAGAGGCTGCCCAACTCATCGAGGAAAAGTGTGCCGCCATGAGCGGCCTCGAAGAGCCCAATGCGGGTGGTGCGAGCATCGGTGAAGGCCCCCTTCTCGTGGCCGAAGAGTTCCGATTCAGCGAGGTGCTCCGGGATCGCTGAACAATTGATTTCCACCCAGGGCCCCTCGACCCGGGGTCCTTCGCGATGGATCCGACGAGCCAAGGAGGTCTTACCGGTACCGGTCTCACCTTCGATGAGCACCGGTGCCAGATGGGTCTCCATCCGTCGATCGGCAGCGAGGATCCGTTCGATCTGGGTCTTGAGGCCGGCCAGGGCGTTGCCAAAGAAGTAGCTGGGGCTTTCAGCGCGTTGCTGCTCGGCCACGCGTCGACCTGCCTGGGTGGAGCGAGCACGGCGAAGGGTCAGCGCCAGCGCCTCGGGCTCGAAGGGCTTGGTGAGGTAATCAAGAGCTCCCAACCGGATGGCCTCCACCGCGCCAGAGATTCCTCCCTCGGCCGTCATGATCACCACGCCCGTATGAGCCGGGACGGACTTGTCGCGAAGCAGGTCCGGCCCCAGGCCATCGGGCAGGTTCACGTCCATCAGGGCGAAATCGAAATTCGCCGAGCCCAGCGCCTTGCGGGCCCCGGCCACCGAGTCGGTGGCGGTGACCTCGGCACCCCAACGCTCCAAACTGGCGACCAGATGCCGCCGCCAGAGGGGTTCATCTTCGAGGACCAGAACCGAAAGACCCGTGAGCACCTCGGACGTCATGGTTCTCATCAAAGCCTCAAGGCGCCACCAAGCCCAAGCCTGAAGCGACCTGTTTTTTTAGGGCCGCTCTGAAAACACGGTCCGACCGAACCGTCGTAACCTGAGGGCTGGCATGGATCGGTGTTCGATGTCTTCAGGATGAGCAGCACCCAACCAACAGAGGTGCTCATTCAGAGAGCCACTCTTTGTAAATTTCTAACCTTAGACCAATCACCGTACGAAAACTCGACAACCGCCGTGAGGAAGGCTGTGAATGACCGGACCCGGTTTAAGGGTGCGGTACTTTTGGCCCCCCACCCGGCGCAGTATTGGACCGGATGTCGCGGGCAAACTGCGACTCGTAGCGTCGTCGCCGCTCCAAGATTTGCTCCACATACTGTCGGGTGCCTGGATAAGTCATCGCCGCCAGAAACTGGGCACTGTTGGTGCGGGCCTGGGGAGCGTTGGTGGCCGACATCCAACGCAGGACATTCCGTCGGCCGGCATTGTAGTCGGCGAGCGCATAGGCAGTGGGATTGTCCGTGGCCGCATACCGCTGGAGCACCTTTGACAAGTAGAAGGATCCCGCATGCAAATTGGTGGACGGATCCAGAATTTGCTCATGGGAGTAGCGGGTCAGTTTAAGGGCATCCGCCCATTCTTGAGCGGCGACCGCCGTCACCTGCATGAGGCCGATTTCGCCGGCTCGCCCTCGGACCGACGGGTCGAAGCGGCTTTCCTTCCAGACCACGGCCTTCACCAACGAGGGCGGCAATCGATAGTGTTGGGCGACTCGTCGGATTTGCGGATCGAAACGATCTTCATAACGCGACAGCCAGAACCAGAGGATGGCTCCACCGCCGACCAGGAACAACAGGATGATAGACCACCGTTTCAAGGTTTGGTTCGGCCCGACGATAGCCATTGAGTCGGAAACCGAAAGACGTGGTTACGATGCAGGCAATATTTCCACCGTTCACCGGATTATGTCTGAGAGTTGCTTCAACGGTTGATCATTCACAATACGGCACGAGAATTAGACGCATGAAGGAAGCGTACATCGCCGCCAAAGAACGGTGGGCTCGCAAAATGGCTGGTACGGCTCTGCCCGAAGTCCGCTCTGTGGACCGGCTGCCTCCCGGGCAACGCCAGGTCCACAACTTTCCGGTCTTGGATCTAGGGGTGAAGCCCGAGATACCCTTGGATCAATGGCAACTGAAGATTGGGGGGCATGTCGAGAATCCGTTAATCCTCGATTGGAAGGCATTCTTAGCTTTGCCTCAGTTCACCGACACAAGCGACTTTCATTGCGTCACCACCTGGAGCCAGTTCGACATGCTTTGGCAGGGAGTAGCCTTTCTCTCACTGGCGGATCTCGTCCGTCCCAAGGCCAGCGTAACCCATGTGTTCTTCAAGAGTTACGACGGATACTCGACCAATAATCCGATCGAAGCCTGCCTCGATGATGATGTGCTCATTGCTCATCAATGGAATGGTCAACCCCTCGCCGTGGAACATGGTGGACCGGCTCGGGTGATTTTGCCTAAGCGTTATGCCTGGAAGGGAGCCAAGTGGATTCGGGAGATCACCTTCATGGACCAAGATATCTTGGGGTTCTGGGAACTCCGCGGATACTCCAACACGGCCGATCCTTGGACGGACGACCGATTTTCAGGCGGAAATCCCACGGATTAAAATCGGCGGATCAAAGTTCTAAATTTTGGGTTTGCTTCTTCTGTGACGTTTTTGTTACAAACAAAACACGTTTATGAAACGGCTCTCCCAATCCTTAGACAAAGTGGCCCTCAATTGCCTGATGGGTGGTCTGTTGGCCTTGTTAGTGGGCTCGGTCGCCATCGGTGGCGGTGTCTGGTTTGGGGGTGCCCACTATGCAACTCTAGGGATGGCGTTGGCTGCCGGCGGCTTGCTGACGGCATTCCTATCAGCCTGCTGGGTCCATCGGGATTTTTGATCAGCGGCCTCCCGAGTTTCTAGAGAAGATTCGCTCCGAGAAACTCAGCGCAGTTCTAGGATGCTTCCGGGAAGAGTTGCTCACGTGGCCTGACACTTCCACGCCATCCCCTTTCAACGCGGACTGGTGTCCGTAACGGTATGAAAACCACTGAGCCCAGAAACTCAATGGATCATCGATCCGGCCTGAGCTTTTCAGTTGCCCCAACGAATTCTGATCAGCTCTGGTGAGCCCTGACGCATTCGGCCTCATCTGGAAGAGGGAAGAAACCCATAGCGCTCATCCTAGAAGAAATTGGAACCGAGGATCCGGCAAAACCTCGGATTTTAAACCGGCAACTTTCCGTGGTTTCCGGAACGTTGCTAAGAGACGGGGTCTCTTGGGGGGAAGTAATTCTACCAGGAGAGGTTTATGGGACCGGTTCTTTTGGAGAAGTACTGAGCTGATAAGAAAAACGCCGCCCTGAGGGGCGGCGTTTTTGATAAAATTGAAAATCGCAGCTTCGGTCAGCCAACGATATCGATGCCCATGTTGCGGGCGGTACCAGCGATGGTGCGGAATGCCGCCTCTTCGCTGTTGCAGTTCATATCAGATCCCTTGGCCTTGATGATCTCCAAGACCTGCTTACGGGTTACTTTACCAACCTTTTCCTTGTTGGGGACCTTCGATCCCGAGGCGATTCCAGCAGCCTTCTTGAGCAGCACGGAAGCCGGAGGGGACTTCAGAATAAAGGTGAAGGACTTATCCTGATAAACGGTGATGATCACGGGGATCACCAGACCAGGACGGTCCTTGGTGGCAGCATTGAACTCCTTACAGAAGCCCATGATGTTGATGCCCTGCGAACCCAGTGCAGGACCCACGGGGGGGGCCGGATTGGCCTGACCGCCGGGGATTTGCAGTTTGACGATGCCTGTAACTTTCTTTGCCATGTTCTATCCAGTTTGTTTGCGGCGGGGTGTACGACGTCGCTTGAGAGGCATCACGACTTCTCTACCTGCCAGTATTCAAGTTCGACGGGCGTTTTACGCCCGAAGATATCTACGGTCACCTTAAGTTTGCCCTTTTCAGGCTCCAACTCTTCGATGACGCCAGTGAAGTTGAGGAATGGACCGTCGTTGATCTTGACGGTCTCGCCGATGTCGAAGTTAACCTTCGGACGCTCGGTGTCTTCACTGTCAGAAATTTGCTCCTTGATGGTGGCGATCTCATCATCAGTGACGGTCATGGGGCGCTCGCCGCCCACGAAACCGATCACACCTTGGATATCCTTAATGAAGTACCAAGGCTTTTCCATTGGGCGCTTGCCTTCGTCGAGCAATGCCATGTCGACGTAGACATAACCCGGATGAAGTTTGCGATTGGTGATGGTTTTTTTGCCACCACGAACCTCAACTACCTTCTCCATCGGGAGAAGAACCTCACGGATATACTCTTCCATCTCGTCGCTCTTGATCCGACGGTTGATGGTGTCCCGGACCTTCTGCTCCTGACCGGCTAGGGTGTGCAGGACAAACCACTGGGTGTTCATGTGCAGAATCGGGATCGAAAGGGGTTTGGACGAAAACGTTTAACTCAGGAGACCTTGATGAGCGCCTGGACGAAGCTCACCACGACAAAATCGGAGGCCATCGTAAAGAACCCCAGAAGACCAATGACGACGAAGATCAGCACCGTGGACTGAATCAACTCATCGCGAGAAGGCCAGTTGCACTTCTTAAGTTCCTGCTGTGTGGCCGACACATAAGCGGTGAGCCGCGCCAAATGCCCCTGCTTCCAAGCAAAGGCGAAGATCGCGCCCATCACGGCGAACCAGATGAGGAACGGAAGATATTCTTTCACGGTATATAATATTGGCGGAGGGGGAGGGATTCGAACCCCCGGTGAGCGTCAGCCCACAGCGGTTTTCAAGACCGCCGCATTAGACCACTCTGCCACCCCTCCGGGAGACTGGCAGGGCGTGAAGGACTTGAACCTTCAACCAACGGTTTTGGAGACCGCTACTCTACCAATTGAGCTAACGCCCTGTTCACTGACACCGACAACTCTTACAGAAAAGACAGCGGAAGGGAAGGATCAAACGCTAAGGATTGATCCTTCCCTCACCGTTGAAAACTTTAGGCAGCCAACACTTCAGCGACGCGGCCTGCACCGATGGTGCGACCACCTTCGCGGATGGCGAAACGGAGACCCTTTTCCATGGCGACCGGTGCGAACAACTCGACATCGACCGACACGTTGTCACCCGGCATGACCATCTCAACACCTTCAGGCAACGTGATAGAACCGGTCACGTCGGAGGTGCGGAAGTAAAACTGCGGGCGGTACTTGGTGAAGAACGGGGTATGGCGACCACCCTCATCCTTGGTGAGGACGTACACCTCGGCCTTGAACTTCGTGTGAGCCTTGATAGAGCCCGGCTTGGCGAGAACCATGCCGCGCTCGACGTCTTCTTTCTTGGTGCCGCGGAGCAGCACGCCGACGTTGTCGCCGGCTTGGGCGCTGTCCAGCAGCTTGCGGAACATTTCGATGTCGGTCGCCGTGGTCTTGCGGGTATCCTTAAGGCCCACGATTTCGACTTCGGACATCTTGTTGATGACACCGCGCTCCACACGACCGGTCACGACAGTGCCGCGACCTTCAATGTTGAACACGTCTTCGATGCACATCAGGAAGGGCTTGTCCTGCTCGCGCGGAGGCTCCGGGATGAAGGTATCCAGGGCGTTGAGCAAGTTGGCAATGGCGGCTTCGCCTTCCGGAGTTCCGGCGATGGCGGCGGTGGCGGAACCGCGAACGATCGGGGTCTTGTCGCCAGGGAAGCTATACTTGTTGAGGAGGTCGACGATTTCCATCTCGATGAGCTCGAGGAGATCGGCGTCGGCCAAGTCAACCTTGTTCAGGAACACCACAATGCTCGGAACACCCACCTGGCGGGCCAAGAGGATGTGCTCGCGGGTCTGGGGCATCGGACCGTCGGCAGCGCTAACCACCAGAATTGCACCGTCCATCTGGGCGGCACCGGTGATCATGTTCTTCACGTAGTCAGCGTGTCCAGGGCAGTCCACGTGAGCGTAGTGACGGTTCGGGCTCTCGTACTCGACGTGCGACACAGCGATGGTCACGGTCTTGGTATCATCACGGACGGTGCCGCCCTTGGTGATGTCTTTGTACTCGATCATAGGGGCCAACCCCTTGCGATGCTGTACTGCGACGATTGCGGCGGTGAGGGTGGACTTGCCGTGGTCGACGTGACCGATGGTACCCACGTTCATGTGGGGCTTCGTCCGGTTGAAGGTTTCTTTAGCCATGTGTCGTATCGTTTTCTATTCTTCGTTTCTGAAAGCCGTATCTAAAAGTGTGTCTTAAAAGTCGTGTCTGATTTTTCTCTCGTCCGCGACTCTTGTCTTTTCTGTCTTTTTGTCTTCTCTGCCGTCTCTGTCTTTTCGTCTTTTCGTCTTTTCGTCTTTTGAAATCGTTTTTTAAAACGAGCCCTTTTCTTTCGAGCGATCGAATCTGTTCTCGATTCCGTTCTGAACCTCAGTTGGATCCGCTGCGGTCGGAGTCAC
>Ga0255132_1000912_pt1 | contig 11375 bp, 9 predicted proteins | sample Law_Law_RepA_8d_FD_188551 | JGI IMG/M metagenome (GOLD analysis project Ga0255132, IMG submission 188551) | Freshwater microbial communities from St. Lawrence River, New York, United States - Law_Law_RepA_8d | ecosystem: Environmental > Aquatic > Freshwater > River | place: USA: New York...
AGCCTCAACTTCCTTACCGATGTAAGGAGTTAGATCGCGTACACGACGCATTTCAACGAGTGATGCTGGCAAGAAGCCGCGTAGACCGATATCAACGATCAAGCCGCCCTTAACAACTTCAATAACTGTACCGACGACAACTTCGTCGCGTTCTTTCTTGCCTTCGATTTCGCCCCAGGCGCGCTCGTACTGTGCGCGCTTCTTAGAGAGAATTGTGCGGCCTTCTTTATCTTCCTTTTGGAGAACGAGCGCTTCAATGCGGTCGCCGACCTTAACAATGTCATTTGGATCTGCATCGTGGCGGATTGAGAGTTCGCGTGAAGGAATTACGCCTTCTGTTTTGTAACCAATATCAAGAAGAACTTCTTCGCGATCTACTTGGACTACTGTTCCGACGACCAAATCGCCGTCATTGAAATTTCTGATTGTGCCTTCGATTGCTGCAAGAAAATCTGCTGCCGATCCGATGTCGTTAACTGCTACGACTGGTGATGATGTGCTCAAGTTGCTCCGTAGGGATAGAAAGTAATAGGACTCCAGAACCTTTCTGGTGAACGGGCGTAAGCGTACGGTTTTAGCGGTTAATAGGGCAAATCCGCCTAATAGTCAGGCGTAAACTAGCAACCAATGAAACGCTACAGAGAACTCTTTGCCATTCCCAATGTATGGGTCTTAGTTCTCTCAGCATTCCCGGCCCGTGTCGCCTACGGCATGGTTGCACTCGCCATTTTCTTTAAGACTGAAGATGCAACCGGCTCGATTGCTGCTGCGGGATTTGCTATTGGAATTAACTCTGTCGCGGGCGCCGCAACTGCTGGATTACGTGGCATGTTGATGGATAAATATGGACAGAAATGGCCACTGCGTATTTTTGTTCCAGGTTACGCCGGAATGATGTTGATTTTAAATACTATGGAAAATCGAAATGGTATTTTGTTGGCCGCCTTCATTATGGGAATTACCGCGCCTCCAATTAATCTCTCAGTACGTCCGTTGTGGCGCGATGTCGTTCCAAAAGATTTCTTGCGCACCGCTTATGCCGTAGATACATCGGTAATGAGTTCTGCAGGTGTTCTAGGTCCGGTTATTGCCACTTCATTGGCTCTCTCATCACGTCCAGGAAGCCCGCTTGTGGTGGCTTCCATCTTTATGTTGATAGGAGGCGGCGGTTTAGCGATTACCAAAGTTTCTCGTAATTGGATCCCAGAGAAGAAAGAAGAGAATCACATCTCCCTCTGGCGCCACAAGGCAATTCAATTGCTGATGATCGAGGGGTGTTTTATTGGTTTCGGTTGGGGCGTTTTCGATGTAGCCGTTCCAGCTTTCGCAACTTTAGAAGAAGTGCCCCACAGAACTGCTTGGATTTTAGCGGCGATGGGAATCGCAAATATCTTTGGTGGACTTCTTGGCGGTCTTGTCTCAAAGAAAGTATCTGCACTTAAGGCGATGCGAATTACCTACTTGATTTGGATCTTCATCTCCATACCGATCGTCTTTACTTATCCAGGCTGGTCGATGGTTATTGCCGCTTCATTCCTAGGTTTGGTAGGCGGAACGATCCAAGTCTTTTACTGGGAAGTTATGGAGGCGGTGCGCCCTAAGGGTTCGGCAGTTGGAATGATGGGTTGGATCTGGACTGTTGAAGGAACTCTGATGTCAATTGGTGCTGCTGCTGGTGGTTGGATCGCAGAGACTTATTCACCACGATTTGCTCTCTCCATAACCTGCTTCACTATCGTTACCGGATTTATCATTCTTAATTTAGGAAAGAAACGTTTATCTGCGGCAGATCGCATACCAACAGATGAAGAAGATCTCGCAGCTATGTCTGATAATTCACCAACTACTACTTAGCCCCTTAGTGTGCAGCTTCGTTCCAGCTCTTACCGATACCGACGCTTACATCAAGCGGTGCGCGAAGCGGGAACGCAGAACCCATCTCACGTCGCACCAAATTAGTTAGAACTTCTTCTTCACCCGCTACAACTTCAAGGATCAACTCATCGTGAACCTGAAGCAAGAGACGTGATTTAAGGTTCTCGCTAATCAACGCGCGCTCGACATTTAGCATCGCCTGTTTGATGATGTCGGCGGCTGAGCCTTGAATCGGAGCATTTAGCGCCATGCGTTCTGCAATCTCGCGCCGCTGGCGGTTATCGTGCATTAAATCTGGCAGGTAGCGTCTGCGCCCCATAACGGTTTCGGTGTATCCAACTTTGCGAGCTTGTTCTACGACGCTGCTCAAGTAATCGCGGATTCCACCAAAACGTTGGAAATAACGATCCATTAAATCCTGCGCAGCAGGTGGTGAGAGATCTAACTGCGCGGCAAGACCATACGAACTCAAGCCGTAGGCAAGTCCGTAAGACATCGCTTTGATCTGACGGCGCATCTCTGAATCAACTTCATTTGCTTTCACACCAAAGACAAGGCCAGCAACGGTGGCATGTAGATCTTCACCGGTTTCAAATGCTGCAAGTAACCCAGCATCGTTTGAGAGATGGGCCATGATCCGCATTTCGATCTGACTGTAATCTGCAGTTAAGAGTCCGCTAAATCCTTTATCTGCGATAAATGCGTTACGGATACTGCGACCTTCTTCGGTTCGAACCGGGATGTTCTGCAGGTTTGGTCCTACAGATGAAAGACGACCCGTTGCTGCAACGGTCTGCGCAAAATGGGTGCGGATTCGTCCATCGCTTCCTATCTCAGCGATAAGACCTTCGACGGTAGTGCCTAACTTCTTGGTTTCCCGAATTCGAAGAAGTGATTCAAGAAGTGGATGCTTAGTCTTTTCAAATAACCAATTAAGCGCCTCGGCATCGGTTGTAAATCCAGTCTTGATCTTCTTCGTCTTTGGCAGGTTTAGCTCATCGAAGAGAACAACTTGTAGCTGTTTTGGAGATGCCACGTTAAATTCATGGCCAGCGGCTAGGTGAGCTGCCTTTGTCTCGCGCGCGACTTCTCCTTCAAAGAATGTTGCTAACTTTTCAAGTTCTTTGCGATCAACGGCGATGCCGCGGTTCTCCATAACTGCGAGCAGGCGCGCAATAGGAAGTTCTAGATCTGTAAAGAGGGCAAGTACACCGCGATCTTTCATCTCGGTTAGAAGAGAGCCACGTAATTTATAGAGGGCGGCTGCGCTTGTAAGAAGTGATTGCTCTGGGGAGGAAGTATCAATTTGAGCGCCATCTCCCCAACGCTCTAATAGATCGGATAACTCTTGTGCGCGAACACCTGGGTTTACAAGATATGCAGCCAGCGCAGTGTCGAAGACAACTCCATCAAGTAAGTTTTCACGGGCTAAGGATTTAGCATCATGTGCAATCTTCGAAACTTTTGGATCCTGCGCCCACTCCCCCATCTGTGCCGAATAAATTAAATAGACATCGCTCGAATCAAAGGCAACTGCATAACGATGCAACTTCTCATCAAGAAGCTCAAAAGATAGAGCGATATCTCCCGAGTGCTGAGAAATCTTTTCACTTAACTCTTCCGGTGACAGAGTTCCGCCTTCGATCACTGGGGCAAAGAGCGTGAACTCATCGTTGTTGCTCTGACCCTTTACCTCTTTGACTACTGAGTCTGGGTTAAGTATTGGCTTTAATCGATCTTTGAGGGTTCGAAACTCAAGTTGTTCAAATAACTTGGTGAGATCACTTTCGACAACGCCAGCCCAAGCAAGTGCATCAACTTGGTATTCGATCGGTGCATCATGTACGAGTTGAGTTAACTCGCGGTTACGGATTACATCGTCGATGTTGTCACGCAGTGATTGGCCGACTTTTCCGCCGACTTTGTCCACGTTGGAAATCAAATCTTTAAGCGATCCATATTCAACGATCCACTTTGCGGCGGTCTTTTCACCAACGCCTGGAATCGATGGCAAGTTATCGCTCGGGTCGCCGCGCAGCGCCGCAAAATCTGGATACTGATCAGGGCTCATGCCGTATTTTTCTTGCACGGCATCTGGCGTCATGCGCGCCATTTCGGAGACTCCGCGCTTTGGATAGAGAACAGTGGTCTTATCTGTCACCAACTGAAAGCTGTCCCGATCGCCGGTACAGATAAGTACTTCAGCACCCTCACGTTCTGCCTGCTTAGTAATAGTGGCGATGATGTCATCAGCTTCGTAACCTTCGAGCGCAAACTGGGTTATTCCGAATCCTGAAACCAAATCATTTAGATAAGACATCTGCGAACGGAATTCATCCGGAGTCTTAGCGCGATTGGCTTTGTAATCAGGAAAGATATCGGTGCGGAAAGTCTTGCGAGATACATCGAATGCAACTGCCACATGCGTTGGCTTCTCATCCTTTAAAAGTGAGATAAGCATCGTCGCAAAGCCGTAAATAGCATTTGTATGTTGGCCCTGAGCGGTTGTGAAATTCTCGGCAGGCAGTGCGAAGAAGGCGCGATATGCCATCGAATGGCCATCGATAAGTAATAAACGCTTCTGGGCCATGGCGTCATCCTAGAGAAGTACCCGTTAACAAGTTACTATTTCGAACTATGACGCAGCCAGAAAATACCCCGAACTATCTAGAACTAATTCGCGAACGCGGAAGTGGCGCCCTCGATAAGAAGATGGGGATTGAGATCCTTGAGGCATCCCCTGAGCGATTAGTTGGACGTATGCCAGTTGAAGGAAATACTCAACCAATTGGTTTGCTACATGGTGGTGCAAATGTCGTTTTGGCTGAATCGTTAGGTTCTATAGGTACCCAATTGAATGCTGGACCAAACCGCAGAATTGTTGGCGTTGATATCAACGCCACACATCACAAATCGGCAATGTCAGGATATGTGACAGGCGTTGCCACAGCGGTATCAATAGGAAAAACCTTGTGCGTATACGAAGTTGTGATTACCAACGAGCAAGGTCAACGTACTTGTTCTGCACGTATTACCTGCATGATCCTTGCTGAAAGATAATTAGTGAGCGCCAGTACCGAGGTAGGCTTCGCGTACAGCAGGATCGTTAAGAAGATCTGAAGCCTTAGCTTCCTTAACAACGTTTCCGGTCTCAAGAATGTAGGCGCGGTGTGCGCGTTGCAACGCTTGCTGTGCATTCTGTTCCACGAGAAGAATTGTTACACCGGTCTTATTGATCTCGGTGATGATGCGGAAGATATTTGCAATCATCTGAGGTGCTAGACCCATTGAAGGCTCATCGAGGAGAAGTACTTTTGGACGAGCCATTAGTGCACGGCCAATTGCGAGCATCTGTTGTTCTCCACCAGATAAAGTTCCGCCGGCTTGTGAGACGCGTTCTTTCAAACGTGGAAAGAGCGTGTAGACCTTATCTAGATCTTCGGCCATCTCGTTTTTACGGTTATGGCGATGGAACTTACCCATTTCTAGGTTTTCCAAAACTGTCATACCTGGGAAAATTCCGCGGCCTTCTGGTGCTTGCGATAGACCGAGATCCACACGCTTGTGCGCAGGAACGTTAGAGATATCTTGACCATCAAAAATGATCTGACCAGTTGTGACAGGACGAAGACCTGAAATTGTCTTAAGCATTGTTGTCTTGCCGGCACCGTTAGCGCCGATGAGAGTAACAATTTCGCCTTCATTAACAACGATTGATACGCCCTTGATCGCTTCAATCTTGCCGTAGTGAACGTGTAGATCTTTAATTTCAAGACGCATCTGCAGGTACTCCTAGGTAAGCCTCAATAACGCGAGGGTCGTTTTGTACTTCAGCTGGTGAACCATCAGCGATCTTGGTTCCAAAATCAAGAACAGCAACGCGATCTGAAATCCCCATGATCAGCGACATATCGTGCTCGATCAAAAGAACTGTGTAGCCAGCATCGCGAACTTTCTTAATAGTTGCCGCAAGTTCAACCTTTTCTTGTGGGTTAAAACCTGCAGCAGGCTCATCAAGAAGCAATAACTTGGGTGAAGTTCCCATAGCACGAGCGATTTCAAGACGACGCTGAACACCGTAAGGCAAGTTACGGGCTAAGCGATCTGAGTATTCATCGATTCCGATGAACTCAAGAATTTCGTGCGCCTTAGCTCGGTTCTCGCGTTCTTCGCGACGAGCACGAGGTGTTCCAAAGAGAGCCGAAATTAGGCCGCTCTTCTTATGAACATCGGTTGCAGTAATGACATTTTCAAGCGTTGTCATATCTCCGAATAAGCGAATGTTCTGGAAAGTGCGAGCGATACCAAGACCGGTGATCTGATAGCGCTTCTTGCCACCGATCTTTTGGCCATCAAAATTAATTGAACCAGAAGTTGCTTGGTAGACGCCGGTGATCACGTTAAAGACAGTTGTCTTTCCCGCACCGTTAGGGCCAATCAGGGCGAGAATTTCGCCTTCGCGAACCTCAAGATTTACTTCATTAAGCGCTGTGACTCCACCGAACTTCATGGTGAGGTTTTCTAGGTTTAATAGAACTTTAGCCATCTTTAATTCGCCCCTTTCTTAACAATCGCTTTTTCGCGTTTCTTCCGCGGTAGTAGGCCATCTGGGCGGAAGTTCATAACAACAACAAGAACTAAGCCGAAGACTAAGAGGCGAGCATCTGAGATAAAGCGGATGCGATCTGGGAGGTAACCAAGAATTGTTGCACCGATAATTACGCCCCAGATATTTCCGATTCCACCAAATACCACGCAGGCAAGGATAAGAATTGAAACGTTTAGGGTAAACATTTCAGGTGCGATAAAGAGGTTCTTTGAAGCGTAGAGAACGCCGGCGGCGCCACCAATTGCAGCGCCGAGAGTAAATGACCAGATCTTGTACTTAAGAGTTGGTACACCCATCAACTCTGCAGCATCTTCATCTTGGCGGATCGCTTCCCAAGCGCGGCCTGGACGACGAACTGATAGGCGGCGGATCATCCAGATCGTAAGCAGAATCATAATTAGAACAACCCAGAAGAAGACTTTCTGATCATCTAATTTGAATTTAAGCGGTCCGATATCAGGTGGCATCGGAACGTTTGCAATTCCATTTGGACCCTTACTCCAAGAAGAGTTGAGCAGAACAAGGCGAACGATTTCACCGAAGCCCAAGGTAACGATGGCGAGGTAATCACCACGTAAGCGAAGTGTTGGTAGACCAAGGATGACGCCTGCGAGCATCGCAAAGGCGATACCGAAAGGCATGATCTCCCAAGTATTTAACCCGGTTGTTGTACCCATAATCGCCATCGTGTAAGCACCGATTGCGAAGAAGGCAACGTAACCAAGATCTAGCATTCCGGACTTACCAACAACAATATTTAAGCCCAGCGCCATAAGAACGAAGACTGCAACTGGATAGACAAGTACCGCGTCATAAGCTGCGATTGGTGTTGCTAGAAATGATGCTCCAGCAAATGGCAGTAGCCCAACTAAGAAAATTGTTGTAACTGCGATTAGTACTCGGGCTGGTCGGCCTGAGCGCTCCCAGATTCCTGCGCCCCAATCGCGGAGGTTCCAATAGTTTCTAATTTTCATGAGTTATGCCCTCGTTGTCTGAACGGCTTCACCGAATAAACCATTCGGCTTAAAGAGAAGGACTAGAACTAGAACGATAAAGACGGTAACCGCTTTCCACTGTGTTCCAAGAACTGCAGAGGCATAAACTTCAAGAAGTCCAAGCGCGAGGCCACCGTAGAAAGCGCCACGGATATTTCCGATTCCACCGATAACTGCTGCGGTAAAGGCGGCGAGGCCCATAGTGAAACCAATGTTGAACTTGGTGTATTCAAATACTGTTATGTAGAAGAAGCTGGCCGCACCTGTTGCAAGTCCACCGACCAAGAAGGTGGCGGTGATAACGCGGTTTAGATTTACACCCATTAGCTTTGCAGCGTCTTCATTCATTGATACTGCGCGAATCGCTTTACCCATACGAGAGAGCTTTACGAAGCGTTCAAGAATGATATAGATAATCGCTGCAGCGATGATTGTGATAACGGTATCGAGGCGAATGTTGGCGCCCCAAACTTCAGTGAGAATTGTCTTCTCTAGTACTCGTGGAGATCCAACCGGACGAGAGTCGGTAAGTAGGCGCATGATCTCTGATAAGACGATGGAAATTCCGATCGCTGAAATCAGAGTCGCTAAACGGTTGGTGCCTCTCATGCGCAAGCGACGGTAGGCCACGTACTCAACAAATACTGCAGTGAGTCCTGCTACGAGCATCGACATGAGCAAACTCGACAATAGGACAAGGGCGAGTTTGAACCCTGTTGCAGGTTCGGAGACCTGTGTGTACTTAAAGATATCGCGCGAGGTGATGACTGTGCCGAAAGTTCCCCACATAAAAATTTCTGAGTTAGCGAAGTTGATCATGCGCAAGACACCGTAAACCATGGTGTATCCGAGCGAGATCAAAACGTAGATAAAACCTAACGCCAGCCCTGCAATCGTTAGGGCCCAGAACTGATCAATCAGTACCGCAAACATGAATCTCCTTCAGTAACTTCAATTCGGTCATTCTATGCTCTCAAATTATGCAATTGGTGGGTGCCTCGCCTCTCTCTTTCGAGAGATTAAAAGCACCCACCAACCTTTAATGCATCAGGTCTATCTAATTACTTGATAATACCTGTGTTAACTAGAACGCCATCCTTTGATGTGAATCCAGCAAAGAGACCGTATGAAACGTCACCGTTCTTATCGAACTTGATGGTGTTTCCTGAAACGCTCTTACCGTTGTAGGCCTTAACGAACTTGAGCATTGCTGCACGAGTTGTCTTTCCAGCCTTGATTCCTTCAAGAAGGATATTTGCAGCATCGAATGATTCAACTGAGTAAACACCAGATGAAACGCCCATTTGCTTCTTGAAATCAGCCTCAAGCTTTGTGCTGATTCCTGCAAGTCCGCCTACACCTGTAACGCGTGAACCTTCAGCAGATGCTCCCGCAAGCTTTGGGAACTCCTGGTTGAAGACTCCATCGCCACCAGCGAAGATCGCTGTTGAACCTGAGTCACGAAGCTGCTTTACGAAAATAGCAGCTTGGCTGTAGTAGCCGGTGTAGATAACAACATTTGCTGCAGATGTCTTGATCTTTGCAATTGTTGGGCTGAAATCTGTAGTTGTGTTTGGAACTGAGTCAGTTCCGACAACAGATGCTCCAGCAACCTTCTTCAGACCACCAGTTACATAGCCTGCCAATGGCACGCCGTATGCAGACTGGTCATCGAACACGAATACCTTTGCATTTGCTACACCCTTTGTTGCGTACTTAGCCAACGCTGGACCCTGCAAGTCATCCTTACCAACTACGCGGTGGAAAACTGGTCCACCGAAGTCAGGTGATGCTGGATCTGTAATTGATACGCGTGTTGCTGAAGGAGAGATCATTACTAGTGATCCAGCCTTGTAGTAAGGAAGTGAAGCAATTGTTGCACCTGAGTAAGCAGGTCCTACAACGCCAAGAACGCTCTTGTTATTGCCAACGCCTGGAGCAACTGTTGATGCAACAGCTGGATCTCCTTGGTCATCAACTGAAAGAACCTTGATCTTGATGTTCTTGTTCTTTGCCATGAATAGCTTTGCGGCATACTTAACGGCGTTCTGCTCATCGATACCAGTTGATGCTTCTCCACCTGAAAGTGGACCCTGGTATGCGATTGTGTAAGTCTTTGTTGCTGCTGATGCTGATGTTGATGCAAATACGCCTAGTGAAAGCGCAGCTGCGGCAACGATAGCGACAGAAGCTTTGATCTTCTTGTTCATGTATTGCCTTCCTGTTTTTTCTTGCATGTGTCCCGGGACAGGGAGGCTGAAAGTGTAAAGGGGGTGAGGAAGATCTATCAACCCAGGGTTAAGCCTGCCAATGTAAAGGTTTGGTTACTTTTGAGCCTTTCCTGAGAGTTCAGTGGCCAGGTACAGCATCTGGGGAGATAACGGCTGCGGCGACCTCTTTCATGGTCAGCCGGCGATCCATTGCAGCGCGCTGGATCCAAGAAAAGGCCTCAGGTTCAGAGAGGTTCAAGGCCTGCATCAATATTCCCTTTGCGCGATCAATCAGCTTACGGGTTTCAAGTCGCTCGTGAAGATCTGCAACTTCATCGGCAAGGGATCGCATCTGCGTGTGTCTACTAATTGCAATTTCAATTGCAGGTACAAGGTCGCCGATCGAAAATGGTTTTACAACATAGGCCATAACGCCAGCATCTCGTGCGCGTTCCACCAGTTCGCGTTGCGAAAATGCGGTCAACATAAGAACTGGTGCAATATCAATTATCTTTTCTGCTGCTGATATTCCATCCAGCACCGGCATCTTCACATCAAGAATTGCTAAATCTGGTTTATGTAACTGTGCGAGTTCAATCGCCTGGGCACCATCTGCAACTTCTGCTACAACTTCATAACCTGCTTCGCGCAACATTTCGACTAAGTCCATACGGATTAGCGCTTCATCCTCGGCTACAAGAATTCTTACTGGAGACTTTTCTGCGCTACTGGTCGTGTTCATGTGCCTCGAGTCGGATTCGAACCGACACTATGCAGTGTTTGAGACTGCCCTCTCTACCGTTGGAGTACCGAGGCTCTTTGCAATTCCCTTACAGGAAAGTTACAAGTCAAATCTTAACGGTATGCAGGAGCAGCGCCACTCACGGCATCGCCCACGCGGTGAACGCGCATAGCGTTCGTTGATCCTGGAATTCCAGGAGGTGAACCGGCGACGATCACGACTAGTTCTCCTTCAACGCAGCGCTTAGATTTGATCAAGAGGGTATCGGCCTGCATAACCATTTCATCGGTGTGCTTAACCATCGGCGTTAACTCTGGTTCTACTCCCCAGTCCAGCGCCATTCGGTTATATGTGCCAACTTCAGGGGTAAATGCCAAGATCGGAATTGGAGAACGAAGTCGCGCAGTGCGGCGCGCAGAATCTCCGGATTGCGTGAAGGTAACCAAATATTTAGCGCCAACAATTGCGCCAACTTCAGTTGCCGCCTTTGTTATCGCACCGCCTTTTGTCTTTGGCGCTGATTTCATCGGGCGGATCATATCCATCCCGCCTTCTTCTGTATGGCTGATGATGCGAGCCATAGTTTGAACAGCTTCGATAGCAAATTCGCCAACCGATGTTTCACCAGAGAGCATCAAGGCATCTGCGCCATCTAGAACTGCATTTGCACAGTCTGTTGCTTCGGCGCGAGTTGGACGAGAGTTTGTAATCATCGAATCAAGCATCTGAGTTGCAACGATTACCGGTTTAGCAGCTTCGCGCGCTAGTTCGATGCAATGCTTTTGTACAAGTGGGACTTCTTCAATTGGGAGTTCAACACCGAGGTCACCGCGAGCCACCATGATGCCGTCAAAGACGTTTACGATCTCCTGCAAGTTTGCAACTGCCTGAGGCTTTTCGATCTTTGCAATAACCGGAACGCGGATACCAACTTCATCCATGAT
>Ga0255132_1000915_pt1 | contig 11358 bp, 6 predicted proteins | sample Law_Law_RepA_8d_FD_188551 | JGI IMG/M metagenome (GOLD analysis project Ga0255132, IMG submission 188551) | Freshwater microbial communities from St. Lawrence River, New York, United States - Law_Law_RepA_8d | ecosystem: Environmental > Aquatic > Freshwater > River | place: USA: New York...
GCTGTTCGACCGGGCCGAGCTGACAGCCGCCACCCTGCGGGTTTCTGCCGACGAACTGCGCGAGGCGCACGCGGTGTGCGAGAGCCAGAACCCAGCGTTTTTGCAAACCACCCGCCGCATTCGCCAGAATTTACTCACCTTCCAAACCAGCATTCTGCACCGCGATGCCATGCTCTGCCACCCAGGCAAGATGGAAGTGGGCATTCGCTACCGGCCCATCCGCCGTGTTGCGATGATGGTGCCCGCAGGCGCTGCCTCTTACCCCTCCACACTGCTGATGACCGCCTGCCCGGCGCAAGCGGCTGGCGTGGCCGAGCGTGTGGTGGTGATGCCACCCACCCCCTTTGGCGCCAACAGCGTGCCCATGCTGGCTTTGTGCCACGAATTGGGAATCACCGAGGTTTATCGCATGGGCGGCGCGCAGGCTGTGGCCGCGCTGGCCCACGGCGTGGAAGGCATCGAGCCGGTCGACATGATCGTGGGCCCGGGCAACCTGTTTGTGGCACTGGCCAAAAAGCTGGTCTATGGCGTGGTGGGTATCGATTGCATCGCCGGGCCCAGCGAGGTGGTGGTGTTGGCCGACCCGCAGGCACCTGCAGGGTTCATTGCCGCTGAGATGCTGGCGCAAGCGGAGCACTCGCCTGGCTCGTCGGTGCTGGTCAGTTGGTGCGGCAAGCAGGTGGATGCGGTGGCGGAACAACTGGAAAGCCGGCTGGAAAAACTGAGCCGGGCCGATCTCACCCGCGACGCGCTCGAGCGTTATGGCGCGCTGGTTTTGGCGCGGGACGAGGCCGAGGCGGTGCGCATCACCAATCAGCTTGCCCCCGAGCACTTGCAGATCGCGTCCGACAATCCAGTGCCCTTGGCCGACCGCATCGACAACGCCGGGGCGATGTTTTTGGGCAACCACACCCCGGTGGCTTTGGGCGACTACGCGGCGGGGCCATCGCATGTGCTGCCCACCGGCGGCAGCGCACGCTGGGCCAGCGGACTCACCTCGAACGATTTTTTAAAGCGCACCAGCATCGTTCACTTCCAGCCCGAGGGGTTGCGTGAGATCAGCGGCGATGTGATCGCCCTGGCCCAGGCGGAAGGTTTGACCGCCCATGCCGAGAGTGTGCAGACGCGGCTCGACGCTTTGCCTGTTAAGGCCCCTGTGGCTGCCCAGTCTAATAAGGATCAATCAAGATGAACTGGGACCACTATGTGCGCCCCGGCATCCGCGCGATGGCCGGCTACACCCCAGGTGAGCAGCCGCAAACTGGCAGCGTGCTGAAGCTGAACACCAACGAAAACCCCTATCCACCCTCCGCCAAGGCGCTGGAGGCGATGCGGCGGGTGCTCGACGAGCCGGGCGCTGAAAGACTGCGCCGTTACCCCGAGCCGTTTGGCGACCGTTTTCGCGACACCGCCGCGCGCGTGCTGGGCGTGAAGCCGGGCAACATTCTCATCGGCAACGGCTCCGACGACATTCTGACCATTCTCACCCGAACGCTGGTGCCCGAGGGGGGCCGGGTGCAATCGCTCGAGCCCAGCTACCTGCTTTATGGCACCCTGGCCAGCTTGCAAGGCGCACAGATGGATGAGGTGCCGTTTGGCCCGGGCTGGAGCCTGCCCGAGCCATGGCCCAATTCGGGCGCCAACCTGGTGTTTTTGCCCAACCCCAACAGCCCATCAGGCACAGTGGTCGATCTGCAGAGCATCCGCCGGGTGCTGCCGCAGATGCAGGCACCGCTGGTGCTGGATGAAGCCTATGTCGATTTTGCGCCCGCCACGGGCTTGGATTTGGTGCGTGAGGGGTTGCCGGTCATTGTCACCCGCAGCCTGAGCAAAGGTTACGCGTTAGCTGGCCTGCGCTTTGGCTATGCGGTGGCCGACGAGGCGCTGGTGCGCGAATTGGAGAAGGTGAAAGACAGCTACAACTGCGATGCGCTGTCGTTGGCAGCCGCTGAGGCTGCGTTGGGCGATGGGGAGTGGCTGGCCGAGACCCGGGCAAAAGTGATCGCCTCGCGCGAGCACCTGGAACGAGGCTTGGAACATTTGGGTTTCAGCGTCACCCCCAGCCAGGCGAACTTTGTCTGGTGCCGCCACCCCCATCATGTGGCCAAAACGCTGTTCGATGGGCTGAAGGCACGGAACATCTTCATCCGCCTGATGCGCTACCCCGGGCATGCAGATGGCATTCGCATCACGGTGGGCACCCCCGAGGGAACCCAGCGGGTGCTGGACACTTTGGCTGATTTGATGGCCAAAAAAGTTTGAATTTGCCCCACCTACCGGCCCGATGGGTTTGATTTTTCACCCGTGGGTGCAACAGTTGAGCAAGGCCCGCATAGCGTTCAAGAATAAAAAATGGCCCGGCTGGCGGGCTGGTTTAGGCCAATTGGGGTGCATTTGCCATGGCGCGCGTTAGCGAGATTCAACGCTCCACTGCCGAGACCAGCATCCGGCTGTGGCTCGATTTGGATGGCACGGGTGCCTCGGAGATCCACACCGGGGTCGGGTTTTTCGACCACATGCTCACCTTGCTGGCCAAGCACGGCTGTATCGACCTGAAGGTGAAGGCCGAGGGCGACCTGCATGTCGATGCGCACCACACCGTGGAAGATGTGGGCATTTGCCTGGGTCAGGCGCTGAAGGCGGCGCTGGGCGACAAGATGGGTATCCGCCGTTACGGCCACGCGCTGGTGCCCATGGACGAAACCCTGGCCACTGTGGCGGTGGACCTGTCGGGCCGTCCGGCACTGGTTTGGAAGGTGGAGCTGCCCCCGGTGGTATTGGGGGCGTTTCCAGCCGAACTGGGCGAGGAGTTTTACCGGGGCTTCTCAAACGCCGCGGCGATGAACCTGCACGCCTTGGTGCACCATGGCAGCAACACCCACCACATCCTCGAGGCGGTGTTCAAGGCGACCGGCCGGGCGCTGCGCATGGCGGTGGAGACCGATCCCCGCAGCACCGGCGTGCCCAGCACAAAGGGTGTGCTTTAATCGTTTGCGCCTATTAGGTTTTGCGTAACCCTTCAGCCGACTGCCGTGAGCGGTTGTGAACCTGCGTTTGCCCAGAAGAACAGCTACGCCAATGGCAGCGAGAAGGGGGCCCCAACCCAGGCCCCCCTCATGACCATCCTCCTCACCATCAAGATGCGTGGGAACAAACCGGTGCAGATCCTGGTGGAAGTCTTGAAGTCTTACTTGCTATCAGGATAACTGCCGCTTTTGCCGACAAAAATCACGGCAGGCGGCTGAAGGGTTACAAAAAAACAATAATCCTTGCTTTGTCTTAACTATTTGTCTTTTGACCTGCCCTTAGGGCTCTGAAAGGCTTCGGCAGGCGATCCTTCCCTGATCCTGAAAGCAGCACCGGTCTTCAGGGATGTACCGGACAGGTCTTGGCGTCGGCCGGAAGGCCAAATCACATGCAGGGCATCCAGTTGGGAGGCACTTCCCAAACCCAGCATGATTCGCTGTTCGGAACCCGACAGGTAACTGCCTCCACCAACCACAAATGCGGTCTTTTTTGATTCACCGGTCTTGGCGACAACCCTGGCTCCGACAGCGTTGCACGGCGCCGAGGACCCCTGGGGGATCAAATCCAGGCTGATACCGGCATTTGGAGTCCGGGTCGTGTTTCGGAGCAACTTCACCCCGTCACCCACATTGCTGAAAGCCAGATCGGGAAGGCCGTCCCGGTTGTAGTCCGCCATGGCGATGCCACGACCCACCTTGGGGGTGGAGAAGTACGCACCGGACCGGGCGGAAACATCCACAAATTTCGCAGAACCCAACCCGCGAAAGATCTGGGCTTTTTGCGGATAATCATTATCGGTAAATTTCCTGGCGGCCCGATGGATATGGCCGTTGGCCACCACCGCATCGAGGTTGCCATCGAGATCGGCATCGAGAAACTCGGTACCGAATTTCAGGAAGGGGATGCTGGGCCCCCCCAAGCCGCTGCGCATGCTGGACTCGCGAAAATCCAGTTTGCCGCGGTTCAGGAAAAGGATATTAGGCTTCTTCTCAAAGTTGGTAACGAACACCGATGGCAAGCCCGTGCCATCGACATCCCCGATGGCGATCCCCATGCCCGCCACTAGGGAGCCATCGAGACCCAGGGCGCACCCCGAAACCAGGGCCTTTTCAACAAACCTTCCGGCCCCCTGATTGTGGAACAGGTAAGCCGGTTTCATGTCATTGGCGACATAGATATCCAGCTTGCCGTCGAGGTCGAGGTCGACCAAAACCACCGCCAGGCCAGGCGCGGGAGGCGGCGCGGTTATACCGCTTTCGACACTCACATCGGTGAAAGTCAGATTGCCGTTGTTCCGGAATAGCTTGTGGGAAACGGCTGGAAAATGGGAGGGCGGGCAGCACATCGCCACCTGGGTCCGAGGCTCCTGACAGACCGGGTATTTTTTAGGGTCCACCTCGCAGTAGTTGCATACATACAAATCGAGATCGCCGTCCCCATCCACATCACCCCAAGCCGCACTGGTGCCCCAATGAGGATTTTTCAGCCCGGCCTTTCCTGCAATGTCCACGAGGCACCTTTTCCCGTCTTGAGCGGGTTGGTTGTGGTAGAGGACCAGTTCCCCGAGGTAGGTCACCAGGAGATCCGGAAAACCATCGTTGTCGCAATCTCCGACCGCGGCACCCATTCCAAAGCCAACTTTCGAAAGTCCCGCCGCCTCGGACACATCCTCGAATGTGCCATCGCCCCTGTTCCGGTACAGCTTGCTGGTCAGATTCGCCGGCCGTTTCCCCTCGATTGGGGCTGATTGCACGCAAAACAGGTCCGGCCAACCGTCGGCATCGTAATCGATCCAGGCAATACCACTGCCCAGGGTTTCATGAATCAAATGCCTTGCCGTGGCGCTATCAAAATGTTGAAACCCGATACCAGCCTCGGCGGTGGCATCGTCGAACCAAAGGCCTCCAGTTTCAACTTCCTTTGCCGGAGGGGAAGTCTTTTCCCGGCCAGCGTCGAGGGCAACCGGCAGAAAAAACCAGAGCCCGGCCGACAAAGCCACCGCCAAGCCCAGTACGACAGGGAACAATCGCCGGATCGACCAAGCTGGCCCTGTCCCGGATTGCTCTGGTTTGGTTTGGGGAATTGTCATTTGCCTCCCCCGGCGGGCATGGCGGAAGCGGTGGTGGCAAGGCGCTCAAGATAGGGGTTGTCAGGCGCTTCACGGCGTATTTCAGAAAGTATCCCCAAGGCCTCCTCGCGTTTACCAAGGTGGATCAGGGTTTCAACCAAATTGACCTTGTATGGAATGGAATCAGGACGGCCGTACTTATCCCAGATTTCGAGGTCCTGACGGGACCGCAGTTGCGCAAACAGCGCCTCAGCTTCCCTGGTGTCACCATTTCGGGCTAATGCCAGCGCCAGGTAATGGAGGTTTTTTTCAGTCGGTTGGGCGGACAAGGACTTTGCCTCCCGCAGGGTGGCCACAGCCTTGGGATAATTTCCTTCCTCCAGATAGATGGAACCACGCATGGTCAGAATTTGGGGATTTTTGCCGCCAGAAAGAAGCATTTGATCCACCAACTCCGCCGCTTTCGCGGTTTCCCCCAAACGCTGCAAAATATCCGCATGAAGCGGCAGGAGGAGACCTTCCCGGCCAGGGTTTTCCTTCCTGAGAGCAGCACAGAGCTTGTCGGCCTCCTCCAACTCTCCTGTCAAGAAAAGCCATAGGGCGAGTTTTTCCTGGAGTTCCGGATTGGCAGGCCCGGCACGCAACATTGCGCGGGCGGCCTCGATGGCAACAGGCAAGCGCCTAGACCTTACCCCGGCTTCCAACTGAATCTCGCGGGGCTCAGCGGTTCCAGGAAACTGGTCCGCCCAAGTCCGGCAGAAATGAATTGCCTCGTCCCACCGTGCTTCACGAGTGGCGGAAACGGCTTTTGCGCGCAATTCGGCCAGGTTAGTTTCTCGCCTCCAGAGGAGAGCCACCAAAACAATCGCGCCGGCAGTCAGCAAAACCGCAAGGGATGCGAAGGCCCAACGGGGCAAGGGCGCGTACAACCCCCGGGCTCCAAAAGGCCCCTGACCACCCTGTGATTGGACCCGAATATCCATTCGTAAGGCCCGAGAAGACCATCAGGAGAACCTTTGCCACTTCACGCACCCACCCAGCTCAGGGCGGACCCTCCGAATAGGGCGTCAGACGGCAAATACGTAAATAATGTAACTAGTATTATTAAATTATCCTCTAGGCAATTTCAATTTTAAGATAATTTGTAACCCTTCAGCCGACTGCCATGAGCGGTTGTGAACCTGCGTCTGCATTGTTTGTTTGAAAATGCTTCAGCATCTGCTTGATCTGCTTGAAAACAGATTTTGCGAGCAGGTGCCGCCGGGCAACAACGCAGGGTATGGGGGGAATACGCCCTGCGGTGCTGATCCAGAAGAACAGCTACGCCAATGGCAGCGAGAAGGGGGCCCCAACCCAGGCCCCCCTCATGACCATCCTCCTCACCATCAAGATGCGTGGGAACAAACCGGTGCAGATCCTGGTGGAAGTCTTGAAGTCTTACTTGCTATCAGGATAACTGCCGCTTTTGCCGACAAAAATCACGGCAGGCGGCTGAAAAGTTACAAAATTTTTTCCCCGACCATTTGACTTTGGAAAAATAGTGACCTAGACGTTGTTCAACCTTTCATAGGCATAGCATCTCATAGGCGTAGCATCTCCGCTGGAACTCATAACGGAATGCTGCCGATTTAATACGGAGTCCCTCATGGCGTGGTTTAGCCGTTCTTCCCGACCCAATACCACTCGTCTCAATCTGGAATCCTTGGAAGTCCGCCTAAACCCGTCCTGGACCTCGGCCCCTGCGTTGATTTCCGTGCCTTCCGCTCCGGTGGCGCTCACCCTCAACAACCAGCAGGTTGTATCCGGTTCGGCCGCCGTCACCGCTGGCGAGGTGGATTACTACTCCTTCACCCCGGCTTGGTCCGCTAACTACACGCTGCAAGCATCCAAAAATGCCAGCCAGATCGACACCATCCTGGGCCTGTACAACGCCTCGGGCTCCCGGGTCGCCTGGAACGATGACATCAGCAACTCCAACTCCAACAGCCAGGTTGCCGCCAGCCTCGTCGCCGGGCAAAAGTACTTCCTGGCCATCACCAACTACACCGGCACCTCCAACGGCAAATACACCCTGGGGGTGAAGGCCGCCCTGACCGATGACGCCAAGGAAAACAACGACACACTGGCCAAAGCCACCAACCTCGGCTCCCTAGCAACCGCCACCACCGTTTCCAGCCTGGTGATGGCCGACACGGCCGATTTCTACAAGTTCACCACCACCACCGCGGGCGGCACTGCTGAGATCCAGTTCAAGAATGCCCAGGGCGACCTCGACCTCGCCCTACTCGACACCACCGGCAAGGTGCTTGTCTCCAGCAACGGCGCCACCGACGGCGAAAAAGTTTCCATGGGTAGCCTCACCGCCGGCACTTATATCCTGAAAGTCGCCGGCAAGTCGGGCGCATACAACCCGGCCTACAGCCTGGTGGTCACACCGGCCGCATCCACCACGCCGGTCAATCCCCCGCCATCTTCCAAGAGTGATTGGACGATCGCCATTTACATGACCGCCACCGATCTGGCCTCGTACGGTGCGGCCGATGTCAATGAGCTGGAGGCAGCCGTGGCTGGCCTTCCCGGCTCGGTGAAGATTACCCTGCTGTACGACCAGTGGAGCAGCCAGAAATACGCCACGGGAGGGGGCACCCAGGCCGCCTGGGGTGATACCGGTCGCGCCATCGTGACGGCCGACACCAATGTCAATTCCATCAAGACAACCTTTGAGCGTTTGGGTGAGAAGAACACCGGCGACCCGGTTAACCTCACCAGCTTCCTCTCATGGACCATGACAGCCGCCCCAGCCAACCACTACGGGCTGGTCCTGTGGAACCACGGAGCCGGCCTCGACGGCAGCAACTACGATGATGAGTCGAACGATAATCTCAAGACCTCCGAGATTGTCTCCGGGGTCAAGAATTCCGGAATCAAGCTCGACTTGCTCTCCTTCGACGCATGCCTGATGGGCATGACCGAGGTGGCCTACGCGCTCAAGGACATCACACCGGTCCTGGTCGCCTCGCAGGAGCTCGCGGCTGGAACTGGCCAAGACTACACCACCACCTTCGCCGCGCTAAAAACCAACCCGGCCCTGGTGGACGGCTTGGCCCTGGGCAAAGGGATGGTCGACAGTTGGACCCGGCAGTATGTGGGAACAGGCGTCTTGGAGGACACGCTTTCTGTCATCCAGACCGACCGCTTGCCCGGTTTGGTCGCCGCCCTCAACACCTTTTCCTCGGTCATCACCACGGCGGACATCGCTGCCTTCCGCTCAGTCGCCAACTCGGTGGCCACCTACGGTGATGGTTCCTTCCCGGCCTACCGCGACCTGGGGCAGTTGATGGGCGGGCTTTCCACCTCCTCGGGTGTTTCGGCCAACCTTCGCTCCGCCGCAGCGTCCGTGGTCACCGCTTTGGACGCGGCCGTGTTTGCCCGCACTGCCGACACCCGTACCAGCTCTGGTCTGTCCATCTACACCCCACTGTCGGCCGCCCAGATCGATTCCGCCTTCGCCGACTACGCGGGCTACATCAGCGTCACCAACTGGACCCGCGTACTCAGCCTGCTGGGGATATGAGCCTGACCTGTTCGGGCTGACAGTTCATGGGATCTTTTGGGTAGCAAGGTGGTAGCGCAAGGCAGGCAGTAGTGTCGCCCAGCCTCTGCAGCGGGTAATCCACCCTGGGGGATGTTTGAGAGGGTTTTTCAAATACCCACCCAGGCGAACCAAATTTACCCAGAAATCGGCCACTGCCCCGAATGGCATGAAATTAGGCTGTAAGTCTCGGAATTTTCAATTGTTTGCGTAATTTTGCCGGAATTACCAATCGGATCATGTTATTTGCCTGACCCCCCTTCGCTTGAGCCGGCTTCGATTTTCGCTTTTGGCAAAAAATAATTTCAACTTTGCAACAGTGCAACTATTCAGCCCCCCGGGGGGGTGGGCCTTTGCAGTTGCACAGTTGCAGAGTTGAAACGGCCGGCAAAATATTTTTAAAAAAATCTGCGAAGAACTCTAGGAACGTTTGCATACACCGGGGGAAGATCAGGGAATCACCCCCCGTGTGGGTCGGGCACAGACCCTCGACAGACGGGAAAAAGGCGGAGTAGCAAGGATGCGCTCGCCCGGGTGTTGTTGAGGAAAAAAACGGAAAGGATGCCAGAAAACCAGAGGCAAAGGCGAGGCGTACCCATGATGAACGAACCCGTCCGGCAAGAAGGCGAGAATCGTGCAGAAGCAACCCCCAAGGGGTATGCTTTCATGAAAGAAAGATTCTTGGAAGAAATCAAGCGCATAGGTGGCAAGCTGCCACCCGATGTGGCCCGCAGGGCCATCACAGGGCCGGTCACCTTCGGCCCACCCCAAGCTAACCCCTTCAAGCATGCCCCGGCAAAGCCTGTGGAGAGGTTGCCCCAACCAGAAACAGTGGCGGAGCCGCAATCCATGAAACCCTTGGAGCTGGCTAAAGAAACTCTGCCGATGGAAGTGCATGAGCCAGTGCGTGAGCCATCGCCGTTGCGCGAGTTGCCGCCAGTGCGCCGGGTGCCGCATGCCCAGCCGGTGGTGCCGCGCGCCAAGCCGGCGGCGCCCTTTGGTCAAGCTAAAAGAATGTATTTAAAGACTGAAAACCTGAGCCACACCGAGATAACGGCCCCGGTGTGGGTGGTGCGTTGTCCACGGGGCGATGGGCTGTTGCCCGCAGGGCTGAGTGTGTTGGTGGGCGACCCGGGGGCTGGCAAAAGCACGCTCATCCGCGGCCTGGTGGCCAGCTTGTCGACTGGGGAAGGGCCCTTCCGTGTGGATGGGCCTTGCGAGGCGTTGTTCCTGGCTTGGGAAGATGATGAGGCCTCGGGCATTCTGCCGCATTTGCTGGCCTGTGGCGGTGACCCGCGCAAGGTGCACATGCTGCGCGGCGTGACCGACGAGGAAGGCAGGCAGATCCCTTGGATGCCCACGCCGGCGAACATCGAGCTGGTGCGCGATTTTCTTGTGTGCCATCCCCAGGTGAAACTGCTGGTGGTGGATGTGTTGAGCAGCCTGCTAGCCATGGCGGGGGTCGATTCCTCGGGTAGCGAGGAGGTGAGGCGAGTGCTCGACCCGTTGCACAAGCTGGGCCAAGAGACGGGGGTGGCAGTGCTACTGTTGCACCACCAGAACAAGCGGGTGGGCGAGCGGGCACTGGTGCGGGTGGCGGGGTCGGTGCAGGTGACCGGCACCGCCCGCATGGTCTGGCTGCTGGCGGCTGATCCGGATGACCCATCGGTGCGGCAGCTTGCCGCGGTGAAGTGCAACCTGGCGGGCAAGTCGGCAGGCTTTGCCTTCCGGGAGCAATCGGCCGACCGCCACGAGGTGAACCAATGGGCCCACAAGCTGGGCATGGTCATCCCCGACAATCTGCCCGATTATCTCTTTCGCAAGCTGGAGGTGGCGGAATCACAACCGGTTTCTGCCGAGGATTTGCTGAAGGGTATTTTGGAGACCACCGAGGGTAGCGCTGAGAAATGCGATGAGTGGCTGCTAGCCACGCTGGCCGGCAACCGGGGCGAGATCACCAGCCTGGACCTGTCGCGCGAGGCCAAAAGCCAGGGCATTGCCGAGAGGGCTTTGGCGGTGTGTAAAACCCGCCTGAAAGCCCAAGGCGTGGTGCGGTATGAGAAACGGAACGGGGCTTGGTGGGTGGTGAGCAAGAACCGCGACCTGGCTCAAGCGGCGGATGAGGTGTTTGATAGTTGATCGGCTAAGAGCCAAGGTAGCCCAGGTGTTGCCCTGGGCTACTTTGGGTTTGCCCCGAAGGGGGCTTCAAACAACAGCCAAAACTGTAAAAATTGGCTCCCGGGTGATGGCAATCTGCCTGCTTCGCTCCAACTTTGCAACTGTGCAACTCTTAGGGCCCACCCCTGGCCACGCTGCCAAGTTGCCAAGTTGCCAAGTTGGTTTGGGCGGATGGCTGACCTGGGCGGGGTTGTTATGGTAAATTAGGTTTCCTTGCCTGTCCTCACCCTTCCGGGGGATTTGGCGCATGTTGCGCGTGGGAAAAATCAACCGACAAGCCGCCGGTGCCCCATGGGTGAGCCGCCGGGCGGTGCTGCACTTGGGTGCCTGTCTGCCGTTTGGCCTCAGCCTCGACCGCGTGATAGCCGCGGGCGACCCTACAGGCAGCGCTAAAAGCGTGATTCTGCTCTGGTTGTGGGGCGGCCCCTCGCAACTCGATAGCTTCGACCCCAAACCCCACGCCCCCACCGACTTCCGTGGCCCGTTCTCCACC
>Ga0255132_1000922_pt1 | contig 11316 bp, 6 predicted proteins | sample Law_Law_RepA_8d_FD_188551 | JGI IMG/M metagenome (GOLD analysis project Ga0255132, IMG submission 188551) | Freshwater microbial communities from St. Lawrence River, New York, United States - Law_Law_RepA_8d | ecosystem: Environmental > Aquatic > Freshwater > River | place: USA: New York...
CGTCCATCGTCACCGAACCCTCATCGAAAGACGACGCAGCCAGCAGGACTCATCCAGCAGAACTCCTCTTGGCTGAGTATTCCCCGGGGCAGCTTTCTAGATGGGGCGATGTCTCTGAAAGGACCAACGTAAGGGGACATGGAACGTCTGCGGACACGCAACACCTGCAGACATGAAACGCCCGCAGACACGGTACGCCGCAGAGCCGGACCGCTCGGAGATCGGTCCCTACCTCGAAGGTCATCGGGCGACACTCTGGGTTCCTACCTAGTAAACTCATCGGGCTACATCCCGGGTTCCTGCTGCAAACTCTGCCTTACCTGGACACCTCCTAGGTGGGGCGATTTCTCCGAAAGCGCCAACGTAAGGGGACATGGAACGCCTGCAGACATGAAACGCCCGCAGACACGGTACGCCGCAGAGCCGGACCGCTCGGAGATCGGTCCCTACCTCGGAGGTCATCGGGCGACATCCAGGAGTCCCTGCCTAGGAATCTGTACGGGCTACATCCCGGGTTCCTGCTGCAAACTCAGCCTTACCTGGACACCTCCTAGGTGGGGCGATTTCTCCGAAAGCGCCAACGTAAGGGGACATGGAACGCCCGCAGACACGCAACACCTGCGGACATGAAACGCCCGCAGACACGGTACGCTGCAGAGCCGGACCGCTCGGAGATCGGTCCCTACCTCGGAGGTCATCGGGCTACATCCAGGAGTCCCTGCCTAGGAATCTGTACGGGCTACATCCCGGGTTCCTGCTGCAAACTCAGCCTCACCAGACCCCCAGCGTCTCCAGCACGGCACGGGTTTTTGGAACCTCGTGGGTCCGGAGTAAGTCCGTCTTTCCGAGGGCGGCCATCACGGCGAAGAAGGGCTCGGCCGAACGCACCTCGTCTTCGAAGCATTCGAAGGCATGAGGCAAGGCATGACAGGTGGGGAAACCCAACGCCCTGAGCCGGAAGGTGTTGAGGAACACTTGCATCTGGTGCCGGATCCGCGTCTTCGAGTCCCCGAGATTCTTGTAATAAAACCCAAGACCCGGATCGATCCACAGTCGGCTCACACCGTTCTTCACGGCTGCTTCAGTTTGCCGGGCAAAATGCTCGTACAGGCGCGCCGTGGGATCTCCCGCCAAATCAAAGTCGCCGACTTCCCGAACATTGGAACCTTTGACATAGCAAAGGACCACCGCCGCGTCGTGATCGGCCACCATGCGGAACAACTCATCACTGCGGTCGTTGCCAGTCAGGTTGAGCACTCGTGCGCCCGCTTCCAGGCAGGCTAGGGTCACCGAGGGATGGTAGGTTTCGACGGATACGATGCAGCCCTCGCTGGCCAACCCGCGAACCACCGGCAACAACTGCGAGGTCTGAGCGGCGTCATCGACCCGGGCTGCATGCGCCAGCGTGGACTCGGCCCCGATGTCCAAAATCGCCGCGCCTTGGGCCGCCAGCACTCGCCCGCGCCGAATGGCGGCCTCCGCCGTCAGCACCACACTCTCGCGATACCATGAATCGGCCGACAAGTTGATCACCCCCATTAATTCGCTGCGAACGTTGCCGTCGAAGCGACGCCCTCCGAGGTCGAAGGCAGCCACACGGGACGGCAGGGCATCGGCGTGGCGGGAAGCCAGTTCAGCAAGATCCTCGAGGCGCAGCATGGTGACAACGTGGGCGGACTCTGTGCGACGTCAACCTCGGTTCGATGGGGAGGGCGGCGAGGGTTTCTGACGAAGCACTCGAGTCAGGTATCGGCCCGTGTGGCTACCGGGCGTGGCGGCCACGGTTTCGGGCGTCCCCTGGGCGATGATCTGACCGCCGCCAGAGCCGCCTTCCGGACCCAAGTCGATGACCCAATCGGCCGTCTTGATCACATCGAGATTGTGTTCAATCACCACCAGCGTGTTACCGCCATCGCGCAACTTGAAGAGCACCTCCAGCAATTTAGCGATGTCCTGAAAATGCAACCCAGTGGTCGGTTCATCGAGAAGGTACAAAACGCGGCCGGTCTGACGTCGGGACAATTCGGCCGCAAGTTTCAGTCGCTGAGCCTCGCCTCCGGAGAGCGTCGTGGCCGACTGCCCCAGCCGGAGATAACCTAAACCCACTTCGGCCAGGGTCAGACTCGGCGCATGGAGCTTGGGCACAGCCCGGAAGAAGCTCACCGCCTCATCGACCGTGAGTTGAAGGATATCAGCAATGTTCAGGCCTTTGTAGGTGATCTCCAACGTCTCGCGGTTGTAACGCTTTCCGCCGCAGGCCTCGCAGGTGACATAAACTGGCGGCAGAAAGTGCATCTCAATTTTGAGAACACCATCTCCCTCGCACTTCTCGCAGCGCCCGCCTTTGACATTGAAGCTGAAGCGACCGGCGTTGTAGCCGCGGACCCGGGCCGTGGCGACCGAGGCGAAGAGATCCCGGATCTCGTTGAACATCCCGGTGTAAGTGGCCGGGTTGGATCGCGGAGTGCGACCGATGGCCGCCTGATCGATGACGATGCACTTCTCGAGGAGCTCCAAATTGCGAATCTCGCGATGGGCCCCAGGACGCTCTTTCGATCCATACCACTGGCGGAAAAGGGTGCGCCGCAAAATGTCATCGATGAGCGTGGACTTGCCACTGCCGCTGACGCCGGTCACGCACGTCATCGTTCCCAGCGGGATGCGGGCATCGACATTGCGCAAATTATTCTCGGTGGCTCCAAGTATCTCGATCCATCCCTTGTCTTCGCGCGGTTCGACCCGGTGGCGCGGCACTGGAATGCACAAATCTCCGGAAAGGTAACGCCCGGTGCTGGAACGAGGATGGGCCATGATCTCAGCCGGAGTTCCGTGGGCCACCAATTCGCCACCATGGATTCCGGCTCCGGGCCCCATGTCCAAGACATAGTCGGCGGCCCGGATGGTGTCTTCGTCATGCTCCACCACGATGACCGAATTGCCGGCATCCCGCAGGCGACGAACCGTCTCTAACAACCGGTCGTTGTCGCGCTGATGAAGCCCGATGCTGGGCTCATCCAGGATGTAGAGCACCCCCACCAGTCCGGCGCCAATCTGGGTCGCCAAGCGAATGCGCTGGGCTTCGCCACCGCTCAGTGAGCCACTCTCGCGGTCGAGGGTGAGATATCCCAAACCCACCTCGACCAAAAATCCAAGCCGCTTGCGAATATCTAAGATCACCTCTCCGGCGATGCGCCGCTGAAGATCGCTCATAGACAGTCCGGCGAGAACGCTGTGGGCCTCGGCAATCGAGAGTCCGCAGAAATCGGCGATGCTTCGGCCAGGCACCAACGAACCCGCGAGCGTCTCAGTTCCCAGCGTCACCGCCAGCATCTCCGGGCGGAGCCGCCGCCCCCGACAGGCATCGCAGGGATGCAGCGTCATGTAGGCCTTCAGTCGATTGCGGGTGAACTCGCTCTCGCTGTCGGCATAAAGCCGTTCCAAGTTGGGTAGAACTCCTTCGAAAGGCTTGCTCGTCTTCTTAGGCGCACCTCCCGACATGAACCAAAACTCCACCTCATCGGTCCCGGAGCCATGCATTAATGTCCGCCGGGCCTTCTCCGACAATTCCTTCCAGGGCTGGTCCAAGGGAGCCTCACAGTGCTTGGCGACGCCTTTGATGAGCCCCTTGTAGTAGCTCACCATCTTCTTACCCCCCATGCGGCGGTAAGGCTGCACGGCTCCGTCTTCCAGCGTCTTGGTTTCGTCGGGGACGATGAGCGACGGATCAAAAACCATCTTCTGCCCCAACCCATGGCAAACCGGACAGGCGCCTTTGGGTGAATTGAAGGAGAAGTGCTGCGGTGTGGGCGTGTCGAACGAACGACCGGTGGCCGGGGAATACATCCGCGTAGAATGCAGGGTTTCGATCCACGGATCCGTCGGCCGGTCCGGGGCCTGATGCAGCACCTTGAGTCGCCCTTCCCCCCAGCGCAGCGCCGTCTCCACCGAATCGGCCAAGCGCACCCGAACCCCCTCGGCCATGACAATGCGATCCACCACCACCTCGACCGTGTGGGTGGCCTTGGCATCCAGGCGGATGGGTTCCTTCGGGTTCAGTTCCTGAATTTGGCCGTCGACGCGAACCCGGACAAACCCCTCGCGCTGCAGGCGCTCCAGCACGTCGCGAAATTCTCCCCGCTGACCTTCGACCACCGGAGCCAGCACCATGAGTCGCGTTTTTGTGGGCAAGAGCGCGATGCGATCGACGATTTCGGTGGCCGACTGGCAGGCCATGGGCGTGCCGGTCTCCGGATCATGGGGCTGACCCAAGTGCGCGTAGAGAAGCCGCAAGTAGTCGTAAATCTCCGTGGTTGTCGCGATGGTCGAGCGCGGATTGGTTCCGCTGGTTCGCTGCTCGATGGCGATGGCCGGAGACAACCCTTCGATGTGGTCGACCTCGGGCTTTTGCATCTGGTCGAGAAACTGGCGTGCGTAGGCCGAGAGGCTCTCCACGTACTTGCGTTGCCCCTCCGCGAACAGCGTGTCGAAGGCCAGCGACGACTTCCCAGAACCGCTGGGCCCGGTGATGACCACCAGACGATCCCGTGGGATCTCGAGCGAGAGATTCTTGAGGTTGTGCTGCCGTGCCCCGACGACACGGATGAACTCCTTCGGCATAAGTCTCAAGCTACCGCTGGAATGCCGCCGAGGAAACCCATGGAAAGGAAAAAAGGGGCCGGTCTTGCGACCGGCCCCCTGTTTGAGTGAGGCCGAAGCCTCAGCCCATTACTTGACGAGGCGGAAGAACGCCGCGGCATTGCCCGCCGGGATGGTCGCGGTGCTAGCACCGTCCGAACCCGTCACGTCGGCCCAGACGCCACCGAGGGTGGCCGAGCTCTGGAGCTTGACGCCGGCAGCGCCGGCCCAGGTGATGGTGACATTGCCGCCTGCAGCGGTGATGCCGTTGAGTTTCAGGGTTGCCGGGGCCGCGCCTACGATGCCAGCGCCAGCGAGGGCCTTGGCGTAGAGACCGGCCACTTCGACACCGGCCAGAGGACGGCTCCAGATGGCCAACTCGTCGATCACGGCGTCGATTTCGGCCGCGTTATTATCGGTGTACTTGCCGGTGCCATCCTGACCGATGTTGATAGCGAAACCGAGGTCATCGGTGTCGAACGAGCCCTTGGTGGCCAGAGCGGCCGATTGAACCAAACTGCCGTCCAGATAGGTCTCAGACTTGCCGGCAGCGCGGTCGGCGATGACGGTGATCTGGTGCCACTGGGTGTCATTGAGGCCCAGCGCCGGGGTCTGGCTGTACTTGTCGGCGCCAGCACCCGGACCGGTGAACTGGTTGCGCACCTTGCCACCGCCCTGGGAGAAGATACCCCAGCCGCGGTTGTTGGAGCTGTTCCAGTCCTTATTGGAGATGAAGGCCTGGTCATCCGCCTGGCTGTTGAGCTTGGTCCAGAAGGAGACCGTGAAGCTGGTAGTGTCACCGAACTTCAGGCCGCTCGGGTAACCGAGGGTCACGTAGTTGTTGACCGAACCATCCTTCAAGTTGTTGACGCGGATGGCCTGGCCGATCGAACCGGCTTCAAACTTGGGCGCACCAACCGCCGAGGCGACCACACCCTTGCCCGACTTATCGGCGTAGGTGCCGTCGAACGGCAGGTAGACTTCCAGGTTCTGAGTCACGGCCGGCACCTTGATGCTCTGACCGGCGTTGCCGAGGCTGAAGAGCGCCGAGGCTTCCTGAGAATTGAGGGCGCGGTTCCAGACGGCGACTTCGTCGAGGACGGCGTCGAGTTCGGCAGCACCACCATCGGTGTACTTACCGGTGCCGTCCTGACCGAGGTTCAACGCGAAGCCGAGGTCATCGGTGTCGATGTTGCCCTTGGCGGTCATTGGGCTGGAGAGCGCCAGTGCGCCGTCTACGTAGGTGTCCACGTTGCCGTTGCGGGCCACAGCGACGGTGATTAGATGCCAGGCGCTGTCCGGGAGGTTGGCCGGCGAGTTCTTACTAAACTTGTCAGTCGATCCGTTCGGGCCGGTGAGCTGCACGCGGATCTCGGAACCGCCCTGGGAGAAAACGCCCCAGCCACGGTTGTTGGCGCTGTTCCAGTCCTTATTGGAAATGAAGGCCTGGTCGTCGGCCTGACTAATTTGTTTCACCCAGAACGACACGGTGAAGTCCTTGGAGTCACCAAACTTGAGGGCGTTCGGGTAACCGAGGGTCACGTAATTGTTGAGCGAACCATCCTTAAGGTTCTTCACGTGGATACCTTGACCGCGCTTGCCGGCCTCGAAGGTCGGGGAGCCGACCGCCGAGGCGGTGACATTGCCCTGCAAGTCGCTGTAGTTGCCATCGAAGGGCAGGTAGGCCACCAGACCGTTGCTCAGCACGGACGGATCAGTCAGGGACGAGCCGACCGTCTGAACGGCATCGGCCGAGGCTAGCACCGATGTCGACATCATGCCCGTGGCCATCGCTAGGGCAGCCGCCAGGGATGTTCTTCGGATGTCGTTCATGATGTTGTTGGAAGGAAAATGAGGGTGGAGGGGTTAGCCAACGTGGAGATCCTGAGCGGCTTGTCCGAGTTGGACTTGAAATCTATGACTGCGCATAAATTTTGTTCGTGGCTAGAGTCAAGCCACCAATCCATGGGCCACTTCGGCCAGGAGCCGTCGTCGTGCCCGTCGTCCACTGTGCAGCGCCCCCCTGGTCGAGCAGCGATACAGTTTCCCTGGTTGGGCCTTCTCGGGACTTTAGCCCGTTAGAAAGTGAGCCCTACCGGGCGCACCAAGAAAAAAAAGGGCCGGTCTTGCGACCGGCCCCCTGTTTGAGTGAGGCCGAAGCCTCAGCCTATTACTTGACGAGGCGGAAGAACGCCGCGGCGTTGCCCGCCGGGATGGTCGCGGTGCTAGCACCGTCCGAACCCGTCACGTCGGCCCAGACGCCACCGAGGGTGGCCGAGCTCTGGAGCTTGACGCCGGCAGCGCCGGCCCAGGTGATGACCACGTTAGCGCCGCTGGCGCTGATGGCGTTGAGCTTGAGGCCTGAGGATACCGCGGCAGGAATGCCGGCAGCGGTGGCGCCACCGAGGGCGGCGATCTCGGCATCGCTCAGGGTGCCGTTGCGGATCTGGACGCTGTTAACTAAGCCGCCCGAGGTCTCGCCGTCTTCATCGGTGAAGAGAAGCGCCGTCGGCAACAACGACCACCGAGCGTCGAAGCCCGAACCGAGGGTCTGCTTGTTGACCAACACGCCGTCAATGTACTTGGACACCGACTTGTCGTTGAGGTTGATAGCGAAGGCCAAGCGGTGCCACGTCTCGGCGATAACCTTGCCTTGGTACTGGCCACTGATGCCGATGCCGTTGCCATTGTTGACGAACAAGTCGCCGTCGCTCGCGTTAGACGGGTCGGTCTGTAACAATCCTCGCCACTTAGAATCGCTGGCGGCCGGGAACATCACGTCCATGATGAGCGTGTACTGGTTAACATTGGTGCCGCCGCCGTTAGCGCTAGCTCCATGCGTCATGATGTAGCCTTGGGTCTTGGTTGCAGCCCCGAAGGACATCACCTTGGCCGGACTGCCGCCGATGGTTGCATCCTTGAAGGAGGTGATCGAGGCGGTGTCGCCCAAGTACTGCAGGGCGGTGCCGACAGTGGCGTCGAGGTTGCCGCTGAAGTCCCATTGACCGGTGACGACAGCAGGGACCACCAACGCTTTGCCCGCATTGCCGCCCTGATAAAGGGAGGCGGCCTCGAGCGGCGAAATAACACGGTTCCAGAGGGCGACTTCATCGATGAGACCCTGGCTGGAGACGGCGTTGCCGTCGGTGTAGGTGCCTTTGCCATCCTGACCGATGTTGATGGGCAGGCCAGAGTTGGGGCCGGCGGCCACTGGTCCCACGTCGCGCGAGTCGACGAGGTCACCGTTAACGTAGGTCGAAGCCTTCCCGTTGACGTCAAAGGTCACCACGATGTGACGCCAGACGGCGCCGTTGAAGTAGCCACCTGGGCTATCGTAGTCGCGGCGAGCCGGCTGCGGGTCGCCCTTGGAGCGGAAGTTCCACTGGATGCGGCCGTCACCGGCCGTGGCTACCACCCAGCCGACGTTGCCGCCGCTGTTCCAGTCCTTGTTGCCGATGAAGGAGGGATCAGCGGTCCAAGCATCCAACTTGGCCCAGAAGGCCACCGAGAAGCTGTTGGTGCCGGTGACGAGGTTCGTACCGAGGGAGACGTAATTGAAGGACGATCCGTCCTTGGCGCTGCTAAAGGAGAGGGCGCCGGAGCCCACCTTGCCGGCCGCGAAGGTCGGGGCACCGACCGGGGTGCCGTTGTTGCCGCGACCCGAGAGGTCGGAGGCGTTGCCGTCGAAGGGCAGGTAAGCCAGCAGCCCGGAGCGGATCGGCGAGAGGTCCTTGAGGGCCTCAGGCACCGACACAACAACCGCATCGCTCGTGACGCTGCCACCGGCGTTGGAGGCCACCAGCGTGTAGGTGCCGCCCTGAGCGGCGGTGACCGCCGACAGTGTCAAAGTGGCGTTGGTCGCGCCCGCGATTGGATTGCCGTTCAGGCGCCATTGCAAGCTCACGCCCACACCGGTGACCGTGGCGGTGAGACCGCCGTTCTGGCCGGCGACGACCGTCGCCGCGCCCGGCTGGGCGGTGAATTGGGGCGGAGCCACTTGAGTGATGGAGTAGAAGCCCACGTTGTCGATGCCGAAGTACCAGCTGCCGGTTCCGGCCTGAGCGAAACGGAGACGGACGGCGCCCTGATTGTCGGCCTTAGGCAGGCGGAACAGTTCCACTCGCTTAGACTCCACCGGATCATCATTCACACGAGCACTAATGAAGGGCGCGATGTTCTTCCACTCATTGGTGGCTACGCCGATGAAAGCACCATAGGCCTTGCCGCGACCCTCACCGGTGATCGGGTCCTCATAAGCGGCGGTGTCGCCGTTCGTGGCAATCATCGTCGCATAACCGTCCACGTTGCCATCGGCGTCCTTGACGATGTCGGGACCGTCGATCATGTACAAAATCGGCAACCAGGTCGCACCCTTGTCGATGGAGTATTCCACCGAACCGATGCTGTCTTGGTTCTGCTCGTAGATGTTGTTGAATGACAGGAAGATATCCTTCTTGCCGCTCAGGTCGACGTCGGGCGAGAAGGCATACTGGATTTGGCTTCCACCGCGGACATCGGACTCGGCGTACAGGAACTTGCCGACGGCTAGGTCGGTGACCTTGGCCCCGTTGACGTAGGCCTCGGAGACGTTCAGGCGGCGGGCGCCCTCCCACTTGCCGGCCGCACCGACCGACTGGATGCGCTCCTTGCTGATGAGCACCCAGTCCATGTAGGCGTCGCTGTTGGGGTCATCGAGGTCGAAGGCGCCTGATCCACCCGAAGACAGGTTGTTCAGGGTCCAGCCGGCCGGGACGCTGCCCTCTGCGGTGGACTCGAAGGTCTCGATCCAGATCGGCGTTGGCAGGGTGAGCGACGGGTAATTGGCTACCACGAAGGTCACCTTGGAGGTGGTCGTGTTGGGAGGAGTCGCGTTGTCCGAGAAGGTGATCTCGTAGGAGTTGGTCGACTTCGGTGCCAACAACTGGGTTCGGGCCAGCGTGACCGTGACGTTGGTCGTGGTGCTGACCACGGTGGGGGTCGCTGCCACTCCGTTGAAGGTCAACTTGACGGAGGCCGGGTTTACCGCGGTGGCCTGGTTGTTTATGACAACCTCGATGGGAGCAAGCGGGGCGACATTGAGCGCGTTCGGCGCGGGCGACTGGGTGCCGATCGCGGCGATGGTCGGCTCGACGATCTTGGTGAGGCTCACGCCCTCGAGGCCCGATGTATAGATGCGGGCGACCTCGGAGGCGGAGATCTCGCGGCGCCAGAGGCCGAAATCGTCGATGCCGGTGTTGCCATGGCTCACATTCCCTCCGTCGGTGTAGGCGCCGGTACCGTCGTTGCCGATATTCACGGCGAGACCCGCGGCGTCGGTGTCGATGGTGCTGGGGGTTGCACCGGCCGAGCGTGCATCCTTCGCGTTGAGTTGCTGGCCGTTGATGTAGGTGGTGATCTTGCCGTCGCGCTTGACGGTCATGGCCACGTGTGCCCACTTGCCCTCGGGAAACTGTCCTCCCGGGCTGTCAAAGTCCAAACGCGGGGTAGCTTCCTCCTTAAAGTTCCACTGGACACGCCGATCACTGTCGGTAGCCAACACGAAACCCAGATTGCCGCCGCTGTTCCAGTTCTTGTTGCCGAAGATGGCTGGGTCGCCTGTGAGGGCGTTGAGTTGCACCCACATGGCCACCGAAAAGTCGGTGGCGTCGCCGAAAAGGACGTCAGGCGCGGTGCCCAGGGTGATGAAGTTGGCGAAGGAACCGTCCTTGGCGTTGCTGCAGAAGACCGCTTTACCAAGCAAGCCCGTCCCGTAGGTGGGTTCGCCCACGGCGGTGCCGTTGTTGCCCTTGGTTGAGGCGTCAGTGGCGTTGCCGTCGAAAGCCAGGTGCGCGACCAGGCCATCTTTCAGTGCGGCTTGGAGCGGCAGTGACATCACGCCGGAGGCTAGCGCCAGAGCGGCCACTAGGGATGTTTTTCGTTTATCGTTCATGGTTTTTGAGGTTTGGGTCGGAGAAATCACTTAGAAGCCCGATATTTGTCGATGGCTTCCTTGGCCTTGGCATCGCCCGTGGCGGCGGCATCGGCGAGCTTCTTGAGGGCATCTTGCTGGGCCTTGAGGGCGGCGGCGCGATCGGCGGCCGAAATATCCTCGCGGTTCTTGATGCTCTCGGCCAAAGCCAAGGCATCGGCAGGGTTCTCGGCGGCCGCCTTAGCGGCAGCATCGGTCAAGGCCTTGGCCTCGGAGGAGCTGGTTTTGGGCGCAACCACCTCGGACTTGGGCTCACAACCCAAGGCCAACAAGAGGGCGATTACGGATAGAAATGAAATCTTCATGTGGGAATGAATCAGAACCGTTTGCAGACGCCACTCAGCGGGGGGAAATCAGCGCTTCCTCACCGGTGTACCAGCGGTAGTCGATGCCCGGACCCGTGCTGTACGGAATGACCGAAACATTGCCCAAGGCCCACAGGGTGTTGCACTTGCGGGCGTGGCGGAACCATTCGAACTCCATGCGCTTACCCGGATAGAGCGACGCCAGACCGACGCGCCATTGGTTGAGATTGACGGGCGATCCGCCAGGCCAGATCCCCAGGGTGTCATCGGAGCCATCCATGCGCTGCTCAGCCGCATCCTGCGCGTAGATGAGCGTGGAGGGGTTTGCCAACGTGGAAATCTTGAGCGGCTTGTCCGAGAAGGACTTAAAATCTTTAACCGCGTACTGGTTCAGGCCGTAGCTGGAGT
>Ga0255132_1000924_pt1 | contig 11314 bp, 9 predicted proteins | sample Law_Law_RepA_8d_FD_188551 | JGI IMG/M metagenome (GOLD analysis project Ga0255132, IMG submission 188551) | Freshwater microbial communities from St. Lawrence River, New York, United States - Law_Law_RepA_8d | ecosystem: Environmental > Aquatic > Freshwater > River | place: USA: New York...
TTGGCCCGCGCCTGGCAGCTGCCACATGGGGTAGCGCGCGGCAGTGGGTTGCTGAATCGCTAACAACAAAACCACAGGCGGGGGGAAACCCGCCGAGGGAGGCGCCCATGCTGCTCGAGAACGAAATCCAGAGAATTGACGACAACACGGCGCTGCCGGCCGCAGGCGAAATGCTGTTGCCGGTGGGCGAGGCCGCGCTGGGCGCTTCGCTGGCGCTGCCCGAAGACGCCACAGGTCTGGTGATTTTGGCGCAGAGCAGCGGCAGTGGTCGCTTCAATCCGCGTACCCGGCGTATCGCTGGACTGCTCTATCGCGGCCGCATGGCCACGCTGCTGCTCGATTTACTGACCCCGGCCGAACACGAACTCGACTGTGAGACCGCGCAGTTCCGGCTCAATGTGCCGCGCCTCGCTGCGCGCCTGATGGCGGCGATCGATTGGGCCACGCGTGATCTGCGGGTGGGCGGCTTACCGCTCGGCCTGTTCGCCGCCCACACGGCCGCCGCTGCCGCCATCGTGGCGGCGGCGGAACGTCCGGCAGCGGTGTCGGCCGTGGTGTGCTGTGGCGGGCGTCTCGATCTGGCGGGCGGCAGCCTCTGGCGCGTGGCCGCGCCCACCTTGCTCATGGCGGGCGAAAACGACCCTGTGCTCCTGAACATCAACCGTTTGGCCGCGCACGAGTTGCCTGCCATCCATGCCCTCGAAATTGTGCCTGCCGCCGCGGATTTGATGAGCGACCCGCTGGCGCTGCCGCAGGTCGCCCTGCTGAGTCGGGTCTGGTTTCAGCGCCATCTCCGCGCGCCCGCGAGCCGCCATCGAACCGCCGCGCACTGAGCAACGCGCGATGCAAGGCCCGATGTTGTTTGCCCCCGACGCCCGCAACGGCGGGGTGTGGACGCAGCTTGCGGGCCATCTGCACCGCACGCTGGCGCGCCTTGAGTACCGCAGGTTTGAAGACGGTGAGCACAAGTCCCGGCCGCTGGACAGCGTGCGGGAGCGCGATGTCTATTTGTTGCAGTCGTTCTACGGCGACGCCGACGACAGCCCCAACGACAAGCTTATCCGCAGCCTGTGGCTGGCCGGCGCCCTGCGCGACGCCGGCGCCTCGCGCGTGACCTTGGTCGCGCCCTATCTCTGTTACGCCCGCAAGGATCGCCGCACCCAGTTGCGCGATCCGGTGTCCAGTCGCTATCTCGCGCAGCTGATCGAAGCGATGGGGATTGCGCGGGTCGTGACCCTCGATGTGCACAATCTGGCGGCGTTTGAGAACGCTTTCCGCATCCCTACCGAACACCTCTCGGCGCTTACCTTGTTCATGCCGCCCCTGGCGGCCTTGGTGGGTGCGGCTGAGGTCGTGGTGGTGTCGCCGGACGCCGGCGGGATCGCGCGCGCCGAGGCGCTGCGGAGTCGCCTCGAACGCCAGTCGGGGCGCGCGGTGGGGCGGGCTGTGATGGAGAAACAGCGCAGCGGCGGCGTGCTCAGCGGCGACCATCTGGCCGGCGACGTTGCGGGCCGGGTGGCGGTGCTGATAGACGATTTGGTGAGCACGGGCGCGACGCTCGGTCGCGCCGTGCGGGCGTGCCGGGCGCACGGCGCCACCCGGGTTTATGCGCTGGCGACCCACGCGCTGTTGGCTGCCGGTGCCGCTGACACCTTGGCCGGAATGCCGCTCGATGCCTTGCTACTCACCGATTCCCTGCCGCCGCGCGAGTTGCCCGCGAGCCTGCAGGAGAAGGTGCGCTGGCTGCCGGTCGCGCCGTTGCTGGCGGCGGTGGTGCAGCGTTTGCACGACGGCGGTTCGGTCGCCGAACTACTGGCCTGAGCCGGGCGACGCGCAGCGCGCCGCGTGGCGCTCGGCCAGCGTGAGGTACTGTCTGGTCGACGCGAGCCAGCGCCCGTGTTCGCTCACCGCCGCATCGCGCAGATGCCAGGCGCAGAGCTTGGCGCGCAACAGGCCCCGCGCGGCGGTGTGAAATGCCAACAACGATGGCGATGCGATATCGCGGCATTCCCGCGAATAAACCCCGTGCACGAAGCGCCCGACCCAGCCGGCGCCGCTGCGTTCGCACTCCAGCGCGAGGGTGGCCAGTTCCTCCAGCGGATCGAGCAGCCGTAGCGCGCGATTGAATTCCAGACAATCGATGACCAGGGGCGGCGAGCCCAGATAAATATGCTCGGGGCGCAAATCCCCGTGGCCTTCCACGATACGGCCCGCGTTCACGCGGGCGTCGAATTCTTCGGCGTGTCGTTCCAGATAGTGCAACAGGCAGTCGGTGATTCCGCGCAGCAGTTTCAAATCGAGGCCGTAGCCGCCGTCCTCCAGCGCGCGCGCGTTGGCGAGTAGCGCGGCCCGCAGATCTTCCCGATAGCGCGCCGGCGGCAAGTCGATGCGGTGAGCCCGGGCATGGAAGTGGCACAGCAGTGCGCCGAGTTGGCGCAGCCGGCCAAGATCGACATTGCCATGGGCAATCGCGAAATCGAGCATGTGACTGGCGGGCAGGCGGCGCATTTTCACCAGCCAATCCACAATCTCGCCCCCGTCGTGCCCCAGCCGTAGTCGGCCCGCCGGACTGCGAATCACCGGCACTAGCCCCAGATAAACGCCGCGCGCCAGCCGCTGGTTGAGCCGCACTTCTTCGGTGCCGTTGCGATAACGCGCGGCCAGCGTGGAGAGGTCGACGAAGCTGCGGTGGACAGGTTTTTTCAGCTTGTAAACGTGGGTTTCGGTCAGGAACACCCACGACAAATGGGTTTCGATGAACTGTACCGAGCGGGTGCGCGGATAGCTGGCCGGGGTCCGCAGAAACTCCAGCAGTGCCGCCGACTGTGGTGGCTCGCTAGTGACCGACACCCCACTGGGCACAGCCGCTCACGCTTCCACGTGCCGTTTGCCGGTGAGATGCACCGCGCTGGCCTGCGGACCTTCGTCGCCCTGTGCTTCTTGGAAGCGCACTTCGTCGCCGGTGGTGAGTTGGTCGAACGCGCCGTTGGCGAGGCTGTTGCGATGGAAGTACAGCAGTCGGCCGGTGTCGGTCGCGATGCGGCCAAAATCCTGGGCGGGGAACAGTTCGGCGATATAGCCGGACGGCGCCTGCTGATGAATTTTGACCTCACCGCGCTGGCGACGTCGGTGCTCCTGTAACTGGCGGCGCATGGCGTCGAAGGCATCGCGGAGCGCGACATAAATATCAACGTGGGCATGGTGCTCGGAGGGCTCGCGCGCCGCGACCAGTGCTTGATCGGGCACCGTGACATCAACGCGTACGCGGTAATGATTGCCGTGCTGATGGTGCTTATGGGTTTGCTCTACGGTGACCCGGCAGCGCGTGATTTGGTCGCAATAGCGTTCCAGTTTGGCCGCCAGCGTGCGAATGCGGGCGTCGACCGCAGCGGAATGTTCAACGTTATGGAAGGTCACTTCCAGGGGCATTTGCATCAGGAGTTTCTCCGATTCATAGCGAGGCCGCCTCGGGCTCGCGGTTGTGGGATGGCGGTTCAACCGGTGGCGAGGGGCTTGCGATCGCCGCCGCGACCGCCTGGTCCACGTTGTCCAGCCAGACAAAGGTGAGTTGCTCGCGCAGCGGGGCCGGTATTTCGTCCAGATCGCGTCGATTGCGCGTGGGCAGCAGCACGGTGCTAATGCCGGCGCGCCGCGCGGCCAGCACCTTTTCCTTCACGCCGCCCACCGGCAGCACCAGTCCGCGCAGGCTGATTTCGCCCGTCATCGCGACTTCCGGCCGCACCGGTCGCCCGCTGAACAGCGAGATCAAAGCCACATAAATCGCGACCCCGGCGCTGGGCCCGTCCTTGGGCGTGGCGCCGGCCGGCACATGGATGTGCAGGTCGCTTTTCTCCAGCAGATCGCCCGGCAGGCCCAAGGGCTCCAGCTGGGCTTTGGCCGCTGACAGCGCCGCCTGCGCGCTTTCTTTCATCACCTCGCCCAGTTGACCGGTGAGCAACAGGCGACCGCTGCCCGGCACGCGGGTGGCTTCGATAAAAAGGATGTCGCCGCCGGCCGGAGTCCAGGCCAGACCGGTCGCGACCCCTGGCACGCTGGTGCGCATCGCCGTTTCGTTTTCGTGCAGCGGGGGCCCAAGAATGCTGTCGAGATCGGCAACGGTGAGCGCGGGCCCGGCGCTTTTGCCTTCAGCCAGACGCACCGCCAGATGGCGCAGCACGGCGCCAATCTCGCGCTCGATTTGGCGCACGCCGGCTTCGCGGGTGTAGCCGGCAATCAAGGCCGCAATGAGGGCGTCGGTCAGTTCGCCGTGGCTGCTGTCGACGCCGTTCGCGAGGCGTTGGCGCGGGATGAGATAGCGCCGCGCGATTTCCAGTTTTTCTTCCTGGCTGTAGCCGGGCAGGGAAATGATTTCCATCCGGTCGCGCAGCGCGTTGGGAATGCCGTCAAGCTGGTTGGCAGTGCCCAGAAACATCACCTTGGAAAGGTCGAACGTCACGCCGAGGTAGTTGTCGCGAAAGCTGCTGTTTTGTTCCGGGTCCAGCACCTCCAGCAGCGCGGAGGACGGGTCGCCGTGAAAACCACCGGCGCCGAGTTTGTCGATTTCATCCAGCATCAGCACCGGATTGCGCGTGCCGGCTTTGCGCAGCGCTTGCACGATGGTGCCGGGCAGCGCGCCGATGTAGGTGCGGCGGTGGCCGCGAATTTCGGCTTCGTCGTGCACGCCGCCCAGACTCACGCGACCGAACACGCGGCCCAACGCGCGGGCGATGCTGCTGCCGAGGGAAGTTTTGCCCACGCCCGGCGCGCCAACAAAACACAGGATGGGGCTTTTGCCGCCGGGATTGAGTTTGCGCACGGCGAGGTATTCGAGAATTCGGCGCTTCACTTTGTCGAGGCCGTAGTGGTCTTCTTCCAGCACCGCACGCGCGGCTTCGATGTCGATCCGGTCGGCGCTTTCCTTGTCCCACGGCAGCTCGGCAATCCACTCCAGCCAGGTTCTGATTTGCGCGCTTTCGGCCGAGCTTTCACCCATGCGGTCGAGTCGTCGTAGTTCTTTCTGGGCCTGCCGCTGCACGTCTTCGGGCAGATGGGCGTCTTCGATCGCGCGTCGGAGTTCCGAGAGATCTTCTTCGCGGTCTTCGCCCTCGCCGAGTTCTTTTCGGATCGCGCGCATCTGTTCCCGCAACACCGCCTCGCGCTGACGTTCATCAAAGGCTTCGCGCGTTTGCTTGCCAATTTCAGCCGAGATTTTGAGCACTTCCAGTTGATGCGCGACCAGCGTCAACAGCTTGTCGAGGCGGGCGCTCAGATCGATGGTCTCCAGCAAATGCTGAAGTTCTACCGGCGGCAAATCCAGAATGCTCGCGATGAGGTCGGCCAGCGCGGTGGGCGAGGCAATGTTATCGAGGGCGTTCGTGATGCCCGCCGGCGCTTCCGGCAGATGCTGCAGAACGGCCTGCGCCTGTTGCCGCAGCTGCAAGAGGCGGGCGTCAATCTCCGAGGTATGGGTGTCGTCTTCCTGCAGGCGCTCGATGCGCGCGGCGAGAAATGGCAAGTCCTCGACGTATTCGATGACGCGAAAGCGCGCCTCGCCCTGACACACCACTTGCAGCGTGCCATCGCCGCTGGCCCGCCGCCGCGCGATGTTGGCAATGGTGCCGATCGCAAAGAGATCTTTCCCGCCGGGCGTGTTTTCGGTGGGGTCGCGTTGGAGGATCAGGCCGATTTGGCGTCGCGCCTGCACGGCGTCTTCCACCGCCGCGATCGATTTGACCCGCCCCATCGAGAGCGGCGACAGCACGCCTGGAAACAGCACCAGATTGCGCACCGGCACGATGGCGATCACGTCCGGCGGCAATGGCACGGCGACGCTGCGGGTAGGCGTTGCCTCGTCCTTGAGGATGGTCATGCTGGGTGTCCGATTACTGCAGGCCAGACCTGCTGCTTAACGCCGGCTCAGCTGATGGCCTGAGGCCGGACCCCGCCGGCCTGAACGTGGCCGACAGGGCTATGGTCGGCCAGCGCGCAAGCTCGCCTGTTGCGCTCGATCCATTTTTGGCGCGGTCGGTTGCCGGCACGGCGCCGGCCTTGCCGAGGCGGCAGCGCTCACGCCGCGATCTTTACGCCGCTTCCGGTTGTTATCATCACGGCACTTTAGAAACCCCTCGGAGGTCGCGGTGCTGGATGTTCTCGACAAAATGCTGCCGCAACGCTACTGGGCCTGGACTTGCTGCGGAATCCTCGCGCTGGTGAGCCTCGCCTTATTGGGCCATTCCGAGTTGTGGGCGTGGCCCGCACTGGCTTTCGGCGCGCTGACGCTGGTGGGCGCATGGGATTATCTGCAAGCGCGCCAGTCTGTGCGCCGGAACTATCCGGTGCTCGCGCACTTCCGGTTTTTCTTTGAATTTATCCGGCCGGAAATCCGTCAGTACTTCATCGAGTCTGACACCGAGGAGCTGCCGTACTCGCGCGCCCAGCGCTCCATCATCTACCAGCGCGCCAAGGGCCAGTCTGACAAACGCCCGTTTGGTACCCAGCTCAACGTCTACGAACCGCAGTACGAGTGGATTAACCACTCGCTGATGCCGGCCACCATCGCCAGTCAGGATTTTCGCGTACAGGTCGGGGGCGCCGCGTGCACCCGCCCGTATTCGACCAGCGTGATGAACATTTCGGCGATGAGCTACGGCGCACTGTCAGCTAACGCCATTCTGGCGCTGAACGAAGGCGCGCGCCGCGGCGGCTTTTATCACGACACCGGCGAAGGCTCGGTGTCGCGCTATCACCGCGAGCCGGGCGGCGATCTGGTGTGGGAGATCGGTTCGGGCTACTTCGGCTGCCGCACGCCGGACGGCAAGTTCAGCCCCGAGAAGTTCCGGCAGAACGCGGCCTCCGAGCAGGTGAAGATGATCGAGCTCAAGCTCTCGCAGGGCGCCAAGCCGGGGCACGGCGGCGTCTTGCCGGGGGCCAAGGTCACTGCGGAAATTGCGTCAGCGCGGGGCGTGCAGATTGGTGAGGACTGCATTTCGCCGGCCGCCCACTCGGCGTTTTCCACGCCGCTCGAAATGATGGCCTTCGTGGGCCAGTTGCGGGAGCTGTCCGGTGGTAAGCCGGTGGGCATCAAGCTCGCCATTGGTCATCCCTGGGAATGGTTTGGCGTGGCCAAGGCCATGCTGCAGACCGGCATCGCGCCCGACTTCATCGTGGTGGACGGCGGCGAAGGCGGCACCGGTGCGGCACCGCTTGAATTCAGCAATCACGTGGGAGCGCCGCTGCGCGAAGCGCTGATGCTGGTGCATAACACGCTGGTCGGCATCAATCTGCGGCATCAGGTGAAGATTGCCGCGTCGGCCAAAATTGTCACCGCTTTCGATATCGCCCGCTGTATGGCGATAGGCGCCGACTGGTGCAACTCGGCGCGAGGCTTCATGTTTGCTCTGGGCTGCCTGCAAGCCCAAACCTGTCATACCGGACATTGCCCGACCGGGGTGACCACGCAAGACCCGCAGCGCATGCGGGCGCTGGTGGTGCCGGACAAGGCCGAGCGCGTGTATCAGTTCCATCACAACACCTTGCATGCCTTGCAGGAGCTGGTGGCGGCCGCGGGGCTCTCGCATCCCAATCAACTGGGGCCGGAGCACATCATCCGGCGAGTATCGTCCACCGAAGTGCGCTCGCTGGCCGCGCTGCATCTGTGGCTCACCCCTGGCGAACTCCTGAACGGAACGCCTGACCATCCGGTGTTCAAAGTGTTTTGGGAAGTCGCGCGCGCCGAGACCTTCGCCGCCCCCGACTATCTGCTTCGTTCGCATCACCCGGTGGCCGCCTGAGGCCATGAGTCTGCGCCTGTTTCTGGATTCAGCCGATGGCGCGCAGTGGCGCGAATGGTTGCCGGGCGGCCTTCTGTTTGGCGTGACGACCAATCCCAGCTTGCTCCAGCGGGCGGGCGTGGCGTGCTCGCTGCCCGCACTGAGCGCGCTCACCGAGCAGGCGCTGAGCCTGGGCGCGCAGGAAATTCATCTCCAGGCCTGGGGCGGCACCGCCGCCGCGTTTTACGAGTGCGGCACGGCGCTGGCCGCGATTGCGCCCACGCAGGTGGCCGTGAAACTGCCGATCACACGGGCCGGCACCGAGGCTGCGGCGCGCCTGCTCGCAGAAGGCACTCGGGTAACGTTTACCGCGTGCTACGACGTCAGCCAGATGCTGATCGCGAGCGCCCTTGGTGCCGATTACGCGGCGCCCTATCTGGGCCGCATCGGGGATGCGGGCCGCGATGGCCACGCCGAAGTGATTGCCATGCAACGCGCCATCGAAGGGCTGGGCGCGACCACTCGCGTATTGGTGGCGAGCGTGCGGGAGACCCGCGATTTGAGCCGGCTGGCCGCGGCTGGCCTGCATACCTTTACGCTGTCACCGGCCTTGCTCGCCGCGCTGTTCGAGCAGCCCGAGACGCTGGCCGCTGCACGTCAGTTCGAGCTCGACGCCGGCGCTTAGGGCGCGCCCGGCGATACCGCCCTTCCTCTAGGTTCCGCGCTTACTTCCGGTTCCACGCCTGCGCCTGACCTCGATCAGGCGCCATCCGTGCCCGCTTCCCTATCGTTCACTACCACGACATGGAGTGCGTTGCAGTTTCGCGCGTGCTCGTTATGCCTTGCGATTGAACGAGGAGTGCGCCGAATGCTCATCAAAGCTGCTTGTCTCACCGCCGTCTGGGGTCTCGCTCTTCTGTGCGCATCGTCTGTGCAGGCCGATGGGTATTACGCGGCGATCGAAGGTGGCGGACGCTTTCTTGAGCACGCGAGCGTGCGCGAGACCGGCGCCGGCGCGCCCTTGCCAGCGGCCCGTTTGGAAGGCGAGTTCGATGCGGGTTCCGCAGTGGGGGTCACCTTTGGCAAGTACTTGCAGCAGAACCTGCGCACCGAAGTGGAAATGCAATGGAGCAGCAACGCGCTCGATCACCTCGGCGTGCGCCGGGACGGTGGGCTGGGTGCGACCTTGAACGCACCAGCGCTGAGCGGCCAGCGCCTGCGCACTGGCGGCGATCTCGAGGCCATCGCGTTGATGGTCAATGCGTTTTACGAAGTCGATTACGGCCTGTTACGGCCCTATTTCGGCGCCGGCGTGGGGCTGGCGGATCTCAATCTCAGAAAAAGCCGGCTGACGGGTGTGGGGAATCAGCGTTTTACCTCGCCCGTCGCGTTGGCCGACGACAACACGACAGTGCTGGCCTATCAGGCCGGCGCCGGCGTGGCCCTGCCGCTCAGCACCTCGTGGACGATGGCGGTGGATTATCGCTACTTCGCGACTGAGGACGCGGCGTTTGATCTGCAGGCCGGCGCAGGTCGTTTGCAGAGCGATTACGGCAGCCACAATGTGATTGCGAGCCTGCGTTACGATTTTTGAGTCGGCGCCCTTATTTCGCGCGTTGCCGTTCGCGATAGTGGCGGGGGGAGAAACCCGTCCAGGTTTTGAAAGCGCGCGAAAACGCGCTGGCGTCGTCAAATCCCAGCGCACGCGCGATTTCTTCGTTCTGCAGTCCGCTGCGGCGCATCAGTTCCTGCGCGCGTTCGAGCCGCACTTCCGTCAGCAGCGCGGAGTAGCTGCTGCCCTCTTCATCAAGCCGCCGCTGCAGCGTGCGCTGGGTGAGATGCAGCGCGCTCACCACTTCTGGCAGCGCCGGAATGGGCGTGCTGGCGCGCAGGCGACTGCGCACGACGTCGGCGTAGGAGAGCGGTTCCTGCATCACCGCGCTCAGCCGTTGGCATTGGTTGGCATAGAAACGGTAGGACATCGCGTTCGCCTGCGGCGGCGGCGTATCCCACACGGCACGGGGGAAATGAATCTGGTTGGCATCGGCCTCGAACGCCACCGGGCAGCGGTAGTAGCGCTCATAGGGCGCGCGATCCGGCGGCGGCGCGTGGCGAAAATTGACCCGTAGCGGATTCAGTGTCGCCCCCAGATTCTGTCGAAACAGCGCCAGCGTGGCGGCGGTGTCGCGCTCCACAAAGAATCGCCCCAGATCGCCCACGTCGGCATTTTCATGAAAGGCCACGTATTCCTCGTCGCCAGTGCGCCAGACCGTGAGTTCGATCGCGCCCCAGCTGAGTTCGGGCCAGGTGGGCACCGCATGCAACAGCTCCCGCATCGTTGGCGCGCAGGCTGCGGCCAGGCCAAGCACGCCGAAGATGGCGAGGTTGTAGCGCATACCGACCTCGAGGCCGGCGGCTGGCAGCGCCAGCGCGTCTAGCGCGAGGCGAATGAATTTCAGTTCCTGATCGAAGCGTATGCGGTAGCTGGGTTCTTCCAGCGCGAAGCGCGGGATATCCGTAGCGAGCAGCAGGGGCATGATGTCGTGGCCGTGCGCTTCCAGCACTTCGATCACGGGCGCGAGTCCATAGGCCAGCCGCAGCGGGCGCAACATGGCACTCCCGAACAGATAGCGCGGCGGCGTCGCGCGGCGGCGACGTGGGGGGGATGTGTTGGCCAAACGAGTTTCCTTTGCGGCTGGCACCAAATGCAAAGAAATTTACACATTCCGTCATTCCCGGTCGACCGGGCGGTGCGGAGACTTAGGCCCCTTACAACAACGACCGTGGCGCGCGAACGCCCAGCGGCCACATAAAAACGGCGGAGGTCCTCATGAAATTCATGTTCTTTTTCTATCCCGCGATCCCGGCCACGATGGACGAGCGCGAAAAGCTGCGCCCCATCGCTGCCCGCACCGATCGCTTCCAGCAGATGCTGGAGGAAATCGTCGAGCTTTCGCAGATGGCCGAGGACCTCGGTTTCGAGGCGGTGTGCTATCCCGAGCATCACTTCCACACGGAAGGCGGTGAAATGGGCAGCCTGCCCCTGCTGACCCAGCACGTCATCAACAACACCAAGACCATCAAGGCCGGCCCGATCGGTTACGTGTTGGCCGGCTGGGATCCGCTCCGCCTCGCGCTCGAAATCGCCTGGCTCGACCAAATCTGTAAAGGCCGCACCATTGCCGGCTTTGCGCGCGGCTATCAAACCCGCTGGCTGAACCAGATGGCGCAGAAGCTCCATGTGGCGGCCTCAAACATGCACGACAAAGACGCCGCGCCGGACACCGACGCGATCAACCGTGAAGCCTTCCAGGAAATTTTCGAGATCCTGAAGCTGGCCTGGAAAGACGAGGGCTTTCGCTACAAGGGCAAGCACTACCAGTATCCGTTCCCCTATGAAACCGGCACGCCGTGGGCCGCCGCCGACTGGACGCGCAAGTACGGCGCGCCGGGCGAAATCGACGACAACGGCTTCATCCAGCAGATCAACGTGGTGCCGAAGCCCTATCAGCGTCCGCATCCGCAGCTGTTTCAGGCCTTCTCGC
>Ga0255132_1000927_pt1 | contig 11299 bp, 7 predicted proteins | sample Law_Law_RepA_8d_FD_188551 | JGI IMG/M metagenome (GOLD analysis project Ga0255132, IMG submission 188551) | Freshwater microbial communities from St. Lawrence River, New York, United States - Law_Law_RepA_8d | ecosystem: Environmental > Aquatic > Freshwater > River | place: USA: New York...
GCTTAATCGTTCCCCGGTACGTTTCGCGGTCCTCTTCCCGTCGATGATTTGCGTAATGATGGACATGGATAAGCGATCACGGTCCAGGCAATAAAGCCAAGGACCGCTTCACGAACCCTACGATCGATGATCCCGCAGTCCCGTAGTAGTTCCGTAGGGTTCGTGCAGCGGGCGGGGGTAACGCAACGAAGTAACCGCATTGGCATCGACCATCTCAATAACCCAAGTACGCTCGCCTACATAGACCGACCGCGGAAAAATATTCGACGTTGTTTCGAGGGAATTAGGTATCTCGTTCCAAAGTGGAATTTAGAGTGTCAGGCAGCTAAGATGAACAAAAGTCTCGAATGCGAGAGCGTTGTAATGTCCGTAATTTCCGATGCGACGGAGGTTCAACATATGCGTAGCCTAATTGCTCTCTTGACTCTGTTGGTGCTAAACGGGGGATGCTCAAAATCAAGCCAAAGTAATAAGACTGTCACAAACAGCATCGGAATGCAGTTAGTGCGGATCCCGAAAGGGACCTTCGTGATGGGCTCGCCCGAAAGCGAAAAGGGACGAAGACAAGACGAGGCACAGCATGAGGTGACGATCACCAAAGATTTCTATCTTGGAAGGTTTGAGGTCACTCAGGCCCAATACAAGAAAGTGATGGGAACCAATCCTAGTTACTTTCAAGCGCCTGCGAACGTTGAGCGAACACGGAGAGGTAGGGTCATCGATACATCTAAGCATCCGGTCGAAAAGGTTTCCTTCGAGAATGCAGTTATGTTTTGTCAGCGATTGACGGAGTTGCCAGAAGAGAAGAAGGCGGGGCGCGTGTATCGCTTGCCAACCGAAGCGGAGTGGGAATATGCATGCCGGGCTGGAAATAATACATCGTTCAGCGGGGCTGTATACGCTGATGTTACAGTAGATTCTATCTTCGCCGACGATGCAGACGTACTTGATTACCTGGACATGGGGTGCAGTACGGTTTCGATACAACGCTTCACAACGAAGCCAAACGCTTGGGGATTGCAATCCATGCATGGACACGTAGCAGAGTGGTGCAGCGATTGGTACGGCAAGTACCCTTCGGAGCCAGTGATCGATCCTTCGGGGCCACCAGACGGTCCTCACCATGTAATGAGAGGTGGTTGTTTTTGGAACTACCGTGAGGATTGCCGGTCAGCGTGTAGGAACTCGCCGATCAGCTCGGTCGGGGTTGTCGGATTCCGCGTTGTCCTAATCTCATCCGATGTTCCGTCGGTGCCGTTGAAAAGCGAAGACTAGACTGCTCGGACTTGAGCGAATCGTCGCCGAACGGATTCAATAAGCGATTTAAGCACAAAGCGATGCGATTGGGGATATGTGGAATTTCACCCTGCGTTTCGCTTTGATTCGTTGTATTCGCAGAGAACAAGCAGTCGTGTCACAGCACCTTCAATTCCGACTGTCTTCCCCCAGCCTATGCATCAAGCATCTGCCCCTTGCTTACACCACATTACACCACATTACACCACAGCAGCGGGATCCCTATTCGAAGTTGACGTAAGCACATTTTCTCAGGTTCATTTCCTTCGATTATTTGCTCAGGGTATCCCCTTTTGTATTGCATGTAGGAAAAACAATTTGGGCGGGCCGCTCACGACAGTTTTGGTTTGCAGGGGGATTTCAGCGCGAGGGGTGCCAAGCGGCAGTTAGTCTTCTACGAGCCAACAGTAAAGCGGTCGTGTTGACACCAATCGACCTAGGAGCTGGGCTTTGGCAAGAAGCGATCGGCAATCTTGTGATCCCTTTGGAATTCGTCACGTCCATAGATAGCGCAACATTGAAGTCGGACGTCGAGGACATCCAAGCACGCATCGAAGATGCAATCGCTTTGGACATTGGCAAGCGAGAGCCGACCAAGTCAGAGCGATCTCACAGAGCAGCAAACATCTAGTCACTAACCCGTGTGATGATCGAGTTTCTAAGATCCGCACGGGACTATGCGCGCGACACCAGTGACAAAAATGGCATTGCTCTGTTGATGCCAAGGACCTGCTAACAACCACCTCTGTAAACATGCTGGGATTAAGCCCCACGATTTTTCAAGATGCCTTGACGATGAATCTGCAAGAGAGCTGAAGGTCTACTGGGGAATGACGGAGAGTCTCGAGCAGAGCATGAGCTTCAGGAAGAAGGCTGGAAGGAGAAAGCAGCCTACCAATGCTCGTTCAGCAGAGTTACCTGCTGGTCTTCGAGGATGACTTTGCCAAGACGGCCGGGGCGAAGAAGGTGGTGGTGGAGTGAAATTTTTAAGGAAAAAACGCCTCGGTTTTTGAACAACCTAGCCTGGACATTACAGCTTTGCACTGTCCAGAGCAATTCTTGATTGATCCATCGAACCAGGAGCTAAACAACGATGCCACGTCCGCTTTCCGTGTTTTTATCATCCTTCCTGATGATTGGGGTGATCCTATTGGATCGTCAGGTATTCGCACAATCCCCCAACGAGATCGCCAACATCATAGGGATGAAACTGGTGCTGATCCCCAAGGGGACATTCATGATGGGTTCGCCTAAGACCGAGGAAGGACGCGTGCAGGACGAGACCCAGCATCAGGTCACTATCAGCAAAGACTACTACCTTGGCGTGACGGAAGTCACGCAAGGGCAATATGAGAAGGTGATGGGAACCAACCCGAGTTACTTCCAAGGTAAGAAGATTGAGGGAAGCAGCTCCAATCACCCGGTCGATAAGGTCTCATGGGAAGATGCTGTTGAGTTCTGTAAGAAGCTTTCGGAATTACCCGAAGAAAAAGCGGATGGTCGTGTGTATCGTTTGCCAACGGAGGCAGAATGGGAATACGCTTGTCGCTCTGGGAGCAAAACCGCGTATACTTTTGGAGAGAGTTCAAAATCACTGGGCAGCCATGCATGGTTTGGTGGAAACAGCAATTATAAGACGCAACCTGTGGGTGAGAAGAAGGCAAACGCCTGGGGGCTCTACGACATGCATGGGAACGTGTGGGAATGGTGCAGCGACTGGTACGGTGAGTATCCCAATGGTGCAGTCAGCGATCCCGTTGGACCAGGGGAGGGGGCGTTCCGCGTGATCCGTGCCGGCAGTTGGCTCCACGGGGCCGCGGGTTGTCGGTCGGCGTACCGGCTCAGGCTCAACCCGTCGAACCGCCTCAGCGTCAACGGCTTCCGCATTGCCTTGAATTCATCTGGAATCCCCCAGTCGCCGGAGGCGGGCAGCAAGTAGATTTCGTGAGAGTGGAAAGTTGACGATCCGAGTTGCGCACTCGGTATTCTGATTGAGTATGCTAACGGGTGCTTCTAATCGTCCGAATTGTTCTTGATTGTCCGAGGTAAATTCATGCGGTCTTTGATGCTCTGTCTTGTCGTCCTGCCGTTTGTCATTTCCTGTTCAGGGTCATCCGAAACAAACAGGGAAGGTATTCCATCAAAATCACAAAGTATTCCTTCGGAAGTTAGGGATTTGCCCAAGATCACTAACATCATTGGGATGAAACTGGTGCTGATCCCCAAGGGGACATTCATGATGGGCTCGCCTAAGACCGAGAAAGGACGCGTGCAGGACGAGACCCAGCATCAGGTCACTATCAGCAAAGACTACTACCTTGGCGTGACGGAAGTCACGCAAGGGCAATACGAGAAGGTGATGGGAACCAACCCGAGTAACTTCCAAGGTAACAAGATTGAAGGAAGCAGTTCCAATCACCCGGTCGATAGGGTCTCATGGGAGGATGCTGTTGAGTTCTGTAAAAAGCTTTCGGAATTGCCCGAAGAAAAAGGGGCTGGTCGTGTGTATCGGTTGCCAACGGAGGCAGAATGGGAATACGCTTGTCGCGCTGGGAGCAAAACCGCATATAGTTTTGGAGATAACAGTCGGGATTTGGGAAATTATGCTTGGTTTGGCAATAACAGTGGCAGTAAGGAACTTGATTCTGCGGCCATATTGAAAGACACTCCGCAACGGTATATGGATATTCTAGTGTCAGCGCGTTGTGCGACACATCCGGTGGGCGAGAAGAAGGCAAACGCTTGGGGCCTATACGATATGCACGGGAACGTGTGGGAATGGTGCAGCGACTGGTACGGTGGATATCCTAAGGGTGCAGTCAGCGATCCCGTTGGACCAATACAGGGCTCGCGCCGCGTGGACCGTGGCGGTAGTTGGCTCCTCGAGGCCGCGCGTTGTCGGTTGGCGATCCGGTTCAGGCGCCTCCCATCGGTTCGCGAATACGACCTCGGCTTCCGCGTTGCCCTGAGTTCATCTGGAATCCCCGAGTCGCCGGAGGCGGGCAGTAAGTAAACCGGAGCCGGCGGTCGTAGGCACGGAGGGAGTCAGGGCGGTTGCCCGCGAGCGTAGATGCCGGAGACTGCAAGCGTAGCGACTTAGCTCTCGAGAACGGAAATGCAACGAGAATTCCCGCTGCATGGGATTTGCTCTTGGCTTGGCAACTCACCGCGTATCGCCCAGCAGAGCAACTTACTGGTTACCGAGGATGATTTTGCCAAGGCGGCTGGGCAAAGACGGTGATGGCGGAGGGGTGAGAGAATCGGTGGTGCGGGGGCGGTGCCCGGAAACGGTCCTCCTTACCCGACTTACGTCGGTCTTCAAAATGTCCAGTAATGGTAGACGGTAGCTGACTCGAATTCCTCCGTTGTTTTGAGTAGGTATAGATCCACGATCTCCTGATGCACAGCACCAAAACCGGTCGACGCCACACAAACATCTCCGTCCACAACGACCAGAGGAGGGAGCAGGTGAAGTGATGCACCAAATTCGTTCCGTCTGGGATGTTTCCCGTCAGTTTTCTCACGTGATGCGATGTCAATGAACTTTTGCACACGGTCGCGACAATCGATTCGTAGGTGCGCTCGATCTGTCATCGATAGATCAAACCCGTTTTTTACGCGGTGGTATTCAACTCGCAAATCCGGAAAGTCTGTTTCAAGTGCGAGCATTGCCTTGGGCAGCCGTGATTTGTCACTCACTGAAGTGGACCCCATGTAGAAGCCTTTGGTGATGGTGACCTTGTGGGGATTCTCTGCTGGCTTGGCTCCTGGCACTCTTGGATTGGCTCCCATCGTGAGTGAAGGATCCAGGCGCGATGTACTTCAGCTCAAGTCCGATACGGGTCGTCACGCATTTGGGTGGTGGCAACGGTCGGCAGCCTGAACGGCAGACTGCGGCAACCAGAAGCAAAATGAAGGCGAGTTCTGAAGGGTGGCGTATTGGACGGCTGTGCAGAAAAGCAGGTTGCGAGAGAATGGGAGCCCAGGTGAGGAACTGCCATCGCCATCGTAGTCGGGAGCTAAAAGTCTCAATTTGCGGATGGAGGGTCAAAACATGGGGTTGGTGCGACACCTCCGGCGCGGGGTAGGGGGCGAACAGTCCTCAGATTGCCGAAATCACAGAGGGCGACTGGATGCATCCCGCAGCGCCTACTGTGCACGCCAGTCCTGGGCTATCGCACTCTGAGTCTGAAAACCCAAGCATCCATCGAAAGCCGACAAAAAGTCTCAGGAATATCAGCAAGCCGGAGATTCAATCAATCTAACCAGGGTGCTTGTACGCTTACGCTGCGCCTGGTTCGGACCAGCCCCTGACCTGCGAGCGTCGACCTACGAAAATCGCGGCAACGAGAAACGATAGGCCGGCAGCCCGAACACAGCTCCCAGCCAGCCCGATGCTGCCCATTAGCAGGGCAAACCTTTCGGAGTCACCCCCGTAGACCTGGCGGCTTTCAATCAAATATGCCTGCATCACGGCCATCCCAAGCGTGGTGATAACCAGAATTCCAACGCCAACCAAGGTCAGGATGCACGGGATCGAGGCCCGTCTCATGTAAACCAATGCCAGGATGAATGCAACGAGATACACAAACAGCGCTGGTGCCTGGAAGCCGAGTTGCGACAGAAGGTAAGACGTGCCAGCTTTGCCCATCAGAGCATTCTCCTGGGATAAAACATCTGCATAGACCGAGGGCGAGGAGTGAGCTCCATGCAAGTCAGGGCTGAACGATCAAGCCCGTCGGGCCAATGCTTGGTTCGTGTTATATTTCGTACTCCTACTCGATCTTTGTTTAGTATAGCACTCCAGCCCACAGGTTCGCAAGTTGCCGCGACGGCCTCGATTATCGAGTGGCATCGCCGCATTTCGAACAGCCCTCGAGTAGGAGGGAATCCGATACGGTGCACGAAACTGAGTTGAGCGCGCGGTACAAATATGTCGCCACACCGAAACCACGCGATATCCGGGCTTCGTTGTGGCTAGTTGGTCGTTTCGCATCGCCACTCCGGAGGCCGGTCGACGATCGATTCAAGATCGGCGCAGCAACAAACGCAGCTTTTGCGTCGTTTTTTGCGTTCTAACGCTGCAAAACATCTTGGAAGATAGCTTTCGAGAACACGGGGATCGTCGCGGCCGCATTAAGCTTAGCTGCTCCGAGGTTCTCAACCGATCGACGGATTTGTGGACTTTACCAATGTTGTCCATGGTTCGCCGGCAGCTTCCCAAAACAGAGTAAGGTAGCGAGTCTAGAACGCCGCCTCCACTAAAAGCTCCTTTGCGAGAGATCGCAATGGGGCCTTTTTCATAGAGATTCTGCAATTTCGCACCGCTCACAGGGAGAAGTGAGGCTCAAGTCCTCTTGCAACTCGCGTATTGGGGAGGATTAAAAGCCAACATGATTGTGATTCAGACCCAGTATCCTGCTCGTGCTCGTGCTCGTGCTCGTGCTCGTGCTCGTGCTCGGATAACGGGAGCAGTTTAGTTGTATTTAGAGGAAAGTTGTGTAGTGACGGAACGTAATACCACTACAGGCTACTTTCGATTACGAGCACGAGCACCGTTTCACTGAGCACGAACACGGCGCTGCAAAACCGAAACAAATCAATCCCAGCCACTGAAGCTCCCGAAGCCCCCAAGATGTTGCTGATATTGAAGCCTTGCGACGGCTGGATGGTGAATAATGAATAAGTAACCCAACACCCATGCCAATGCGTTGAAATCGCGACCACGAGGTACAAGCCGAGATATGTCTACTGATGCAATCAATCGTCGACTCGATATCGTTGATGAACTGTGTGAGTTTGTCACCTGTCGCAGTTTTAGCGAAAATGGCCTATGGCAGTGGGATGAAAAACAATGGCTAACGCGCACGCGTAGTATTCACAAGCCGAAGGGTTCGCGCAGCGGTCGGGGGTAACGCAATGAATTAACCGCATTGACATCGACCATCTCAATAACCCAAGTACGCTCGCCTACACAGACCGACCGCGGAACGTACCTTGACGCTGTCAACGTGCCTGATCGCTCCCCGATACGTTTCGCGGTCCTCTTCCCGTCGATATTTGCGAAATAATGGACATGTATAAGCGATCACCGTCCAGGCATTAAGCCCAAGGACCGCTTCACGAACCCTACGATCGATAGTGCTGCAGTTCCGTAGGGTTCGTGCAGCGGTCGGGGTAACGCAATTAAGTAACCGCATTGGTATCGACCATCTCAATAACCCAAGTACGCTCGCCTACACAGACCGACCGCGAAACGTACCTTGACGCTGTCAACGTGCCTGATCGCTCCCCGATACGTTTCGCGGTCCTCTTCCCGTCGATGGTTTGCGAAATGATGGGTGTGGGTAATCGATCACCGTTCAGTCAATAAGCATCAGGACCGCTTCACGAACCTTACGTAGGGTTCGTGCAGCGGTCGGGGGTAACGCAACGAAGTAACCGCATTGACATCGACCTGCGATCCCACGACGTCCGGACCATCCTCGAAGTCGACTCGCACGTGGGCAGTTTCACCGTGATGGCCCATCACTATTTGCCCAGCGAGAGAATCGTTGCCGTCGAGCCGTTTTGGACTCAAGTAACGGACTTCGGCATCGACGAGGTCGACTTGATCAAGCTCGATTGCGAAGGGGCCGAGTATTTGATCATCTCCGAACTATCGGCACTCGGTCTGATGGACCGCATCGGCTGGATCCGTGGCGAGTGGCACAGCCGCAAGGACAATCTGCTGCTTGCCAACCTCCTTGGCCAGACGCACGTTTTCTACATCGATCCGAATTATCCGCACGCGGTGGGGATGTTTGTGGCGCATCGCCGCTAATGCTAGATCACGTCCTTCGGATTCGGTGTCGCCAACAAGGACCTCTGGCTTGATCTGTTTCTCTTTGTCGGGTATTCAAGGCGTAACTCTCAGCTTCATCTTCACCTTCGCCTTCGGCACGGGCCAAGAAGGTCCGCGGGTTTATTTTGGTTATGGTTGTCCCAAAAGGTTTCCGATCACAGTTCGGTTTTTGTGCCGGACAAGCGTTCCGTCTCGCGAGTACACGTCAAGATGGCTAGCCTATCACAACCATGCCGAGCGGGCTACTCGCTCCTGAATCCCGCGATTTAATTGGATCAAGCCCCGTAGATTCCGCATAAATGGACCGCGGCACACTAGGCAAGGATCTCAATTCGCAATCTTTCCATTCTCAAGGGGCGAAACTTTCGGTCGTTCGTGGAATAATATGTCCCTAACCCGCTTCTCTAATCATTCTCGCGTGAAACCACCCGAATGTCGGCCTCATCCAAATTCTCATGGAGTAACTTTGATTCCGCAACGCTCGAAGCGTTTTCTCGGGTTCTAGGATATGACGGACCGAACGACCCGGCATCGAGAGTTCGGTTCTTGGAAGCTAGATACCATCAACCCACAACGGATTTCGTATCCAAAACCTTCGCCCAAATTCAACACGGTTGGTTGCGAAGGAACGATAACATAGCCGCAGGACTTGTTGATGCTTTGATCAAGAATGGTGTCGGACCTAGAGAACGCCCACGCGATGATAAGGAACGAACCAGATTCATCTCACAGTGCAATAATCGGAATGTTTTTCGACAGTATTTCTTGAAAGCATTGCTGAAGTTTGGAAGTGGCGGATCTTGGACGGCGGAATCGAGCTTCGAACTGGAAACAGCCTTCCCGCGACTGTCTATCATTAAACCGCTTGAACAAAGCGGCGATATTAGAGCACCCTACGATTATCAGCGTCGCGCATGGGACGAGTTGAATTTACAGTTGACGATGGCGGAATCGACTGGGCGATTCGAAGGCTTTCTGGTGATGCCAACAGGCTCCGGAAAGACCTTCACCTCGGCTCGTTGGCTTATGGAAAATCATATCAACCATGGTGGTCGAGTTCTGTGGATCGCCCATCGCCACGAATTGCTTGAACAAGCGGCTCAAGCATTTGCGTCATGTGCCAGCTTAGCCAAAAACGTCGACGAGATCCGAATTCGAATTGTATCTGGTTTGCACAGTCCGTCGGCTGCCATCGGACCGACGGATACAGTTGTATGCGCTTCGATTCAGAGTCTAGCAAGAAACCCTGGTGTAGTCTCCGAACTATTAGCCGATGAATGCGTCTTTTTGGTGGTTGACGAAGCCCATCATGCTAGTGCTAAGTCGTATCGCGATATCATCGAAGATCTCCGAGCCAAAGACAAATACAAAATCCTTGGTCTGACGGCCACGCCGACCAGAACAATCATTCATGAAAAACCTGTTCTAAGCCGGCTTTTTGGAAACAAGCGAATCTTTGAGGTCCAAACTCGCGATTTGATCGAAAAAGGGTTCCTCTCAAGACCTATTCCCGTAACGGTCAAAACGAACGCAGATGTAACCAAGGATCTTTCCCCTGATGACTACTCGCATCTCCAATCGTTCAAAGATCTATCAGAGGAATGGAAGAACCGAATTGCAAACATCACAGAACGAAATGAGGCGATCACAAAGCATTTCCTCGAAAACCGTGAGAAGTACGGAAAAACGCTTGTTTTCGCTATCAATATCCCGCATGCGGAACTCCTCTGCGAGCATCTTAGAGATGCCGGGGTGAATACGGATTATGTGGCTAGTGCGAGACTAAACGGGGATCCTTACGACAAGCGAAATATCATTAGCCAGTTCCGCGATCCACACAGCGGGTTCGACATCCTGATTAATGTGATGATTCTCACCGAAGGGGTGGATATACCAAACATCAAGACGGTCTTTCTGACTCGCCCAGTGCAGAGCGAAATACTACTACGTCAAATGGTAGGCCGCGCACTCCGAGGTCCGGCCGCAGGCGGGACCAAGGAAGCGTATCTTGTCAGCTTTCAGGATCGCTGGAGGCAATTTGAGGAATGGGAACGACCGCTCGAACTCATCCACGATATCATCGACCTCCCTGCCGAAGAGATCATCAATGAAGGGCAAGATACCGACACCATCCCTGTCCCAGACACGCTGAAGGATGTCGTCCCTTGGGAATTGATCCGAAAGACCGCGATCGAAATTAGGAACATCACTAAGTTTGGCGAGGTCAGCGCTTTTGAAGCCATCCCATCGGGTTGGTATGTGGTAGAGCAGCAAGACGATGAGGACATCACACGGACGCTTGTTCCAGTGTATGAGCACCAGCGGAGCTCTTGGGAAGCTCTTTTTGCAGATTTAGAATCTGGAAGCGACCCGGTAACCAGAGAAGTCGAAGCTATCCGAGATGAATACTTCTTCGACTGCGATTCCCCAAGGCCCGCGTATCATGAAATCGATCGCGTAATTGCATACATGATAACGGAAAAACGCAGGCCCGAGTATCAACCGTTGGACGGTCGAGATATCTGTGACCCTTCCAAAATTGCTGAGATACTTTGGGAAGATCAACTAGGCCCTCGTGAAGAACGCAAGCTGATTGAACGTCGATACGAATCTCCGCTGGCAAAGGCTATTTTCCCTAGCTTTGAAGAATTTGAATCGACGGTGCTCGATGAACGCAAAGCACTAATGTCACAGAAACTCGGCCGTAAACCTCGTCTGGCATCCGTAGTATTCTCTTCCTGGGGCTCGGACTTCCTAGCTCCTGGCCCCTATCATGACCTACCAATGATCATGAACCGAGTTTTGGATCAAGCGAAAGAGTTTTGGGATTTTCCAGACGTCTTGTGGAATGGATCCATCCACTGGACTCGGCGTCCGATGGCTGGCTGGTATGCGAAAGCGGACTGGGAGTCCGGTACACCCAAAGGTAGCGGCGTGATTCGACTCAATACTCTGATCGATAGTCCAGACGTCAGCGTCAACACGCTGGAGTTTCTCGTCTGGCACGAATACTTGCATTTGCTCTTACAAAGTGGCCACACCCCAGTATTCAACCGGTTCGAAAGAAAATGGCCTGGGATCCGTGATGCGGAACGCGAACTAGCTACGCTTAACGAACGATTCGAACTATCGTTTTATTGGTAGTGCTCAAACGATCCC
>Ga0255132_1000934_pt1 | contig 11245 bp, 13 predicted proteins | sample Law_Law_RepA_8d_FD_188551 | JGI IMG/M metagenome (GOLD analysis project Ga0255132, IMG submission 188551) | Freshwater microbial communities from St. Lawrence River, New York, United States - Law_Law_RepA_8d | ecosystem: Environmental > Aquatic > Freshwater > River | place: USA: New York...
CTACGCCCCACGCCAAGCCGGCAAATGGCGCGCGGTGGCAGGCCGGTAATGTCTTGCCCTTCCAGCAGTACGCGCCCGCTATCAGGGCGCAATTGCCCCCCCACCATGTTGAAGCTGGTGGATTTGCCAGCGCCATTCGGACCGATCATGGCCAGCATCTCACCGGCTGCCAGTGAGAAACTGACATCCCGCGCCGCCACCACGCCGCCGAATTTCTTGTTGAGCGCTTCAACCGCCAGCAGTGTCATGGCGCGCCACCTGTAAACCGCGCGCGCAGCGAAGCATAAGCGCCGCCCAGGCCACGCGGAAAGATCAACACCAGCGCAATGATCGAAGCGCCTAGCAGGAAGCGCCAATGATCCGTGAGCGGCATGAAGACATCCTTGATGCTATGGAAAGCCGCCGCCCCCAGCACCGGCCCCACCACGCTTTGCATGCCACCCAGCAAAATCATGGCCAGGAAATCCACCGAAAGCGGAATGCCCAAAAGTGTCGGATCAATCGAACCCTTGGAAAAAGCATAAAGCCCTCCCGCCAGCCCAGCCGCCGCGCCGGCGATGGTGAAGCCAAGCCAGCGATGGGCGCGTACATCAATGCCAATCGCTTCCGCCCGCGCCGCCGAATCCCGCGCGGCGCGCAAACTTGCGCCAAAGGGCGCATAAATCACATGGCGTAGCGCGATAATTCCAAGCACCGCCACCACCAGCACCAGGTAATGATAGACAATGCGCGATGCCGCCCAAGGCGCGGGCCAAACACCGACAATGCCATTATCACCGCCCGTAACTTCCACCCATTGGAAACAGACTGCATAGGCAATCTGCGCGAAAGCCAAAGTCAGCATCGCCAGATAAATGCCCTGCAAGCGCACGATGAAAAATCCGAATAGCGCCGCGAAAAAACCACTGGCCAAGGGCGCGACAATCAGCGCCGGTTCCATTGGCATGCCGAGCTTCGTCACCAAAAGCCCACTGGCATAGGCACCCAAGCCGAAATAGGCAGCATGGCCGAAGCTCACGATTCCGCCATTCCCCACCAGGAAATTCAGCGAAAAGGCAGCGAGCCCGAAGATCAAAACCTCGGTCGCCACCTTCACCGCATAGGCATCACCAAATAGTGGCAACATGGCTGCCACCAGTAATGCCAGCGCCACCAAAAGCTTTTCAAAAACGCGAAAGCGGCCAGGGCTCGCGATACCTTCGGGCATTGCTGAAGGCGGCGCAGCCTCAGGCCGTCCAAGCAGGCCCCAGGGTTTCACCACCAGCACCAGCGCCATCAGCAAGAACACCAGTACCAGGGTGATTTTCGGGAAAATCAATACGCCGAAAGCCTGCAATTGCCCAATCAACAGCGCAGCCAGAAAAGCACCACCGATGGAGCCCATGCCGCCAATCACCGTGACCACGAAAGCCTCAGTAATGATGGCAAGATCCATCTGCGCGGAAGCGGAAACGCGCGGTATTTGCAAGGCGCCACCCAGCCCGGCCAGAAAGGCGCCCAGGAATAGCGTGCCGGTAAACAGCAAAGCCTGATTGACGCCAAGTGCGCCTACCATTTCGCGGTCCCGCGTTGCGGCGCGCAGCAGAATGCCAAAGCGCGTTTTGTGCATCAGCAACCACAAAAGCCCGAGCACCACTGGCCCGGCGGCAATCAGGAAAAGCTCATAAGCCGGAAAGCGTTGATCGAGGATCATCACACCATGGCGCAGCCCTGGCGCGCGTGGCCCGGCGATATCCAAAGGCCCCCAGATATGCAGCACCGCATCCTGCACCATCAGCACTACGCCGAAAGTCGCCAGCAATTGGAATAGTTCCGGAACCTTGTAGATGCGGCGCAGTAGCAGGATTTCCATCGCCACGCCAAGCACGCCGACCACTGCGGCGGAAATCAGCACACCGGCAAAAAACAGCGTCGGCGATCGTTCAATCTGCAGCAGCCACGGTACAATCGTCACCGCCATATAAGCGCCGAGCATGTAAAAAGATCCATGCGCGAAATTCACAATCCGCGTCACGCCGAACACGAGCGTGAGGCCAGAGGCAATGATGAAAAGCGATGATGCGCTGGCCAGGCCGGAAAGCGCCTGGACCAGCAGAAAGCTGAATTCCACGCTCACGCCCGGCGCGCGGCCCGCACTTCTTCTTCGGGGAACATATAATCGGCGCCATCGGCATAGCGCGCATTGCGCATGATGCCTTGGCCATTCCGCTGCGTAGTCTCACCAACCCAAGTGCCCATGCTGCCTTGCTGATCAATGCCGCGCATGGTCACATTGCCCACAACGGTATCGCTGCTCAGATCACGTAGCGCGTCCACCAGCACTTCATTATCAAGGCTATTCGCTTTGTTCAGCAGATTGGCAAGTACCTGCACGGTCACATAGCCAAGCAGGCTGCCCTTGCGCGGCGTATCATTGAAGCGCGCGCGATAGGCTTCAACAAAAGCGCGATGCGCCGACCCTTCCACCTGGTCCCAGGGATAGCCTGTCACCACCCAGCCTTCCGGCGTTTCATCACCCAGCGGGATCATGTATTCTGGTTCGCCTGTCAGCATGGAAAGCACGAAGCGGCGTTCGAACAAGCCCCGCGTATTGCCTTCGCGCACAAAGGCGGTCAGGTCCGGGCCAAACAGCACGTTGAAAATCGCATCAGGCCGCGCCTGGGCAAGTGCACCCACCGTGGCACCCGCATCTACGCGCCCAAGTGCCGGGTATTGTTCAGCGATGATCTCAGCCCCTGGAATGGCACTGCCAATCAAGCGCTTGAAATTCGCCGCTGCCGATTGGCCGTATTCGTAATTCGGCGCCACAATCGCCCAGCGTTTTTGCGTCTTGCCGCGCGCGGCTTCCACCAGCATGCGCGTTTGCATGTAAGTGGAAGGACGCAGCCGCCATGTATAACGATTGCCCTGCGCCATGGTCAGCGCATCGCTCAGCGGTTCGGTCGCAAAAAACAGCCGCTTGCGCTGATTGGCAAAATCCGAAACGGCCAGCCCGACATTGGAAAGGAAGGTACCGGCGATGAAGGCAACATTCTCCCGCGTCAGTAATTCTTCCGCCACGCGCACCGCATCGCCCGGCGTTGACCCATCATCGCGGAAGACGAATTCCAGCCGGCGCCCGCCCATGACGCCGCCCGCGGCATTGATCTGATCCGCGGCCAATTGCATGGCGTTGCGATAGGGGATGCAGAAGGCCGCCATGCGGCTATAGGAATTAAGCTCCCCAATGCGGATGGGCGCACCCTGCGCCGCTGCGCCGCGCCCGGTCGCCGCTGCCGCCAGCCCGGCCCCGCCGGCCAGGAGCGCCCGGCGCCCGAAAAAAATACTATCCATGACAAGCCTCTGCTGACTTTTCTCGCCCTTCACAATGGCGATGGGCGGGGCGCTGGTCCAGGGTCTAACGCCCAGTTGTTTGCATCGGCCAGATCGGGGGCTAGCCGGGCGCGGTGGCCTCGGCTAAAAGCCCGCCATCATGATTACCGTCCTGCTTGTCCTGCATCTTTTCGTGACGCTTGCGCTGATTGGCGTCGTCCTGCTCCAGCGGAGCGAAGGCGGCGGGCTGGGCGTGGGTTCTTCCCAGGGCATGGGGTCCTTCATGGGCGGGCGCGGCACGGCCAATTTGCTGACCCGTTCCACCGCCATCCTCGGTGCGGCGTTTTTTGCGCTGGCGCTGACCTTGGCGCTGCTGACCAAGGGCGCTTCGCAGCAGAACCGGTCCATCCTGGATGGCCCGGCGCCCATCACCGCCCCCACCGCGCCGGCCCTGCCCGTGCTGCCGAGCGTGCCCACCAACTAATTACCGGGCCAAAAGCCCGTCTATTGCCTGAGCCAGCCTGACATCGCGCGCGGAAAGCCCGCCTGCGTCATGGGTTGCGAGCGTAATCTCTACCCGGTTCCAGACATTGAACCATTCCGGGTGATGGTCCTGCGCTTCAGCAAGTAGCGCCACCCGCGCCATGAAGCCCCAGGCTTCGGAAAAATCCTTGAAGCGGAAGGCCCGCGTGATGGCATCGCGCCCTTCCACCAGCTGCCAGCCGGGCAGGGCCGAAGCCAGCCCGGCCCGCTCCGCGGCGCTGAGTTGCTCCACCATGGCGTCAGATCATCGCCATGCCGCCATTCACATGCAAAGTCTGCCCGGTGACCCAGCCCGCCTCATTGCTCGCCAGATAGACCACGGCGGCGGCGATATCCTCGGGCGAGCCCATGCGTTGCGTCGGGATGCGGGTCAGCAGGGCGGTTTTTTGCGCGTCATTCAGCGCATCCGTCATGGCGGTTTTCACAAAGCCGGGGGCGACGACATTCACCGTCACGCCGCGGGTGGCCACTTCCTGCGCCAATGACTTCGACATGCCGATCAAGCCCGCCTTGGCGGCGGCGTAATTGGCCTGGCCGGCATTGCCGGTAACGCCGACGATGGACGCGATGGAAATAATCCGCCCCTGGCGCTTTTTCATCATGCCACGCAGCGCGGCGCGGGCCAGGCGGAAGGGTGCGGTCAAATCCACTTCCAGCACCGCATTCCAATCCGCATCACCCATGCGAAGCGCCAGCATATCGCGCGTGAAGCCGGCATTATTGACCAGAATGTCCAAGGACCCGGCCTCGGTTTCGATTTTTTCCACCAGCTTGGCGGGGGCTTCGGGGTCGGCCAGATCAGCCGGCGCGACAATCACGCGGGCGCCTAGCTCGGCAGCCAGTGCTTCCAATTCAGCGGCGCGGCGGCCGGTAATGGCAACCGTGGCACCCTGGGCGTGCAGCGCGCGGGCCACGCCAGCGCCAATGCCGCCCGTGGCGCCGGTGACAAGGGCGGTCTTTCCGGTCAAATCAAACATATCTCTCATCCCTGGTTGAAGCGTTTGAACAGGAAATGCCGCGCATGGCCTGGCGGCTGATCCTCAATACTGCCGAAAAGCGCATAGCCATGCTTTTCGTAAAAAGGCCGCGCCTGGAAGGAGAAAGTGTCCACCCAAGCGCCGATGCAGCCCCGGTCTCGTGCCTCAGCCTCCAGCCGCGTGAGAAGGCCTGATCCAAGGCCCGTACCACGCATATCTTCGGGCAAAAACAGGAAGTGCAAATAATACCAGGCACCGAAGCACCAACCGAAAGCACCACCCACCGGCGCGTCTTCGGCCCGGCGCCTGACCACCAATGACAGCGGCTTGTAGCCAAATTGGCCGATAAACGGTGCATTCAGGGCCGAAAGCCCATCCAAGGCTATCTTCGCGGCGGGATCATTCTCAATCTCCGAGAGTGTGATCTCGGCCATGATCAGAGCGTCTTCAGGAAGGCTTCCAGCTCGGCCGGATTGCCGATGGCAAGGGCGGTCGCTTCCGGCGCATTGCGCTTCATGAGGCCGGTCAGCACCTTGCCCGAGCCAACCTCGACAAACTTATCGCAGCCCATGGCGGCCATGGCGGCGACGCATTCGCGCCAGCGCACCGTGCCGGTCACTTGGCGCACCAGCAAATCGCGGATTTCGGCGGGGTCGGTCGCTTTCGCGGCGGTGACATTGGCTACCACCGGAACGCCAGGCGCCTGCATGGTGGCCTGGGCAAGTGCCTCCGCCATGGCATCCGCAGCGGGGGCCATCAGCGCGCAATGGAAGGGGGCGGATACCGGCAGCAGCATGGCGCGCTTCACGCCCTTTTCCTTGGCGATTTCAATGGCACGCTCAACAGCGGCCTTGGCGCCGGAAATCACCACCTGGCCGCCGCCATTGTCATTGGCGGCTTCCACCACTTCCTTTTTGCCGGTTTCAGGATTGGTCGCGGCAGCGGCGCAGATTTCCTGCGCCAGATCAATCTCCGCGCCCAAAAGCGCCGCCATGGCGCCAGTGCCGGGGGGTGTGGCCTTTTGCATGGCCTCGCCACGCAGGCGCAAAAGCTTCGCGGCGGTGGCGATATCGAAAGCGCCGGCGGCGGTCAGCGCGCTATATTCGCCAAGCGAATGCCCAGCCACTAGCGCCACGCGCCCGCCAAGCGTGAAGCCACCTTCGGCTTCCAAGGCGCGCACCACGGCCAGAGAATGCGCCATCAGCGCCGGCTGGGCATTGGCCGTCAGCGTCAATTCTTCCTGCGGGCCTTCCCATATGAGCTTGCTGAGCTTCTGGCCCAGCGCGTCATCCACTTCCTGAAAGACGTGGCGGGCAGCGGGAAAGGCATCGGCCAGGTCGCGGCCCATGCCGACAGCCTGGCTCCCCTGGCCGGGAAAGACGAAGGCAAGCGCCATGATCAGAATTCCGTGATGGTTGAAGGTCTGGCCGCGCGAATGGCCGCGCGGCCCCGGCTTGTCAACCGCGTCAGTTCATCTGGATATTTGCGTCCTTCACCACCTGCTTCCAGCGGGCGAGTTCCGCCGAGATGGTGGCCCCCAATTCCTGGGGTGAGGAAGCATCAATGGTAAAGCCCGCCGCGGTCAGCCGCGCCGTGGTTTCCGGGGCGCGCAGCGCGGCCACAATCACCTCATGCAGGCGGGCGATGGTGGGGGCGGGGGTGCCCGCCGGCGCCAGAAAGGCGGACCAGGAAGCGGAAAGCACATCGGGCAGGCCCGCTTCCGGCATGGTGGGCACATCCGGCAGGCCGGAAAAGCGCTTGGTGCCGGTAATGGCAATGGCGCGCAGCGCGCCTGAGGCCACATGCGGGCGCACCGTTGCCGCATTCAGGATGCTGGCCTGGACCTGGCCCTGGATCATGGCCGTCACCGCCGGGGCGCCGCCGGGGAAGGGCACATGCGTTGCCTCGGTCCCCGTGCGCTTCAGGAAAAGCTCCATGCCCAATTGTTCAGTGGAACCAACACCGCCCGAGCAATAGGAAGCCCGGCCCGCTTCGCGCTTCAGCCAAGCCACCAATTCGGCCACATTGGTGGCGGGCACGTCCTTATGCACGACCAGCATATTGGGGACCGACATCGCCAGGCTGACCGGGGCAAAATCCTTCTCGGGATCATAGCCGGGGCGGGTCATGACAGCGGGGTTAATGGTCATGGTGCCGCTGGCTGCCACAATCAGCGTATGGCCATCGGCGGCTTGCGCCGCGACATGGCGGGCCGCGATGGCCCCCGTGGCGCCGGGGCGGTTTTCCACCACCACATTTTGGCCGAGCGCGGCCTGCATGGCGGGGGCCACCAGGCGCGCCACCAGATCATTCGGCCCACCCGGGGCAAAGGGCACCACCAACACCACGGGCCGGCTTGGCGCCCAGGCGCCCTGGGCGCGGGCGGCGCCAGCGGCCAAGGCCAAGGGCAGGCCAAGCAAAAGGCTGCGACGGTTCATGTTCAGGCTCCCTGTCTTTTCGGCGTGATCCTAAGCATAAAGCGCGGCTATATGACAGACAGGGCTTGATCCCCGGCCCTGCTTCGTGCTTTACGCCCGCTCCCCTGCCGGGTGCGAGGCACGTGCCCGGCTATGCCCTTTTGCGCGCCCCATCCCGGGGCCCGGGCTGAGCCATCCATAGGGAGATCACATGCCACTTTACGAATGCGTGTTCATCGCACGCAATGATATCACGCAACAGCAGGTTGAAGCCATTGCCGACCAGGTCGCAACGACCCTGGCCGAAGGCGGTGGTGAAGTCCGCAAGCGGGAATATTGGGGCCTTCGCAGCCTTGCTTACCGCATCAAGAAGAACCGCAAGGGGCATTACATGCTTCTTGGGCTTGATACGCCGCCGGCCGCGCTCAATGAAGCTGAACGCCAGCTTGGCCTGAATGAAGACGTGCTGCGCCTTCTGACCGTGCGCGTGGAAGCCATTGAAGAAGGGCCTTCCGCTGTCATGTCCAAGCGCGGTGGTGAAGACCGTGACCGTGAAAAATCCTTCCGTGGCCCGCGCCCGGCTGGTCGCTTTGGTTCCGGCCGTGGTGGCCGCGGTGACGACCGCGAGGAATTCCGCGCCCGCGGCCGCGACGAAGTGGATATGTCCATGGGTGGTGAGGAATAAGCCATGTCTGATAACGCTGATCTGATTCCCGCCGCCCGCCGCCCCGCTGTGGGCGCCCGCCGGCCTTTCTATCGTCGCCGCAAATCCTGCCCGTTCAGCGGGAATGGCGCGCCGAAAATTGATTACAAGGATGTGCGCTTGCTCTCCCGCTTCCTGTCGGAACGCGGCAAGATCGTGCCGGCGCGCATTACGGCGGTCTCCGCCAAGAAGCAGCGCGAATTGGCGGTTGCCATCAAGCGCGCGCGCTTTCTGGCGCTGCTGCCTTACGTGATCGCGGACTAGGCAACGCGCCTCGGCGAAAGGGCATGGGACAAACCATGGAAATCAGGCGTGGCCTGTTGGATGATCCGCGTTGGCTCGCGGCGGCGATTGGTGGGATTGTTTCCGCCATCGCGGCGCTTTGGGCCATGCGTGGGTTGCCGCTGGGCTTTGCCGCTTTCTGGCTGACATCCTTGCCGATTTTCGCCGCTGGGCTTGGCTTTGGCAGCGGTTCCGCCTTTGGCGCGCTGTGTGTTGGCACGGTGATGGTGCTGGTGCTGGCAAGCGAATGGCCGGCGCTGATCTATCTGCTGGGCTTTGCGCTGCCTGCGCTACTGATGGTGGCAACGGGGCTGCGTGCTGGCCGGCTGGATGCTTCGGTGCCCATGGCGCTGACTGGCATTTGGCCCGCGCTGGTGATCCTGCTGGTGGCGGTGCTGCTAGCCGATACGCCAGGTGGCTTTGATGGCGCCTTGATTGGTTCCGTCAAGCAGGGCCTGACGCGCATGGGCATTGCCGATGCCGGTATGCCGGTGGAGCAATTGGCCCGCATCATGGCCCCCGCAATGGCGGGCTGGATGGTGGCGGCGCTGATCATCTGCGGCATTGGCGCGCAAACCACCCTCACGCGTCGTGGCATGGCTTTGGCCGCAACGCCGCGCTGGTGCGAAACGCGCCTGCCCATTTGGTATGGCTTTCTGCCCGCTGGGGCGGCGCTGGTTTGGTTGAGCGGTATGGGCGGCGATAGCAGCCTGCCCTTCGCGCTTTTCCTGGTGCTGTTGCTGCCCTTTTTCCTGCTGGGGCTTGCCGCGGTGCATCGGCGTTCTGCCGGCCGCACCGCCCGGCCCTTCATGCTTGGCGTGTTCTACGCCGGGCTTGTGATTTTGAGCGTGCCGGCCGCCATCGCGGTAACGGCTTTCGGCTTTTTCGAACAATGGGGGCGGCGCCATGAGCCGCCCGGAGGCAAGACATGATTGACCTGATCCTGATGCAGCGCGTCGATAAGCTTGGCCAAATGGGTGAACGCGTGAAGGTGCGCCCTGGCTATGCGCGGAATTACCTGCTGCCCACCGGCAAAGCGATCCGCGCCAGCAAGGCAAATCTTGAGCGCTTCGAACGCGAACGCGTCCAGCTTGAAGCGGACAACATCAAGCGCCGTGGGGAAGCCGAACGTGTGGCCGAACGCGTGGCCGGGCTTTCCGTGATCATCATCCGCCAGGCGGGTGAAAGCGGCAGCCTTTATGGTTCCGTTGTTTCGCGCGACATCGCCGTGGCTTGCACCGAAGCCGGGCTGACCGTTGCGCGTGAGCAGGTGCTGCTGGGTGAGCCCATCAAGGCCATTGGCGTCAGCTCGGTCCAGGTGGAATTGCACCCGGAAGTGCAGATCCCCGTCACGGTGAATGTGGCGCGCAGCCGCGAAGAAGCGGAAAAGCAGGCGCGTGGCGAAGCCGTGGGCCAGGCGGCGGAAGCCGAAAGCCTGGAAGCGGAACTCGCCGCCGAAATGGCCGCGGAAGAAGCTGCCGGCTGAGGTTGCACCGGGGGCGCTGCTGCCCCCGGAGACCACGCTGGCTGTTGCGAAGTGATCTAAAGGCTAAAGCGCAATCCAGCCCCTTTTGGGTGTCTGAAAAGTGAAGGCGAACGCTCGCGCATTCGCCTGTCTTTTCTGTTTTTTCCTTCCAATTGCCGGTCGTCATATAGCCACTTCACCCTGGTAGAGGGGCGAAATTCATGGACCTTAGAAGTGCCCGATCCTCTGGATAGAAGCAATCTTCTGGCCAAAATCCTGCGGTTCCGAATTGCGGCATTCGGCGCAGATAAGCCCATTTCAGGATGACGGTGTCCCTTGTCGTAAAATTTGCTGCGTTAGCGTAATTATTCAGAAGTCGGCAGACTTCAGCGAATCTGGTTTTGGCTGTGTCATTGTTTCCGCTTTCGCGCGCTGCGCCTGCCAGCCCATCCAAGCTTGGCACGTGTTCTCGCAAATGGTCGCGTACCCTTTTGCTCTGTTCGACCAACATGGTCTCTAGGATTGCCTCGCTTCGAACACCCCTAAAATTTGTCGTCCCACGTGCAGTTGCTTTGTCAGAGAATAGTGATGGCATGAAGATGGTGTCGATCGTGATTTCGCCAAAGGCTTTGGGCTCATTGTGATCCGTTGTTACAGGGATAACGAATCGTTCGTTCGCCGCAAGACTTTCCACGGTAACCTCGCGCATGACCCCAGCTCCGTCACGTAAATGCCTTGTCACCGCTTCAGGTAAGTTTTCCTTTAATTGGCCACTGGTAGCGGCAACGGCCAAAAGGCCGCTCGTTGGTCCGGCACCAACGACACCGGCCGTGACGACTGCCGTCCTGGCGATATCTCCGAGGATCGTGCCGACCTTTACGCTGGCGAGCGTATCGTTTGCGGCGATCACCCGTAGTCTGGTCGGCGCATTGGTTCCGGGAATTTGCAGCATCGGCCTGAAACGCAACACCGTTTCGGTGCCCCTGTCGCAAAGTTCCTTGGCATCATCCACACCAATGGTCAGAACCGCCGCGCCGACAAGTTCATTTACAGAAACAAGAATAGTGGATGTATCCACTCGTTCGAACCAGCGCTCGACACCAGTATCGCAAGTTACAATATTTTCTCGATTGGTGATTTTTGCCTGTGCCCGAATCTGGAAATAGCCGTCATCGGTGGTTATTTCGCGGGCAGGTCCAGTCGGGAATGAAGTATTCGCGCCAAGCTTAAGGCCAACACATCCAGAGGTAAGAACCGCCAAAAGGGCCACGGTACCCGCAGAAGCCAGTTTCATCGATTTTTGTCCGCCTGAGTTACGGCAGAGATCGAAGCATTAATAAATAATTAATGTCAACTAAATGGCTATCGAGACGAGGTAGAGCGCCCGATAAACGGCTGCACCAATAACCGATCCAAACGTTGTTCCGGATCCGCGCGAAATTCCGCAACGCCAATCACCATGCCAAGCTGCCCGGCCGCTGGTTCGGCGCGATAGGTGCCGAACAACCTGTCCCAGCAGGAAAGGCAAAAGCCGAAATCACTATCG
>Ga0255132_1000937_pt1 | contig 11221 bp, 7 predicted proteins | sample Law_Law_RepA_8d_FD_188551 | JGI IMG/M metagenome (GOLD analysis project Ga0255132, IMG submission 188551) | Freshwater microbial communities from St. Lawrence River, New York, United States - Law_Law_RepA_8d | ecosystem: Environmental > Aquatic > Freshwater > River | place: USA: New York...
CCCAGCAGTTGAGAGCCCGGTATTAAAATCAGGCTGATGACTAGTCGCCACCATTTAAGAATAACACTGATAGGAAATTGATTTTTGACGTGGAGGGGAAAAGGAGAATCGATTTTCGATGGGTTAGATACGAAATTTATATTTCTCGAGGATAAGCTGTCAATGTGCCCAGTGGCGGTTTTTTCTAACTTCTTTGGCAGAAATTCACGCTCAGCAAAGCGACGGAGCGCGTTTTAACCAGCCCTAGGCCACTGGCTTCAGAGGCGTATCGGAGCCCCCAGTTTTTCCGGCAGAGAATTAAGGAAAGCTCCAACCAGACACACTCGGCAGGTCCATATCGAGTTTGAGGTAGCCCCCTATCCTTTCATGGGTTGGCTGTCATCGGTTGGGCAAACCGGCGAAACCGGATTGTCACCTCGCCCGTCGGAAGCGGTAGGGCACTGGCCTTGGAAACCCTAAATGAAAGCTACATGCGTTTCGGTTTCCAAATCCGGCGATGGTTGCGCACGGTAAAATCCGGCCATGCATCCAAAACTCGGAAATCGTTCCCTGACCCCGTTTCCATTTCTATTCCCCGTTTCTGGATCGTTGCGCGTTGCGCTGCGCGGAAACCCTGTTGTTGATGGACGGACCTGAATCGACTGCATTATTTTTTCCGCGATGAGTTCATTACCCCGGCAATTGGCCGCTTTGGCGATTTCCGCTCAGTTGCTGCTCGCACAGTCCCTCCGGCTCACGGACGGCGGTGTCGAACGGGATTATGTCATCGCAACCGATGAGGTACACCTCTCGGGGCCGAAGCTGGATCGGGTGGTGCGTGTCGACGAGCTGGGTACAGCCAAGTCATCGCGCGCCCCGGGAACTCGACTAGAAACCGTGCTTTATCCCGCTGGCGAACCGAGATCGAACGGTCGTCGCCGCATCATCACCCGTCGCGTGTCTGCCAAGGTCTCACCCGGTACCGACATCGGTGCTCTGGCCACGCAAGTCCAAGCCGTCTCGGTTGAGACCATGGCATTCGACGGGAGTCTCGCGGTTTTTCATTCTGGCGAATCCTCCGGCCTTGCTCTGGCCGCCCGTCTCCGGGAGCACCCAGAGGTCCTTCGGGCAGAAGTCATCCTCGGGCGATACCTCACACCCAAGGTCCAACCGAATGACCCGCTCCTCCCGCGGCAGTGGACTCTCAAGAACACGGGCCAATCGGGGGGCACACCGGGTGCTGATGCGAATGTGTTTCCCGTCTGGGAATCCGGTCGCCATGGCGAGGATGTGGTGATCTCCATCGTGGACGATGGGGTGGAAAACGCTCACCCCGACCTCACGAACCGCATTGTACCTCAAGCCGGCTACGATTACCGGGATCAGGATGCACAGCCAGAACCCGAGGGGACCAATGGCATCGATGCAGAGGGCAAACCAGCGGCCGACTCCCATGGAACCGCGGTCGCCGGCGTGGCTGCCGCCAGTGGTAACAATGGCATAGGGGTGGCAGGTGCCGCTTACGCCGCACGTTTGGTCCCCATTCGCTTGATCGGCGGCAACGCCGGGGACGATCAGGAAGCCAAAGCCATGGCCCATCGATTAGACCTCGTCCACATCAGCAACAATTCGTGGGGAGCCGACGACGACGGCAAGACCATCACCGCACCCGGCCCTTTGATGAAGGCAGCGCTGGACACGGCGCTCTCCCAGGGGCGCGGCGGTCTGGGAACCATTTTCGTCTGGTCCGCCGGAAACGGCGGCAACGAGCAGGACAATGCCAACAACGACGGCTACGCCAATCATCCGGGGACGATCGCCGTGGGCGCACTCAACGATCTAGGACATCGTGCCGACTACAGCGAGCCGGGAGCCTGCCTGATTGTTTCAGCCCCTTCGGGCAACGACAAATCCCGGTCGCCGGGTTCGTTCACCACCGATCTCTTGGGTGAACGCGGGTACAATCGTACTAACGTCGAATCCGACATCGCGGAAATCGACTACACGAGCACCTTCAACGGCACATCCTCCGCCGCACCGCTTGTTTCGGGGGTCGTGGCGTTGATGCTCCAGGTAAACCCAAAGCTCGGTTGGCGAGATGTCCAGGAGGTCCTCATCCGTTCGGCGGCGATGGCTCAGCCAGAGAACCCCGGCTGGTTGACCAATTCCGCGAAGATACGGTTCAACCACGAATTCGGTGCCGGCCGGGTGGACGCCGCTGCCGCGGTGCAACTGGCCTCAGGTTGGCGGAATCTCGGCGCACGCCGGAGTGCAGTGGTCGTGAAGGCGACGAAGGATCTCCCGCCAATCCCCGACGAGGGGGTCTTTGAGGGCAATCTCTTAGTCACAGACGAACTCAGGGTCGAGCAGGTCACCCTCAACTTAACGCTCACCCATCCGTCTCGGGGGGAACTCGCCATCGACCTGATATCGCCCGCCGGCACGATCAGCCACCTGTTCGTCCCCCACGGAGATACCAACCAAAACATCGAACACCGATTTACCTCGGTTTTCCAATGGGGTGAGTCAGCTCGTGGCGATTGGAAGCTCCGAATCCGGGATACGGTTAGCGGCAACGCCGGGCAGGTGTCGGACTACCGCCTAGAGGTCTTCGGAACCCGATCTGAGGTCGTTATTCCCGATCTGAAACTGACCGCCTTGGGCGAATCCTCCGAGGGATTCCGACTGAGGTTGCAAGGCCCAGCCGACCGTGCGGTCGTGCTTCAAGCCTCGTCGGACCTGATCGATTGGCAGGTGGTCACCTCTGGAACGATCGACGGAGGCGACATGCAATTTGCAGATCCGACCGCTTCCGAGACGGCCCGCTTCTATCGCTTGGTTCTGTCGAATCCTTGATGCCACCGGAGGGCGGTATTGGTCATCAGGGAAATCCGCCCACATCCATCAGCCAAGGGAGAGTCACAGCCCCTTCCGCAAGGGGCATATGCTCTTTGAACCACGGTTTCGATTCCGAGGCTGATCCGGGCGATGTCGTTGGACACTCGCAGGACAGTGCCCGGGAACGGGGGAACAGGGTCAGGGAACGATTTCTGAATTTGACCCATCTGTGCTTCAACCCTCGTTGACCCTTGCCTCCGAAGGTCTAGATCCAGTTTGAGGGGGCCCCTATCCTGTCATCGGTTGCCTGTCATGGGTTGGGCTAACCGGCGAAACCGGATTGTCACCTCGACCGCCAGAAGCGATAGGGCACTGCCCTTGGAAACTCTGGATGAATGCTGCGGGCGTTCCGGTTTCCGAATCCGGCGATGATTGCCCACGGGAAATCTTAGTCATTCTTCGTCGAGACTCTTCGTCGGGACGCCCTCGTCCAACCCGGTGGCGGGAATGGCTAGGCTCCAGATTCCCAAAGGCGACGCTTGTTGGCGCGTCATCCTCAGGGGCAGCGCCGTTTCAGCGAACCGCTACCCATCGGCCTGCATTAAATCCGGCTATGCATCCAAAAGTCGGAACTCGTTTCCGGACCCCTTCGCCGGACCCCTTCGCTTATCTGCGTGAATCTGCGTTCATCTGCGGTTCCTCACCTCGGGTTTTCAGGCTCAACCGAAGATGTCCGTGACAACATGACCACCGACATCGGTGAGCCGAAAATCCCGTCCGGCATAACGATAAGTAAGTTTCTCGTGATCGAGTCCGAGTAACGCCAGCAAAGTGGCGTGGAAATCGTGCATGTGGATTTTGTTTTCGGTGGCAAACCATCCGTAGTCATCCGTGGCGCCGTAGGCTGTGCCAGCCTTCACTCCCGCACCGGCAAGCCACATGGTGAAGCCTTCCGGATTGTGATCTCGTCCATCGCGTCCGCCTTGAGCGGCGGGGGTGCGTCCGAATTCGCCGCCCCAAACCACCAGCGTGTCCTTTAACAGGCCGCGCGACTTGAGATCCCGGAGCAGGCCGGCAATGGGTTGGTCAACCTCCGCCGCATTCTTGGCGTGACCCTTCCGCAGATTGCCGTGCTGATCCCATTGGACATCGCCATCGCTGTGCGTGACTTGGATAAAACGCACACCGCGTTCAGCGAAGCGGCGGGCGAGCAAACATTGACGCCCAAAATTCTCGGTCACCGGATGATCGAGACCGTAGAGTTTGCGGGTGGCGTCGCTTTCGGAAGAAATGTCCTGAGCTTCCGGCATGGCCATCTGCATGCGGAACGCGAGTTCGAAGGAATTGAGCCGTCCCTCCAGCGCGGAATTGGGGCCGGTGGCGCTCAGATGATCCTGATTCATCTGGCCGATCAGGTCGAGTTGCACCCGCTGCTGGGCAGGGGTAAGCCGAGAATTGCGAATGTGCTGCACGGTCGCTTGGGATGCGGCGACAGTGGCGTTGCCGAGCGGGGTGCCTTGATAGGCGGCCGGAAGGAAGGCGGCGCCCCAATTGTTTACCCCGCCGTGGGCGAAGGTCGGGCAGATGGTGATGAAGCCCGGCAAATTCTCGTTCTCCGTTCCCAGGCCATAGGTAATCCAAGAGCCCATGCTGGGACGGATAAAGTTATCGCTGCCCGTATGCAGCTTGAGCAGGGCGCCGCCGTGGGCGGGATTGGTGCCGTGCAGGGAGCGCAAGATGCAGAGGTCATCCACACACTGCGCCACGTGGGGAAACAGTTCGCTGACCGGAAGCCCGCTTTCGCCGTAGTTTTTGAAGGACCAAGGCGATTTCAAAAGCGTGGACGTCGGTGCGAATTGGACCCGCGGCTTCTGTCCAGGATAGGGCTTGCCGTCATCGCGATCCAACAGGGGCTTGGGATCAAAGGTGTCAACTTGCGAAGGTCCGCCTTTCATCAGCAGAAAAATCACGCGCTTGGCCCGCGGCGCAAAATGAGACCGCTTGGAAGCCATCGGATCGACTGCTGCAGCCGTCGCGCCGGTTTGCGCGAGCAGGGCCGAGGCGGCGAGCCAGCCAAATCCCACGGCGGAAGTTTGCAGCATCCGGCGGCGCGACAGTCCCTGGGTGACGATTAAATCCGAGGCATCCATGCGGGGGATTAATGAAGATAAATGAATTCGTTGGCCGCCAGAAGACTTTGGCAAAAAGTAGTCCACGCGGCGTGTCGGGCAGACGTGGGGTCCAGTCCACTCAGCCTCGAGGCGAACGAATTAAGAAAGACTTCCGCGCGCTGCTTTTCCCGGAGGCTGGGTGGGCGTCCGTAGGCCTGGAGATAGGCCTGGTCCAAGTGTTGCGAATCTGTTGCGTGCGTGTTGGTCAATATTCTCGTCGCCCAATGAGCCGCCGTCTGTTGAACCAGTTCGCTGTTCATCATCAACAAGGCCTGGGGTGCAACGACCGTGACATTGCGACTGCCATTGGGCACCGCCGGATCCGGAAAATCGAATTGCTGGAACAGGTCGTACAGGTGGTTGCGGATGATTGGCAAATAAACCGAACGACGGGGCAGGTCGTAGGTCGTCGCATCCTTCGAGGTGTGATCGAAGACATACGCGCGATTTTTCAAGGGAATGGTTTTGCCGCCCAGACTGCGGTCGAGATCCGCGGAAACCGCCAGCAGGGCATCGCGGATTTCCTCCGCGTCCAACCGGCGCATCGGGAACGAGTTCAGTAAACGGTTCTCCGGATCGGCCGTGGGGAGTGCGGCCTCAGAAATTGCCGCCATCTGATAGGTGCTCGAGAGCATCAGCAGTCGATGTATCGCCTTGATATCCCAACCCCCGGCGACGAAGCGGCGGGCCAGCCAGTCCAGAAGTTCGGGATGCGAGGGACGATTTCCAAGAAGACCGAAGTTGTCGGTGCTGGGCACGATTCCCTGGCCGAAATGCCAGCGCCAGATCCGGTTCACCAGGACGCGGGACGTGAGCGGATGTTCGGGATTCACCAGCCAGCGCGCCAATTCCAGCCGTCCACTTTGTTGTTCATTGAAAGCCGGACGGGCCTGGGCATCAGTCATCACCTGCGGGACGCCCCGAGACACCGGATGTCCAAGGGTGAGATGACTGCCGCGGAGGTGAACAGGCAGCTCCTTCAATAATTGGGCCCGATCCTTCACTCCCATGGTCGTGGGCATTTCCGGAGCTTCACCTTCCATCTTCTTCAAGGCCGCACGGAAGGTCTCCAATTCGGCTACGGTGTTGGTGGGATAGAATTTCTCAGGACTCGCCGGCAGAATGTTGGTCTTCAGCGAAACCAGTACGACGCGGTTGGCTTCCGCCATCCTGTTCGTGAGGCCGAGTCGCTGGGCGACCAAGCGCTGCTGAAAAGCTTCCCGCGCCTGCCGATCCTCTGGGCGGGCAATCTCCGGTTCGTGCCACGTGGCCGGAGTCTTCAAGTCGTCCATCGTATGGGTGCTCTTGAAGATCGCCGCCAGTGCGTAGTAATCGTCGGTGGGAATGGGATCGAACTTATGATCGTGGCAGCGCGCACAGCCGAGCGTCGTCGCCAGAAAAGTCCGGCCCAGCGTATCGATCTGTTCGTCGATCAGATCCATTTCCAACTTCACCTTGTCGGGTTCCGCCAAAACTTTCGGGCCGATGGTGAGGAACCCCAGCGCAGTGAGACGCTCATGCTGGACGGCTAGAATTTCCGTGGCGGGCAACAAGTCGCCGGCCAACTGCTCGGTCACGAACTGGTCGTAGGACTTGTTGTGGTAAAAAGCGTTGATGACGTAGTCGCGGTATCGCCAGGCGTTGCCAAAGGCGACGTTCTCGTCGAGCCCATTGGAATCTGCATAACGGGCGACGTCGAGCCAGTGCCGTCCCCAGCGTTCACCGTAGTGCGGAGAAGCGAGCAATCGGTCCACGACACGGGCAAATGCCCCAGGCGACGCATCCTTCAAAAAACCCTCGATGTCCTCCGGGGTCGGCGGCAGACCCGTAAGATCGAACGTGGCGCGCCGGATGAGTGTCCATCGATCGGCCGGTGGCGCGGGAGCGAGATGCTTTTCCTCCAACTTCGCGAGGATGAACGCGTCGACGGGCGACTGAACCCAATCCGTGCGAACGACCGACGGCGGGGCCGGATGCGCCATCGGCTGGAACGCCCAAAATTTGCGCCCTTCCACCAAATCGATGACTCGTTTATTCGGAGGCGCCTGGGAGACCGGAGTGCGCGGATCGGGTGCGCCCATGGCCACCCATTTCTCCAGATCCTGAATTTGCTCGCCGCTCAAGGGACTCTTGGGAGGCATCTGCAAATCCTGATTTTTGTACCGGACGGCCTCGATCAAACGACTCTGGTCCGGACGACCCGGTTCCAGCGCCGGGCCGGTATCGCCACCGCGCAGCAGACCGTCCCTCGTCTCCAAATTCAGCCCGCCCTTGAGTTTTCCGGCCGAACTGTGGCATTTATAGCAATAATCCACCAAAATTGGCCGGATCCGTCTCTCAAAAAACTCCAATCCGGCGACGGAAGGAGACTCCGCCGCACCGAAGCAATTCACGACGACCAGGCATACCAAAGCCGCCGCTCCACTCAGGGCTTGCAGCAAAGATCCACGGTGGATTGAGGCAGGCATGCGATTGAAAGATAAGACTCAACGGGCACACTCATCAATTCATTCAGGAATCGCGAATGCCCGTCGGGTGCGGGGTCAGCCTGGCGCTAAGGGGAACGGGGGAACGAGGTCATAGAACGATTCCTGAATTTGACCCGGCTGTGCTTCAACCCTTGTTGACCCTTGCCTCGGATGGTCCACATCGAGTTGTAGGTCCCCCCCTATCCTGTCATGGGTTGACTGTCATGGGTGAGGCTAACCGGCGAAACCGATAAGGGGTCAGGATAAGGGGTCAGTTCTTGATATTGGCTACTCCCCGCCCGTCGCAAGCGATCGGGTACTGCCCTTGGAAACCCTGGATGAATGCTGCGTGCGTTCCGGTTTCCGAATCCGGCGATGGTTGCCCACGGGAAATCCTAATCATCTCTTCATAGGGACTCTTCGTCGGGACGCCCTCGTCCAACCCGGTGGCGAGAATGGCCAGGCTCCAGAACTCCCAAAGGCGATGCTTCTTGGCGCGTCATCCCCAATAGCAGCGCCGTTTCAGTGAACCGCTAACCACCGGCCCGCATTAAATCCGGCCATGCATCCAAATTCGGAAATTGTTCCCGGACCCCGTTTCCGTTTCCTGACCCCGTTTCCTCGCCCAGCGTCTCAATGAAGCGCTGGCGATCCGCATCATCCATGGAGATCAGTTCGCGCCGGTCACCGCGATTCATGACGTGATAAATCGCACCAGCCTACTCGACTCTCAACTTGCGGGCCATGCCGGGGGGTGGCTTTGGCCACTTTATGTATCAATATCAAGAACTGACCCCTTCACCTTATCTGACGGAACCAGTCGCCGTTTCCAACCCTGCCCTCCTCCGGGAAAACCGCGGTTTTCAAACCGGCAACTGTCCACGGGTTTCCGAACAGTGCTGACAAGCTCCCCAAACCATGTTAGGGCGGCGACTTCAACGATGGACTCGTTGAGGCTCAGGCTTTGGAGAAACTGAGCCGGTGGGTTTTCTGAATCTTGTTCTGCCACTTGCCTGAGAGCTTTGCTTCCGCTGCAAACTCCGGCCAGTGCTTCACTGCCTCCCGAACTTCTTCGATGATGGTCGCAGCCCGCCCCCGTTTCATCAGCGCTGCCTTCGCGCACGCCTCGAAATCCGCCAGCGCAAAACCGTCCCGCTTGCCGTTCAGCGTCATCTGATGCGTGGCCGTCCACGAGCCGGATGGGTTGTAGCTGTAAGTCACGTCGAAGGCGGGCGCGAGTGACCACTCGCCCTGCTGGTTCATCAGGAAGGCGATGTTCTTCACATGGTCGTCCTGATTCCGCGCCACGACGTTGAAGACCATCCGGCGGAACTGCTCCTCCACCGCCGCCATCGGCAGCTTGAGCTGGCGTATCGTCAGCAGCGCCTGCTCGTAGCTGTAGGCTCCGGCCTGGTTGAAATCGAAATGCGCCAGTGCGCAGAGCGACTGCATGTGCAGCTTCGCCCCGGCCGCCAGACGATCGAAGCGGCGCGTCATGAAGTGCCTCCGCTCGTTCTCTTCCAGCAGTCGGCACTCGCTCATCGTGATGCCCGCCGCCCTGGCCATCAGGTGATAGGCATACTCGATGGCGCCGTAACCTTTCGGGTCTTCCAGCTCCTTGTCCTTGTTGCCCGCCACGCCGTCGAATTTCAGCAGCCAGTAATCGAAACCGTCGCCCGCCGCAATCTGCCCCGAGCGCACCTCGTTCGTCGCGCGATTCCACGCGATCACCGCCTTGGCCCGCGCGCCGCCCGCCGACGTACCCACGCTGAGGATGTCGCGCAGCGCCTTCTCCTTCCCGGCTACGTTAAAGTGTCCCTGCAAATCGCCGCGATGCGTCAACACCTCTCCGGCCAATCGTACCAACGCGTCCACTTCGATCTTCGACGCTTTGCGCGATTTTGGCCCCATCACCGGCGCAAATTCCAGCGCGCCCATCCCGCGCGTGCCGGTGTAGCAGAGCCGCTCCACCGCGTTGAAACTATCCGGCGTGCGGCCTTGCGTCGCCAGCCACGCGTCAATCAGCGCATTGCCGAACTTGTCCGGCAGCGAATCCGCCAGCAGCCCCGGCAAGCCGTGAAAGGTGTTCCGGGGCAGCGCGGGAAATTCAACCACCCGCTCGCTCGGCGGCATGACCAGCGGCGACAACTCGATCCCGCTGCGCGCGAAGTCCGCGTCGTATTGGAATGCCGCGACCTCGCGTCCTGCGTCGAGCGACACTGCGCCGATCGTCCGGCCCCAGAGCTGAACCTTGGCGATCATGCCTGTTCACCCCACGTCCATTTTTTTGACCCGCCCGTCGCCGCTTTCCTGCCCGTCGCCCGCTGGCGCTTCCGGCCCGCCTGCTGGAGTTGCGCCATCGGGCTCACCGATGGCTGCGGGATGAATGCCTCAAGATTCTCGACCAGCCCGAGCACCCGGCACACGCGGATGAATCCCGACAACTGCGTTGCCGCCGCCCCCAGTTCGAGCCGTTGCACCGTCCTCAGGCCGAGTCCCGCCTGTTCCGCCAACTGTTGCTGCGTGAGGTTGCGCGCCAGCCGGCAATCGGACAGCCGCTCCCCGACCAGCCGCAACAACACTTCGTCGGTCATCTTGGAGTCAATCCTCATACACGCCTAAAGTGGCGTATTATCTTCATTTGTCGATTTAAAACGCCATTTAAGGCGCTTTAGCAGATATCTATAAAGAGCCATAAGTGGCGTTTTATCTAATGAGGAGCCGAGGAACTTAGGAAAGCGCTAACCCGTCAGGGAAGGGTCACTGGCCCCTGAACCACAGTTTCGATTCCGGGTCTGAAAACCCAAGAAATAAAGTTAAAGGAAGTAAAGGGGTCATTAAAGGGGTCAGTTCTGAATGGCAGTTAATTAAGGCCTAGGCGTTTCTTGGTGAGCCGCTTTCTGTAAAGGGGTCAGTTCTTGATATTGGCTACTCCCCGCCCAGCTTCCTCCGGCGATACAAGAGATGGTTCAGATAACCGCGCGTGCCCATCGCCAGACGCTCGGCGATCCACCCCACCGTCATCGTCGTTTCCGCCCGCAAGCGCGCCGCCAAAGCCACCTTCACTGAATCCCCCTTAGGCCGAGTTTTCAGATCAGCTTCCTGCCACCGCCCCAGCTTCAACTCCTCCGCGATGATTAGTTTCGCTAGCGCCTCCGCCGTCTCGGCGCGCTCCGCGCCTTTCCTCCAACGCCCGCTCAAGCCGTTGCCGCCCCGCCGGACTGTCCTTCGGGATGCCCCACTCGCCCAGCAACCGATTCACCCGCTACCACGCCGGACGTTTCGAGCGCGCAAGCAAGTACGCCGGCCAACTGCTCCAGGCAAAACTCCTCAAGGGCGGATCCGCCGCCACCAGTTCTGCCCGCGCCGGATTCAAGTGGACGTAATCGCCCACGCTCTTGAGATAACCGCTGCCCGATCCGTCCACGATCAGCGACTTGTAGCGCCCAGAGAACAATTGGCCGAAGAGCTTGTGACGCCGGTTGAAGCGACTCGTGTCAGTGCCCAGCAACCATTTAATCCCGGCGACCAGATTGGGCTGCCGCGTCGTCTCGACCACCCAATCAAAATGATTCGGCATGAGGACATAGGCAGGAACCTGCCAGCCCGTCTTGGCGCAAACCTCGCCCAGCGTCTCGGCGAAGCGCTGGCGATCCGCATCATCCATGAAGATCAGTTCGCGCCGGTCACCGCGATTCATGACGTGATAAATCGCGCCAGCATACTCGACTCTCAACTTGCGGGCCATGGCGGGAGAGTGGCTTT
>Ga0255132_1000941_pt1 | contig 11186 bp, 10 predicted proteins | sample Law_Law_RepA_8d_FD_188551 | JGI IMG/M metagenome (GOLD analysis project Ga0255132, IMG submission 188551) | Freshwater microbial communities from St. Lawrence River, New York, United States - Law_Law_RepA_8d | ecosystem: Environmental > Aquatic > Freshwater > River | place: USA: New York...
TGCTCAATCTCTGGACTGGCTCTTGTGTGATGCTCTTGCTCATGTTGCGGGGGCAAAAAAGAACACAGTTCCAGATCTTAGGCCCGACGAGTTGGCTTTCTACTTTAGATTAACGACTAGATCAATAGACCAACAACCATTTTATGATGCTAAGCAGCGTATTGGTGAAGCAACTTTACGATCACAAGTACTTGCTGGCGCATACAAACTAGTTGATGGACGAGTGGCTTTGACTAAGCTGGATGATTATCTTGCCCCGGTAGTATTCTTGGCTTGTAGTGGTGCTGTGATTCCAGAAGTACTAGCGGCAGCAAAACAGCTTGCTGAAGAAGGTGTCATCGCACATGTAATTGATATAACTTCATTAGGTCGAGTATTTGGAAGCTGGCAACGAACTCTGAAACAAGGGATTCGTACCGCTTCAACCCCATCTTTGCCTGGCGTACTAAGAACAACTTTTACTGAAAAAGCTCCAATAGTTTCAATTCATGACGGTTCTTCCCATGCCATGGCATGGTTGGGATCAGCCCTCGGAATGCCGCAAGTAGCTATGGGCGTTGATAGTTTTGGACAATCAGGAAATATCCCAGATCTGTATGCAATGAATGATTTGAATTCAGAGTCCATCGTCAATGGCGCACTAGCGGCGTTAAGCCTAAATAGTTAGATATGAATCATAAGAGGGCCATTATTTAACCGACTAATAATCAAAGTGTCTGAAACAATTTTATTACCTTCACGCTTTATTCCTTTAACAAGTTCATTATCGGAGACTCCTGTAATTGATAACAAAACATTATTTGAATGAATGAGGTCAAATTTAGTAAGCACTGGAAGATTAAGAGGCTTAAGAGGATTAAGTGAGAAAGTATCAATCTCACTTTTAGAAACAAGTTGAGTTTGAATATTGCCACCCAAAGCAATGATTCCAGCTGCTGCGATAACTGCCTCTGGTGATCCTCCTATGCCAATCATTGCATCGACCTCAGTGTGAGGTAAACAAGTTGCTAATGCCGCTGTTACATCACCATCATCAAAAAACCGAACGGTTATTCCGAGAGACTGAAGTTCGAGTGCCAATCTTTCATGTCTTGGTCTACGTAAGACATTTATAACAAGGTCATTAATCTTTTTTGACTTCGCCTCTGCAATGATGTGTAGATTTTCGACTAATGGTCGTGTGATAGAAATTTTGGAAAATGCTTCATGCCCAGTTACTAACTTAAACATGTAGAAGTTATCTTCTGGATTAAACATGGTGTTACTGGGAGAAAAAGCAATCAAGCTGACGGCTCCCGTTTTTCCTTTAGCGACCAATGATGTGCCATCAATGGGATCAACAGCTATATCAACGGCTATACCAAGACCATTTCCTACTTGTTCCCCACTCTTCAACATGGGTGCATTGTCTTTTTTGCCTTCGCCAATTACTACTGTTCCTGCCATTGCAATGTTATTGAGTGCATCTCGCATTGCATTTACGGCAGCACCATCAATTAAGTTCTTATCCAATGATCCTTGAAGATCAATTACGCTTTCAGCAGCTGCAACTGTTACTTTTTGAATATCTTCAATCGGTATTGATTCAAGCATTGTTAGCGACCCCTGAAGCACTAGTAGTACTTATTGCCGCTCTTCCGCTTTCTAGTCGTGCGATCGGCACTCTAAATGGAGAGCAGGAGACGTAATCGATTCCTAGAGAGTTAAAGAAATGAATACTGCGTGGATCTCCGCCGTGTTCGCCACAGATCCCTAGTTTGAAATCTGGATTGAGCGTTCTAGCGTGCTCAACAGCCGTTCTAACAAGAATTCCTACCCCAGCCTCATCTAGTGATTCAAATGGATTAAATGGGAGAAGCTCTAAATCCAAATACCTAGGCAAGAATGAGGATTCAACATCATCTCGACTAAATGCCCATGTCAGCTGAGTTAAATCATTTGTTCCAAAAGAGAAGAAATCGGCGTAGGGGACCAAGCGATCAGCAGTTATTGCAGCTCGTGGGGTTTCAATCATTGTTCCAATAGGAAAGGTTGTGGTTTGCCCAGCATGAGCAAAAGTCAGTTCTATCTCATGCTCAAGAGTTTCTCTCAAATGGAGCAACTCTCTTTGGGTTGCCACCAAGGGGATCATGACTTCTGGAAGGGGAGTATGACCAACTCGTTGAACTTCAATAAATGCATGCACAAGTGCACGCACTTGCATTTTATATAACTCTGGAATCAAGATGCCAAGCCTTACTCCACGCAAACCAAGCATTGGGTTTGCTTCATGCATTCTTTGCACAGCGGCAAAAATCGCTGTGTCACGTGGGGAAATTTCTAAGTTAAGAGCTTCTGATCTAGATCTCTCGGCCATCAATATTGACAGCGGTGGCAGGAATTCATGGAGTGGAGGATCAAGCAGCCTCACAGTAACTGGCAATCCAGACATCGCCATCATAATTCCAACGAAGTCTGCTCTTTGAAGGGGCTCCATTTCAGCAATGACGCCGTTTTGAATCTCTTCATTTTCTGCCAGGACTAATCTTTCAATATAACTTCTTCGGGGTCCCAAAAACATGTGTTCTGTTCTGCAAAGCCCAACACCTTCTGCGCCAAGAATTCTAGATCTAACGGCATCCTCTGGAGTGTCAGCGTTGGCATGCACACGTAATTTACGTACTAAATCGGCGTGAGTAAGAATTCTGTCAACCGCTTTTACTACTGCAGGTGCTTTGGGATTATTAGGAGCAAGTCGTCCCTCCAAATACGAAGTAACGTGTGAAGCAACTACAGGCACTTCTCCTAAATAGACCGCCCCTGTACTTCCATCTATTGAAATAATGTCGCCCTCATGTACGACGTATTGACCAATTGAGAACAACCCTGCTCTTTCATCCACGGTAATACTTTCACAACCACAAACAGCGGTCTTTCCCATTCCTCGTGCAACAACTGCTGCGTGTGAAGTTTTGCCACCTCGGCTTGTCAAAATACCTTCAGAGGCAACCATTCCGACTAAATCATCTGGGCTAGTCTCTCTTCTCACAAGAATTACTTTTTTGCCACTCAAGGAAAGATCATGAGCTCTTTTAGAATCAAAGACAACCGCACCTACTGCTGCACCAGGTGATGCAGCGATACCTCTTGCAATCTCTAAAGTAGTTGTAGATAAATCAAATTGCGGGAACATCAAATGAACTAATTGCTCACCTGAGGTTCGAAGAAGTGCTTCATCAATATTGATCTTTCCTTCATCAACTAACTGACTCGCAATTCGAAAAGCTGCCTCAGCCGTTCTCTTTCCGACTCTAGTTTGTAAAATCCACAGCTTTCCTTTTTCCACCGTGAACTCAATGTCGCAAAGGTCTCGATAGTGATCTTCAAGTAGGCTCATTGTTGAATCAAGTTCTGCATAAACAATCGGGTATTTCTGGGCAAATTCATGCAAAGAAATTGGGGTTCGGATACCTGCAACTACATCTTCACCTTGTGCTCGCTCGAGGTAGTCACCGTAGTTTCCAGACTCACCTGTGGAAGGGTTTCGCGTAAATGCCACGCCTGTGCCAGAGTCATCAGTTAAATTGCCAAATACCATTGATTGAATATTTACCGCTGTTCCTAGGTCAGAAGGAATTCTCTCCCTCTGTCGGTATAACTGGGCCCGCTCAGAGTTCCACGAGTGAAAGACAGCCTCGATAGAGCGAAGCAGATGATCACGAGGATTTAGGGAAAAGGTTTTGCCTTCAGACTTTTCAATCAACTTTATGTAATCAGTGATAAGTAACTTGGTTTGCTCAAAATCCAACTTATCGACAGTCTTAACATTTACTGCTTGCAGATATCCATGATCAATTTCGCCAAAACTATCTTTAGGAATCTCACACACAATTCGGCCGTAGAGATCAATAAATCTTCTATAGGAATCCCAGGCAAACCCAGGATTGCCAGTTTGCTGCGCTAATCCAGTTGCCACATCAGGTGTCATTCCGACGTTGAGAATAGTTTCCATCATTCCTGGCATTGAAAACTTTGCACCAGAGCGGACAGAAATAATGAGTGGATTCTCGGGATCACCAAAGCTTCGCCCCAAAGAGCTTTCAAGTTGCTTGATTGATGCGTCCAGCTCTTCAATAAGTTTTTGGGGAAGCGCCCCTGTGCGCAAGAATTCTCGACATGCGTGGGTGGTTATCGTGAATCCTGGGGGAACAGGAAGTCCGATTTTCACCATTTCCGCCAAGTTAGCGCCCTTGCCACCTAGTAAATCTGATTGCGTTTTATCTCCGAAGGAAAAGGGATAGATAAAGGGTGCAACCTTGGTCATTTCTTACTCCCCACCAACAAAGAATTAACGCTCATTTACCAACCTTCACACTTGTGCAAGCCATTGGATATATGTTCATATTGAACAGTATCGTTTTGGTGCAGCTAGTGCTTGGAAAGAACAGTACCTATGAAAGTAGCAATTGTAAACAGTCAACAAATCGTGTCTTATGGGATAGAGCTAGCAATCCTTTCAAGGGCCTTGCTCGCATAGCTATGAACAGCCGAAACATTGTGCGTTGAGGCTATTTCTTGAGTCCATAGTGCGCTGCCCATACAAACGCCAACACATCCAGCATCGATGTACGAGCGAACTTCTGACGGTTGCACACCGCCAGATACCACTAAGGCTAAGTCAGGCAGAGGCTCTAAAACGCTATGGACAAATTCAATTCCCCCGACCGCGCTGATTGGGAATATCTTCATACTTGTTGCACCGAGTTGTTGGGCTCGAACCATTTCAGATGGAGTCAAAGTGCCGGGCGTGAACGGCAAACCAAACCGCACCGCTTCATTAAGAATTGCTTCATCCATATTTGGTGCAACTCCAAATGCAGCCCCCATTGAGCGAAGTCTTTGAACCTGTTCAATTGTTCTTACCGTTCCGCCACCTAATCGTGTTACACCTTCTGCAATCAACTTTTCAATAACATCCAAAGCGTTGGGGACGGTCATTGTGACTTCAATTGCATCAACACTTGTCGTATTGAAACCTCGAGCCAAAGTCAGCGCAATTTCTGGATCATCTGTTCGGATTACAGCAATTACGCCAGATTTCATACTGCGGTAAGTCCAGCATCCATTGAAAACACAGTGCCGTTTACAAATCTAGCTTCTGGGCTTAGCAAGAATGCAATTCCATGGGCAACCTCTTCCGGGGTTCCCATCTTTCCATCGAGTTGACGAGCCTCCATCAACTTTCTAGTTGCAACAGGATCGGGAGCATCAGAAAGTATGCGACCGATCCATGTTGAATCAACAGTTCCCGGCGCAATGGCGTTGATTCGAATTCCATCTAGTGCGTGATCTGCTGCAATACATCGTGTTAACCCAACTACTGCAGCTTTAGATGCACAGTAGGCGACTCTGTTTTTGAGTCCAACAAGTGCACCTGCCGATGCCACATTAACGATTTCACCCTTTTTACGAGCCACCATTTGCGGAACTATGAGCTTACACATCAAGAATGTAGCTTTAATGTTTACATCGAAGGTCAAGTCCCATTCTTGAAGCGTTGTCTGCTCGACAGTTCTAGCAAAACCAATGCCAGCGTTATTCACTAGGGCATCTACTTCGAATTCACTAAACTTTTTACCGAGTTCACGCAGGACATTCTCACCATCAGAAAGGTCTAGATCATAAATTTCAACCTTACGATTGTGAACTGCTAGTTGTTTTTTTGCGATCTCAAGATTGGAAAGATCTTTGTCAATCAAGAAAAGATCATAGCCATCTTGTGCGAGTTGATGTGCTGTGGCTAAGCCAATGCCATTTGCTCCACCAGTAATGACAGCAAGAGGCTGAGTCGATCCTTTATAACTCACAATTAAGCTCCTACAACTTTATTGCGTAGAATTCCGATCTTTTCGATCTCTACCTCAATCACATCTCCAGGTTTCATGAATACAGGTGGCTTAGCAGCTACACCTACTCCATGAGGGGTTCCGGTAGTAATAACATCGCCAGGTTCCAAGGTGATGCGTGCAGAGATATAGGAAATTAAGAAGGGGATTCTAAAAATAAGTTTCGAAGTATTGCTGGATTGAACGGTTTTCCCATTGAGGCGGGCCTCAATCTTTAGATTGTGAGGATCTCCGATTTCACTTGCTGGGACAATGCGAGGCCCAATAGGACCATAGGTGTCATACGACTTACTTCGTACCCATTGGCCATCTTTGCCTTGTGCTTCTCTATCAGTCACATCGTTCATGCAGGTATAGCCAGAAACATAGTTGAGAGCTTCGGCCTCTGAAACCCGCACAGCTTTCTTGCCAATTACAACCGCAAACTCTGCTTCCCAGTCAGTCTGGGTAACCCCACTTGGGATGACAATGTTGTCCTCATGGGCAATTAGAGATGTAGTCCACTTTGTAAACAGGACTGGAGCTTCTGGCAGTGGGACATTTGACTCGGCGGCGTGGTCTTTATAGTTAAGGCCGACAGCGATTACCTTTCCAGGCATTGGGAGTGGCAGATTCATAGGGGTGCACCTTTCTAGTCTCGAAAATAGATAGTCGAAAGACTACCCCCGAGGCCCCAAATTGTATACAGTAAACCCTACACACTAGGGAGGGATTCCATTGAGCGAGATCGTTATTGCAGGATTCGAGGGAATCGAAACCTCTTATGTTAAGCCGGTTCTTGAAAAACTTGGCTTTTCAATCAAGGTTGGCCCACTCGAAACCCTCGAGCAATTTGTGGACACAACCACTGGCTGCCAGGCGGTGCTAGTTGGACTGCACAAATTAGATGCAGAAAAATTTGAGAAGATGCCTAAATCCATAAAGTGCGTAAGTCGACTAGGTGTTGGTTTAGACAGTATTGATTTAGTAGCTGCCAAAGCTCATCGGTTGCCTGTGATCTTCCAACCAACGTATGCCTTTAACGAAGTTGCAAATCATGCTATTTCCATGGTCATGGCCTTACACAGAGGTTTGTTTCAGGCAAATAAGTCAACCCAAGAAGGTGGATGGGTTTCTGCGCCAAAAACTGCAGAGATTATTTCACTTCAAGATTCTTCATTAGGTGTTATTGGTTGCGGAAGAATCGGTAAAAATTTTATTGAGAAAATGCGTCCATTTGTTAAAGAAATTATTGGTTATGACCCCGGTGTTACATCACCGATAGAAGGCGTGCGCATGGTTTCCAATCTCGATGAGTTGTTAACCCAATGTAAAATAATTAGCATGCATGCCCCATATATGCCTTCTACTCACCATATGATCGCTGAAAAAGAGTTAGCAAAAATGCAAAAAGGATCAATTCTGGTGAATGTTTCCAGAGGTGGCTTGATTGATGAACATGCACTGGTTAAGGCTCTTGAGTCAGGTCACCTAGATGGTGCAGGCCTAGATGTGTTTGAGAAAGAACCACTACCTGAAGATTCTGTACTGCGTCATACTAAAAATTTGATCGTTACACCCCATCAAGCTTGGTATTCACAAAGTTCTGGCCCACGTTTGACTCAGTGGGGTTTAGAGGATGCATTTAATTTCGTTACCACTGGAAAAATCAAAAACGGCGGTTTTGCAGTTGGTCCATTCTAGGTAGCAGAGAAAAGAGAGGGAACAAATGGAAGAGATTTTCGTACCAGCGCTAGGAATGGCTATGGATAATGCCATTTTGCTTGAATGGACTAAACAACCAGGTGATCAGGTAAATGCTGGAGAAGCAGTTGCGGTTATTGAAACCGACAAGACAACATTGGAATTAACTGCCGAAACTTCTGGAGTTTTAGGAAAACACAAATACCAGCCTAACGATGAAGTTCCAGCTGGAAACACTATCGCCGTAATACTTGCACCAGGAGAGGTTGAGTAGATGAGTACATTGAATAAGGAGAAGGCTTTAGCCGCTCTCCGTCAGATGATGGTTATCCGAGATTTTGAGGAGACTGCGGACATGTTAAGTCTGCGAGGAAAACTGGCGGGTGGAATACACAACTCATCTGGACAAGAAGCGGTTGCAGTTGGCGTGCTATCAGCACTTGCTCCAGATGATGTTATTGCAACCACTCACCGATCGCACCACCACACTCTGGCAAAGGGATTTACTGCTAAGTCTGTGATGGCAGAGCTTGCGGCCAAATCAACTGGAGTATCTGGTGGTCGTGGTGGATCAATGCACCTTGCCGGAGTTGAACGCGGACACTTTGGTGGAAACGGAATTGTGGGTGCAGGTGTTGGTATCGCAATGGGCGCTGCGCTTGGAATTCAAACATTGAAAGAAAAAAAGGTTGCAGTAGGTTTTGTTGGTGATGGTGGAATGAATACCGGTCGAACTTGGGAAGCTATCAATATGGCAGTTATCTACAAATTGCCATTGATTATTGTTTGCGACAACAACCAGTACGCAGTGGAAACATTTGTAGGACGTGTTACAGGTGGCGGAGATTTAGCAAAGCGCGCTTCAGGATTTGGCCTTCCAAGCTTCAACATTAACGGCCAGGATGTGGAAGAAGTTATTAAATACACGACCGAGGCCAGGGAGAGAGCGTTAGCTGGTGAGGGACCGACCTTTATCAACGCTGTTACATATCGATATTACGGTCATAACACAGGGGAAAAGGGCCAATACCGAACTCAAGAAGAGATTGCGGAGTGGAGAAACTCTAAAGATCCTATTGATTCCTACACCGCAGTGATTCTTGAGAGAAAATTTGCAACACAACAGGAGATCGACGATATGCGTGCATCGGTAAGACAAGAGATTGAGGAAGCTGTTGCTTTTGCAGCGTCATCACCTGAACCAGATATTTCAACTATCACCCAAGGCGTAGATTCTGGAAAGTTAGGAATTCAATTATGAGCACCGATACAACAGTAAAAGCCAACGCAACACCAACCTATTCAGAGGCTTTCCAATCCGGCGTACGCGAAGAGATGACCCGAAATAAAGGAATCTTTATTTTAGGAACTGACCTTCAAGAGCGCGGTGGACACTTTGCTCAAGTTAAAGGTATTGCCCAAGAGTTTGGTTTTGATCGAGTTAAAGACTCTCCAATATCTGAAGCAGCGATGGTTGCTGCAGGCATGGGTGCGGCAATGTACGGCTGCCACCCAATAATCGACCTTAACTTCATTGATTTTTCACTTGGCGCAATGGATGAAATCATTAATCAAGCAGCCAAAATCAGATATATGTTTAATAAACCGGTGCCACTCGTGATTCGTGCAACTTCGGGTGTGGCAGGAGGCGGAGCACATCACTGTAATTCACTGGAGTCATTTTTTGCCCATACCGCCGGTTTATCACTAGCGGTTCCTTCAACTCCAATGGATGTTAAGGGTTTAATAAAGACAGCATTACGTAATGAAGACCCTGTTATTTTCTTGATGCATAAAAAGCTTTCAGGTATTCGCGGCGAAATTAAGGGCGATGATTACTTCGTCCCATTTGGCAAAGCTGCAACAATCAAACCAGGAAGAGATGCTGCCATTATTTCGTATGGATACTCCATTGTGACCGCCAATAAAGCCGCACAAGCTTTAGAAGCAGAGGGAATATCTGTTGAAGTCATTGATTTACGTACTCTTTATCCTTTGGATACAGATGCGATTAATGCTGCAGTTCAGAAGTTTGGACGGATTGTTGTTGTTGATGAAGCTCCTTTGTTCGGTTCTATTACGGCAGAAATTGCTGCAACAGCAACAGAGGCAAATTTCTCTTCACTGAAGGGTCCAATCGTGCGCATTGGCGCTGTACGTGCTCCTCTTAGCGCAAACCCTGGAATGGTAGATGCTTCTATCCCATCTGTAGATTCAATTTCGGCGGCCGTTAAAAAAGTCATGAAATACTAAAAAGCAGCTCACGATGTCAGCAAATGTTTTTCATTTAGCAGGCAAGATAGTTGTTGTAACTGGCGCAGCCGGTGGTATCGGTATGGCCGTCTGCAGACAACTAGGTGGCAGTGGTGCAATCATTATTCTTTCAGATATTGATAAGAATGGTCTTGAGCGTTCGAAGACAGAGCTAGATTCACTTGGCATCAAGTGCGGAACATTCGTCAGTGATGCAAGTATCGAGCCCGAAGTGATAGCTCTTTACCAATTTGTTTCGAAAGAGTTTGGAGTACCGGATGTATTAGTGAATAATGCTTATCAAGGTACGCATACGCCCCCACAAGATACTTCGCTTGAAGTATGGAACCGCGTTATTGGAACATCGCTTACCGGATATTTCTTGAATGCACGTGAATTTAGCAGGTTGGTCTTGCCAGCGAAAAAAGCTGCATCGATTGTGAACATAAGTTCGATTGCCGGTAGTTCAGCTATTGGGCGCGGAAATCTTCCCTACAGCACAGCAAAAGGTGGAGTTAATCAATTCACTCGCGAGTTAGCGATCGAATGGGCAAAGTCGAAGATTCGCGTTAATGCGATTCAGCCTTGCTCTGTTAACACCCCTGGATGGCGCAATTGGGTTGAAACTGAAGGAGAGAAGGCCAAAACGCTGACAACTCAACTACTTCGAGGCATTCCAATGGGTCGAGTGGCGGAGCCAGAGGACATTGCAAACGCAGTCCATTTCTTGGCTAGTGATGCTGCAGCCATGATTACAGGCACGATATTGCCTGTTGATGGTGGCAATTTGGCCTATAACGCTGGCGGAACCATCGGGGAGTACTAAGAGACACTCCCGGCTCCTCCACATTTTCACAGTGCGCTCTGAGGCCTAGTGGTCTATTGTTGTTTACAAACAACAATTTGAAGGAGTATACATGCCAAACACAAAAAAGCCATTGGGCTTAGGAGTAGCCTCACGCCGAGTTCTTTCAGATGTTGTGACAGATGATCTTCGCCAAGCAATAGTCGAACACGAACTAGAACCAGGCCGACGGATTTCAGAAGATGAACTTGCAGCCCAGATGGGTGTTTCACGTGGTCCTATTCGCGAAGCTCTTGCTCGCCTTGAACGCGAAGGATTAATCACACTTGAACGACACCGCGGTGCACGAGTTGCATCATGGTCTGGACAAGATATTCATGAAATTTATTCTATGAGAAGCTCATTAGAAGAGCTTGCAATTGAGTGGGCCTGCAAGAATGCCACGGTGACAGATATTGCAGCCATGGAGGAAGTATTAACTCGATATGGAAAACTGACTGACAAGCAGCGCACTCCAAAAACAGTAAGCAAGATTGACTTGGACTTTCACAGCGCACTAT
>Ga0255132_1000942_pt1 | contig 11184 bp, 10 predicted proteins | sample Law_Law_RepA_8d_FD_188551 | JGI IMG/M metagenome (GOLD analysis project Ga0255132, IMG submission 188551) | Freshwater microbial communities from St. Lawrence River, New York, United States - Law_Law_RepA_8d | ecosystem: Environmental > Aquatic > Freshwater > River | place: USA: New York...
GCCATGTTTTTCGCGCTGAAAAAAACGGACGACCATGGGCCTTGAAAGTCTGTCACCCGCACTTGGATTCTGTACCGAGGTTTCAATCTGAAATCCGCGCGGTGGCAGCCTTGCCGCGCCATCCCGCACTTCCGCGTTTGGAAGACTTCAATCGCCATGTGGCTTCAAACTGCTGGTATTATGTTACGGATTTGGTGGAAGGGCAGAATCTTGATTCCTTCCTTCAGGTCAATGGCCCCATGGGGCAGGGCGAGGCCACTTATGCCTTCGGCCAACTGGCGGAAGGACTAGCCCTTGTTCATGCAGCAGGGATGGTTCATCGTGATATTGGCCCCGCTAATATTGTTGTCCGCGCATCTGACCGAAGTCTGGTGCTGGTCGATTTTGGTTTATCCACGCATATTGCCGACAGCGGCACCATGCGCATGGGCGGATCGATTTATCAGGTTCCTGCCCCGTGTCAGGTAAATGGCCGCCGAGGCGACGTGTACGACGATGCCTGGTTTCTTGCGGCATGCATGCACATGGCGCTTCACTACGGATCTTTGGATCGTGCGGGATCATTCACACTTCCGGCAGGTGGCCCGGCAGACCACTTGCGGTTGAAGGTGGAAAAAGCGTTTGCCGCAACGCGATGGTATTTTCCTGTCCCGCCAGATAGCGCCGGTGTGGCTGTTCATGCAAATGTGGCACAGCCTGCCATAGGTACGAGTGACCAGTGGCAGGTCGATCTTGGTGAAGGCGTGAAATTGCCGTTAGTTCTCATTCGTGCCGGTGATTTTGTGATGGGTGCGCCTTTGGGTGAGAGGAGTCGTGATGACGATGAAATCGTTCACTCCGTAATGATTTCACGGGCTTTCCATATGGGGTGTTTTCCAGTCACACAGGACCAATGGGGCCGTGTGATGGGTAATAATCCTTCTTTTTTCAAGGGAGGTGACCTGCCTGTGGAGCAGGTCTCGTGGGAAGATGCGGTTGATTTCTGTCAGCGACTTAGTGCGATGACAGGTTTGGAGTTTGTGCTGCCTACCGAGGCCCAGTGGGAATATGCCTGCCGTGCTGGCACGGCAACGGCCTTCCATTGGGGATCGACCTGCGATGGAAGTCAGGCCAACTGCCGCGGAGATCTGCCTTATGGTGGCAGTGTAGCTGGGCCGAATCGCGAGACGACCACGCCAGTTGGGATGTACGCCCCCAATAATTGGGGGATTTATGATATGCACGGCAACGTTGCGGAATGGTGTGCCGACTGGTACGGGCCCTATCCGAACGGTCAAGCAACCGACCCGAGCGGTCCGGCCAGTGGACAGCATCGGGTGCTGCGTGGCGGGTCGTGGCATTTCGACCCGGCCCGTTGCAGGGCAAGCTACCGCAATGCTAATTTTCCGGCTACCCGTGGCAATTTCAATTATGGTTTCCGGGTGGTGCTCAAGTCACCTCATCAGGGTTGACGCACCTGTAACGCCAGCAGTTCCTTGTCGTCGCGAATGTAAAGAACTCCTTGCGACAGGGCAGGATGGGCCCATGTGGGCCCACAGATGCGCGACTTGGCCAACTCGCGGAATTCGGATCTGGTGGCTTCGAAAAGCCTAATGTTGCCGGTATCGTCGTGCATTAGAAATCGGCCATCGGACAAGCGCATGAGTGCGGCGTGGTATTTACCCACGGCTGGCTGGTTCCACAATTCCTTGCCCGTGGCGGAGTCAACGCAACGGAGAATGGATGAAGGTGGAGGTAATAGTCTGCCGGAAACCAGCAGAATTTCGCTGCCAGAAGCCGTGGGAACCGGGGTGGAAAAGTAGCAGGTAAGCGCGCCATTTTTCCAAATGACTTCCGGTTTGCCCGAGGCTGGCTTCAGTCCCACCGCGCCATAGGTGACGCTTGCCGCCATGAGGGAATTTTTGAGGATGATGGGTGTTGTTGAACTTTCGTTGAGCCTATCCACCAAAGGGTAGCGCCAGTCAAGTTTGCCTGTGGCTGGATCGAGAGCTACAACCCCAGCCTGTGTGAGAGCAATGAGTCTGCGGTTGGAGCCTTCTCCTGCCAACACGGGGGAACTGTAGCTGGCGCGTTCATCCACAGCCTTCCAGACAACCGTCCCATCGGCCATTGAGAAACAAACCAAACCGGCCTGTTTGCCTCCCACCATAACAAAAACGTGGTCGCCATCAATGAGGGGAGAAGATGACACGCCAAAGTAAAGGTTTGTTGCCGCGAATTGTTTCAGGGTGTCGGCCTTCCAGAGTTCTTTGCCTGTTTTGAGATCGCGGCAGACCAAAACGCCCGTGACCCCGTAGCTGACAATGCGATTGCCGGAAATGGCCGGGGTGGCGCGAGGGCCTGCTCCAAATGAATTTTCAAAGGGATCCCGTGGCGACTCAACCGACCACACGACCTTCCCGGTACGGGCGTCGCGCGCGGTCAGGTTCTCGGCGTTCTGGCCAGGCACACGGGTGTGCAAGACAACCAATCCACCCGCCACAACTGGTGAACTGTGTGCTTCGGCAACTGCGGCGCGCCAGAGAACGGTTGGAGCTGTTTCCCATGGGGCTATTGTTTCGGTGGAGGTGCCGTCGCGGCGTGGGCCGAGCCACCCGGGCCAATCTTCAGCCGGAAGGCACGGTGCGGCAATCAGAGCAAGGGCAAGGGCCGCCGAGAAGTTGAGTCGTCGCATGGCGTGGGCTCCCGCAATAAGGGAATGGTTTCATGGGCAGGATAGCGATTGTCTAGGAAATGGTGCAGGGGGGAGTAGGACCAACCTGTGCCATGGGTATCGGCGATCTGCTTCAGTTTGCGGATACCTTCCTCGATAATGGCAGGCATGGCGTCTTGGAATGCCGGATCACAAAAGTAGATTCTGCATGCCAGCGGTCTCGATTCACGGGCTTCGCACCGGCCGTTGATCTGGTAGGGGCAACCTGTGTCGTCGAACTGTTGGGAATGGTTCACATGAAACGGAGCGCCGAGGAAAAGCACACTGGCTTCCAATTGGCTTAGGAAGAGATTGTGGCCGTAATCGCGGAAGCGGCAACAGCGACCTGATATGGTGCAGATCGGGGCATGGAGCCTGACCTGCTCGTCTGCCCAAGCGTAAACCGCCAGAACCTCGTCGAACCAAGGAGGGCGTGCGGTCATGACAGATTGTCAATGCGACCGGTACTGTCTCCCAAACGATCGATTTTGGCGCCCATGCGTTCGATAAGGCTGAGGTGCAGGTTGGCTAGCGGAGTTTCAGAGGCATAGCGGATATGCTTGCCGGGCTTGATGGTTCCGCCGCCTTTGCCGATCATCAAAATGGGCAATTCGTCGTGGTTGTGTCGGTCGCCGTCACCAATACCGCTGCCATAAACCAGCATCAAATTGTCGAGGAGACAACCGTTTCCTTCTTTGGCATCGCGCAGTTTGCCCAATAAATGTGCCAATACACCTGTGTGGAACGTGTTGATTTTTTGAATCTTGGCCTGTTTGTCGGCATTTTTGCCGTGGTGTGACAGTTCGTGGTGCCCCTCGGGCACACCGATGAATTTGTAGCTCCGGTTGGACCCTTCATTGGCCAACACAAACGTCGCGACGCGGGTGGCATCGACGCGAAGCGCCAGTGCCAGCATGTCTGCAAGGAGATGAAGTGCTTCTGTTGGGTCCGATGGGTTGGATGTTGGAGCCACGACGCCTTGTGGCACAACAGGGCGCGCGTTTGCTGGAGTTCCTGTCCGTGCAAGCCTTCGTTCTACGTCTCTAAGGCTATCCAGGTATTCATCGACTTTGAGGCGGTCGTCGTTGGCAAGCTGGCCTCTGAGAGAGCGCGCATCGTCGAGCACCATGTCGACGATGCGCGCCCGTGTGGCAGAGCGAACTGGGTCGTTGCCCGCGTTGGTGCCGAAAATACGCGCGAAGATGGCGGCAGGATCGGTTTCCTTCGATACGGGTGTAGCCTCGCTGCGCCATGAAAGATTGGCTGAATAGGCACAGGAGTAGCCCGAGTCGCAACCGCCGGCATTCAGGCCTTTGTCTGCTCCGATTTCCAAAGAGGGAAGGTGGGTCTGGCGGCCAAGCTGGCTGGCAACGACTTGGTCCGCTGAGATACCGATGCGAATATCGGCGCCCGCAGTCTTGCGGGCTTGTCTGCCCGTGAGGAACGAAGCCATCGCGCGGGCATGGTCGCCGGGGCCGTCGCCATTAGCGCGGGCTTTATCGGCAGTTAGCCCGGATAACACCGAGAGGTAATTACGGAATGGCGCCAAGGGGCGAAGAGTGGCAGGCAGCTCGGTTGGCAGTGCGCCCGTCGTGGTTGGGGTCCAGGCGTCCATGTGGGCGCCGTTGGGAACATAGAGGTAAACAAGGCGGCGGGGAGGTTGACCTGGACCCGCGGCAGAAGCCAGTGACTCGAGCCATGGCAGCGCGAGGGTGATTCCGGTGCCCCGAAGGAAAAGACGGCGATCGCATGGCAGATTCATGGTCGTACTCCGTTGGAGGCCGTGGGCGCCTTTTCGCGATGCGTGAACGACTCACTTCGGGCCACGGCCTTGACCAAAACTGTGAGGCCCCAGCCGCTACATTTCATTTCTGAAACCAGTTGGTCCACAACACACCGATCTTTGGCGCCGAGCGATCTGCCTAGCGCGTAGGTCAGCATCTTGCGAGCAAGACAGTCGGCGAACATTTCTGGATTGGTTCCCAGAAGGGCGCGTAATTCCGATGGCTTGGCAAATGCTTTGCCATCTGGCAATACACCCGCAACATCAATTTTTTTGCCTTCGTCTTCTGTTCGCCAGCGGCCTACCACATCGAAATTTTCAAGACCGAACCCCAGTGCATCCATTTTGGTATGGCAAACCGCGCAATTAGGATTCCGCCGGTGCTCTTCCATGCGCTGCCGCAATGTGGAAGCTTGACGTGCGGCGGGTGTGTCTTTTAGTTCTTCAACACCAGGAGGTGGTGGCGGAGGTGGTGTGCCAAGAATGTTTTCCAGCACGAATTTACCGCGCTTGACAGGAGATGTGCGCGTGGGATTCGAGGTTACTAATAAAACACCAGCCATAGTGGTAATGCCGCCACGGCGATCGTCGGTGAAGTCGTAGCGCCTGAATCCGGCATTGCGGACTTTGGGGAGTTTGTAGCCGTAAAACTGTGCCAATCGATCGTTGACAAACGTGTAGCGTGAGTCGATGAAATCTGTAATGGGGCCATTTTCTGTCAGCATGTTTGCGAAGAAGGCCTCGCATTCCCCCAGCATGTCTTCTTTCAAGGCCTCGGTGATTCCCGGAAAGCGCACAGGGTCTGGCTGGATCGTTTTCAGATTCCGCAATTGCAACCATTGGCCGGTAAAATTACGCGCCAGTGCTTTTGATTTTCCATCACGCAGCATCCGCTCGACTTGGGAATTGAGCCCTTCTGGGCGCATCAATTCGCCGTTGGCAGCAGCGTCTAGCAGGGTATCGTCTGGAACACTGCTCCACAGGAAGAGAGCTAAGCGAGCGGCCCTTTCGTACCCATCTAGTGAGCGATCTGCAGCACCGGGTGGTGGTTCTCCCTCCACCAAAAAAAGAAAGCGTGGCGAAACAAGAATGGCCGTCATGGCTGCTGTCACGCGTTCTTCTGGTTTCGAGCCGGCATTCAGGGACATCGTGGTGAGGCGGTCCACATCGGCAGCCGATGCTGGCCGCCTCCAGGCGCGGCGGGTCTGCTGGACAATAAACGCTTTTAACTGTTCTGTGCTCTCGGGGCCGTTGTTGCGAATGCCTAAGGCGCGCTTCCCGGATGGGCTTCGCCACGCCTGCGAAACAGCCTGTTCGGCATTAGCTAGGTATTTTTCCAAATGAAGGGGGCTGAGTGTGAGAACATCCGCCTGATTGTCGAAACCATCACCGACATCGTCTGCTGGCAGGTCCTCGCCAACGCGATAACCAATTCCAAGCAGGTCGCGCATGGCGTTGCCATATTCCTCGCGATTCAGACGGCGCAGGGTAACACGTCCGGGTTTTGGCGTGCCGGCACAAACCACGCCGAGTGCCTTTTCGTCAATCCACTGGTTGACGGCGTCGGAGGTACTTTTGGAAGGGCGGGGTTTACTGGAGGGGGGCATGTCGCCAGAACGGAGAACTTGGGCGACGCGCTCCCACTGGGCTGGTGATTTCAACGCATCTGCAGACGAAGTCGGCAGAATCAGTCGAAAATCACCTTTGGCCTTGGGGCCACTATGGCAGTCGATGCAGTGCTGCTTCACAAACGGAAGAACATCCCGTTCGTAGACAGGCTCTCCAGCAGACAGAATAAGAAAGAACAAAATCATGGGGCGGGTTCTGCATGAGTGCCGATACCAGTTCAATTGTGCAATATTCCACGAACTTCTGCAAGCGTGCCTCGTGGCGATCTCAGCAAAGATTCATGATTGTGAGGCGCATCCCTCACGGGAATCATCTGGCGACCGAACAACAGGGGACTTTGTTGAACACGCCAGATGATACCCGTGTGAAGGGCGGGGGATTGCACAAGTACAATTGAGTCTCACGCAATCCCGGGGTGCTCCGGACGGGAGGGCACCACCCGGTCCTACCGGGTTATGAATCATGAGTTCAACTAGGAAATGTTGTGCCAAAAATTACAGATGCTGAAATAAACCTGAAAGAAAGCGGAAATTGCACTATTCAACGCAAAAGGTGCGCCCTTGGTTAAAAGGCGCACCTCAAGTGCTGTCGGAAAAGGCGACAGCCTGTCGGTTTTTCCGACAAATGGCGATTAGCGGGCAGGCTGGCCAAAGTCTCCAGCCACGCGCCTGTAAGCGCTATGGATGTGGTTGGCGGGGTTACCTTCTCCATCTGCCTGCACGTTGAGGTACTGGATCAGGAAGCCAGGCGCCTCAATTCTGTAGGTCATGGGCTTACCCTTGGCGGCGGGGTCGCGGAAAAATTCGAAGCGAATATCGGAACGTGGATAGCCTTGAATAAGGGCTAATTCGCGAGCTTCCAGTTCGGCCGGGAGGCGTCCGGTGTAATCACGCAACAGTTTGGTCAGGGTTTCGCCTTGCTCCATGGTTAAGGAGTCTGCGGTAATCCCCGCGCCCGTCAATGCGGGTGGCTTGGTCTGGCCCTGATCAACCTCGACAGAAGGTTTAGCGGCAGAAGCCTTAGACGTTTGTTCGGGAGAAAGCGCGGCAATCAGCTTGAGCGCGAGGGCTGAGCAGCCTTCAATTGCCACTCGCCCCTTTTCCGCGCCGGAGCGGACCTCGGCAGGGTTAGCCCCAAAGAACGCTGGGGTTGTTCCGGTGACATCTGTGCCCCTTAGTGAAAAATTCAATGCAAGGTGATGGCCTTCGAAGCGCCATCCCCAGCCGGCTTCGGACCCGGGTTCGCCAAAGATGCTAACAAAATACCAACCCGGGGTGCGCACATTACCGCCCGGTTTTTCCATACGCGCCAACACCGATTCAAGACTGATGGTGGCAAGGGCTGCCTGATAACCGCGATCGCTGGTGCCCGTCCTCAAAAGGGACATTGCTTTGTCCTTTTGCGAATCAGTCATCAGTTCGAGCCGCAATCCTTTGCGTGTCGGTTTGCGCTCTTTGTCCTGCAGCGGCACGAAATTCCAGTTGCTCCGCTCTTTGTCCGTAAAAGCAAAGGTCGCTGCTTTTTTCTGGTCGGCATCGAGCGAGTCGATCCAATCTTTGGCAGCGCGGGTCATACGCATGCCTGCCGTGTCTTGCTGGGCAAACGACGAAATTCCGGTCGCAGCCAAGGCAAAGCCAAGACATGCGGCAGTCATCACGCCGGCTATCGCTATTTTGTAGCCGGGACGCACGGAATTCGATGAAGCATGGCCGGATGCGGGACAGGAGCAGCGCATGAGTTACCTCACCGTCGAATGTTTTGGATCATCAAAACCAATCAGGAACCGGGGTAGATATCGACAATACGGTACTTGAGTGTGCGGGCGGGCACAACGATTTCGGCAATATCACCCCGACGCTTACCCAAAAGACCCTTGCCGCGTGGGCTGGTAATCAAGATGCGTTTATTTTCAGGATCATCATCACCCGGGCCAACGAGGGTAAATGTGACTTCTTCGTTCTTGATCAGGTCGATCACCTTGACTTTGCAGCCAAATACAACCGTTTCGGTAGATAAGGTTGATGGGTCGATGATCTCCGAGCAGGCAAGATCGTCCTTCAGGCTATCGATGCGCGCCTGAAGCATTCCCTGATCTTCCCGGGCGGCATGGTATTCAGCATTTTCGCTCAGGTCGCCCAATTCACGGGCAGTTGCGATACGGCGGGCTATCTCAATCATGTCGTGGTTTTGTAAACGATAGAGCTCGGCTTTTTTCTTTTCGTAACCCTCACGGGTAATTGGAGAACGTCCACCCGCCATTATTCAACCCTCTTGATCGACTGAACTCTGAAAAAAAAACACAACCGGTGCACTTGCACCGGTTCAACAATGAATCCTACGTCTGCTGTATTGTGGACCGTTAACTCTTGCCGTGCAAGGGGGGATCTGGCACTTACCTGTCAGTTAGAGGCGGATCAACCGTACTCTGGCAAGGATCTCATCCTCACTGATTAGGCTTCCAGTTCCTGCCCCGGGGCAGGCTGCTACTGTAGCGTCCCATGCCTTGGGGGTAGTTAGGTTGCTTTCCCAGAATGGCCATGATCGGCATTGGCGTGGGCGTGCTTCATAGACGGTGCACCCTTCACCGTGTTTGTAATAGATGCAGTCACCATTATCACGCTCCCGGATGCTTCTGCCTCTAGGCGTGTCAAACGTGTGCATGGCTCTGACTTCAACTACTGGAAGTTGGAGGACGCGCGCCAGCCCTTCGATCTCTTCATCATTCACCCAGACAAAACCGGGCTTGCCGCTGCAGCAGGCGCCGCATCGAGTGCATTCAAACTTCAAGCCAGTTGAAAACCAGTTTTCAGACATCGCGTCCACCTGTGTAACGGATAGTCAGCCAAGACTTTCGAGGTCCACACGATTGACCATGATATCAATCTTAGCGTAGCATGAGATCTGTTCTTGAATCACACAGGGGCTTATCCCATGCCATCTCGCAAGACACCTTCCAAAACTGGCAACGTGAAGGGCTTTGTCGGTCTTGGGCTGGATCAGAAAGATGAAACGCGGCGGCTTACGGAAAGTGAACACTTTCTTCTCGTGGGCGGATCGGCCGAAACCCATGAACGCATGCAGGATGTTGCCATTCGATTCGATGAAAAACTGAAAGGTCGCGGGAAGCGCCTTGAAGATGCCTCTCCTGAAGAGGCGTTGGACCTGCTGAGAGACTCGATAGGTTGAGCCTGTGGACGTGTGTGTCAACGGGAGGGATGAGGGGATGGAATCGCCGGCTGGGATGTCGGATATCGACCTCATGAGGGCCAGCCAAGCAGGCAGTGAATCTGCCCGCGACGAATTAGTAGACCGTTTTCTCCCCGATGTTCACCGTTTGTGTTGCTTCCTTTTAAACGATTCAGGTATTGCCGAAGATGCTGCTCAGGAAACGTTTCTGAGAGTTTTTCGATATTTGGATCGATGGGATGGAAGGCCCCCGCGTCCTTGGCTAATGACCATTGCCTACAACCGGTGCATTTCCCAGCGTCAGTCGAGATTCAAGGCCAGCCTAGATCCTTTTCTGGATAGCGCGGCCCAGCCTGATATTCAGCATGACATTGTTTTGGGATTGGAACTTGATGCGGCCATTCAGGATGCACTTGCGGAGCTTCGCCCCGAATTCCGCGATGTTCTGGTTCTGCACCATGTCAGTAGTGAATCGGTCGATGAGATAGCAAGGCTCATGGCTCTGCCCGTGGGAACAGTCAAAACTTGGCTGTCCCGAGGGCGACAGGCATTGTGGAATTCGCTTCGAGCAGGTGGGCACGTTGAGGGAGAAATGCCACGCAGACCACGTCTGGAAGGGAAATAGTTTCATGACATGCAGATCGTTTGAACACGAGATTGTTGAGGCGTGGCCAGACCTTTCTATAAGGCCAGATCTCAAAAATCATCTTGTGGAATGCGAGCGATGCGCTTTGGCTGTCAGGCGGCATGCCATGGTTGCCAATTGCCTTGAAGGGATGAACTCTCCGTTGCCATCGATCCAATTGTCGCAACGGATCAAGGCAATGGCCCGCATGCCGAAAGCAAAGGCGCGAAATCCTTGGAGATCCCGGTCGGTTCTGCTTTTGATCGCGGTCGCCTTCATGGGATTGGGGGACGCCTACCGCTTAAAACCCAGATCGCTAGAAAAGCGACCAGTTCCTTCTGTAGCCACCAGTTTGACCTTGGTTAACACCAACGCGATGACCGAGCAGGGGAGTCTTGCGCTGTCGCGTGCCCGCGCCGCTGTTGAGCCGATTACCCAGGCGACGACATCTGCCATTACGCGCGTCTTGTACGAGATGACAGAACCGTTGCTTTTTATTGATCGATCTTGAACCAAATCTGAATTACGGAAGGCGCGTATGATTTCGTTATCATGTTTTTGTGGAGCGGCCTGCTTCTTGACCATGATTCAGGCGGATCCTCCGCCAACATTTGCTGAAGTGGAGACGCGGTTTCGGGAAGTTGAAAAGAAAGCCGGGCCGGCAGAGCGGCCTCGCGTTGACGATATCGCCGTCTTCATGCAGGCGCACAACCAGTTGAAAGACAATGCTGGCAAGAATGTGCCGACGCTCCGTCGCGCCATGCTGGATGAAGCTTCCCGCCGCCTCGACTATCTGGGAGCTGGCCGATTCCCTTGGGTGGACATGGAGGACGGTTGGTCGTGCCTAGCGTACAAATCAAAAATAGACGGCACACTTCAGCCCTGCGCTGTATACCTTCCGCGCGGTTACCGGGCCAGCAAAAAGCCTTGGCCGGTGGACGTGGTTCTGCACGGCCGATCCGATGGCATGACTCACGCTTCGTTTCTGGCGGCCCACTCATTCACCAAAAAACCGTCACTGCGCGACAGGGTAGTACTAGAGGTATTTGGTCGTGGGAATGTCGCCTACAGGTGGGCTGGTGAAACCGATGTTTTCGAGGCCATCGATGCCCTGTGGCGTCGTGAAACGGGACGCGGCAGACAGACTCTGCTCGATCCTGACCGCATGGTTCTGCGTGGATTTTCGATGGGTGGAGCAGGTTCGTGGCACATTGGACTGCATCAACCGGATCGGTGGGTTGCAGTTCAGCCCGGCGCAGGTTTCACCAC
>Ga0255132_1000943_pt1 | contig 11183 bp, 9 predicted proteins | sample Law_Law_RepA_8d_FD_188551 | JGI IMG/M metagenome (GOLD analysis project Ga0255132, IMG submission 188551) | Freshwater microbial communities from St. Lawrence River, New York, United States - Law_Law_RepA_8d | ecosystem: Environmental > Aquatic > Freshwater > River | place: USA: New York...
TTTAATTGTTGAAGATGAGCCTTCGATTGCTGAGTTAATTGCAGTTAATCTTAGTCACGCAGGCTTTTTACCTGTCAGAGCATTTCAGACGGAGCAAGCTTCTCAATTAATGAAAGAAGTTTTGCCCGATTTGGTGGTCTTGGATTGGATGCTACCTGGTAAGTCAGGCGTTCAGTTTGCAAAAGAGCTGAGAGCCAATGAGCGGACCAAGGATATTCCAATCATTCTATTAACTGCTCGCAGTGAAGAGATGGATAAGATTGCTGGTCTAGAAGCCGGTGCAGATGATTATTTGACAAAGCCTTTCTCCCCGAAAGAATTAGTGGCTCGTATTCGTGCAGTGCTCAGAAGACGTTCTCCACAATTGGCCGATGAAGTGGTGCAAATCAATAATCTGCGTTTAGATCCTGTTGCTCACCGTGTTTTAGCCAACAATGGTGTGGATGAGGTGACTCTTGACTTAGGCCCAACGGAATTTAGATTGCTTCATTTCTTCATGACTCATCCTGAGCGCGTTCATTCTAGAGGCCAGCTTTTAGACAAGGTGTGGGGTGATCATGTGTTTGTTGAGGAACGCACAGTAGACGTTCACATCAAGCGCCTGAGAGCTGCATTAGCTCCTTCTAATTGCCAGAACTTAATTGAAACTGTTCGAGGCAGTGGCTATCGTTTGACTAAAACCCCGGTGACTCAGTAATTTAGTATTTAGTAATTATTGATTAAATAGAGCACTATCAGAGATAGTGCTCACTCAAGATAATTACCCAGGTGAAGGCGCACAACAACAGCGCCAGCATCACAGCGGCACTGCCAAAGTCCTTGGCTCGCTTAGATAAATCATGTACTTCAAAAGAAATGCGATCAATCGCAGCTTCTACGCTTGAATTCAACAGTTCAATGATCAGTACCAAGATGACTGATGCAATTAGTAGAATCTTCTCAATAGGTGTGACAGGTAGGTAGATAGCTAATGGAATCAAGATCAGGCTCAAGCCCAGTTCTTGGCGAAAGGCACTTTCTTCCTTGAACGCATAAATGAGACCATTCCAAGAGTTGATGGCCGCTCGAAATGCTCGCGTGATGCCTTTATTACCTTTGTGAGGATTGTCTTCTATTTGATATTTTTTCATGGCCAATCTAAAGCAAATAAGAAGCATTAGGCAATAAAACTATGACAACTTGATGTCACACCCAATTGAATTTCTTGGAATTGTCACGGACTTGATATCGTAATTTCATAAATACATCCGACACTGTGATGAATCAATGACAGGAGCGATTCATGAAAATTACAGTCATCGGAACAGGCTATGTGGGACTGGTCACTGGCGCTTGCTTGGCTGAGCAGGGAAACCATGTTTTTTGCTTAGACTTAAATCAAGAAAAAATTGATATTTTGAATGCTGGTGGTGTGCCAATCTATGAGCCAGGCCTTAAAGAAATCATTGAGCGCAATCTGGCTTATGGCCGTCTAATTTTCTCGACTGATGTATCAGCTGCAGTGGCTTATGGTGATATTCAGTTTATAGCTGTTGGAACACCTCCTAGTGAAGATGGCTCAGCTGATTTAAGTTATGTATTAGAGGCGGCCAGACAAATTGGTCGGCACATGAATCGCTTCAAGGTGGTGGTTAATAAATCCACTGTCCCTGTGGGGACTGGCGACAAAGTAACTGAAGTGATCGCGGAAGAATTATTGAATCGTTCTCTACCTAGTGAGAACTTCTCAGTGATTTCAAACCCTGAGTTTTTAAAAGAAGGTGCTGCGATCGAGGATTTCATGCGACCTGATCGCATCGTTATTGGCAGTCAGGCCAACGCAGCAGGCTTTGCTGCCAAGGAAATGATGAAGCAACTATATGCGCCTTTTAACCGCCATCATGAGCGGACATACTACATGGATGTTAGAAGTGCTGAATTAACCAAATACGCTGCCAATGCAATGCTGGCAACACGTATTTCCTTCATGAATGAAATCGCTAATTTGGCAGATGTGTTGGGTGCTGATATTGAGTCAGTCAGGCAGGGAATAGGATCTGATACACGTATTGGCTATAGTTTTTTGTATGCAGGGACTGGCTATGGGGGTAGTTGCTTCCCAAAGGATGTTTCGGCATTAGCAAAAATTGCTGAGCATCATGGACAAGAGTTAAAGCTGATCAAAGCTGTTGAAGAAGTTAATGAATTTCAAAAAAATATCTTGGTTAAGAAAATCACTCATCGCTATAGCAAAGATCTCACCGGGAAAACATTTTGTTTATGGGGCTTGGCATTTAAGCCCAATACCGATGACATGCGTGAAGCCCCGAGTCGGGTGGTGATCCGTAATTTACTCATGCGTGGAGCCCAAATCAAGGTTCATGATCCAGTGGCCATGCATGAAGCTCGTTTGGCGATCCATGGTGACATGTCGGATTGTGCTGAATTGTTAGATGATTTGAGCTTTCATGAAGATCCATTAGATGCAGCACAGGGTGCTGACGCACTATTGATCATGACTGAGTGGAAGTCTTTCAGGAGTCCTGATTTTGATGCACTCAAGGCTGCTTTGGCAGCTCCTGTGATCTTTGATGGCAGAAATATTTATGATCCGCAGTTGATCATTGATCAAGGATTTGAATATGTGGGTATTGGCCGCAGAGTAGTCAATGACAGCATGCACTTATTAGGTAGCTACTTGCCGCAAACATCTAATCAGGGTATTCAGTTGAACCCTTCAAGTCAATCAGGAGTTTCTGCCACCCACTAAAGCTTGCTTATATTTTTCAGGTAAATCTAAATCAAAATAATGAGCACTGGTCTTGATTAACTGAAACTCAATTGATTTTTGTAATTCAGCGCTTACTGGGTCTTTGGGCAGCATGATATTTTTCATAGAAAAGTAAATTTTGTACTCTTGGGCCATGTCGACGAATCCTTCTTCAAATCTCATGAGTAGTCACGGGATGAAGCTTACCCAGGATTTTTGACAATCCGATGAAGGATTCAAGAACTTTTAAAGAGTCATTAAAATAGGGCTTAAGAGACCGATTTCACCATTTCAGCGAATGAACAAAACTTAAATTTTTATTGTTTTTCAAAGACTTGTTAATATTCACCCTATGTTGTCGCTAAAAACTCGTTTAATCACGATTTTCTTAATCGTTTTGCTAATTTCTTGGTTAGTGGGCGAGATATTTGGATTGCTTCAAGGCTTATTGGCAGCAACAATCTGCTTGAGCTTATTACTCATTCATCAACTTTGGCACGCTTCTAAACTCAGTCGTTTATTGTTATCTCCCAATTATGGGGAAGTACCCAGTGCTTTAGGCATTTGGGGGGAAATCTACTACCGCTTGCACAAGTTAGTGCGCTCTTGGCGGGATCAAGTTCTAGAAATTGAGCAACAGCACAGTCGTTTTATTCAGGCTGTGCAAGCTACCCCTAATGGCGTGGTGATGCTCAACGAGGATGATCAAATTGAGTGGTGCAATGGCATTGCTGAGCAGCACTTTGGCATCAATGCCAAACGCGACGCCATGCAACGCATCACCCATATTTTACGTAAACCCGCTTTCGTGCAATACATCATTCGTCAAAACTATCGTGAACCAGTTCGTTTAAACAATATGGGTGTTTTTGAGCAATTCAGCTTAGATGTGCAGATTTTTCCCTACGGCGATAAGCAAAAGCTTCTCTTGTCTCAGGACGTATCGCAAATCGAGAAAACTGATTCAATGCGCCGAGACTTTGTGGCCAACGTTTCTCATGAACTTAAAACTCCTTTGACCGTTCTGTCTGGATTTCTTGAAACTGTTCAAGAGCTTGAATTAAATGAGGCTGATCAGAAAAAGTATTTAGATTTGATGAGTGTTCAAACAGGTCGCATGAAAACTTTGGTCGAAGATTTGTTAACTTTGGCTAAGCTAGAAGGCAATCCTGAACCTCCTGTGACGCAAGTTGTACCAATGGGGGTGATGCTTTCTCGATTGGAGTCAGACGCTCAAGGTTTATCGCAAGGACGTCATCACATTGTGGTTGAAAAGAAGAGCGAGAGAAATGTTCTTGGCGACGATGTGGAGCTCTATTCTGCCTTTGGTAACCTAGTTTCAAATGCTGTGCGCTACACCCCGGATGGTGGAAATATCACAATTCGTTGGTCTGACATGGGCGACGAGGCAATTTTCTCGGTGATTGATACAGGGCCGGGTATTGCTCAAGAACACATCCCACGTTTGACCGAGCGTTTCTATCGGGTTGATCGCAGTCGTTCAAGAGACACCGGTGGCACTGGCTTAGGCATGGCCATTGTCAAGCATGTCATCAGCCGTCATCATGGAGAACTCAAGATTGAATCAACGCTGGGTGTTGGCAGCGAGTTTTCTTTGAGCTTCCCACACCAGCGGATTGCCTAATAAACCTCTGTTGCATTAACTCAGAGAGTTGCGCCGAATTAACTCAAAGAGTTAATAATCCCACCAATTCTTTTTGGCCGACATATTCAACTGAAGTGGCTCTCTTTTTTGTTTGATGGTAATGTCCTTGCTCATTCATGAGCCAAGCGGTTGAATTATCTTTCAGTAGCATCTGGAAGCCTTCTTTGATCACCCGAGCTTTCAGTTTCTTATCTAGCACAGGAAATGCCACCTCCACTCGTCTAAAGAGGTTTCGATCCATCCAGTCAGCTGATGAGAGATAAATAACCTCATTGCCACTCGCATAAAAGTAATAAATACGATGATGTTCTAAAAAGCGACCAATGATGGATCTGACTTTGATGTTTTCAGATAAGCCAGTGACGCCAGGCTTTAGTGCACACACACCTCGAATGATCAAGTCGATCTTAACGCCAGCCTGAGAAGCCTTGTACAGCTCTTGAATGATGGTGGGTTCAAGAAGGGCATTCATCTTGGCCATGATGTGGGCCTTTTTCCCTTGCTTGGCATTTCTGGCTTCGCGACGAATATGGGCAATCAATTCTGTGTGCATCGTGAAAGGAGACTGCCACAGATGCTTCAGTTCAACTCTACCTCCTGAACCAGTGAGTTGCATGAACACATGGTGCATATCTTCACAAATTGCTTGATCGGCCGTCATCAAGCCAAAATCACTGTATAACTTAGCTGTTCTTGGGTGGTAATTGCCTGTGCCCAAGTGAGCATAGCGCTTGAGAACTTTCTTTGCCTTGCGCCTGCCCGAAGCGGGAATGGTTTCTTGGCGGACAATCAGCAACATCTTTGCGTGACACTTGTGACCAACCACACCATACACGACGTGAGCACCAACAGCCTCTAGCTTTGCTGCCCAAGCAATATTGGTTTGTTCGTCAAAGCGTGCCAATAACTCAACCACGACAGTGACTTCCTTGCCATTGCGCGCTGCTTCCATGAGGGCATCCATCACCAATGATTGTTCGCCTGTGCGGTAAACAGTTTGTTTGATGGCCAAAACATCAGGATCTTTGGCCGCTTCTTGTAGTAATTGCAAGACAGGGTCAAAGCTCTCATAAGGGTGGTGCAGCAAAATATCTGACTGAGATATTTTTTCAAAAATGGTTTCGCCTGGATTGCCGGCAATGGATTGTTTGGGGGTGTGAGGCTTGAACTTAAATTTTGGAATATCTACCAAGTCAGGGATTTGTACCAGGCGAACCAAATTCACGGGACCGTTCACTCGATAACAATCTGAATCTTTCAATTTTTCTACTTTTTGCAAATACTCTTGAAGTTCAAGCGGCATTTCTGCAGTGACTTCTAAGCGAACAGCATCGCCTAAATGACGAGTTGGTAATTCACCCTGAAGAGCTGAGCGCAAATCAGTGATGTCGTCTTCAGAAACGAACAAGTCAGAATTCCGAGTCACTCTGAACTGATGACAGCCAGTCACCATCATGCCCTTGAATAAATCAGGAACAAAGGCCTGAATAAAGGAAGAGAGCAATACAAAGCCATGAGGTGTAGGGTTCAGATGTTCTGGTAAAGGCACCACACGAGGCAGTGATCTTGGTGCTTGAACAACGGCCAATGTGGGCTTTCTGCCAAATGAATCTTTACCCTCTAAAGTCACCAAAAAGTTCAAACTTTTATTGATTACTTTTGGAAATGGATGCGCTGGATCGAGTGCTATAGGAGTCAGGAGTGGCACCAACTCTTGATCAAAAAATGTTTTTGCCCAACGCTTGATTTCTGGTGTCCATTCAGTGCTTGGGTAAAACTTGACGCCAGCCTTGTCTAATTTTGGAAGAATGTCTTCTTGAAGTAATTTAAATTTTCTCGCAACCAATGCATGTGCATTTTTGGTGATGATGTCGTAGGCTTTTTTGATCTGCAAGCCGTCTGGCGTAAGATTTTTTGGATTACTTTTCATCTGCTCTTTGATGCCAGACATTCTGATCTCAAAGAACTCATCCATATTGGATGAAACAATACAAATAAAGCGCAAACGCTCTAAAAGAGGTGTTTTTAGATCTTCAGCCTGAGCCAACACCCTTGAATTAAACTCTAAGGCACCTAATTCTCTGTTGAGAAGTGGGGTGTGCGTGGTGGAGGTGGCGCTGATAGATTGCATATTTATCATTTTGACAAAGCTCTATGTCAAAAATATGACAAATCAATCAATCAATTTTGTCATCACCTTGTCATATTGACGTCATAATCTAGAGACCAAACAAATAAAAGAAAATGAAGTGAGTTCTAACCATTCCAATTCCTCCAATGCGTCAAAAGAACTGGTTGCCGCTGTCGATTTAGGCTCAAACAGTTTTCGGATGGTGATCGCCAAGGTCATTCATTCTGCCTCTGGAACGCAATTGCAACCCATTGATACTTTGAGAGAATCAGTGAGGATGGCATCGGGTCTCAGTGAAGATAAGAAACTCGATCAAAAGTCTATCCAAAGAGGTTTGGCTGCGATTCATCGCTTTGGTGACCGCTTGCGTGGTTTTAATGCCAAGCAAGTACGTGCTGTTGCAACAAATACTCTGCGAGTTGCAAGAAATGCTGATGAATTTATTCATGAGGCTGAAAAGCTGCTCGGGTTTCCGATTGAAGTAGTGAAGGGGCGAGAAGAGGCCCGTCTGATTTACATTGGCGCTTCGCACGATGCCCCTGCTTGTGATGAAAAAAGGTTTGTCCTTGATATCGGTGGTGGTTCGACTGAATTCATCATTGGGGATGGGTATGAGCCGAAACTTCTTGAGTCTTTGTATATTGGATGTGTTTCTTATAGCCAGAATTTTTTCCCCGGTGGTTTGGTCGATGCGCATTGCTTTAAGCAAGCCGAGTTATCAGCACGCCGTGAGATTGAGGCCATCACAGCCCAATTCTTAAAGTCTGGATGGAAGCAGTCGATAGGCTCATCTGGAACCGCCCGAGCGATTGCTGAGTTAATTGCACAAAATGGTTTTAATGGCCCTCCCCATGAGCTGCCTGTTGATGACATGGGTGGTCTGATCACCAAAGAAGGCTTATTGGCGCTCAAAAACTCACTGATTGAATCTGTTTATATCGATCGATCCACTTTATTGGGCCTAAAAAATGATCGTCGACCAGTGCTCCCAGGTGGTTTAGCAATCATGCTAGCAGCCTTCGAAGAGCTCGGTATTGAACGCATGGAGGTGACTGAGGCAGCACTTCGATTAGGTGTTCTCTACGACCTCATTGGCCGGTCTCAGCATCACGATATGAGATTCGTCACGGTTGAGCAATTCATGCAGCGCTATGGCGTCGATCGTCAGCAAGCACAAAGGGTGAGTAAGACGGCTCTTCACTTTTTAAATCAATTTCCTGAGCCTAAGCACGAGAATCGCAAAGATAATGAGCAGATTCTTGCGTGGGCAGCAAAGTTACATGAAATTGGCTTAAGCATCACTCATAATGGCTATCACAAGCATTCTGCGTACATCGCAACTCATGCGGATATGCCTGGTTTTTCAAAGCTTGATCAAGCAAGACTTGCGGCACTGCTCTTGGGTCATACAGGCAAGCTTGGAAAAATATCAGTGACATCCAATTACATCGATTGGCGCATGCTGTTTAGTCTGCGCTTAGCCCATGTGCTTTGTCGTCGCAGAGCGGATGAGGATATGTCTGAGATTGTTGTCAAAGAGCAAGAGGGTGGTTTCGTTGTGAAGATTTCTAAATCTTGGACCAAAAAGAATCCGCTCACACAATTTGGTTTAGAAAAAGAATCGGCCGATTGGAGAAAAATCGGCCGAGAACTGACTATTGAAATTGTTTGATCAAGCGATTTGCATCGCTTGATTGAAGGTGTTTAAGAGCTTAGTTACTACCTAAAAAATGCTTGGCGTATCTTGGGTGAATGTCATCCAGTCTTAGCATTGTCAAGAAGTCAGCAGTATTAAAGTCGGGGTCCCAAGCTGGATTACCGCAAACTTTAGCCCCTAATCTCAAGTAGCCCTTGATCAAAGCTGGTGGATCCACTTCTAAGCTACTGTTTAATTCTTCAATTGGAAGTGCTAAACGAGGAAACACACGGTATTCAATATCCGATAAATGTTGTTCATTGCTCAACATTTTGGCTAAGCTGGCCGCATAGTGACCGCCATCGCCCATTTGCACGCTGGCGCAACCCAACATCACTTCGTAGTCATTCTTCTTCATGTACTGGCCTAGACCGCTCCAAAGAGCCATGATGACGCCACCAGAGCGATAGTCACGATGAACGCATGAGCGACCTACTTCAACAATCTTGTGACGCAAATGTCTTAAGCGAGTCAAATCAAACTCAGAGTCTGAGTATAAGCAGCCCATTTGCTTTGCTTGGTGGGGTGGTAAAGCTCTGTATGTGCCGATCACCTTGAGGGTTTCATTGTCACGAACAATCAAGTGATCACAGAAACTATCAAAAATATCAACGTCCAAACCTTCTTTAGAAGGTTTTAGGTTGGCTCCCATTTCTTCAGCAAAAACCTTGTAGCGCAAACGCTGAGCTTCTTTCACTTCATCTTGGTGTCTTGCCCAGCTCACACTGATCGGAGCTGCTTTACTGGTTTGAACAGCAGGAGCTTCAACTTTTTTGTTGGCTTTAGTGCTACTTGAGCTTTGCTGAATACGGGTGATTTTTTCTCTGATGATCTGATGAATGGGGGCAATCCTTTCAGACATTGTTTTCTTGGTATTTTTATTGAGAAAAGAGTCTGCGATTGAAGATAGTGGATTTGGTAAATCGCTCATTTATTTGCCTAATGATTGTTGATATGTGATCAATTTATTCACTGAATATGTCATGCTAATGACGGAGATTTGACAGTTGTGTGACTCTCTATAGGCTTTAAGTAACCAACAAATTGATTGCTGGCGACTTGCCAAGAAAACTTCTCTGCGTGAGCTCTCGCAACTTCACGAGGAATCTTCAGAGCATCCATGCAAGCTTGGCGTAAATCAGTGTGCATGGCGCCGGATTGCGAGTTACCAATCACATCAATCGGTCCGGTGACTGGGTATGCGGCCACAGGTGTGCCACAGGCCATTGCCTCAAGAAGAACCAAGCCAAATGTATCGGTTTTACTTGGGAAGACAAATACATCAGCCGCTGCGTATACCTTGGCTAGTTTTTCTTGTTGTAAAACTCCTAAGTAATGAACTTCTGGATACTTTGCTTTAAGGCTATTCAAAGCTGGACCATCTCCGACGACCCACTTAGAGCCTGGTAGCTTAAGTTCTAAAAATGCCTCAATATTTTTTTCTACTGCCACTCGACCCACATACAAAAAGATGGGGTGAGCAGAATTGAGTTCTTTGGATTCTTGAACCTTGAAGATCTCCAGATCAACGCCTCTGGTCCAGAGAACCACGTTTGTAAAACCATATGACTCTAGGTCATCAATCACCACCTGGGTCGGTGCCATGACAGCCAAGGATGGATCGTGGAACCAACGTAAAAACTTGTAGGTGAGTGCCAATGGAATGCCTGTGCGGGCTTTGACGTATTCAGGAAAGCGAGTGTGATAAGCCGTTGAAAACGGTAACTTATGTTTTAAAGCATAAGCTCTGGCAGCAATACCCAAAGGACCCTCAGTCGCAATATGAATCGCATCAGGAGCAAAAATTTCCATCTTTTGACGAACTTTTTTCCCGGGGAAAAGTGATAAAGAAATGTCTGGGTAGGTAGGGCAGGGAACTGTTTTAAATTCGAGCGGGGTGATCATGTCAATCGTGTGCCCCATCTTCTTAAGCTCATGCATGGTTTGCTTGAGAGTTCTAACCACGCCATTGACTTGGGGTTCCCAAGCGTCCGTCACAATCATGATCTTCATTTAATCGTCTCCAATAGTTGTGCTTGAGTCATTGATATTTCAGTTTTAGTCGTGCTGATGGTGACCGTTTCAGTGTGGGTAATTGCCACTGGGTCAGGCAGGATGTGTGGCCAATGCACAATTTTTAATGTGCCATTGGCTGTTTCAACTAAGGCAGTCAAACTCTCCACCCAATCGCCATCGTTGCAGTAAAGCAAGCCATCAATCTCTCTGATTTCAGCTTTGTGAATATGACCACAAACAACGCCATCACAATTTCTGATTCGGGCTTCGCGGGCCATGATCATTTCAAAATCGGCAATAAAGCTCACAGCATTTTTGACAGAGTGCTTTAAATATTGAGAGAGTGACCAGTAATTAAGTCCCATCCGTGCACGAATTTTGTTGAACCAGCGATTCACCCAGAGGATGAATGTGTACAAGGTGTCGCCAACGTAAGCCAACCATTTGGCGTATTGCATCACGCTGTCAAATAGATCGCCATGCGTGATCCAGAGGCGCTTACCATCCGCAGTGATATGAATCACTTCATCTTCTACCTTGATGTCACCAAAGCTCATGCCAAAAAATTGGCGTGCCATCTCATCGTGGTTGCCTGGTATATAAATGACCTCACAGCCTTTTCTGGCTTTGCGGAGTAATTTTTGAACCACGTCATTGTGGGCCTGTGGCCAAAACCAGCGCTTTTTTAATTGCCAGCCATCAATGATGTCACCAACCAAATAAATCTTGTCAGCATCGTTGTGTTTTAAGAAATCGAGAAGATAATTTGCTTGGCAGCCTGTGGTGCCTAAGTGAACATCAGAAATCCATATCGCGCGGTAATGATTCATGAGTTCACATTGGGCCCGACCTATTTGAAACTATGATGTCAAATTGATGTCATATTCGTGACATAGAAATATGCCAAGATTCTTCATATGAAATC
>Ga0255132_1000947_pt1 | contig 11165 bp, 8 predicted proteins | sample Law_Law_RepA_8d_FD_188551 | JGI IMG/M metagenome (GOLD analysis project Ga0255132, IMG submission 188551) | Freshwater microbial communities from St. Lawrence River, New York, United States - Law_Law_RepA_8d | ecosystem: Environmental > Aquatic > Freshwater > River | place: USA: New York...
GGGTGGACATATCGAACCATTGGAATTCGGCCGCGTTATCGCGCACCAACGCGCCGCATTCGTGGATCAGCCCGTTGACGAGGAAAGCCCGTGCCCCATAAAGAACCGTCTCAAGACGATTTACCACAGGGGTGTCCTCGGGCATGAAAACAAAAGCCTCAAGGCCGGCCCGGGCACAGTAGGCGGCCAAGGCGCCACCTGCGTTGCCCGCTGTGGGCGCTGCCAATCGCTTCAGTCCCAGATACCGAGCCATACTTACGGCAACAGACATGCCGCGCGACTTGAAGCTGCCTGTGGGCAGCAGAGACTCGTCCTTGATGACCAGTCGCGGTACTCCCAATGTTTTTCCCAGTCGCGGACAAGCCAGTAGGGGCGTTGCTGTTTCGCCAAGTGAAACAACTTCCTGGTCCAACGGCAAAGGCAGCAATTCGCGGTATCGCCACATACCTGGTTGTCTGGTGCGCCAATCTTCCGGGCTGGTGGCGGCGCGTATTCCCGGCAAATCGTACTCCACCACTAACGGCCGGCCGAGATGGGTTCCATGAATCAAGCCCGGCGCAAACCGTGTGCCATCGATGGGGCTTTCGAGGTGCGTGACATAACAGTTGACGGCAGACATGCTGAGACTCCAAATCCTGAACTCAAGGCTGCAATGGATCGAACCATTTGTCTCTGGCTTGATTCACTCTCTGGCTGCTGAGTAGACTCCCGCCCAACCCGGAATAACCAAGGGCAGGATGCCCATGATGATGGCAAGGAAGCGAAACTCTCATGCCGGTGCCCACTGTCGTCAGGCTGAAAGACAGTGTGCAGGTCTGGTCGCCAGCCAAGGTGAACCTGCATCTCGAGGTGCACGGTCGGCGTCCCGATGGTTACCACGAACTTTCAACACTGATTGTACCAATCAGCCTATACGACACATTGCAGTTGTGGGACTGCCCGACGGGCGGAATTCGGCTGGAGTGCGACGAACCGAGGCTGCCTACGGGGCCGGAAAACCTGATCGTCCAGGCAGCGACACGGTTGAGAGATCGTTATGCGCCCGGACGAGGCGCGCTTATCAGCCTCAACAAGCGGATTCCATTCGAAGCCGGACTGGGCGGCGGATCGGGAAACGCGGCAGCAACCATTCTTGGTTTGGAAGCCGTGTGGGGGATCAGCCTGCAACGGGATCAACGGTCTGCTGTAGCGGCAGAGTGCGGCAGCGATGTGCCCTGCTTTTTGGCAGAAGCGGCTTCGTGGTGCACAGGCCGCGGCGAATTGGTTGTGCCGGCAACCATGGGGGCACGATTGCATTTGGTGATTGTCAAGCCTTTAGAAGGCTTATCAACGCGCGCTGTGTTTTCATGTTTCAAGATGGAGAAAGAGGCAGTATCGGGAGAAGAGGTCCGGGGGGCCCTTGCCGCTGGCAATATGCCAGCGCTAGGGAAGGCTCTCTTCAATCGGTTGGAGAAGGCTGCTTGCGAAGCCTTGGGGGCTTTGGTGGATTTGCGCGCAAGCATGCTGGCGGCAGGGCCATTGGGGGTGGTCATGACGGGAAGTGGCAGTGCGATGGTCGCGCTTGCTTCGAGTGCCGACCACGCGGCAGCGTTGGGGAGGCACTATCGAGACTTGGGGACAGCCGCAGGTCCGGTTCGGATTTTTGTCGTGGCATCTACGGAATAGCTCCTGTCAGTCGCGACTGCGCAGGACTCGATCTCAACACCCTCGCCTAGGAGTTGTAGTGTGGATATTACCGAAATTCGCATCAAGCTGTTTGAAGAGGGAGGCGAGAATGAGCGCCTCCACGCGTTCTGCTCCATCACGTTTGACAACTGGTTCGTTGTGCGCGACCTGAAGATCATTGAAGGCGGGCGCGGTCATTTTGTTGCCATGCCCAGTCGCAAATTGACTGACCGATGCAACCGCTGCAGTGGCAAAAATCACCTGCGCGCCAGATTTTGCAACGGTTGCGGCGGTCGGCTCGATGAAGACCGTGCCTTGCGTACCGGCGACGGTCGGGTCAAGTTGCATGCTGATATCGCCCATCCCATTCATGCCATGGCTCGCGATACGATTCAGAGCGAAATTCTGAAGGCGTATGAGCTGGAACGTGAAAAAGCCAAGCTGCCCGGATATGTCAGCAATTATGACGAGATTGATGCGGGTGACTATGAACCCGCACCTTCTATCCGCCCACACGAAGCCCAATTGCAGCGCGGGCCACGCCGACTCGGTGCAGTTCCAGATCATCAGCTTGCGGCGCATCGTGGCTACACCACGCCCTGACCTTGGTTCATTGGTCTGTGATCGGTTAGAATCATCGCATGGGGGGCCTATCAGGTACCCCGTTTGTGGTGATTGGCATGGCGGAAGACAATTTCACACCCCACCACCTCGCAACGCCTATTCCATTTCTTGAGGATTTGACGCGTAGCTTTGATGCGTCATTTGGTGATCCTGCTCAGGAACCAGACCATCCAACCCATACCCGGTCCGAAGGGGATCTCCGCCCGGTTCAGGCCGATGGCGAAGTAGACGTTGACTGGGAAAAAGACCTTTGTGATCGATTGAAGCTGATGGGTTTTTCGGATCCTCGCCCCATTGTGGTTCCGTTACCCGGCCGACGAGTTTACCTGACCCGGCACTACGATCTGGATCGCACCGTTGCGGTGAAGGTGTTTCTGCCGATACCCGGACAGAAAAAGCCATGGCGCGAAGCCTTCAAACGAGAAGCGCGTGCTGCCGCCCGCGTGGATCACCCTCTGGTTTTGCGCTTGTATTCCGGCGGCCAGTTGCCTGGATCGGCATTTTTGATATACGACTATTGCGAAGGCGGCAGTCTGGCGGATCGGCTTCGGGTGGGATTGCCATCGCTGGCTTACGCCATGCGATTAGTGTTGCAGGTGGCGCGTGGCACCCAAGCAATCCACGATGCGGGATTGCTGCATCTTGATCTAAAGCCATCCAACATATTCATGACTGTTTCGGGCACCCCGCGTATCGGTGATTTTGGTTTGGCCCGCATCATGGATGCGCGTGGATTGGCATGGGTTGACCAACCCGCCGGAACCCCCGGTTACATGGCACCCGAGCAGGCGATCGCCGGCAGCGATCTGGGGCCTACTGCCGACGTCCATGGACTGGGTGCCCTTCTGTATCACATGTTGACGGGAAGGCCTCCACGGCAGGGAAGGCCTGAGGCGTCGCGGTCGCTGGCCGATTGGGTGTTTTTGCCTGTTCCGTTGCCTTCTTCGCTTAGGCGAGTTCTTCCAGGCGACGTTGAAGAATTGATCATGAGCGCACTCGACACGGTTCCCGGCCGTCGTCCTCCAACGGCTGAAGCGTTTGCCGAATCACTTGAAGGCTGTCTTTCCCGGTCGGGCTGGAGCTTTGACCGGAATTCCAACGTAACCACCGAGCATTACAGCGGCGAATTCAATCTGGGTGACGGCTTGCGCTTCGCGGTGTTCCGCAAAGATCTTCGTGGCAGATATCTTTACGCCAACGATGCTTTTTGTGTGGCACTCGGCCGTTCGCGCCACGGTCTACTGGGCGCGACAGATGCTGAGCTTTATCCGCCAGATATGGCATCTCGCTACCGCGCCAGCGAGGAACGCGTTATCCAGACAAACGAAGTTCATGAGGATGTCGAGGAACACTTGAGCCATGCTTGTTCCCGTCAGTGCCGTTGCCGATTGCCTGGCACTGGCTCTTCCGAAGAGGAAGATCGCCAATATATTCAGAGTTTTTTGGCGCCATTGCGTGATCCCGAGGGTGTTGTGACGGGATTGCAGGGGTTGTTTTTTAACATAACGGCTCTTAAACAGGCTGAAAGGCGCTCGAGGCAGGTTGCCGAGAAGCTTGAGCAGGCCAATACTGGCCTGAGGCGTAGCAACATGGAGCTTGCCCAGTTTGCTGGTATGATTTCCCACGATCTGCAAGCGCCGCTTGGCACAGTTCACGGGCTTGTGGATCGTGTTTTGGTGCGTGAATTGGCAGAATTACGCGCCAGTTCCCGTCAGGCTCTAACCCATGCGCTCGACAGTCTCGACCGGATGCGGCGCATGGTTTCAGATCTATTGCGGATATCACGGGTTCGCAATGCGGAGCGTGCTCCGGAGGTTGTCGATAGTAGGCTTGCCTGCGCTCAGGCCTTGGCCAATCTTCGGGTCGACCTCGAAGCGCGTGGCGGTCAGGTGTATCTGGCTCCCATGCCCGAGGTGCTGGCTCGATTCACACTGGTCATGCAGCTGTTTCAGAATCTGTTCCACAACGCGCTCAAGTTTTCGGGCGATCGGGTGCCCTTGATTAGGGTTGGCTGGCGGCGGGATGGCCAGCGCATGGCGCGATTCTGGGTACGCGACAATGGTATAGGCATTCCGGCAGGCCATGAGGAACGCATCTTCGAGATCTACGAACGAGGGGACCGAGCCCGCGATCTTCCTGGGTCGGGTGTGGGTCTGGCCTTGTGCCGCCGTATTGTTGAACAGGAGGGCGGTCGCATCTGGGTGGAATCGGAACCCGGTGTTGGTTCCACCTTTTATTTTACATTGCCCTTGGCTCAAACAGTTAGCCCTGCTGCCGTTCCTGCTTTGGAGAATACCCCTTGAGTTCTTCCGTCAAACCACAGGGAATTTTGCGAATTCTGCTTGTGGAAGATAATCCTGCCGACTCCTTCCTGATCTCGGCCATGCTTGAGGATGCGCGGTCCATTCCGTTTGAAACATCCGTGACTACCACCTTGGCAGGCGCGCTTGAACAGTTGGAATCGAGGCGCTTTCATGCCGTGATTCTTGACCTGACACTGCCCGATAGTCGTGGTCTGGATACTTTTCGCCGTGTAAGGCAGGTTTACCCAGGACTTCCTGTACTGTTGCTAACCGGTCTCGATGATGAAGTGCTGGCCCTGCAGGCTGTTGCGGAGGGAGCGCAGGAGTTTTTGGTGAAGGGACAGGTTACCGAGAGGCGGCTTGTTCAGGCATTGAACCATGCTGTTGGCAGGCAGGCGCGCCTTAGCCGGGTGGAGCGGGCATTACGCAATACCCGCGAAGAGCAGATGGTGGTTAGCCAAGTGGCCCGGCATCTGTTGCCCAGAGAAGCGCCGCGCATTCCGGGTTGGGATATAGCTGGCGCCAGTATCCCCGTGGGATTCAGCGGCGGTGACCTGCTCGACTGGTTTCCAACCCAAGAAGGTCGTTGGCGCGTTGCCATTGGCGATGTGACAGGGCATGGTGTTGGCCCAAGTCTTTTCATGGCGACAACCCGTGCTTATTTGCGCGCCTTCAGCGGCGAGGGGGCACCCCTAGAAGACACGCTCCGTCTGGCCAATAAGGAACTTTGCCGCGATCTGGGTGAACGATGGAATGTCACACTTTTCTTGGCTGAAATCGATACGGTCAGCGGTGGCGTAAAATATGCCTCTGCCGGGCACCTGCCTGCGGTGCTTCTCGATGCCAATGGAGCTGAAAAGGGGCGATTCTTCTCTACCGGCTTGCCGCTGGGAATATTCCCGGACAGTGACTATCACGCTGAAGAAATCGGCGTTCTCCGTACGGGTGATTTGCTGCTTCAAGTGACAGACGGCGTTGTAGACATGCGCAAAGCTTCCGGATTTTTTGGTCTCGATGGTGCCGCGCGGGCTGCCCGCAAAATTCCGGATGCAAGTGCCCAAACGGTTGTTGATCAGGTGTTTATTGGGGCTTCCGAGTTTTCCGGGGGCGTTCAATCGGATGACGACACCACAGTCTTGGTGGTTAAGCGTATTCCCGGTTAATGCTTTACCACTGCACGATGTCGTGAAATGCGCGGCATGCGCGAATGACGTTGGCCCCTGCGCGGGTCAACGGATTTCCATGCAGGTTGATGGTTTCCAGTTGGACGACTTCGCCACGGTCGGTGATGCTCGTCAAATGTTCTGAGATAGCCCGCAACGTGCCTGGGCCAATATCGTTGTGCCCAAGGTTCAACCAGCGAATACCAGAGAAAAATCCGGCATTGAGCAGTGCCCTTACACCTTTTTCCCCAATCCCGTTACCGGAGACATTCAAGCGTTCTAGGTTGCTAAGCCAGGGAGACGCAGCCAGTGCTTCGAGGCCGTTGGAGCCTAGCCCCGTATTGCTGATGTCGAGATCCCGCACATGTGCGGTGTGTTGAATGGTCGCCAATGTGCGCCAAACGGCAATGGTGCCCGGGCCCTCCGTCAGAAGTTTCAGGTGCTCCACCGGGTGGGTGGAATGAATGGACTCGGCCAGTTTGAGGTACTCTTCGAGTCGGATGTCGATGCTGTGAACAAAACCGCGGGCAAACGACCAACTTGCGGTTTGCTCGACAAGTTTTCCTGCCCAACGGGGGCCGTAACTTTGTTGCAATTCGCGATGTTTTCGCTCCATGCGCATGCGGGACAGATTGTCGTGTCCACCTGCTGCCAGTGCGCACCCCAAACGGATGAATTCCACATGGGCCATTGCAATCCTGTCGCCCGTGCGTGCCGCAATCTGCTCCAGCCATTCTGCATAGATTTCCCGGTGAACCGACTCCCGCGGGCAGTCGAGTATCGCTTGCATCAGCGATTCACCATGTGGAACCATGAAGTCCTGCTCCGTAGGGGCTGGAGAAGTAACAAGCCGGCGTTTATAATAATGCCTTAGATGACTGTACGGGCCTAAAGCTTCCAGAAACGAGGGATGCACGTGACGCCTAAGGAAGTTTTGGCATGGATCAGGCAGGAAGCGGTTCGCGCCGTTGACTTGCGATTCATGGATTTTCCCGGTTCATGGAAGCATTTCACGATCCCTTCAGAGAGGCTCGACGAAGCCTCCTTCGAAGACGGATTCGGATTCGACGCATCGAGCGTCCGTGGTTGGCAGCAGATCAATGAATCAGACATGCTCGTGCTGCCAGTGTCTGAAAGCGCGTTTATCGATCCGTTCCGTCAGGAACGGACCCTGAACATGTTTTGCAATATTCTCGATCCAATAACGCGTGAAGACTACACGCGCGATCCGCGCAATGTCGCCCGGAAAGCCGAAGTGTACATGCGCTCGACTGGGATCGCTGACACCGCGTTCTTTGGCCCGGAGCTTGAATTTTTTGTTTTTGACGACGTGCGGTTTGACCAGACCCGGAACTCGGCCTTTTATTACCTCGACAGCAATGAAGGCCAATGGAACACCGGGAAGTCTCAAGAACCGAATTTGGGCCATAAGATTCGATACCGCGAAGGCTACTTTCCCTGTCCGCCTTCAGATAGCCACCACGATTTGCGCAGTGAAATGATGCGCTGCATGATCGACTCCGGCATCCAGGTTGAAGGGCACCACCATGAAGTTGCCAGTGGTGGACAAGGCGAAATCGACCTGCGCTACGACAGCTTGGTGCGCATGGCGGATGCGGTTCTCAAATACAAATACATTGTCAAAAGTGTGGCACACAAAAATGGCAAAACGGCCACGTTCATGCCCAAGCCCATCTACGAGGACAATGGTTCGGGTATGCACGTTCACGCCTCACTTTGGCAGGATGGGCGCAACCTTTTTGCCGGGTCATCGTATGCCGGTATTTCCGAACTTGGCATGCACGCCATTGGCGGACTGCTGAAACATGCCCGCGCCCTATCGGCTATCACGAACCCAACAACCAACAGCTACAAACGCCTGGTTCCAGGGTTTGATGCACCCACCACAATCAGTTACTCCAGCCGGAATCGCTCCGCTGCCGTGCGAATTCCCGTTTATTCTGCCAGACCTCAGGCGCGCCGAATTGAATACCGCTGCCCGGACGGTTCAGCAAATCCTTATTTGGCTTTCTCCGCCATGCTGATGGCCATGCTGGATGGCGTGATCAACCGGATCGATCCCGGCGAGCCATTGGACCGGAATATCTACGATCTGGGGCCCGAAGTGCTCAAGGGTTTGCCGGGACTCCCACTGTCACTTGAAGAGGCTCTGCTGGCGCTGGAAGTCGATCACGACTTTTTGATGCGTGGCGATGTCTTTACTGAAGACGTGCTATCAACGTGGATTCGGGACAAAAGGGAACAGGAAGTGAACGCGATTCGTACGCGCCCCCATCCCTTTGAGTTCCATCTTTACTACGATGTCTGAACCTCTCCAAGATGGGCGCACGACGCGCCCGTCTTCTGAATCGTGGCACGGTGGCCAATTACCTAGGGGTTATTCAATGTCGATTCGCAAGAGTGCACTGCAGGCAATCGCCAACGCGCAACACGATCTGAACAGGATCGATTACAAGAAGATCCGCCTGAAGGATCTTTTTGGCGATCACGTGTTCAATGAATCGGTCCAGCGCGAGCGGCTTCCCAAGCCCATTTTCAAGGCATTGCAACGAACAATTAAGAATGGCGAGGCTTTGCATCCAGACATCGCCGATTCAGTGGCCAGCGCCATGCTTGACTGGGCCCTTGAGAAAGGCGCCACCCACTACACTCACCTGTTCCAGCCCATGACCGGGCTCACCGCCGAAAAGCATGACAGCTTCATCAACCCCTCCAACGAGGGGAAAGCGATCATGGAATTTTCCGGCAAGGAACTCGTCAAGGGTGAGCCGGACGCCAGTTCATTCCCATCGGGTGGTATCCGCGCCACTTTCGAAGCTCGTGGTTACACGGCATGGGATCCCACAAGCCCCGCATTCATCATCGAAAACCCCAATGGCGCCACGCTCGTCATTCCAACGGTTTTCCTCAGTTGGACCGGCGAAGCGCTGGATAAGAAAACCCCATTGCTCAAGTCGATGGAAATTCTTTCCCACCACGCGTTGCGAATTCTGAAGCTGTTTGGCAACACCGCGGCCCAGAAGGTTTTCACGACCGTTGGGCCAGAGCAGGAATATTTCCTGGTTGACCAGAACTTTTATCTCGCCCGGCCGGACTTGCTCAACGCGGGCCGAACGCTTCTTGGCGCCGCTCCGCCCAAGGGGCAGGAAATGGAAGATCAGTACTTTGGAACTATTCCGGAGCGTGTATTGGCTTATATGGCCGATTGCGAAACCCAACTCTACGTCCTTGGCGTGCCTGTCAAGACCCGCCACAACGAAGTTGCACCCGGGCAGTATGAAATTGCCCCGATTTTCGAAAACAGCAACCTGGCGACCGATCACCAGATGCTGACCATGGAAATATTGCGCAAAACGGCTCCAAGGTACGGCTTGGCATGTCTTTTCCACGAAAAGCCATTTGCCGGGATCAACGGGTCGGGCAAGCACAACAACTGGTCAATGTCCACAGATTTGGGTGAAAACCTGCTCAACCCAGGCGACACGCCCCACGAAAACGCTCAGTTCCTCGTGTACTGCGTCGCGGTCATCCGCGCTGTTGCCAAGTACCCAGAATTGCTGCGCGTCACCGTTGCCAGTGCGGCCAACGACCATCGTTTGGGAGCCAACGAGGCACCCCCAGCTATCATCTCGATCTTTTTGGGCACACAGCTCGAAGACATCATGGAGCAGCTTGAGAAGGGTGCGCCCACAAGCACCAAGCACGGTGGCACCATGGAAATTGGTGTTACGGTGCTGCCTAAGCTTCCAAAAGATGCCGGCGACCGCAACCGTACCAGCCCGTTTGCTTTTACTGGTAATAAATTCGAGTTCCGCGCCGTTGGCGGTTCCCAGTCCATCGGTGGTCCTAACACCGTGCTCAATACCATCGTTGCCGAGTCGCTCGACTACGTGGCTACCGAGCTCGAAAAGCATATCAGTTCTGGCAAGGATCTGAAGGCAGCCATTCAGCACCTTCTTCCTGAGATCCTGAAGACGAGCAAGAAGGTCCTGTTTGGTGGTGATGGTTACTCGGAAGAGTGGCACAAAGAAGCTGTCGAAAAGCGCGGTCTTCCCAACCTGCGCACGACTCCCGAGGCTTTGCCTGTCATTATCCGCAAGGACTCTATCGAGCTTTTCACCAAGTACAAGGTTTACACGGCTCGTGAACTCGAAAGCCGGTTCCACATCCTGTGCGAGAACTATGTCAAGACGGTGTCCATTGAGTCCAAGCTTGTGGTGCTGATGGCTAAAACCATGGTGCTTCCAGCGGTGACCAAGTATCTGGGTGAAGTGGCGTCCACGGTTGTCAGCATGAAAGCCGCGGGCGTTGAACCAGGTGCCATGGGTGAGACCCTTAACCACCTGACAACGCTCGCCAACGGCCTTTACAAGTCGCTGGCTCATCTGGAACATGCCATCGCCCATGTTCCTCATGGCACTCTTCACGATGAAACCGTTTACCTGCGCGACCATGTCCTTACTGCCATGAAGGAAGTCCGCAAGAACTCCGATGAACTCGAAGGCGTCGTTGCCGACGACTACTGGCCGTTGCCAACGTATCGCGAAATGCTGTTTATCAGGTGACATTGCACACGCAATGAAACCACGTTCCGGGCGCGTCTTCATGGCGCGCCCGGTTTATTGAAGTGAGGCGAATCCATGGTCTTCAAGGCAGAAGTACTGGCAGCGATCATACAGGCCAGATGGGTTCTGATGCTGATAGGCATGGGACTCATCGCGTTCCATGCCATGATTCTGGTCAATGTGGACCGTATGGCTGATGCTGCCCCCGTGCCACGGGATTCAGAAACAGGCCAGTTGCCCTCGGACGAAGAGATTGCATTTAACAAAGAGCGTTTTCGTGTCATGGCTGTTCAGTCCAGCCAATGGAACCTGCTTGCTGGTGTGTGGATTTTGGCTTCGGCTGCCATTTTGCCTATGGCTCCACCAGCCATTGTGGTGATTGCGGCATTGGTGTTTCTGGGAGTTCAAATTGGCACGGCGGTTCAGGAACCCACGACCATACTTAACGGCGTTGTGGTCAAACTGGCCATATTGGCTGGCCTCTTCACGGTGACGCGCAAAGTGCTGGAAGCTGAAACTGGTGAGCGCGCATTTTAGCTGTTTGCCGACGGTTTACTTCGGTTCGTTTCGCGGATAACGTGTCGAAACGCCCATCTGGATTAACCTTTCCCTTACGGAGTCCGTTATGACGGGAGTCTTGATCGTGATCAGCAGTCTTCTTGTTGCTGGCCAACCCAGGCCTGTTGCCCGCGAAGCTTTCGGCAAACTGGCAGATGGAACCCCAGTGGAACGGTATATCCTGACCAACAAAAATGGGGTAACCGTGAAGATCACCAACTATGGCGCTATTGTTACCGACTGGATTGTTCCGGACAAATCAGGCA
>Ga0255132_1000949_pt1 | contig 11156 bp, 7 predicted proteins | sample Law_Law_RepA_8d_FD_188551 | JGI IMG/M metagenome (GOLD analysis project Ga0255132, IMG submission 188551) | Freshwater microbial communities from St. Lawrence River, New York, United States - Law_Law_RepA_8d | ecosystem: Environmental > Aquatic > Freshwater > River | place: USA: New York...
CATGGGCAGCCGTCCTTGCAAGCGGGCAAACCCAGGTTCCATGGGCCATTGGGCGACCCTCGGGGGTTCACCCCTCCGTGCTCATCGCTCCGGGAGTGGTTATGGCCGAAGACGTTCAAGTAGGTGTCGGTACCGTACTCAACCCAGGAGTGGTGCTCTATCCAGGTACTGTGGTCGGCGAACACTGCCTGATTCACGCCAACGTCGTGCTCGGCGCAGACGGATTTGGATTTGTACCCCCCTACCAAGACCTTGCCCATTGGACCAAAATTCCCCACCTCGGCTCGGTGCGGATTGGCAATAACGTGGAACTCGGTGCTGGTACCTGCGTCGACCGCGCGGTGGTCGGAATCACCCTAATTGACGACGGCTGCAAAATTGACAACCTCTGCCAAATCGGGCACAATGTGCGCATTGGCAAGCACTGCGTCCTGGCCGGGCAGGTTGGAGTGGCGGGATCAACCAAACTTGAAGACTACGTTGTTGTGGGCGGTCAAGTTGGCATTGCCGGCCACCTTACCATAGGGCAAGGATCTCGAATTGGAGCGCAAAGCGGCGTCGGCAAATCTTTAGGTCCTCGCTCTGAGGTACTTGGAAGCCCTGCGATGGAATCCCGTGAATTCCGTCGTTTATTTGTGGCCCAAAAGGCCAAGCAAGGTTGATTCAATACGCACTCAGACAAGAATTTAGCATCAAAGGTCGCGGCATCCACAGCGGAATTGCCTGCGAGGTATTGGTCAAACCAGGACTGTCAAACCAGGGCTATACCCTAGTGCGTCAGGATCTTAAGGACCAGCCAAGCATGACCCTTCACCCGGATTTGGTGAGTGAAACCGACCGCTGCACCACCTTGAGCGACGGAGCCGCCAGCGTGCACACGGCCGAGCACCTTCTCTCCGCACTTTTTGGACTCGGAATCCTTGACGCTGAAATTCACTGTTCTGCCGCAGAGCTGCCTATACTCGACGGGTCTGCCAAGCACTGGGTAGAGGCAATACTCCATGCAGGACTCGAGGAAGTGGGGCCGATGAGGGGCTTCGCACTCCAAAGCACGATTCGTGTTGAAGACCCCGAAACGGGTGCATGGGCCGAGGCCATCCCCGCAGCCATGCCGCAGTACCAGGTGCACTTAAGCCACGACCCCGAAGCCGTGGGGCCCAATAGCTTTTGCTACAACCATAGCGAATCGTACGCTCAAAAGATTGCCCCTGCACGCACCTTTACCCTTGCAAGCCACCTGCTTCCCTTAATAAACCGGGGTTTGCTCCAGGGCGCCGAAGAAGGTTCTGGCGTCGTAGTACTCGATCGCCAACTCAGCAGCGACGAACGGCAGGCACTTGAAGCATTTACAAAGCATCCCATAGCTCCCAATGAAACGCTTGGGGCCCTGCCTCTGACGCCATTCAAAATGCCCGCCGAACCCGCGGCGCATAAAATGCTCGACCTCTTGGGCGATCTCGCACTAATTGGTCGCCCTGTTGCCGCTGAAATACGTATTTTTAAGCCCGGACACCGCATCAATACCCTACTCGCCCAAGTCATTATGGATCAGATAAAATCTGCCAACCCCGTTCCCTTTTTTGATCCCAACGCAGATGCTTTGATGGATGCTACCAAAATAATGTCGATTCTGCCGCACAGGCCACCCTTTTTGCTGGTTGATCGCATTCTGCACCTCTCGCAAACCGACGTTTGGGGCAGTAAGGCAGTAACCATGAACGAGCCTTTTTTTGTGGGTCACTTCCCGGGCGCCCCCGTAATGCCTGGCGTGCTACAGCTTGAAGCCATGGCCCAAGTAGGCGGAATTTTAGCGCTCAGCACCGTCGAAGACCCCGAGAACTACCTCACCTACTTGCTTAAGATGGACGAGGTTAAGTTTAAAAGCAAGGTAGGTCCCGGCGACACCCTCTACTTTCACCTCACCTTGGAACAACCCATTCGTCGCGGAATCGTCGTGATGCGGGGCCAAGCTTTCGTAGGTCAAAAGCTTGCTACCGAGGGCGTTATCACGGCATTTATTACCAAAGACAAGTAGGCCATGGTATCCGCTCTCGCCTCTGTGCACCCCGAGGCCAAGCTGGCCGGAAACGTCCGCATCGACCCCTTCGCCGTGGTCGAACAGGACTGCGTGCTGGGCGACGGTACCTGGATTATGAGCGGCGGTCATGTGCTTGCCGGCTCCAGACTGGGCAAAAACTGCCGAATCCACCAAAACGCCGTGGTAGGCGGAATGCCCCAAGACCTAAAATTCAGCGGTGAATACAGCGAGGTATTTTTAGGCGATGGCTGCATAGTCCGCGAAGGAGCCACCATCAACCGCGGCACCAAAGCATTCGGCAAAACCATCTTGGGCAAAGAATGCCTCATCATGGCCTATGCCCACGTTGCCCACGACTGCATCATTGGCGACCACGTAATTCTGGTCAACAACGTCGCACTCGCCGGCCATGTAGAAATTGGCGATTGGTCCATTCTGGGCGGACTCTCCGCGGTGCACCAGTTCGTCAAAATTGGCTCCCACGTAATGGTCGGTGGCGGATCCCTCGTTCGCAAAGACGTGCCCCCATTCATCATCGTCGCGCGCGAGCCCCTGAGTTTCGAGGGCGTGAATGCCGTTGGCCTTCGCCGGCGCGGCTACAGCAATACCCGTATTGACGAAGTCCATCATGCCTACCGCCTTCTTTACCAAAGTGGATTCAACACCAGCCAAGCGGTGAGCGAAATCGAACGCGAGGTGCCTACCAGCCCCGAGCGCACCGAGATCTTGAAGTTTGTCTTGGCATCCGACCGCGGCATCGTCCGCAAGCAATAAGCAAATGGTTGGCCTGCACTGGAACGGGGTCGGTAAGCAGATTTCGGGAACCGAAATAATCCGCCCATGGTCCGCTACATGGTCACCAGAAGCCCGCGTAGCGGTACTTGGAGCCAACGGATCGGGCAAAAGCACCCTTATTCAGCTCTTGAGCGGCCAAATGCCCCCTTCGGTGGGTGAACTGACCTCGCCCTACCTCGACAAGGTTTCCTGGGCCATGCAGGCGAGCTGGGCTGGGCCGGGCGTTCAGCCTCCCCTAGACCTCAGCGGATTGGAATGGGTCGCAATGCACGGCCAACTTCGCACATGGCGCAACGACCCCTGGCAGTACTTGGACTCTAGCGATTCCATCTGGAGCAGAAGCCTTAAAACCCTATCGAGCGGGCCAACGCCTGCTCTTGGCGGTCGCCGTATGCACCGACGCGCCGCTCTTGCTCCTGGACGAACCCTGCAACCACCTGGACGAGTCCGCACAAAATTGGTTCGACCGCATGCTGCACGCCGAGCTCGAGCCTGCCCATGGGGCTGCACGAATGCTTTTTATAGCCAGCAACCACAACCCAAAAGAAGTGCGGCACTGCAGCAGCGCTATATCGCCGCAAGGCGATTCCGTACCTTTACCGAAATACTAGAATTATGGCCTCGACAGCAGACATTAAGAACGGCATGTGCATTCACTTTAACCACGCGCCCTGCCAAATCATCGAATTTTTGCACGTGAAACCCGGCAAAGGGGCGGCGTTTGTGCGAACCAAACTGCGCAACCTCAACGACGGACGTGTTTTGGAGCACACCTTCCCGAGCGGAACCAAGCTCGAGGTCATCAATATCGAGTTTCGTACCTACCAGTACCTCTACAACGACCCCGACGGCTACCACTTTATGAATATGGAGTCTTATGAGCAAATTCCCATGCCCAAAGAGGTCATCAACGCTCCGCAGTTTTTGGTAGACGGCATGTCTTGCATGGTAATGTTCCATGCCGACGAAGACCGGCCATTGAGCGTAGAGCTTCCGACGACCGTAACCCTCGAGGTAACCTACACCGAACCCGGCATGCGCGGAAACACCGCCACCAATACCCTCAAGCCAGCCACGGTCGCTGGCGGAACCGAGATTCGCGTTCCCCTCTTTGTTGAAACGGGCGAGCGCATCGTCATCAACACCGTAGACGGAACCTACAAGGAACGCGCTAAGTAGCCCACCTTAAGCATCACGCAAACCCGCCGTCCCAAGACGGCGGGTTTTTTATTGCGTTGAACGCCAGGCTGCAGAATCGCAATCCTCACTTGGCTTGCATCCAATAAAAAAGCCCCGCCGTCACCGGCGGGGCTTTGCTTAATAAAGCCTAAAACAATCAGTCCTTATCCCAGAAAATTGGAGCAGTGTCCTTGTCTCCCTGGTAGTTAGCACCTGCGGCAGTAACATTCGCGTTGTTCAAGGCATACTCGTCCACTCCGTAGCTCATGCGCAAGGGAGTAACGCGCTGCGCCTCGGCAGCAATGTTCATTGGCAAATCATACTGACGTTGCGCAGCCCAAGCTTCGTTTCCGCGCATAAAGAGCGATATCCACTTTTGTGTTCCTAAACGCGACTGCCAGTTGGTAGCATCCCAAGCAACCGACGGCTGGGCCAAGTAGGCCGCAGCATCAGTGGCTGTTCCGCCCCAATTTACAATGGAAGCACCAACCGCTGCTTGATAAAGCCCTTCAGCCGTTGCTCCAGGAATGGTAACTCCGCGTGCTGCCGCATCTGCCAACAAGAAGTGAACCTCAACGTGGTCGATGAGCGTATGCGCAAGCGTTGGATCCTCTAGAAGATCCCCTGGCTGCGAAAACAAAGGATAGGCTGAGGCCAAACCATAAGGAGCGCCTACTACACTGTCACCGTTGTTGTTGCGGAAGTAAATCCCACGACGCGGATCGTTCAAAGAATTCATCACGTCACCAAGAGTGTTGGCGGCAATAAAGTCAGAACGCCCCGACTGCACCAACTGCTCCCATAGGGGGTTGGTATGCGGTGGCGCCGAAGCATACTGCAGGGAAGCATCATCAGCGGGAGTCAAAATCACTCCCCCTGCCAAAGCTGCAGCACCCCAGCTTGAGGCACGAGCTAAGTCATGGTCTGCAACACGTACGGCCAACCTCAGGAGCACTGAAGAAGCAAACTTCTTCCAGCCATCAGAATTTCCGCCATAAAGGAGGTCATAGGAACCCAAACCATTATCGCCTCCTAGGATGGCGATGTCGGCAGTCAAACGAGCGGCAAGGTCAGTGTAGATGTCCTCTCCCTTATCGTAGGCAGGAACAACAGTCTCTGACGAAAGCGCCTCGGTGTAGGGAACGTCTCCAAAAATGTCAACCAAAATTTGGTAGGTGTACACTTCTAATACATCAATAACCGCCATCTGCTGCACCTTTTGGGCCTCAGAAAGGTTGATATCAACAGCCACCGCTTTTTCTGCCTCGGCCAAGTCACGCAGGACGTCGGTGTAAAGCACATCAAAGGTGTTGCCATTGACGTCTCGGTTCGGATAGTCAAAATTGGCTTCGTCCGTGTAGGTTGTCTCAGTAATATGCTGAGCCCACATGCTGAAGTTGTTCAAGTTGACATTAAGAGTAGCTAGATAATCGGTGAGGGTTATCGTAGCATTGGCAACCAAAGCACCAGCAGGTACCTGCTCCGGCGACTTGGGGTTCACATTAAGGCTTGTGATATCGCTCGTACACGAGGCCACAGCGCAGGCAATGCCTGCAGAAAGAAGAAACTTTTTCATGATTCGTTCGTAATTAGAATTTCAATTTTGCGTTCAGACCGATCTCGCGTACCGCTGGGTATGCACCAGACTGGTAGCCCTGAAGGTTACCTGCTGAGAGACCGTATTCTGGATCAGTGTACGGTGCGTTCTTCCACAGGATGGCCAGATTGCGGCCAATTAGAGAAAGGTCAAATCCCTTAATTGATCCGGCAGGATCCATTGGGAAGCTGTAGTTAATAGCGACTTCGCGAAGCTTAATGAACGAAGCATCCCAAACGTGAGACTCTTGAGCATTCCTTGCGTAACCAAACGAGTTACCGTAGTAGTTCATGTCGCCATAAACTGCCTCGGTGTTAGCCGCAGTAACAGGATTGCCGTCTTCGTCTAGCGTAGAACCATCCCAAACTGCTACATCGCCGAGGTTAACCCCTCCGTTGTTAGAAACCAGTTCGCGACGCTCTACACCACGGTCGTTAAGTCCGGCGCTACGATCGTAGATACCGGTGGCAAAACCGTACCAAGTATCAAGGCTAAAGAAGCTTCCGCCCATTTGCATGTCAAGCAAAACGCTCGCAGACAAATTCTTGTAACGGAATGAGGTGTTCAAACCACCATACCAATCAGGATTGATGTTGCCGATAGTTTCTGGTGCCGTAGTGCGCAAGTATCGGTAGCCGCGAGAAGCGCTAATCGGATACACAATGGGTAATCCATTTTCGTCACGCTGGTGGGCAATTCCGAATAGAGTACCGTAGGCCTCGCCCGTCTTAGCAAGAAGCTGAATGCCACCTTGGTTGGACGTGAGCTGCAAACTTTCAGCATCTCCAAACAGCTCCACAACCTTGTTGCGGTTGCGTGTGTAGTTAAGAGCAAAATCAAGCCCGACGTCTTTAGTTCGAATCGCCGAAGCGTTTAGAACCAATTCCACGCCCTGGTTTTCAATTATGCCAGCATTGACATACTTGAAAATGGTACCCGTTGCAGAAGACACGCGAGCTGGCATAATCTGGTTCTGTGATACTGCGCGGTAGGCTGTCAAATCAAATCCAAAACGGTTGTCAGCAAACTGCATTTCAAGACCTGCCTCATAAGAAGTCGTGGTCTCTGGAAGAAGTCCTGGGTTATTGGATGTTGATGGGGCTGTCGCCAAAGGAGACCCGTTGAAGGGAGTTCCCATAACATAGATGTCACGCAATGCGCCAGCAGGGGCATCAGAACCTACGCTTGCAAAGTTTGCGCGAACCTTACCGAAACTGATTCCGTCTGCATCAATCAATTCAGAGAAAATCAAACCAAGAGAGGCCGAAGGGTAGAAGTAGCGATTGTTCTCCGACGGAAGCGTCGAAGAAATATCGTAGCGACCCGTTAGGTCCAAAGACAAGTAGTCTTTGTACAAGAAGCTTGCGCGTCCGAAGTAACCGTCGATTCCGATGGTGTAGTTCTGCTCCGACGGAGCTGCAGGAGCACTCACGGAGTTACTCAAGGAATAAACCCCTGGCACTACTAAACCACCATTGGTTGAAGCACCAAAGAAGTCGAAGTAGGTACGGCGAACGTTGGTTCCGAGGTTACCATTGAAGTTGATGTCGCTGCCGATCATACGGTTGGCAGTTAAAATCAGGTCAAGGTTAGTCTCCGTGAAGTTGCGGTTGCGGCGAACGTAGGAAGGAACGTCAACCGAAGAAACTGCAATTCGCTCTTCTTGGAGGTCGCTGTAGGTATCCACGTTGGCGCGAGCGGTTACGTCCAACCAATCGTTTAGGCGATAGTTAGCAGTCATGTTACCGATTAAACGATTGCGCTGGTCATTTTGATAGCTCTCGTTAACCATAAAGTATGGGTTATCAAAGTAGTGCGGTTGAGTGGGATTAGCGTACAGGGGTCCGTAAGGATTCCAGCTGATGTTTCGCTTGGTCTCATCATAGTATTGCTTGAGTTTGCCCATATCCGCTCCGACGTTAAACCACTGGCGGAAGGATTGGTTGACGTTGCGAGAATCGTATCCGGTTCCAGAACGACCGCGTCCTTTTTGCTGGGTAAACGTAGCTACAGTACTAACAGTCAAACGATTGGAAGCCTTAAGGTTGCCGCTGAAATTGAACGTGTTGCGCTGCAAGCTTGAATTCGGCTGAATACCCTTCATGTCAAACTTCGTGGCGCTCAAACGGAACGAACCGTTGTCGCTACCTCCGTCAATGGCTAGGTTGTTGTTGAAGGTTGCTGAATTTTCCCAAAACGAAGTAGGATCGTTTGCACCAGCTACAAAGGGACGTGGTTGACCATCAACCATTGACTCCCAGGTGTAAACCATTAGGTTGGGGTCGAACCTCATGCCAAACGATGCATCTTCTTCCATGGGGGTAACCATATCAACGGTACCGTCTCCGTTAAAGTCGTAGTCGTACATCCGGTAATCCGTATAGGTTCCATTGATGGTGTCGGTGTTTCCGTAGTAGGAACCATAACCTGGGCCGTAGGATTTTTGGTACTTAACATAAGTGTCTGGGTTGATGCTTCCCACGGTTAGGCCGCTTGAAAGCGTTACTCCCAAGCCTTTGCGAGCGGAACCTTTTTTAGTGCTGATCAAGACTACACCGTTGGCTGCGCGTGAACCGTATAGTGCGGTCGCAGCAGCACCCTTGAGGATAGTGACTTTATCAATGTCCTCAGGGTTGATGTCCATAGCAGCGTTACCATAATCGTAACCACCTCGTCCGGTGCGTTGGTTGCTCGAATTGTAGATGTCGTTAGAAATGGGAATACCGTCTACTACAAACAAGGCTTGGTTGTTACCGGTAAGTGATTTGTATCCGCGTACGACCACATTGGACGATCCGCCCATGGTGCCTGACTGGCGAATGGTGACGCCTGCAACCTTTCCAGAGAGCGATGCCATAAAGTTGGCGTCTTTCACTTTGGTTACTTCCGCTCCACTAACCTCTTGGATTGCATAGCCCACGGTTTTCTTATCTCGGGTAATTCCAAGAGCCGTCACGACTACTTCGTCGAGTTTGCTTGAGGATTCCGATAACTTGACGTTAACTACAGCTCCCGATGCCGCAACCTCTTGGGTGGCATAACCGAGGGCAGAGAAAATTAAAACTGCATTTTGACTTGCTGAGATGGAATATTTACCATCATAGTTCGTGACTGCAGCCAGATTGGTACCCTTCACACGGACTGCTACCGAGGGAAGTGCTTCGCCATTTGATGCGGCAGTAACCGTTCCTGAAGTCGTGCGCTGCGCAAAGGCAGGCAGTGACAGGAGCGTAGCCGCTACAAAAGCTATAGAAAATAATTTGCGTTTCATAGGTGTTAATAGATTGTTAAGGTTCATGCAATGTATTAAAAAATTTAATTCAAACGAACTTTTTTAGGATTGACCAACTTCAACCCAAAATAGAGGGAATTCACAATGAGGCTCTTAACCCCTGATTCCCGCGCCACTGCGGCCTGCCCAAGCAATTAGGGCTGCAGTCATCCACACCAGAACGGCGCCCTTATCGAGGTCTAAAAAGTTGTTGAGCAGCCCGTGAACCCAGTAGGTAACCTGGCCCAAAAGGGCAACAAGGACCAAACTTCGGTCGGTTCCGGGAGCCAAACGCCGGTAGGCCCCGACGCCGGTTCTAAAAATCATGGCGATGAGTAAAACGACCCAAACAAGGCCGGGCCAGCCCAATTCGGCGAGGGGCCCGATGTACTCGGAATGGGCGTTGCCCATAACTCCGCCATTGGTCGATATAAAGGTGAGCTGGGAGGAATTTTGAAAGGGAGCATACTGAAACTGATAGGTATTCAGACCCCAACCGACGTGGGGCCGATCCTGCCACATGCGCAGGGCCGAGGCCCAGCGGTTCAAGCGCTCTAGGTTGGATGCGTCGGTAGAAATATTGGACGCACTTTGAATGTGCTCGCCGAAGTTGTCGCTCGAAACCGTATCGTTTTTGGTAAAAATCCGCATCCATTGGTCCTGAGTCAGCCACAAAGAACTTAGTGCGACCAAGGCAATAAGCAGTAATTGACGCGCTGAAATTCGCCATGCAAAAATCAGGTACACCGCGCCGGCAGCGACCAGGCTAAGCCAAGCAGCACGGGTGTAGGAGAAGACCAAGGCAACGGTGAGCAGCAGAAAAAGTCCGAGATGAATAAAGCGCCATACCAAGGACTGCTTCCGCCAAAGGGCCCAAATGGACCAAGGATAGACAAAGGCTAATGCCATTCCATACATCGTGTGCTCTTTGTAGAAGGGGAACATGACCCAGGTTGAAGTCTCCTTAGAAAATCCGTATTGGGAGTGCACCGAGAGGGTCCAAATGGCGGCAATACCCAAACTAAATGCATAAAACGGGAAAATCAGCTTGCGCACCCAGGGCTGTTCCATGGCGGTTCCAAGCATAAAATACATGGGAATGATGAACCAGACGCGGCTGAGGACGGCCTTAAAGCTGACCAAAGGCATTTCACTAAAGAGTATGGTGAAGGCCATCCAGCCGAGCTGCAGCAGGATTACCTGGGTCAGTGCTTGGTTTAAAATCGGCCAGGGGAGGCGGCCCTGGTGCAAAAACCGAATGAAGGCAAACAGGGTAAGGCCCGCGAGCATGACCTCTCCCGGCAAACTGAGGCCTACGTTAAAGTCGGACTCCTTGAGAACCACCGACAAGGGGGTGATTGCGACTACGGCGAGCAGAAGGCTGTCGAGATGGTAGAGGGCCCAGAATACTACTAGTGCGGCAAAGGGAATAAGGGCAAGAGCATGAAGCTCAAAACCCACGACCACTGCAGTGGCTCCGGCGAGAATCACTCCCGCCACAAGGCCTGCCCGCCCGCTTAAGAAGGAAGGTTCTGCTTGAGTTCCTTCCATGTGTTGGCGCCCAAAATAACCACCATGGTGCCGACCAGGGCCGACAGGGCAGAGACCGCTACCACCAGCCATCGAATCGGATACTTCTTTTTATCAGCCGGCACCGCGGCGTTCACGCGAAAGGTCGCTGGCAGCACCTGCTCGGCGTCTACCCGAGCCTGGTCGAGTTTGGTCTTGATTTTAACCTCCTCTTCCTTCATCAGGTGGAGCTCGTCGCGCAGGGCCACATACCGGCCGCCGTACTTAGCCAAGGTATCTAGCACGTTTTTAAGCTCTTTGATGGTCTTAGGGGTTCGGCCTTCGGCAATAGCCGTTGCGTACTGCTCAGAAACCACCATGGACTGGCCCTCGTACTCGTGAACACCCTTGCCGCGAAGTCCCTTGATTTCGTCTTCCATATCCCGCAATTCTTTGCGGACTTTTTGATACTCGCGCTGCACCAAATTGAGACCCACGGTGGCTCGCTCGCGCTGGATGCGGCTCTTGACGCGGTCGAGCAGGTCAACAATAGCGTTGGCCATGTCTGCCGCCATTTGCGGATCCTCGTCGAGGACGTTGATGCGTACGCTCATGAACTGGGTTCGCTCAAAAGAAATTTTGTCGCTGTACTCTTCGTGGAGGTCGGTCCTGAGGGTTTTGCTCGAGGGATCCAGCTTGTAGTGCTCCATCAATTGGAAGCGTGCAGTAATGGAATCAAAGATGGCGTCTGAGGAGAGTACCTGAAG
>Ga0255132_1000953_pt1 | contig 11129 bp, 11 predicted proteins | sample Law_Law_RepA_8d_FD_188551 | JGI IMG/M metagenome (GOLD analysis project Ga0255132, IMG submission 188551) | Freshwater microbial communities from St. Lawrence River, New York, United States - Law_Law_RepA_8d | ecosystem: Environmental > Aquatic > Freshwater > River | place: USA: New York...
GTACGGCGCATCGCGACCCTGCGGCGTGAAGCAGCCCGTTTGTTCCCAGCGCGCATAGCGGGCGCGCTCGATGGCGTGAGGGTCGTAGGTCTTGGCGATAGTGGCGTCTGGGCTCATGGTCGATTCAGCGATTCCGGGAGATGAATGAGTGGGGAGCGTCGCGCTCAGTTTGGGCGTTGGCGCCGGCGGCGGGGGCGCCCGCAGAAATAGCGCCGGGTCGACGCCTGCGACGCGATCGAGCAAGCGTGGAGGCTTGAGGCCCGGTGGCGGACGGAGACCGCCGAGGATCTCGTCCTGCGCCTGATGCCGCGCATCCAGCAGGGCGGCCAGTTCGCGGAGCGGCGAGTCGAGGTCGGGTTTGCTCGGGATCTTCTCGTCGCTCATAAGGCTCAGACCTTGATTGTCTCGAGCGGGTAACCCCGGTCTTTGTAGAAGCGATAGCGATTGCGCGCCTGCGCCCGGGCCGCTTCATCCGGGCCGGTGGTTTCCACCACCTGCTCGAACTGGCTGAAAAAGGGTGGAACGTCGCGCTGCAGATTCACCAGCAATTCGGCGCTCTGCGGCGCTTGCTGGCCGTGACCGAGCGTCACCCGCACCTGCGCCGCTTCGGGGCTATCCGCCGCCGCGTGCGGCAGGAAGCTCGCGTCGTGGAAGGTCCAGAGCAGTTCATCCAGCGTCTGCTGCAGGCTTTCGGTCTCGCAATGCAGGTGCACGTGCCGGCCCTCGCGCCAGGCCCGCTCCACCAGTTGGCAGATGTAGATGTCGTGCTGCCGCTGACTGCCGTCCGGCAAGACGTGAAAGTCGATTCGGGTCATGCACGTCGCCTGCTCAGCCGGCGCGACGCGCCCGGTTGAGGATGAATTCCATCAGCATGGGCACCGGCCGACCGCTGGCGCCTTTGGCCTTGCCCGAATGCCAGGCGGTGCCGGCAATATCGAGATGCGCCCAGCGATAGGCCTTGGTGTAGCGCGCGAGGAAGCAGGCTGCGGTGATGGTGCCGGCTTCGCGACCGCCCACGTTCGCCATATCCGCGAAGTTGCTGTCGAGTTGTTTTTGATAGTCGTCCCACAGCGGCAGGCGCCAGGCGCGGTCGCCGCTGTGCTGGCCGGCGCGGAGGAGTTCTTCAGCCAGCGGGTCGTGGTTGGAGAGCAGGCCGCTGGCGTGGCTGCCAAGCGCGATAACGCAGGCGCCGGTCAGGGTGGCGATATCAATGACCACATCGGGTTCGAAGCGGGCGGCGTAGGTCAGCGCGTCGCACAGAATGAGGCGACCTTCGGCATCGGTGTTGAGAATCTCGATCGTCTGGCCGGACATGCTGGTGACCACGTCGCCCGGTTTGATGGCTTTGCCGTCCGGCATGTTTTCCACCGCCGGAATCACGCCCACCACGTTCACCGCCAGGCCAAGGCTCGCCACGGCTTTCATCACGCCCAGCACGCTGGCCGCGCCGCACATGTCGAACTTCATTTCATCCATGCCCGGGCCGGGCTTGATGGAGATCCCGCCGGAGTCGAAGGTCACGCCTTTACCCACCAGCACGATGGGGCGGGATTTGCCGGCGTCGCCGGTGTACTCCAGCGTAATGAGTTTGGGCGCTTCGGCGCTGCCCTGCGCCACGGCCAGCAGGGAACCCATGCCGAGGGCTTCCATCTCCGCGCGCTCCAGCACCGTGACCTTGAGGCTCTTGTGGGCTTTGCCCAGCGCTTTCGCGGCGTCGGCCAACTGCTTCGGCGGGCAGTGATTGCCCGGCAAATTGGCTAAATCCTTGGTGAGATTGAGGCCTTCGGCCATGCCGTCGGCGATGGCGACCGCGCGTTCGGCCTCGGCATTGCGCACGCTCTCCACCAACAGCGTGAGCTTGGCGCAGCGGGTTTTCTTGGACGGTTTGCTCTTCATCTGATCAAACCGGTAGGTGCTGTTATGGAAGGCCAGCGCGGCCTGCAGGGTCTTCCAATGGGTGTCGCGTTCCTTGACTTCGAGTTCGGTGAGGCAGGCCACCGCGTTGCGTAAGCCCGCATCGGCCACTGCGCGCGCCGCCTTGCCAACAATCTGCTGATACTCCGCCGCCTCGACGCCTTCGATCTTGCCGCAACCCATCACCAGCACGCGCTCTGCGCTGGTGCCGGGTGCCTCGTGCAACATCAGGGTTTCGCCCATTGCGCCGGTCAAATCCCCGCGCTTGAACAGCTTGGTGAGCGTGCCGCCCAGCGCCTTATCAATGGCCTCTGCCGCGCTCGATAATTTTTTTCCGGCATGCACGCCAACGATGAGGCATGCTGTTTTCTGTTCCTGCGGATGACCGCGTTTGACGGAGATTTCCATGGGCTGCTCCGGAGGGCGAGGGCTGTGGGCTTGAGTGCGATGGACGATTGCGAGGACGCGAATCGAGAGTCAGTGTATGCGGTCGGATTTAGCGGCGTAAAGCGCGGCTATACTGTGGTCACACACGTATGAAAATCCTTGATCGCTACATTGCCTGGAGCATTCTCGCCGCCACCTTCACGGTGCTCGCGGTGCTGGTCGCGATCTTCACTTTTTTTGCTTTCATCGATCAGCTTGAAGACATTGGCCGCGGCACCTACACCTTGGTCAAGGCCGCGAGTTTCGTCGTGCTGATGCTGCCCACGCTGACTTATCAACTCTTCCCGATGGCCGCGCTGATCGGGGCGTTGATTGGCTTCGGCACCCTGATGCGCAACGGCGAGGTCATCGTGATCCGGGCCGCCGGCGTGTCCAAGAATCGATTGGTGCTGTCGGTGCTCAAATCGGCCTGGGTGATGTTGGTCATCGTGTTGCTGGTAGGGGAGGGGCTGGCGCCACCTACGCTGCGCATGGCCGAAGATATCCGCGGCCGGGCCCTTAACAAGCATGGCCAAATGCCGAACGAAAGCGGTTTCTGGTCACGCGATGGCAAGAGTTACGTCAATATCCGCGAAATCCTGCCCGGCGATCGGCTACAAGATATCTACATTTACGATTTCGACGACCTCAACCGCCTGAGCGCCAGCACCTACGCCGAGGGCGCGCGCTACACCGACGAGGGCTGGATTCTGGAGAACATCTCGCGCACTGAACTGGATGACGACGGGATTCGGGCTCGCCGCGAGACCGAGGCGGCCTGGGATTCCATCATCAAGCCGGATTTGCTCGCGATGGTGAAAATCAATCCGGACCGTCTGGGCATCGTGAGCCTTGTGCGCTATCTGCGCTTCCTCAATCAGAACGCTGGCGACCCACAACGGTATGAGCACGCGCTGTGGCGGAAGTTGAGCTATCCGCTGGGTCTGGTGGCGATGGTGCTGCTGGCGGTGCCGATGGTGTTACGGGCCGACCGCTCGGTGTCGGTAGGGCAGCGCGTGCTGATCGGCGCCATGATCGGGCTCGGCTTTCACCTGCTCAACCAGACGGCGGGTCATTTGGGCGTGGTCTATGAGGTGCCTGCGGTGCTGTCGGCCGGCGCGCCCACGCTGGTGATGCTGGCGGCGGCGCTGGCGCTCCTGGCCCGCACGCGCTAGGTCTTGGGTACCCTGACCAGCCGCGAGTGAGACGCCCGATCGGTCCAGCTGCGCCGTTCGGCATCAAACACGCTCCACCAGAAGCCCATGCCCGCGGGCAGCCAGGCCGCGATCCCCACGCTGAAGCGCACCAGCGTCTGCGACCAGCTCAGGCGCGCGCCGGTCTCGGCGTCCTCGACCCGAATCCGCCAGCTTTTCATGCCCAAGGTCTGGCCGCTGCGGCGCCAGCAAAACGCGAAATAGAGATAATTCAGCAGGAGCAGGAGCGCGCTGAATCCCGGGTGATTGGCCGGCACAGCAACACCATGATTAAGCCCTACTGCGATCCCGCCAACAACGAAGCAGATCCCAATCACCGCCAGCGTGTCGTAGAGCATCGCAGCGAGCCGGCGCCACAGCGCAACGGGGTTTCCTTGGAGGTCGGTGTCGGGGCTGTTTGGCATGGTCGAGAGGAGGAACGGGTGGGGCGGCGAATCTGTCACAATGCTCCGGCGCGCCGCAAGCAGAGCTTGCCGACCATGACCGCCGGAGATCGCGTTGCAATGCCGTTATTACTCGTCATCCTGATGCTCTGCCTTGGCGTCGCCCGCGGCGCCGCGGCGCATCCCATGGGCGAGCCGCCCGGGCAGATGGTCGACATAGGCGGTCGGCGCATGCATCTGAATTGTCTCGGCCACGGCGCACCCACCGTGCTGATTGATATTGGGCTGGGGGCGGCGTCGCTGGAATGGGAGCCGGTGATGCGGCTTCTTGCCGGCACCCTCAAGGTCTGTGTGATCGAACGCGCAGGCTACGGCTGGAGCGAGATGGGACCCTATCCCCGAACCAGCGCCGCGCACGTAGATGAGCTCTTCTTGCTCCAGCGCGCCGCCGAACTCAAGCCGCCTTTCATGCTGCTCGGACACTCCTACGGGGGCTTCGACATGCAGCTTTTCGCCCGGCGCTATCCGACGCTGGTGGCAGGGCTGGTGCTGGTCGACGCTTCGCATCCCGAACAGGCCGACCGCTTTGCCGCGCCGCCTCACAATGTCCAGATTGCACCCTCGAGCCGCATGGGGCTGGTGCACTTTGGTCGCCGTCCGGGCGTCGTGCCCGGCATGACCCCGGCGGCGGAAGCCCAGACGCGCTTCCAATATGAGAATTGGCGCCCGCGCCGAACCATCGCCTGGGAGTTGCTGGGGTTTCGCGATAGCGAAGCAGAACTGCGGCAGGCAGAGCCCTTGAAAGCCCTGCCGCTGGTGGTGTTGACCCGCGGGAAACGGGTGTGGCCGGCCGGCGCGCGCGGCGACCAGCTAGAGGCGCTTTGGCTCAGCCTGCAGTCCGAACTGGCCGCACAGTCACCGACGACCGCGCATTTGCTGGCGCTGAACAGCGGGCATCAAATTCATCTGGAACAACCCGCGGCGGTGGCCTACGCCGTCGGGCTGGCGGTGGATGTCTGGCGCAGCCAGACCACTCCGTCCGGCGCGAAGGGCGGTTATTCCGGCCCGTGGATGGCCCAGTCGCCCGGGGATCTGCGTTACCTCAGCAATCGGCTGGGGCTGCCGATCGCCGAGCCCCTCAGGCAGGAGACTCCGCGATGACCAACGACGCTCGCCGCGCGGCGCTTCAGGCGCTGGCATGCGCCGATCCGGCGGAAAAAGTCGCGCTGGTGCGCGACTTGGCCGCGTCGTCGCTGCCGCTCGATGCGGCCTGCGAACTGGCAGCGCCGATCATTCCCGGCCGCCCCGAGCGGCCGGCATTGATCCCGCCTCAGCGGGTGCCGCGACGGCGCCCCGCGTCGCTCCCGGGCCGGGCCGCGCTCATTCATGCCATCGCCCACATCGAGTTCAACGCGATTAACCTCGCGCTGGATGCCGTGGTGCGTTTTCACGCGATGCCGGTGGATTACTACCAGGACTGGATTGGGGTGGCAGCGGAGGAAGCGCACCACTTTTCCTTGCTCCGGGCGCATTTGCGCGGTCTGGGTTATGACTACGGGGATTTTCCGGCGCATGACGGTTTATGGGAGGCGGCGCGCAAAACGGCCGACGACGTGCTGGCAAGAATGGCGCTCGTGCCGCGAGTGCTGGAGGCGCGTGGTCTGGACGTCACGCCCGCCATGCAGGCCAAGCTGCGGGCGGCGGGTGACCATGAGGCGGCCGCGATTCTGGAGATCATCCTGCGCGATGAAATTGGCCATGTGGCGGTTGGCAATCGCTGGTATCAGTGGCTGTGTGAGCAGCGCGACCTCCCGCCGGCGGCGACCTTCAAGGCCTTGAGTGAGCGCTATGGGCAGTCCTTGCCGCGCGCGCCGTTCAACCTGGAGGCGCGTTTGGCGGCCGGCTTTTCAAGCGAAGAACTCGCCGCCTGGGCCGAGCCCCGGCCGGATTCAAGGGTCGTCTAGCGGTGAGGCTTCGTGCGGACGCTGCGTTGCTCGCGGCAGTTCGAGCGTGTGGTCGAGATCAAAAAACGAATTGACCTGAAAGTTTTTAATTTCGCGATCGGCGGCGAGATCGGCCGCAACGCTTTCCGCCAGATCCGCCCAGCGCGCTTCCGGAATTTCCGGATATTCCAGCCAGTCGGTGTTGCGCGCGAGAATCCAGGCGTCCCACAAGCGCAAGGCCACTACCAGCTTGCGATAGCGGTGGTCGCCGCCCTGTCGGAGCATGGAGCGATAGTGCAGGAAGCCTTGCCCGATCTGCCAGTAATCCTGTTTGACGTGGAGCTCTGCGTCACGCCGTAAGGCGCTGGCGAGGCCTTGGCACAGGCGTTGATACTGGGGGTCGGTCATGGTGTTTTGCCTCTCATCTACAAATCGAGTTCCATCCCGTCGTAGGCAGAGATGACCTCCAATGCCGGGTTATCGCCGCGGGTAAGTGCCTCGAAGCGTTTGGTTTCACCGTGAATGGCCACCAGCCGCGAATCATCATGAATGGGCTCGTGATGAAAGAGGATTAAGCGCTTGGCGCCTGCCTGTTGGCAGAGCTCAACGCCCATCACGTTGCTGGAGTGGCCCCAGTCTTCCTTGACCGAAATCGCTTCGGCGAAGGAATACATGGCGTCAAAGCAGACCGCATCCGCGCCCCGGAAAAACTGCGCAAAGCCGTCGCGGTCTTCGGGGCGCTCCAGCTTATGTTCGGAATCTGTGGAATAAACAAACGATTTGCCGCCGCGCTCAAAGCGATAGCCATAGGAGTCGCCGGCGTGTAATTGCAGCTTGGGCGTCACGGCGTACCCGGCGATCTCCCGGGTTTCGCCGGGGGTGAGGGGGATAAACTCCATCGTTGCGCCGAGTTGAGAGAAATCCACCGGAAACGACGGCGCGCCATGCTGTCTGCGCAGGGCGGCTTCAAGTTCGGCATGGCAGCCGTAGAGGCAGATCCGGTTGCCCGCCATATACGCAGGTGCAAAGAGGGGGAAGCCCATGATGTGGTCCCAGTGCACGTGCGAGATGAAAATATGGAAGGTATTGGTGCCCCGCGCGCCATGCCGGGCCAGCACGCTACTGCCGAAGGTACGCAGACCCGAGCCCAGATCGCACAGCACATAGTCGTGATGCGGCCCGGTTGGGGGCGCGGCTTCCAGTTCGACACAGCTGGAATGCCCGCCAAAGGTTTGGCCGACATCAAACGGGAGTTCGCGGGCGAAACTGAGCGCCTGCTCGGTTGTTTCAAAGCGCTGACCGCTGGCGGCCACGAGCGCCTTGGCAATCTTTTGCAGTACCTGAGGCGCGGTGAGCGCTACCGGTAAAGACCCCCGAGTGCCCCAAAAGCGAATCTTCATAAGGGCCTCGTGGTCTCATGCGGGCGCGCGCAGCAGCCCGTGAGCTGCGGCGCGCAAGCTGTGGATCTCTGCTGGGCGGGGATGTCACGGATCATGATTTCGCCACCTATGCGCCCCGGGGCGGGTTACTTTGGGTCAGATTCTAGGCAAGGGTAGTCAAGGTGTCACTCGTATGACACGGATCAGGTGCGCTTAAACGGCTTGGCCGAGGCTGAAACGCCGCGACCCTACAGGATTCTCCATGCAATTTTCGCTTGGCGACGCTGGCCGCTATTCAGCCAGACTCTGGCGGCGCGTGCGCCGGCATCCGCTGGCGTGCATCGGGCCGGGCCTGATCACCGGCGTGGCCGACGACGATCCGGGGGGCATCGCCACCTATTCGCAGGCCGGTGCGCGGTTTGGCTTCGAACTGCTGTGGACCATGCCCTTTGCGTACCCGCTGATGGCGGCAGTGCAGACGGTGTGCGCGACTATCGGGCGGGTCACCGGCAAAGGGCTGGCGGCCAATATCCGCAGCCAGTTCCCGCCTGGCGTGCTGTACTTCACGGTGGCGCTACTGGTGATCGCCAACACGCTCAATATTGCTGCCGACGTCGCGGCGATGGGCGAGGTTGGCGCTTTAATCACCGGCTACGACCGGCACTGGATGACGGCCCTGTTTGTGGTGGTTTCCATCCTGCTGCAGGTTTTTTTGCCCTACCACCGCTACGTGAATTTTCTGAAATGGCTCACCCTGTCATTGCTCGCCTATGCCGGCGTGCTGTTTACGGTGGAAGTGCCCTGGCGGCAGGTGCTGGTGAGTAGTTTCTGGCCTCGCTTCGAACTCACACCGGATTCGGCGGCGATGGTGGTCGGCATTCTGGGTACCACCATCAGCCCTTATCTCTTTTTCTGGCAGGCCTCGCAGGAAGTGGAAGACCTCAGGCGCCGCGTCGACGTGCGGCCGCTTCTGGAGGCGCCCGCGCAGGCAGCCCATGAGTTAAGGCGGATTCGCTGGGATACCTGGAGCGGGATGTTTTATTCCAATCTCACGGCCTGGTTTGTGATGCTCGCGACCGCCGTCACCCTGCATGCGGCCGGGATCACCGAAATCAACACCGCCGCCGAAGCCGCCGGTGCGCTGCGCCCCCTGGCGGGTGACTTTGCGTTCCTGCTCTTTGCCTGCGGGATTATCGGTGTGGGGCTTATCGGCGTGCCCGTGCTTGCCGGCGCTGCGGCTTATGCGACCGCGGAAGCTTTTGGTTGGTCGTGGGGGCTCGAGAAATCGGTCAGCGAGGCGCCGGCCTTTTATGCGGTGATCGCGGGCAGCGTGCTGATTGGACTCGGTGCTCAATATCTGCCAATCCCGCCGCTGAAGGCCTTGTTCTGGAGCGCGGTGGTCAACGGGGTGGTGGCGGTGCCGCTGATGGTCGTCATCCTGCTGCTCGCGGCGCGCAAGACTGTGATGGGGGCGTTTGTGGCCTCGCGCGGCATGCTGTGTCTGGGCTGGCTTGCCACCGCCATCATGGCCACCGCCGCGGGGGTGATGTTGGCGACCCTGCTCGGCTGACCGCGCTTGCGCGCGTCACGGCTAGTGTGGGAGCGTTGAGCCCTACCTCGCAGTCATCTCATGGCGACGCCCACCGCTAACACAACCCTCACTACGCGCATCAGCGTCTCCGGCCCCAGTCTCGTCGGGGGGGTGAAATGGGGCGCGGGCCTTGGGCAGGGGGTCGCCCTTACCTATAGTTTCCCGGGCTATGGCGGAGGCCTCGCCTACGCGACCCCGAACTATGGCAGCGAATTTGCGGCCGGGTGGTATCGCGCGACTGCGACCCACATTGCCGCCTTCGAATTCGCCCTTGCCCGCTGGGCGGCAGTCGCCAACCTGACGTTCACCCGGACCAGCGACGGCCAGCGCATAGTGGGGGAACTGCGGCTGGCTTTTACGGATTCCATCGGCACCGATCGTTACGCCCATGCCTACACCCCGGGCAGCACCCCGCAGGCGGGAGACGTCTGGTTCCGCGGCGCCTCTTACAACGATGCTTTCGTCCCTGGCACCTATGGTTTCATGACCATGCTGCATGAGGTGGGGCACGCGCTGGGTTTCAAACATCCCTTTACCGCGCCGGCCTTACCCTTGGCGCAGAACACCACCGCGTACACGGTCATGGCCTACCGGGAGGCCCCTTTCTATACGCTCGATGGCCTTCTGATTCGCCCCAGCACGCCGATGGACGGCGATATTCGGGACATGCAGCGCCTGTACGGGCCCAACAAGACCTATCACACCGGCAATGACACCTATTCCTTCAGTGTGCCAACGGTGATGACTATTTGGGATGCCGGTGGCACGGACACCCTGTCGGCGGCGAATCAGACTAACCCCGCGATTATCAATCTGGGTGCGAAGCTGGCCCGCATCGGTCCGTTTGCAAGTGGCTACAACATTCATATCTACAAAACGGTGGTGATAGAGCACGCTACCGGCGGTAGCGGCAACGACCTGTTGACGGGCTCGACGCTCGCCAACCGGCTGAGCGGTGGGGCGGGCAACGACACCTTGATTGGCGCTGCGGGTAACGACGTGCTGATTGGCGGCAGTGGCAATGATCGCCTGCGGGGCGATGCCGGTAACGATGTGCTGTATCTGGCCGGGATCGGCGGGGATTCCGCGAGCGGCGGGACCGGCAACGATCGCTTTGTGTTTGGCGAAGTCCGCGCGGGTAAGCAGGATGTGCTGACCGACTTCACCAGTGCCGACGAGCTCGCGTTTGCCCGGGCCGTATTTCCGACCCTTGGCGCGACGGGGCCGGTGGCCGCGGCGATGTTCCTCGGTGAACCCAACCCTGTGCCGCATACGGCGAGCCAACATCTGCTCTACGACACCGCCACCGGGGTGCTGAGCTATGACAGTGATGGCGACGGCGCGGCGGTGGCCGTGGTGCTCGCTGTCCTGCAGGGCCGTCCATCCCTCGGCGTCGCAGACCTGCTGGTGGTGTAGGCCTGCCGTGCAGGGCGCGCGCTCGTTGACGACCCGATTTCAAACCCGACAAGACCCATCATGAGATCGCAAGGCAAACGCATGGACATCCCCGGCAACCTCATCCGCCACCTTCTGATTGCGGTCGGCGCGCTCGCCAGCGTCACGGCCTCCGCCGCTCCCGTGGTCCAATTTGGTTTTGGCCCAAGTCAGGCCGCATTTACCGTGACTCCCGACACGGTCGCTTCGGGCCTGGCCGCTAGCGTCTTTATCGGCGCGCCGGACGCCATCGTCGGCAAGGCGGGGCAGGCGGCGGTAGGCGCGACCAACGGCGCCGTTGGGTTCGCGGCCGCTGGGGGTCTTGATGTGACGCGCCGGCTGGAGTTCAGCCTGACGGCCGATGCCACGCACGCCGCGACGATCAGCGGGGTTTCGTTCACGTTTTGTCCTAACAGCTGCGGCTCCGGCGCCGGCGGCTCCGGCACGCCGGGCACTCTGCAAGTGATGATTGGGGGAAGCTTGGTGTTTAGCCGCAGCGTCGCCAGCACCGAGACGGGGTGGATCTCGGTTAACGCCACTGGCCTCGCGCTGGCGCTTGCGGCGTCAGGCAGCGCGCTGGTGTCGGTGCAGTTTGTGCCGCCGGCGGGTGCCGCCATCGGCCAGCAATGGCGCATTGATGATTTCGCGCTGGACGGCGCCGTGGTGGTGCCCACGACGCCAGTCAAGAAAGTGCCGATGCCGCCGTGGGCTTTGGGGGCCTTGGCGCTGTGCTTCGTGGCGGCGAGCGTGGTCGCTCGCCGCAGAACCTGAAGCCAGCCGCGCCTTACAGACTTTCGAGGAAGGCCACCAAATCGGCCCTTTGGCACCCGTCTGCGAACGCCAAG
>Ga0255132_1000959_pt1 | contig 11059 bp, 9 predicted proteins | sample Law_Law_RepA_8d_FD_188551 | JGI IMG/M metagenome (GOLD analysis project Ga0255132, IMG submission 188551) | Freshwater microbial communities from St. Lawrence River, New York, United States - Law_Law_RepA_8d | ecosystem: Environmental > Aquatic > Freshwater > River | place: USA: New York...
GAAACCAGCCCACCTGACCACGGATGCAGATTGGTCTGATACCATTCTCCGCAATTTGACAGCAGCATTTAATCTGGTTCGCGAAGCGACCCGAGCGATGATGGATTCGGGTGGTAGTATTGTTTTGTTGGCCAGTGGTGCGGCCACTATTGGAATTGCCAACCATGAAGCCATTGCGGCTGCAAAAGCTGGAATTATTGGGTTGGGTCGATCGGCTGCTGCCACCTATGCTCCTCGGAACATACGCGTGAATGTTGTCGCCCCCGGCCTTGTTCGTACCGCCATGTCAGCCAGACTGACCTCTAGCGAGGCGGCTGTGAAAGCCAGTCTGGCGCTGCATCCACTGGGTCGGCTTGGTGAACCGGGGGACGTCGCCAGAGCGGTGGCTTTTTTCCTCGACCCGGACAACAGTTGGATTACCGGACAGTGCCTCGGTGTGGATGGCGGTTTGGCCAGTCTCAAGGGCCGCGTCTGATATTATCTGGGAGATTACAATGGCACCTGCCAAAGCGCTCACGATTATGTGGTTCCGCCGAGACCTTCGCCTTGCCGATAATCCGGCACTGGCCGATGCTGTGGCGCGTGGCGCCGTGCTCCCGGTTTATATTGACGACCACAACTCTGATAATCCGTGGTCTGCAAGTGCGGCGTGCCGGTGGTGGACGCACTATTCGCTGGAATCGTTGCAGAAATCGCTGGCTGCGAAGGGAAGCAGGCTCATTATTCGCGCGGGACCGGCCCTGAAAGTGCTTAAGTCACTCATCAGCGAGACTGGAGCCAATGCAGTTGTCTGGAACCGCGGTTACGAACCAACCGGAATCGCCCGAGACACGGCCATTAAGGAAGTATTGAGATCTCAAGGAGTCGATGCCGTCAGCCACAAAGGGGCCTTGTTGCTTGAACCGCACGAGGTTACCAACAAACAGGGAACGCCCTATCTTGTATATACGCCATTTTGGCGCGCTTGTTACAGCGGTCTCGAGGTGCCTGCTCCGCTTCCTGCTCCATCCCGTATTTTGGCACCGTCAGCGTGGCCGAAAGGCGTTGAACTTTCCGCACTGAAAATGCTGCCAAAGATTCCATGGGACACCACCATGCGTAACCAATGGGTGCCCGGGGAATCTGCGGGGCATGCCCGATTGCAGCAATTCGCGGAAGGCCCCGTCCTTGGTTATTCCTCACAGCGAGACATTCCCTCTGTGGATGGAACCTCGGCCCTTTCTCCGTACCTCGCGCATGGCGAATTGAGCCCAAGGCAGGCGTGGCATGCGGTGATGAATGCCCAAGGATTGCGCTCTGGTGGCGCGCGCCCCGAAGGGGTGGAAGTATATTTCAAGGAAATTGTCTGGCGGGAATTTGCCTACCACCTGCTCTACCATTTTCCTCAAACGACCGACCACCCTCTAAAGGATGCGTACTCCCGATTCCCATGGCGTACAGACCCTGTACAGCTGCAGGCATGGCAGCATGGGCGCACAGGTTACCCCTTGGTAGATGCCGGTATGCGGCAACTTTGGACCACCGGGTGGATGCACAACCGCGTACGCATGGTGGTTGGTTCGTTCTTGGTGAAGCACCTGCTGTTGCCTTGGCAGGATGGAGCCAGATGGTTCTTTGACACACTGATTGATGCGGACCTTGCCAGCAACACCATGGGGTGGCAGTGGACTGCCGGTTCTGGTGCTGATGCGGCTCCCTATTTCCGTATCTTTCATCCAGTTACTCAAGGAGAGCGATTCGACCCTGAAGGCATCTACATCCGCAAATGGGTGCCAGAATTGAAAAACCTGCCTGCTCCCCACGTTCATCGTCCATGGGAAGCACCCTCGGCGATTTTGAGCCGTGCTGGTGTGGCGATTGGAAGGGATTATCCCAAGCCAATCGTGGACCATGACATGGCGCGAAAACGGGCTTTGGCTGCTCTGGCAAGCTTGAAAGACTAAAGTCGCCCCGTCAGTTGCACTCTGGGTCCAGCGGCGCAGCCAATTCTGCCAAGTGGAACAGGCGGCCTGCCATGGTGGGCATGTACGACGATGGAATCCAAGGGGTGGGCTTGTGCAGCAAAGTCATCCGCAGTGACAGACCTTGCCACTGCATGCCACGGCCCAGAATTCCGTCGGCCCCGCCAATAATGCTATCGCTTTGCAGAAACAGTCCCGGCCCGATGGTATTTGCAAAGGCCGGTACTAATGTTGTTCGCGATTTGAAACTTGTGATGGCATTTTGTTCGATGGTTAGCGGGTGCAGCTTGGCTCCAAGCCGATGCGTGGCGGCTTTCCAGTCGGCTTCAGTGGCGTATTCACCGGCAAATTGCGGTTCCCAAAAGGCAATGTGACAGACTCGCCCGATTCCAAAAACAGTAATCAGCTTCGCGCCCTTGGCTTTGAGGGCTGCTATTTTTTCCGCATAAGTCGGCAGGTTCTGCGGGGTCGCATAGTTCCTCTGCGAGAGTGGAACGGTGAGCGCGCCCAGTGGGCCATAGAAGGCATGTTCCATGGCATTTTGGAACGCTCCGGGGTGGTTTCCTGGAAGTGTGGTTCCCGCGCGATCGCTCCACTCATCCATGTTAAAACCGTGCACATGGTCGCACGGTACGTTCCATTCCTTGAGGAAATAAACGGTCCAGCGGTACATCCCCATGGGGCCGACGGGAAGAATCATGGCCAATTCACGGCCAGCTTGGCGAGCCCGCAAGATTTCAATGGCCATCTCATGGCCCATCAGTGTGTCGAAATCAGCAACGGTGGCGCAGGAAACCAATTGGAATTGAGGGTTCCACCATGGCTGATGACTTGTCAGATCGGTGCCGGATTTTCCGGCAAGTGTCTCGATATGGCTCAAATCCCATCCAGCGGGGAAAAAAGATTCGAGTGCAGAACCGGGTAGGGTGCTGATGAGGTCCATAGAAGCCTTCTCCATTAGAAATGTTAAGGAGCGATCGGTTGGGTTCTTCATCGTCAGCATAAGTGAAAGTCGTGCGATTTCGAGTGGTTAGCAAGCTTTACCCCTTGTTTCCCCTTCCCACCACGCTAACCTGTCATGAGATTGGGTTGATGTTGTTTCTGTGCCCGATGTGGAGGGGTAGGTCCATGATGCGGCGTCTGGTGGCCGGTTGCGGTCTAATGGCTTTGTTGCTTCTGGTTCTGGCGCCGGTTACCGGCCAGGAAACTCCTAAGGAGGCTCCCAAAGCCCCTGCGGCTGCTCCTAAGGCGGAGGCCCCCAAGGCAGCTCCGGCACCTGAAAAGAAGGATGCAGCACCTGCAGCGGCTCCCGCTCCAGCCGGTGATAAGGTCGCTCTCAAGTGGAAGTTCGAGAAAGATAAATCTTTCTTCCAGAAGATGAGCACCACCACCCGTCAAGAACTGACGGTCATGAACAACAAAGTGACTCAGGAACAGAAGCAAACATTTGTTTTCTCGTGGACCACAGTCAAGCAAGAAGGGGACATCGTCACCCTCAAGCAGAAAATTGAGTCGGTCGAAATGGCGATCGATATCGGTGGTACCAAGATTGAATACAATTCGACCGGTGCCCAGACCTCCGGCAACCCACTTGCCGAGTTCTTCAAGGCTCTTGTAGGTGCTGAGTTCACTGTTCTGCTCGATACCAAGGAAAACAAGATTTCCAAGATTCTCGACAAAGATCAGTTCGTAGCCAAGTTGGTGAATGCCAACCCAGCCATGCAGCCACTACTCAATAACATTCTCGATGAAAAAGCATTCATCGACATGTCGGAACCGACCTTCCGTGTGGTGCCAACCAAGCCTGTAGCCAAGGGCGAAACGTGGGATCTGAAATCGAGCCTCAAGCTCGGGCCGATCGGTTCTTACGCCAGCGACTACAAATACACCTACGAAGGCAGAGAAGGCGCTCTCGACAAGATTGGTATTTCCGCAACCCTCAAGTACGAGCCCGGCACCAGCGCATCTGGCTCGCTTCCTTTCAAGATTGAAAATGCCAAGCTTGAAAGCACCAAGGCTTCCGGCACCGTGCTGTTCGACAACACGAAGGGCCGCGCTGAGAAATCCAGCATGACCATGGAAGTTAAGGGTAACCTGACCATCGACATCGGTGGCCAAAAGACCACGGTCGATATCAATCAGACCCAGTCCACCACCTTTGAAACCTCCGATGCCAATCCTTCCAAGAAGTAAAATGGCCGCGGATTGAGAAACGAATAAAGGGAGGCCAACTGGCCTCCCTTTATTCGTTGATGCCCTTTTGGATGAACTTTGTGGGGTGTTGTCATGTTTGCCGCACTGCGCAGATTAAGCCTTACCCACTGGATTTTGATTGCCATGGTTGTGGGCGGGTTATTCGGGTGGGTGCTTCCTGCAGAATCCCAAACGCTGAAGCCCTTCTCGCAAATCTTTCTCCGATTAATCAAATCATTGATTGCACCACTGGTATTTGCCACGCTGGTGATTGGTATCGCCGGACATGGCGACGACATGCGGCGTGTGGGGCGACTTGCTTTCAAATCGATCATTTATTTTGAAATTGTAACCACACTGGCGCTGTTCATCGGTCTGGCTGCCGTCAACATTACCAAGCCGGGGGTGGGTGTGAATTTGGAGGCCCCGGAACCATCGGCACTGGCTTCGGTTGAATCCAGCAAGGGCAAGCAAGCCACTTGGGGGCAGGTGCTTGAGCATATTGTGCCTACGAGCATTATCGATGCTGCTGCGCACAATGAAGTGTTGCAGATTGTTTGCTGGTCGATTCTCTTTGCCGTTGCTTTGGCGGGTGCTCCAGAATCTGCCCGGCAGACTCTGTTACCGTTGTTGGATGGCTTAGCTCAGGTGATGTTTCGACTGACCAGCATTGTGATGACCTATGCGCCCATTGGTATTGGCGCGGCGATCGCTGTCACCGTGGGACACAGTGGCGTGAAGGTGTTGATCAATCTGGCGGCACTCATTCTGACACTTTACGCGGCGTTGGTGGTATTCATGCTGTGTGTTTTGCTTCCCGTGGCGTTGATTGCCCGGGTGCCGCTTCGCAAATTTCTGCAAGCCACGCGTGAACCAGCACTGATAGCCTTTTCCACCACATCCTCCGAGGCGGCATTGCCCAAGGCGATGGCTGCCATGGAATCGATTGGCGTGCCTAAGCGGATTGTGGCCTTCGTGATGCCAACGGGATATTCGTTTAATTTAGATGGCACAACGCTTTATTTGGCGGTGGCGAGTATTTTCGCGGCTCAGGCCGCGGGGATTATCCTCACATGGGATCAACAACTGCTGATGATGCTCACCCTGATGCTTACCAGCAAGGGTGTTGCCGCGGTTCCCCGGGCGTCATTGGTTATTCTCTCGGGAACATTAGCTTCTTTTGGCCTGCCGCTTGAGGCAGTTGCTGTGATTTTGGGCGTGGACGAGATCATGGACATGGCGCGAACCACCGTCAATTTGGTGGGCAACTGTTTGGCCAGTTGCGTGATGGCACGGTGGGAAGGGGAGTTTGACGACAATGCTGGCGAGCAGCAAGTGGCACTCTAGGAGTAGCCACTGTTGATGGTGTACTTGTGGGCTCTAGCCCGCGCTCTAATCCAGTTTTTCCAGTGTTACCCCAGCTTGTTTCGCAAACAGATTAGCCAGCTTTTGCATGTCTTGCGGCCAATGCGACTTCCAAGCCATGCGGCGTCCGTTTTGCGGATGATTGATTTCCAGATCATGCGCGTGAAGTGCTATTCGTGGCGATCCACTCACGTCTGGGTAGGGAGCGGAATGCAGGCGGCGATCGTAGATGGTCTCTCCGCAGAGCGGTGTTCCTGCCTCACCCAAGTGAATACGTATCTGGTGTGTACGGCCAGTTTCAAGCTGGCATTCAATCCAACTGAAGCCGTCGAAAGCCTGTATCAGGCGCACATGCGTGACAGCATGGCGGGAATCGGGGCACTCTTCGCCCGATCCACGGCGGCCGTCGCCACGGTCTGTAACGAGATGCGATGCAATACGGCCGGGCTTGGCAATGCCTCGGGTAAGGCCCCAGTACCGTCTGCCAATGGTGTGGTCGCGAAATTGCTGAGCTACCGATTTGGCGGCGTCTGGATTGAGCGCCAGCACCACTACTCCGCTAGTTTCATTGTCGAGCCGATGCAGAGGCCACAAGCGCGGCAAGGGAGATCCCGGCCCGTCTGAAAGCTGCCGCCTAAGAAGGTCGAACAGCGTTGTCGGAAGGTACTTCTTGTTCCGGTTGTGCTTTTCGGCTAGGTCGGCGGTATTGCGATGCGTCGTCAGGCCAGCTGGTTTGTCCACCACAACGATGTCGTCATCCAGATGCAAAAGGCGCAAGGCACCGCGCGGCGCTTCTGGATTGGCAGGTATCAGCCCGCGTCGTTTGGCTTTGACCATCGGTACGGAAGCCGTTTCGGGGATCATTACCACGCGGTCGCCGGCCTGAAGGCGGCGAGTTGTTTCGATACAGACAGCGTCGTTCACCATGATTTTATGGCGCGCGATCAGGTCGCGTGAACGCCGTGGACCCAGCCCATGGCGTGTTTCAAGCCACCGGGGCAATCCCCAACCATTTTCTTCAGCCCTTACGGGCGCATCAGCACCGCCAGCCACGCCACACTCCGCTTGCGCCTAAGGCGCCAGAAACTCGTTTTCAGGAATACTGTCAAGATATCGTACCTCGACCAGTTCCGCCTCCATGATCTTCTGTCCGGCACGCACTGTGGTCATTTTTGCGGGGCGCCTGAATACGCCCATTTCGCGGAAATTACCGTAGTATTCTTCCTGCCAAACAGGTTTATCCCCTGTTCCAACAGGGTGCTCGGTCTTGACCAATAATCCGGTTTCTTGATCGAACCAGAGCTTGATCTCGCGTCGTCCCAGGGGGGCAACACGAACAATGCGGGAGGAGCGGCCGTTCACAACACCCGCACCAGCAAAGGTCGGCTTGAGTTCTGGGTCTTTGATAAGCGGAACCAACCGCATGACTTGGTTCATAATCAAGGTTTCCCTCAATTCGTTGGCTAGGTTTTCTGTCAGCTTTTGTGGCATATTGTTGATGAACATGCCCATCTTTTCGCCATGGAGCAGTTGCGTCAGGACAACTTCCTGGGCTCCGGGGTTGATCCGAACCTGATTCCGCAATCGATCCGGTAGCATGACGCTGGTTTCTGCAATAAACGGCAAGGGCTTGCCTTGCATCTGGATCGTGCCCTTGAGTTTGACCTTGTCGGCACGTGTTTTGGAGAGGGCTTCTAGGCCGCCGTGTGCTGCTATGGCTTTGTTGATGATCTCTAGGGCAGCGGCATCCTGCGCCGGAACCGCGATCAGTAGTAACGCCATCAGGACCATGTTAGTACCCTCCGGGGGATGGCTATAGTTTCCGCCCACGGCCAGAATCAATGGCGAGCTCATGGCAAACGGTTGAGCAGGTTAACGCGAACGATTACAGTTGGGTGCCGATACCGCGAGGCGGAGGCTTCATTAGTACGAATTCGCTCAGACTGCGTTCAAACTCACCTGCAGGTTTCATATGCAACGTATTAGCCGTGAAGATGCCCGCATGTTCGCTTTCGACTGGCGCGATACCCCCCGACTGAGGGTGGCACCGGGCGAAGAATTTGAAATTGAGACGTGGGACGCCGGATCTGGTTATTTCAAAACTGAGGCCGACTTGGCTATTCCGGCGCGCAGGCCCGGATTTGACCGCAATCCTCCCTTGGCCAACCCCGTGGGTGGGCCGGTATTTGTGGAAGGCGCTGAACCGGGCGATACCCTTGTGGTCGAGCTGGTTTCAATGGAGATCGAGGCAACCTCATGGACTGCCGCTGGCCCCGGCCGTGGTCCATTGGGGCAGAGCACCCGGTGGCCCGGCCTTTCTGGTGAATATACCACGCGCATCTTGCGTCACGAACCGGGCCCCGATGGCAGGCGCGCCAGCGGTACGATTCACATGGGCAACCGATTTTCGTGGCAGGCAGCACCCTTTGTCGGCACGCTGGGCACAGCCCCGGAACGGGAGGTGCTGACAACACTGGATGGACAGGGCCTATGGGGTGGAAATATCGATATTGATCTGGTTTGCCCGGGAAACCGTGTTTATTTGCCCATATACCATCCCGGTGCCCTGTTTTATCTGGGTGATACCCATGCCAGCCAGGGTGATACCGAGTTTTCAGGAACCGCTGCCGAAACACAAGCAGCAGTACGCTTAAAATTGCATCTCATTAAGGGATGGAAAACCCCCGGCATACGCATCGAGACTCCCGAACTACTGGTTGCAGTGCGCGCCGACAGGCCGCTGGAAGCAGCCGTGCAGGGTGCCACCGAAGACTTGATGGCATGGATGGGCAGCGATTATGGCGTAAGTCAGGCAGATGCTTACTGCTTGGTGAGCGCCTGCCCTGATTTTCGCATACGCATTCACCAAATGTGCAAGATTGGCAAGCTTAATTATGTTGCCAGTGCATCCATGCCCAAACGCATGCTTCGCATTTAAATAGGAGTGGTTCGATGAAAACGAGATCATTAGCACTGATGCTGTTGCTTCTGCCCGCCATGTGGGCGCTGGCGCAGAAACCAGAGACCATGGGCAAAGCAACCCCGGTGACCCAACCGGGGCAATTCACCGATGGCATCGAGGGCCCTGCCTGCGACCGCGATGGTTTTATTTACGCGGTAAATTATCGGGAACAGGGAACCATCGGTCGCATTTCTCCCGACGGCAAGGGTGAGGTTTGGGTGAAACTGCCGGGCAAATCCATTGGCAATGGCATTGTCTTCAATCAGCAAGGCATCATGTTTGTAGCCGACTACACCGGCCACAATGTGCTTCGAATCGATCCTGCCACCAAAAAAATCACGGTGCATGCCCATAACGAAGCCATGAACCAACCCAATGACCTCGCCATTATGGCAGACGGTACCCTCTTTGCCAGCGATCCCAATTGGCCTAAGGAAACAGGGCAAATCTGGCGCATTGATACCGACGGAACCACCCATCGCGTCGCTAACGGAATGGGAACCACCAACGGAATTGATGTCAGCCCTGATGGCAAGACTTTGTATGTGAATGAATCGAAACAACGGAATCTGTGGGCTTTTCCAATCCGCGCCGATAAATCACTAGGCGAAAAAAAGCTTCTGAAACAGTTCCCCGATTTTGGATTCGACGGCATGCGCCTCGATGTTGCCGGCAATATTCATATCACCCGGCATGGCAAGGGGACGGTTGTCGTGCTTAATCCTAAGGGCGAGATTTTGAAAGAAATAGATGTGCTCGGCGGAAAGCCAAGCAACCTGTGTTTTGGCGGCAAGGATGGCCGAACGGTTTATGTTACCGAGGTCGACCACACCAGACTTGTCATGTACCGTTCCGACCTACCCGGTCTGGCGTGGGCCAGAATTCAGGGGAAGTAAGCCAGCGCTAGGCGTGACTTGGGAACAGTTTTACGATCTGTTGGCATCCAGAAGGGAACCAACAGCGGCCAGACCCGGGGCGTTCCTGTGCGGCCGGGCTGGCGATACCAATAGCGATGCCATGCCCGCGCGGCGCGGTCCAGCCACGTCGTTTTCAGCATCGTCGCCGACCATTAATATGTGCGATGTCGCTATTCCCGTCAGATCTGCGAGGTATTGGAAAAACTCAGGCGCGGGCTTGCGCCAACCAATTTCCGAGCTCACAACTACCGGGCCAATCTGTGCCAATTCCGGTTTGGCGCGCACAATGCCGTGCAGCCTAGAATCGAAGTTCGATGCGATCCCCACCATGATGCCTCGTTCAACCAGCAAGCCGATAATTTCCGCGGCACCGGGGAGAACTTGCCAAGCATCCGGGCGGCCAAAGTGATCGTGTAGTTCGCGGTAGCAAAGGTTTTGGTCGGGAACTCCGGGCAACGTCGAGGCGATAATGGACCGCCAGCGCTGTTCCTCACGCTCCTCGTTGGTGCGCAAGCCAGAGGCCCGATCCCGCGCTTCTTCTGCCGCGAATGCGCTACGAAACCTAAGGTCGACTTCCGCCTCGGTTGCTTCATGGCCATGTCTGCGACCAGCATGGAGGTACGCCAAGCGAACGGGTGGGGATGGTTCCAGAACTGTGCCCACGGCATCGAAAAAAACAGCATGAATATTCAAAGGCAAAGGCATGGGAGACTCCGTTAGACCTTCGCTTTAAACCGTAAACTGCCCGAACTTGCCAACTTCTGAATATCTTATCGTGGGCATAATGAGGCGGGGATGGTACAAAAGAGTATTCGTTCATTGATGTGCGGGGAGAAGGGCCATGCGGCGTGCTAAAGGCGAACAGTTTGCAGGTTTGACAGTGGCGTTGATCACACCGTTCCGCGATGGTGCGGTCGATTACAAAGCCTTGGCCAATACTGTTGATTGGCATGTGTCCCAAGGAACCGATTGCTTGGCTCCTGTTGGAACCACGGGAGAATCTCCCACACTGGGGCATGATGAGCACGAAAAGGTCATTGCCACGGTGGTGGATCGCGCGGCAGGCCGTTTGAAGGTGATGGCAGGTACAGGCTCCAATTGCACCAGTGAGGCGATCAGCCTGACCCGTTTTGCCAAGAAGGCTGGCGCTGATGGCGCGCTTATCGTTGGTCCATACTACAACAAGCCTACTCAGGAAGGGTTTTATCGCCATTTCAAAGCTATTGCCGATGAAGTGGGTTTGCCCATTGTTCTTTACAACATTCCCGGACGTACAGGCTCGTCGATGACCCCAGAAACGGTTGCGCGGCTTGCGGAACTGCCCGCGATTGTCGCCATTAAGGAAGCAACGGGGTCGTTGGATCAGGCTTCCCAGATTTTGGCGCTAACCGACCTTACTCTGCTGAGTGGCGACGACAGCCTGACATTGCCTTTGATGTCAGTGGGCGGATCGGGCGTTGTATCGGTGGTGGGAAATATTGTTCCAGCCGACATGCGCGCGATGGTTCTTGCTTACAGGGAAGGTAAAACCGTTGAAGCGTTGCAGTGGCACCGGAAGATATTTGGCCTAGCCCGCGACCTTCTGGGCATTGCCACCAATCCGATTCCGTTGAAAACCGCGTTGAAGATATTGGGCCGCGACACTGGCGATGTGCGCCTGC
>Ga0255132_1000961_pt1:0-7500 | contig 11039 bp, 3 predicted proteins | sample Law_Law_RepA_8d_FD_188551 | JGI IMG/M metagenome (GOLD analysis project Ga0255132, IMG submission 188551) | Freshwater microbial communities from St. Lawrence River, New York, United States - Law_Law_RepA_8d | ecosystem: Environmental > Aquatic > Freshwater > River | place: USA: New York...
GGTCATGATTAAGATGACGTTGCGGAAGTCCACACGGCGCCCCTTCGCGTCGGTGAGCTGCCCATCTTCCAGAATCTGCAGCAAGATATTGAAGACCTCGCTGTGCGCCTTCTCGATCTCATCAAGAAGTACGACGGAGTACGGGCGTCGTCGAATTGCCTCGGTGAGCTGCCCGCCATCGTCAAAGCCGACGTAGCCTGGAGGGGCACCAACGAGGCGGCTCGTGTTGTGGCGCTCCATGAATTCGCTCATGTCGATCTTGACGAGCGCATCTTCGGTGCCGAACATGAATTCGGCGAGCGCCTTCGCAAGCTCGGTCTTGCCCACGCCGGTCGGCCCAAGGAAGAGGAAGCTGCCGATTGGGCGCTTCGGATCCTTCAGGCCAGCACGTGCGCGCCGTACGGCGCGGCTGAGAGTAGAAATTGCCTGCTCCTGCCCAACGACACGAGCGCTCAGCGTCTCCTCCATCTTGAGGAGTCGTGCGGTTTCGGCCTCGGCCAAGCGCATCACTGGGATGCCGGTCCACATGGAGACAACGGCGGCGACCTCCTCTTCGGTCACGACCGGGCGCGTATCTTCGCGCGACACAGGCGCAACTGGGCCGGCAATCGCGAGTGGTACGTCTGCTGCTGCCACAGGCGCGGCGGCGGGTGCCGTCGATCCTGGTGCTGGTGGAAGGTTCAGGCTCAGGCGCCAGGCGCGATCGAGCTCTTCAATGCGGCTCTTAAGCCCTTCGCCCTGGTTGCGCAGTGAGAGGGCGCGATCAAAGGCGCCGGCCGCCTCCGCGTCGCGCTGATCTCGCTCAACGGCGTCCGCCTCGCGGCGCGCTGAACGCAAGTCCGCAGGTGGCGACGAGTGTCGCAACATTACGCGGCTCGAGGCTTCATCAATCACATCAATCGCCTTGTCTGGCAGCTGTCGATCGCTGATGTAGCGAACGGAGAGCTCCACCGCCGAGGCGAGTGCCTCGTCAGAGATGCGAACCTTATGGTGTGCCTCGTAGCGCGGACGTAGTCCCTTCAGAATTTCAATTGTCTCGTCAGCAGAAGGCTCGGCCACCAACACCTGGGCGAAGCGTCGCTCGAGCGCTGGGTCTTTCTCAATGTGCTTGCGATACTCGTCGAGCGTGGTTGCGCCGATGCACTGGATCTCGCCGCGAGCGAGTGGCGGCTTCAAGATGTTTGCCGCATCGATTGCACCTTCAGCGGCGCCCGCACCGACCAGCGTGTGCAGCTCATCAACGAAGAGGATCGCGTCGCGCGAGGCGCGCAACTCTTCGAGCACCTTCTTCAGTCGCTCTTCAAACTCGCCGCGGTACTTTGTGCCCGCAACGAGTGAGCCCATATCAAGGGTGACGACGCGCTTGTCGAGCAGCGGCGCAGGAACGTCGCCCTTCACGATGCGCTGCGCGAGCCCCTCGGCGATCGCCGTCTTGCCGACGCCCGGTTCGCCAATGAGCGCTGGGTTGTTCTTGGTGCGGCGCGCCAACACCTGAATGACGCGCTCAATCTCGCGCTCACGGCCAATGACCGGATCGAGGCGACCAGCGCGGGCCGCTTCGGTTAGATCGATGCCGAGGGCGTCGAGGGTTGGAGTCTTCGAGCCGCTGCGGCGCTCAGTTGGCTGGGCGGTTGGTGTTGATGACTGGCTGAGGACGCGCACCACCTCATGGCGCACCTTCTCAAGGCTCACCCCGAGCGACTCCAGCACGCCGGAGGCGATCCCGCCCTCTTCGCGAACGAGGCCGAGCAGGAGGTGCTCGGTGCCGATGTAGTTGTGGCCCAAGCGTCGTGCCTCATCAATGGCGAGCTCGATGACCTTCTTGGCACGTGGCGTGAGGCCGATCTCACCTACAACGGGGCGTTCGCCGCGTCCGATGATGAACTCCACCGCCTGGCGGACCTTGGCCAGCTCAACGTTGAGGTTCTCGAGGACCTTGGCCGCAACACCCTCGCCCTCGCGGACAAGGCCGAGCAGCAGGTGCTCTGTGCCGATGTAGTTGTGGTTGAATCGCTGCGCCTCGTCTTGGGCGAGCGTCAGCACCTTGCGGGCGCGATCCGTGAAGCGATCGAAGCGGTCAGCCGTGGCCATGCGCTCCTCCGATCCCCGCTCCCAGGCGTACGTCGCCAGGCACTTGTGCGGAGAGGAAGTCTACCACTCCGATTGGGCGCTTCACGAGGAGGCTCAACGCCCCCGCGGGACTAGGCCTGATCGGCAGGGGTCTCTGCAGCAACCTCAGCGGGGGCCTCTGGGGCGGCTTCGGCGAGGGCCTCTTCAATGGCCTCCGTCGCGCTCTCGCCGTCATCGGCCTTCTTTGGGGCACGCTTCTTCTTCGTCTCGCCGTCGCTTCCGGCAGCGTCGTCGGCCGTCTCGGCGATCTTCTCGCGAATGCCGGCGAAGGCTGCCGCGAGCGTGGTGTCGATACCACCCTCTGGCTCCTGTACGGCGTCATCCATGGAGAAGCTTCGCTCTGGTCGAGCACGTCGCGTCTCACGCTTCGGCTCGGCGGCTGGCGTTTCGCGCACTGGCGTCTCTTCGGCCTGCTTGAGGCTGAGGCCGAGGCGGTGACGCTCTGAGTCAAGGCTGATCACCTTGAGCTTCAGGGTCTGCTCGTCCTTCACCACGTCGCCCGGATGGGTGACGCGATTGTGGGAGAGCTCGCTGATATGGATGAGTCCCTCGAGTCCATCGCGTACACGCACGAAGGCGCCGAAGTTCACCAACTTCGTAATGGTTCCCTCAACGAAATCGCCAATCTTGATGTCGGCGATCGCGGCGTTCCATGGGTCTGGCTGCAACTTGCGGATCGAGAGGCTAATGCGCCCGCGCTCCGTGTTGATGTCGATGACTTCGGCGTCAACCGAGTCGCCAACGTTGTAGCCGGCCTCTGGGTTCGCGACCTTCGACCAGCTGATCTCACTCTTATGAATGAGGCCGTCGATGCCGCCGAGGTCAACGAAGAGTCCGAATGGCGCGATCGAGCGCACCACACCAGCAACGCGCTGGCCAACCGAAAGGGTGCTGAAGAGTTCGTCGCGCTTACCGCGGCGCTCCTCATAGTGCGCAACCTTCTCGGAGAGGATCAGGCGGTTCCCCTTGCGGTTCACCTCCAAGATCTTCATGCGCAGCTTGCGGCCAACGTACGGCTGCAGCTTCTCGGCAATCTCCTGGATGGCGTCACGCGGCGCGTCGCCAGCTGGGCGGCGCGGGAAGTCAACGATCTGGCTGATCGGCACGAAGCCGCGAATGCCACAGTCAACAATGAGTCCGCCCTTGTTGTGATCGATAACGGCGGCCTCAATGATGGTGCCTGCGTCGAGCTGCTCCTGCATCGTGCGCCACTTGCGCTCCATGCCGGCGCGGCGGATCGAGAGCACAACGTGCCCATCTTCCGACTCTGGCTGCATGACGTAGACGAGTACGGTGTCACCGACGGTGAGGGCTGGGCCCTCTTCGCCGTTACGGCCGTGAAGTTCGCGGCTCGAGACAACACCTTCGCTCTTCGCGCCGATGTCAACGAGCACTTCGTCCTTATCGACGCGCACAACGATGCCGTCGAGGACATCGCCCTGCTTCAAATTCTTAATTGGCATCCCTGCGCCGGCGAGCAACTCTTCCATGGTGGTTGGCTCAGGGCCAGTCCACACACGTGGCGTTGGCGCAGCGGCGGGCGCGGCAACGGGAGCCTCGGTGGCTACTGGGGCCGACTCGACAGGTGCGGCATCGATCTGATCAACCGCAGGGGTCTCAACCGGATCTGCTGCGCTCACCTTGATGCTCTTCGGCTTTGCAGGGGCTTTCGCCTTGCGGACTGGAGCAACTGCTCCAGCATCGGCACCCGCCTCGATATCGGCGGCGCCAGGGGTCAGTTCTTCGTTCAAGTTTGTAGTTCTCCTTACGACGTATTCGCGCTCAGGAGGTGACGCCGCCAGCAGAAGCAGGTGGCGCAATCTCGCGATCGCGTTCGGCGAGCCTACCACAGCCCCCCGCACTCGGCCTGGGGTTATGGGAGCTTGAGCACCTGCCCGGGCGAGATCGTGTAGGCGGGACCCGAAATGTTATTGAGGGCGGCGATCTCCTTATAGCCTTCTGGGCCCAACCCGAGCGACATCGCGATGTCATAAAGCGTGTCACCCGACCGCACCAGATACGTCTTTGGTGCCGTGGCACTCGCTGAAGGGGATGGTGACGGGGATGGGCTCGGCGACTCGCTCGGTGATGGGCTCGGGGAAGGCGACTCGCTAGGGCTCGCCGTTGGAGTGGCCTCGGCCGAAGGGGTAGGCGTGGCCTCGCTCGGCGTGGTGAGCGAACCAACGATGGAGGTCACGATCGGGCCGACCACAGAAGCCACGGGGCCGCTTGCAACGGTAATGACACCGGCGAGCACGACCACGAGCAGCACGCGGAACCACGGCGAGCCGTTCGATGGGCGTGGCAGATCGGCGTTAGAGATGACTGCGGCGTCGCCAATGGGCTGGCGCGGGGCGATGCTGGTGGCGAGGGTGCCGAGCTGCGCCTCGCGCGCCTGGCGAATCTGGCAGGCACCGCCCACGATGCAGCGCTCCGCACGAATAGCCTTGGCTAGTTCGGGGCGCGTGGGTTCAGCGCCGCAGCGGCTGAGGGCACGTGATGGGGTGATGGTGATTGCGCCGCTTGGGTCGAGGAGCCAAGGGCACGGAGTTGCGTTCAGAGGTTCCACGTTCGCAGGATAGCCGACGAAACCCCCCAGGATGCCAAAGAGCCCGGCGACGTCCTATTTTGCCGAGGAGCTGCCCCCTCAGTATTTTCGGCGCTGGAGAGCTTGACTTCCGTGTTCGGGATGGGAACGGGTATGGCCTCTCCGCAAATGTCACCGGGCTCCGCTTGGCGAAGTCCGAATCCATGACTGAAAACATCGAGAAGTTATCTGTTTCATCGGGGGTGTATCCAAAACGACCACGGGCGCCGAAGAGGCGTCGTGGAGGTCAAGCCCTCGACCGTTAGTAGCGCTTTGCTGCAGCCATCACTGGCCTTCCACATGCGCCCTATCAAACAGGTAGTCTCCCTGCGGTCTTACCCGGTTAACCCGGTGGGGAACCTCATCTTAGGGCGAGCTTCGCGCTTATATGCTTTCAGCGCTTATCCCTGCCGAGCTTAGCTACCCTGCGATGCCCTTGGAAGGACAACAGGCACACCATAGGCTCGTCCACTCCGGTCCTCTCGTACTAGGAGCAGCTCCCTTCAAGTTCCCTTCGCGCACGCTGGATAGAGACCGAACTGTCTCACGACGTTCTGAACCCAGCTCACGTACCGCTTTAATTGGCGAACAGCCAAACCCTTGGGACGTACTTCCGCCCCAGGATGCGACGAGCCGACATCGAGGTGCCAAACGGTGCCGTCGATATGAACTCTTGGGCACCATCAGCCTGTTATCCCCGGGGTAGCTTTTATCCGTTGAGTGATAACCCTTCCACTCGGAGTTATCAGATCACTAAGCCCTGCTTTCGCACCTGCTCGACTTGTAGGTCTCGCAGTCAAGCCCTCTTATGCCTTTGCACTCTATGGCTGATTTCCATCCAGCCTGAGAGGACCTTTGGGCGCCTCCGTTACTCTTTAGGAGGCGACCGCCCCAGTCAAACTACCCGCCTGACACTGTTCCCCGGCCGGATAACGGCACGGGGTTAGAAACGAAACACAACAAGGGTGGTATTTCAACGACGGCTCCACCGAGGCTAGCGCCCCAGTTTCAAAGCCTCCCACCTATCCTACACAGGTCGAGCCTCAATTCAATATCAGGGTGTAGTAAAGCTCCACGGGGTCTTTTTGCCCCAGCGCGCGTAACCAGCATCTTCACTGGTATTTCAATTTCGCCGGATCCCTCGTTGAGACAGTGCCCAGATCGTTACGCCATTCGTGCGGGTCGGAACTTACCCGACAAGGAATTTCGCTACCTTAGGACTGTTATAGTTACAGCCGCCGTTCACTGGGGCTTCGATTCAGAGCTTGCACCCCTCCTCTTAACCTTCCAGCACTGGGCAGGCGTCAGCCCCCATACGTCAGCTTGCGCTTTAGCGGAGACCTGTGTTTTTGCTAAACAGTCGCCTGGGCCATTTCACTGCGGCTCTCACATACAGCAAGCTGCACATGAGAGCGCCCCTTCTCCCGAAGTTACGGGGCTATTTTGCCGAGTTCCTTAACGAGGGTTCTCCCGATCACCTTGGTATTCTCTACCCGGCCACCTGTGTCGGTTTGCGGTACGGTCACCTAGGACCTCGCTAGACACTTTTCTTGGAGGCTTGGCTTGCTCGAGTCAAGGCTTACGCCCCTCCCCATCACTTTTCAGAGTTGAATGCGGGACCGGATTTACCTAGTCCCACCCCCTACGAGCTTGGACGTGCATTCCATAGCACGCTCGAACTACCAGACCCCGTCATGCCCTTGCTCCCATCGAACTCCGGCTCGGAGTACCCCCTGACTTGCGTCAGAGAGCCACCCTCCGCCTCGGCCCGACGACACCTTGCGGTGCAAACGGTCTTTGGTGGTTCTGGAATATCAACCAGATGTCCATCGTCTACGGCGTTCGCCCTCGACTTAGGACCGACTAACCCTGAGAGGACGAGCCTTGCTCAGGAAACCTTGGCCATACGGTGTGTGAGATTCCCACTCACATTTCGCTACTCATGCCGACATTCGCACTTCCGCACGCTCCAGCAGTCCTTCCGGTCTGCCTTCACTGCGAGCGGAACGCTCCCCTACCAATCGACGGCCAGTAAACTGGGCGTCGATTTCGCAACTTCGGTACAACGCTTGAGCCCCGTTGAATTTTCCGCGCGGGATCACTTGACCAGTGAGCTGTTACGCTTTCTTTAAATGATGGCTGCTTCTAAGCCAACATCCTGGTTGTTTGTGCGTTCCCACATCGTTCACCACTTAGCGTTGATTTAGGGACCTTAGTTGGCGATCTGGACTGTTTTCCTTGGGACCACGAAGCTTAGCCCTCGTAGTCTGACTCCCGGGCTCTTGAATCACGGAATTCGCAGTTTGGTTGGGTTTGGTAAGCGGGAAGCCCCCTAGCCCATCCAGTGCTCTACCTCCATGATTGAACGCCCGAGGCTAGCCCTAAAGCTATTTCGGGGAGAACCAGCTATCTCCGGGTTCGATTGGAATTTCTCCGCTATCCACAGCTCATCCGAGAATTTTTCAACATTCACCAGTTCGGTCCTCCACGAGGTATTACCCTCGCTTCAACCTGGCCATGGATAGGTCACCCGGTTTCGGGTCTACGCCATGCGACTCAACGCCCTATTGAGACTCGCTTTCGCTACGGCTCCGTCCTTCTCGGACTTAACCTCGCCACATAGCAGTAACTCGTCGGCTCATTCTTCAAAAGGCACGCCATCACGCACACCATTGCTGGTATCGCGCTCTGACTGCTTGTAAGCACTCAGTTTCAGGTTCTATTTCACTCCCCTTGCGGGGTTCTTTTCGCCTTTCCCTCACGGTACTAGTTCACTATCGGTC
>Ga0255132_1000963_pt1 | contig 11018 bp, 3 predicted proteins | sample Law_Law_RepA_8d_FD_188551 | JGI IMG/M metagenome (GOLD analysis project Ga0255132, IMG submission 188551) | Freshwater microbial communities from St. Lawrence River, New York, United States - Law_Law_RepA_8d | ecosystem: Environmental > Aquatic > Freshwater > River | place: USA: New York...
GGCACTTTTTCAAAGTCCCCTGTCTCATTGGCAGGGGACTTTTTGATTCTCTTTGTAGAACCCGTTTTTTAGCAATTTTAACCGAGGAGTCGTGCCATGCTCCCCAAGAAAAATCAGACCATTCTCAAAGTGGAAGCCTTGGAATCCCGATGGATGCCGGCTGGGTTAAATCCAGGGCAATTGTTGGAATCGGTCCATGACAGACCGGATGGAATCGTGTTCGTGGACAAATCTTTGGTCGACGAAGTCCCGGCTGCAGAGTTTGGGGATGACCTTGTAGTGGCTGTTGACGGGCAGAGTGACCCGGTTGAGCAGATGGGTGCGGTGATCCGGGCAGGTGACGGAATCCGCTCAGTCCGAATCATCAGTCATGGTTCCGATGGGACCATCTGGCTGGGGGGAATGGCAATAAACCTAGACTACCTTTTCGCCAAATCCGGAGAATTATCCGACTGGAAGTCCCACCTGAGTGAAGATGCCGATCTCCTGCTCTACGGATGCGATATCGCCTCGACACGACATGGACAGGCTTTTGCAAATTATCTCGCCCACCTGACCCAAACCGATGTTTCAGCCAGCGTGGACAGGACTGGTTTTGGAGGCAACCTGGTCCTCGAGTATTCAACCGGCAAAGTCGAAACCAGCCCGGTTTCCACCATGAACGATTGGACTGAAAACAAGTTATGCTTGGGAATCCTTCCGGCACAGAGATACGCCAGTGGCACCAGGACAGTCAATGGTACTGGAGTGGCTTTTCCCAGTTACAATTCTTTTGCCGCGCTGGATCAGAAGGGCCAAATCACGACCTGGGGGAAAATATCGGGGTCCCCGACAGGCTCCAATTACACCAGCATCACATCCAGCTCATATGCATTTTCAGCCCTCAAGGAAGACGGGTCGATTGTTTCCTGGGGAAACCCGACGGACATCGTGAACACGCCAACCGAAAAAGGATTCAGGCAAATATTTTCCGGCGAAAGTGCTTTTGCTGCCTTGAAGGATGATGGGACAATCCGGAGTTGGGGGGTTGCAGATCGGGGTGGGACTGGCGCCCCCGCGGGTTCCGGCTTCACGCAATTATTTTCTAACCGATGGGCGTTCGCGGCACTCAAGTCGGACGGGTCCATCTCTGCATGGGGAAGCGCCGGCAACGGAGGCCTGGGTGCTCCATCCGGGAAGGGTTTTATCAAGGTCTTTTCCAACATGTTTGCCTTTGCCGCTCTCAGGGATGATGGCACCATCACAGCCTGGGGCAATGCCTCTTCGGGTGGATCCGGGGGGCCTGCCGGCAGCAATTTTGTCAATGTTTTTGCCACGCGCGACGGTTTTTGCGCATTGAGGATTGATGGATCGATTGTCAGTTGGGGCAATCCTAAAAACGGTGGTTCAGGAACTCCTTCAGGGGCAGGTTTCAGGGACATATTCTCAACGGAGTATGCCTTCTGCGCGATGAAACTCGACGGCTCGCTGGTATCCTGGGGCGAACCATTCAACGGTGGATTGGGCACGCCAACGGGTACTGGATTCGTCAATGTCTTTTCGACTGCACAGGGATTCGCAGCCTTGCGGTCGGACGGCTCAATCGTAGATTGGGGTCAAAAATCTTATGCAGTTGGCTACATTCCAGCCCCTGCCGACAAGGGCTATGTCAACGTCATCACCAGCGGGCAGGCTTTCACCGCCGTAAAGTCGGACGGAACATTGAAAAGCTGGGGTGAAGCAAGCCAGTGCGGAGCAGGCGCTCCTTCTGGCAACGGGTACACAAAACTGTATGCAAATGCTGGTGCCTTTTCCGTGATCAGGAATGATGGACAAGTATATTCATGGGGCATGCCTGAATTCCTTGGCAATGGCCCGGGAAAAGGCGGGTTTATTGCCATCCAGTCAGCTCCGATCAACGCTCCCTATTTTTCGCCCATTTCCAGCACAAGTTTTTCAGGCCAAGCAGGACAAAAAGTAGACTTTAATATCTATCCGGTTGGATTGAACCTGACAGCTTCTGTTTTGTCCGGAAACCTTCCGAAAGGTTTATATTTGGATCCGTCAACAGGGCTGATATCCGGTTTGATTTCCAGCGCTGAAAAAGGTGATTATCAATTTAAGATTGGGCTTAGCAACGGGATTGGCCCAAATTCTGAAAAGAACTTTATCATCACGGTAAATCAACCTGCCACCATCACTTCTGCCAGCAAGGCTATCCTCATTGTCGGCACCAACGGTTCCTTCACTTTGACCGCCTCCGGCTTTCCAACTCCTACCTTCACAATCCTCTCAGGAAAGCTCCCATCCGGCGTGGCCCTGTCCGCTGGAGGCATCCTATCCGGCATTCCGGCCGCCGGCACCGGCGGCACTTACACTGTTACCTTCAAAGCCGCCAACGGCGTCGGCACCGACGCCACGCAGACCTTCACGCTGACCGTGAACCAGTCGCCGACCATTACTTCAGCCGACAAGGCGACCTTCACCACCGGAGCCGCCGGATCCTTCATGGTTGTAGCCACCGGTTATCCCGCACCGACTTTCAGTATTTCGAGCGGTACGCTCCCCAGCGGAGTGACCCTTTCTGCCGGTGGACTCTTGTCTGGTACTCCCGCTGATGGAACAGGTGGCACTTACACAATTACCCTCAAGGTCGCTAACGGCGTTGGCATCGATGCCACCCAGGCATTCACTCTAACCGTCAACCAGGCACCGGCCATCACTTCCGCCGGCAAGGTGACCTTTACAGCCGGGACGGCCGGCGCGTTCACCGTGTCCTCCACCGGTTTCCCTTCACCGAAATTCAGCCTCGCAAGTGGAACACTTCCGGCAGGGGTCACCCTTTCCTCCACTGGCAGCCTTGCCGGCACACCCGATGAAGGCACGGGCGGAATTTGGCCCATCAAGATCAAGGCCACCAATGGCGTGGGGTTTGATGTTACCCAGTCATTCACCCTTACTGTTAACCAGGCACCTGCTATCACCTCCTCAGGTAAGACCTCCTTTGTGGTTGCCCAAACCGGGTCTTTCCAGATAACGGCTAGCGGCAACCCCACACCGACCTTTGCCAAGACCAGCGGTGTGCTCCCGGATGGGGTCACGCTTTCGGCAAGCGGCACCCTTTCGGGCAAGCCGGTAGCAGGTTCCGCCGGCACCTACCAATTCCAGTTGAAAGCCTCCAACGGGACCACGCCTGATGCGACTCAGCTATTCACACTGACCGTCAACCTCGAAGGCACGATCAATTTCACTAGCCAAGACCGCACCAGCTTTGTTGTGGGCGAAAGCGGCACCTTTCAGGTGCAAGCCGATGGCTTAGCCAACCCGACTTACAGCCTTGATTCTGGAAACTTGCCATCCGGTGTAACTTTGTCGGCAAACGGATTGCTCTCAGGAACCCCAACCGCAGGTACAAGCGGGATCCACTCATTTGTTATCAGGGCCACCAATGGTGTGAACGCAGATGCGACCCAGGTCTTCACACTCACGGTCAACCAAGTTCCCGCCATCACTTCGTTGGACAAGACCACCTTTGTGACAGGCGAAGCCGGAACCTTCACAGCAAAGGCCACCGGTTTCCCGGCACCGATCTTCAGTCTGGTTTCAGGCGCGCTGCCGAGTGGCGTAAGCCTTTCGTCCTCCGGGGTGCTCTCCGGAACACCTGCTGCCGGCACCGGAGGCTCCTTCAAGTTCACCCTGAAGGCCTCCAACGGTGTGGGTTCCGGAGTCACCCAGTCTTTCACACTGACAGTCAATCAGGCCGCAGCTATCACCTCGGACAATAAGGTGACCTTCACCACTGGAGCCGCTGGATCTTTCACGGCTGTCGCTACGGGATACCCGGTTCCCGTTTTCAGCGTTGTGTCCGGAACCTTGCCATCAGGGGTCACTCTGTCATCCGGAGGAGTTCTATCTGGAACTCCTCCGGATGACGATGGCGGCACCTACCTCATCACCATCAAAGCCGCCAACGGGGTAGGCACTGATGCGACCCAATCGTTCACGCTCACCGTCAACCAGGCACCTGCTATCACCTCTGCAAACGAGGCTACCTTCCGGTCTGGCCAGACGGGCAGCTTCAACCTTGTTGCTTCCGGATTCCCCAAACCCAAATTCTCTATCCTCTCCGGTTCATTGCCCAGCGGCGTGACCATGGGGGCTGATGGCCGTATTCAAGGAACGCCAGACGGCGGCGCCGGCGGTGTGTATTCGATCACGATGAGTGCCTCCAATGGGGTGGCCCCGGATGCCAGGCAGGCGTTCACGTTGAAGGTCCAAGAAAGCCCCGTCATCTTCGGTAGAAATTCGATGTCGTTCCGGGCTGGCGTGAACAGTTCGTACTGGTTTACTTCCTTCGGCTTCCCCGCCCCGGTCTTCACCGTGCAGGGTACTTTGCCCGCCGGAGTGACCCTGAGCACGAATGGCCTGCTGGCAGGCACTCCTCCCGCCTCGGCGCAGGGGGTGTATCCAATCACCATCCTCGCTTCCAACGGTTTGGCACCTGATGCCAGCAAGGATTTGATCCTCACCGTCACCAATGCCCCCACCATCACCAGCGCGGACACCGTAGTCTTCCGTGTGGGTGATGGCAAATCCTTCCAGATGACGGCTACCGGCACACCGTTACCGAGCTTTACCAAAGCCGGCAACCTGCCTCAGGGTATCTCCTTCGCCAGCAGTGGGCTCCTGTCCGGTACCCCCGCAGCCGGCACCAGCGGTATTTATCCGCTTTTCGTCACTGCAAGCAACGGGGTAAACCCGGACGATACCCAGGGCTTCACTTTGGTAGTGCAGGATGCCCCGGTCATCACCTCCCCCAACAGCACCACCTTCACCTTGGGCCAAGCCGGCGGTTTCCAGTTGACGGCTGCAGGCTACCCGGTGCCTGTCTACACGGTGATTTCGGGCACATTGCCGGCGGGGATTTCCCTCACAGCTGGCGGGCTGCTTTCTGGAACGCCCGCAGCCTCCACGGGTGGAACCTACCGGTTCACGGTTCAGGCCACCAACGGATTGGGAACTGACGCCACCCAGGCCTTTACCCTCACTGTGAACCAGGCACCATCCTTCACCAGCAACCTCTCTACCACTTTCACCACGGCAACTGCTGGAAGCTTCCAGGCTTCTGCCAGTGGATACCCATCACCGGTTTTTGACCTAGCTTCCGGCATATTGCCTTCCGGGGTCACCCTGTCTGCTGGAGGGTTGCTTTCCGGTACTCCGACAGCCCAATCGGGCGGTAGCTACCCAGTGACCCTGAAGGCATCAAACGGCACCAGCCCAGATGCGTCGCAGGCTTTCACGCTGACCGTCAACCAGCCGCCGGCGATCACCAGTGGTAACAGCACAACCTTCACCGTGGGCCAGGCGGGGATTTATGACATTGTCGCGACCGGCTTCCCCGCACCGGTGTTCTCCATCACTACGGGCAGCCTGCCTAGTGGAGTGAACCTAGAATCGGGAGGAGTCCTGTCTGGCACGCCGGCTAGCGGCACGGGAGGAACTTATCGCTTCACCGTGCAGGCAGCCAACGGGATCGGCACCACGGCAACCCAGTTATTCACCCTGACGGTCAACCAGGGTCTGGCCATCACCAGCCCCAACGCCACCACGTTCGCGGTGGGCCAATCAGGTAGTTTCCTCGTGACCGGTACCGGCAATCCGGCCCCGGTATTCAACATTACGTCTGGCTTGTTGCCGGCCGGGTTCAGCTTCAACTCCAACGGGACGCTTTCGGGCACTCCGCTTACCAGCACGGGCGGCAGCTACCCGTTGGTCATCCGGGCAAGCAACAGCATCGGTGGCGAGGTGACGCAGCCCTTTACTCTAACGGTCAACCAGGCCCCGGTGATCACCAGCGTAAGCAAGGCTAGCTTCCTAGTCGGCAAAAGCACCAGCTATTCCTTGGCTGCAACGGGCTATCCGGCACCGTTCTTCTCCTTGGACTCGGGCAGTCTTCCTGCCGGAGTTGGCCTGATGGCTGATGGCAAGTTGCAAGGGGTGGCCTTGCCTGGCAGCAAGGGGTCTTACTCCTTCACAGTGAAAGCTAGCAACGCCGGTGGCAGCACCCTGCAAAACTACACCGTGGCGGTGAGCCAGGAAGGTGTGTTCGCCGTGGCCGCCATGGGAGGCGGCAGAGATTTCTCAAAACTTGCCATTTACAGCAACGGGACAGAGAAACTGCTCCGTGAAGTGATCCCTTTCCCCGGATTCAAAGGTGAGTTCTACGTATCCTCCGGTGACATCACCGGCGACGGTATTGAGGACATTGCAGTAGGAAGCGGGCAAGGCTCGCAAAACGGACACGTGGTAGTGTTTGACGGTGCAGTGTTGCTGAATCCCAATTTAGGCAAGGCGGTGGAGCTACCTTACAAGCTGGGCGGATCGGTGCGGGCCAGCCTTTACGCCTTCGTGGGCTACAGTTCGGGCGTGGCGGTACGTCTAGCAGATATGAACGATGACGGCTTTGACGACATGGTGTTGGCCCCTGGCACTGGGGCGGGCACTAGTACCCCTGCGCACCTCAGGGTTTGGAACGGCAAGGACTGCATGACCGACTTTGAGGCTGGCAAGCCTCTGCCCTATGACTACCGTTGGGAGATGGCAAGCTTTTGGGCCTTTGGGGAAGGGAGCAACCCAGGCGGCGGCATGGCCCTATCTGTTATCCGGCAGGCCGGGCCGGACCTGATCATCGCCTCGCAATTGTTCAGAGGTGGCAGCAAAGTCTTCCGGTACGACGGCCAGAAGGTGCTGACAACAGTTGTGGATCTGACGGGCTGGCAGGACCTGTCACTGACAGGCAACACGGTGGTGGGCTTTGATCGGGAGGGCAACCGATTCTTCGCCAACGGCGGAACGGACAAATCAAGCCCGGACACCGTATTCGTGCGCGACAAGGACAAAAAGGCGGCCTACACGATCGACAAGATCTTCGGAGGCACACCGGGAGGCCTTAGGCTGGGCCTTGCGAACATGGACGCGGATGCCGAGGACGAGTTGCTGGTAATACGTGGCACAGACTCGACCACGAAGGTCTATGACCTGTTCGCCGACAGGGCGGTGCTGTTCGACTCACTCAAGCCGGGTGGGAACTCTGGGTGGGTATGATTCACGTGCTAAAACAAAAATTGGCCAACCTGTTCCAGTAGAACATGATGCAACCGATGGTCACTAAAATGTGCTTGACGTCGTCACCCTTCTCGTAACGGCCCCGCAGTCTTCTCAAATGGAAGAGCCAGACGCCCCCCCAAGAAGATGCGGCAGTGTATTGCCAAACTGCTTCTATGCACTGTGGACCTTTTTGCGATCTTTAGAAAAACAACCTTGGCTCGCTTGGGCCTGCGAATCTTTTTCTCGGCATTATACGTTGGATCCGCTGGCAGTCGGGATATGGTACCGAATAAATTCGGCCGATTTCACCGCTTTCTTGAGGAAACCGGTTCCATCTAGGACCAGCACTACCCCGGAGTCTCAGAGGGTACCGACGATGATTCCCTTCAGTTCGTCCTGGAGCGCGTCTGAGTCCCATTCGGAACTACCCATCAGATACTGCCGTCCGTAAGGATCCGGCTCCCCGATTTGACCCCCAATCTGCCAAGCGTTCTTTCGGTGGACAGGATCGAGCAAACCGGCAGGGTAGGAGTGCACACGGTCGCGCTTCTTCTGACGGAAAAACCAGATCGATACCACTGAGGATCAGCGCTAGGTCGGTAGACTGGATCTCCAGGCTGCCCTGGTTCACCCCGTTGGCCGGGAACTGGAAGGTGCCCGCCTCCAGCCGCTTTTGCCAGATCGCGTAACCGTCCCGGTCCCAGTAAAGGATCTTCAGGCGATCCCGGGCCTTGCCCCGGAAGATGAACCAGGCTCCCGACAGCGGGTCATGACCCAATTGGTCCCGGACCAACTGGGCCAGCTTGTCGAAACTCTTCCGCATGTCCACCGGATCCAGGCAGACAAAGATCTGGGCCGTTGCGTGGTTCAGCATGTCCCGCCTCCGTTCATGGTGCGAAACAGGTTGGAAAGCAACGACCCATCGTGACTGGACAGACGCACCACGTGACCAGAGGGGCAACGCACCTGCACTCGTAGGGTGGGATCTGGAAGGATCCGAATCGGAATCAGTTGAGGACGCATAGCCAAGGGGTGCGCCCGGCGCAACAGTTCACGGCGCCAGAAGAAAAAGGAGGCTTCGGTGACATGGCGGTCTTTGCAGTACGCCCGGATGCTCTGCCCGCTACCCGGGTGCCCCGAAACAATCTCCCGCCACTTCGCTTCCAGCCTTACGCTCCGCTTGCTCCGCATTGCCGAATCTCCTCGTGGTTCCGAAAAACCACAAGGCTACCAGACGTACAAATAAGGTTTTTCGCCGGACGGAAACAAAATTCTCAAAAGGACCAAAAAGTCATGGCTCATAAACCGACCTTTTTTTAGTTAATCATTGTGTGTCATGAATTTTCAACACAAAGGGCCAATCCGATGTTTGGAATAAAGTCCTCTATCACAAAGTTGGTTTCAAAATTCAAATTGAAATTTGGAGGCCAAAACCATACAACTAAAAGAAAATCCTTTCTAAAACATTTGATTTTAGAAAGTTTGGAAAATCGCATCGTCCCTGCCGCCCCTACGAATATCTTGCTATCAAAATCAACAATCCCTGAAAATTCAGGGACAAACGTATTAGTTGGAAAACTAACGACAGAAGATAAAGATTTAAGCGACTCTTTTAATTATAGCTTTCAATCTGGCCCTGGTTTTTCTGACAATTCCTCTTTCATTATCAGCGGAAGCGAATTGAGGGCAGCGACTAATTTCAATTCAAAAACAAAAGAAAAATACACAATACGACTTCGTTCTACAGACCAATCAGGACTTCATGTTGAAAAGGTTTTTGTAATCACAATCAATGCCCCAACTGGTTCTTTTAACACAATCCAAGACACCGGTCCGTCTTTCAACCGTGTGGACATAGTTTTTGCGGGAGACGGCTACACATCTCAGGATATTGCCCGCGGAGTCTATGCGTCCCATAACCAAAACTACCTGAACTACTTATTTGCAAATACCGGTACTGTCGACCCGTTTCCCAGGTATAAAAATTTTTTTAATGCACACCAGATTGATGTCTCATCAAACCAAAGAGGCGCGGACAAACCTTTGGATGGCGTTTTAGTAGACACTGCATTCGATGCATCCTACGGGGATAATGTAAATAATCCTGAACGTGCTTTGTTTTTCAATGCAGCAAAGGCTGATTCCTTAGTTTCAAGGGAGCTTGCAGGGTCTGGGTTTTCCCCGGAAATGAAAATGGCACCGGTCAATGATGACAAATATGGTGGTGCTGCCAATTACGGGGGGTGGGCCGTTTATGCCGCAGCCAACAGCATAGGAAGCAGAATTGCGCTTCATGAGGCTGGTCATGCCTTCAGCAGTCTGGCGGATGAATACTTTGATACCGGATCCGGCACATTCAATGGAATTGAACCGTGGGAAGCAAATGTCACCTCTGACCCAAGTGGCGCAAAATGGGCCCAATGGTTGGGATATAACCAACCTGGCCTTGGAACCGTTGGAGTATATGAGGGAGGAAGATACTTTGAGAAAGGCGTCTATCGACCTACTAATGACTCAAGAATGCGTACAAGCAATGAGATTTCATTCAATGCTGTTTCCCGTGAAAAATTAATTCTGGACATTTACAATCATGTAAATCCTCTTGATGGATGGCTGGCCAATTCCAAAACTTTACTGGACCCTGAGTACTTGTGGGTCGATCGGATTGACGACTCGATCATCCAGGTGGAATGGCGTGTAGATGGCAAACTTGTTCCAAATGCGAATGGATCTGAATTTGACCTGACGGATTTTGGGTATGGACCGGGAACCTATGCGATCTCCGCACGCGCTTTTGACCCGACGGGGTTTGATTCGGTAAACGGGTGGGTTCGAGCTAACAATAGTAAGCTTGAGGAATTTGTTTCCTGGAAAGTAGAAAATACTCGATCTTCCAAGTTTGCTCCTGTGGTAACCACGCAACCCGCTGAATCCTCAGTCATTTCGGGTGAACAGGCAATATTTACAGCCAACGCTGTGGGTGTACCTACGCCATCGATTCGATGGCAAGTGAGTACTGACGGTACAAATTGGCTTGAAATCAATGGTGCTGTTAGTTTGTCTTTCACCACAACCCGCAATGCTGCAAGCGATAGCGGCAAGATGTATCGAGCTGTATTCACAAATTCCAAGGGTACTGCGACCACAAAACCTGCAACCCTTACGGTTAAATTCCCGCCAACTTTAGTCTCGGCAAACAATGCAGCTTTTACCGTGGGATTCGCAGGCACATTTTCAATTTTGGCAACAGGTTTCCCATCCCCGATTTACTCAGTAGCCACAGGGAATTTGCCAACCGGAATTTCCTTAGATCCCTCTGGCGCACTTACCGGAACCCCCGGTCCGGGTACAGGGGGAACCTATTCACTGGTGGTCAAGGCATCAAACGGCGTGCTCACTGACGCCACCCAGGTATTCACACTCACCGTGAATCAGGCGCCTATGATCAAGTCTGCTAACCAAACCACTTTCACAACTGGCCTTTTTGGGTCATTCTCAGCCTTTGCAATAGGGTTCCCTTCTCCGGTGTTTTCCATTTCATCGGGGGTTCTTCCCGGAGGTATCAGCCTTGACGCCTCCGGCGCCCTTACGGGCGTCCCGATATCTGGCGCCGGGGGAACCTATTCTTTTACCATTAAAGCTGCCAATGGAGTGAATCCGTACAGCACCCAATCCTTCTTCTTGGTCGTAAACCAAGCTCCGACTTTCATTTCAAGCAACAAAGCGACATTCACTGCAGGCATTTCCAATTCATTCAAGGTCCAGACTAACGGATTCCCTACCGCAACTTTTTTAATAGCTTCAGGGAATTTGCCAACCGGAATTTCCTTAGATCCCTCTGGCGCACTTACCGGAACCCCCGGTCCGGGTACAGGGGGAACCTATTCACTGGTGGTCAAGGCATCAAACGGCGTGCTCACTGACGCCAC
>Ga0255132_1000964_pt1 | contig 11012 bp, 11 predicted proteins | sample Law_Law_RepA_8d_FD_188551 | JGI IMG/M metagenome (GOLD analysis project Ga0255132, IMG submission 188551) | Freshwater microbial communities from St. Lawrence River, New York, United States - Law_Law_RepA_8d | ecosystem: Environmental > Aquatic > Freshwater > River | place: USA: New York...
GTATTGGTGGCTTCAGCCTTGGCATCGCTGGCCTTGGCCACGTCCTGCTGGGCTTCGGCGCTTCCGGCGGGTGTGGTGGCTTCGGTATAGTTATTATTATCGGACATGGTCTAAATTACCTCGGGGGTTGGTTGGCATTCCCCGGCCGGGAATTTCGCTAGTCCCTTGGTGAAAACCCCCTGCCACAGCGTCGAGGTCATCATCCGACAACTCATCGCTGGCTTTGGCAGTGCCGGTAGCCTCGGCCTTGGCGTCGGTAGCCTTTGCCACATCCTGTTGGGCTTCGTCGCTTCCGTCGGGGAGGGTGGCTTCGGTCTGATTTTTATCGGTCATCTTTCTTTTTTACGTTCCCTGCCACTCGGTTCCATCATAATAAGTTTTTTTATCATAGCCCCCAGCCACCGCATCGAGCGCCTCATCAGGAAGCTCATCAGTGGGTTCAGGCGGCAGCACCAGATGGAACTGCTTGTCGGTGTTCTCTAGCACGGTCACCGCCATGCCAGCCGGCACATTGATACCTTCAGCCTTCAAAGCGGCAACAGGGTTGGCGATAAGTTCGGCCTTGAAGGCAGGGTCACGCCATGCCTTGGCGATGATCTTGCCGAATAAGGTTTCATTTTTAGACATCGGTAAGACCTTCATCCTTGTGTGTTCACGGTCATGGGGTATTCAATTTTTCAACGGATCCACAATTAATCCCCCCTTGCCGTCACGAGTAGTCCCCCCTGCCACCGCCATGAGGTCATCCTCGGATAGCTCATTGCTAGCTTTGGCGGTGCCGCTGGCTTCAGCCTTGGCATCGCTGGCCTTGGCCACATCCTGCTGGGCTTCAGTGGCGGGGGTAGCTTCTTTGTTCTCAGGCATCGTCTGTCCTTCGGGTTCGTCTGTGTTGGAAACTATGCGATCGGGTCGGCGAGCGGTGCTGCCTTGAAGGCTGGATCACGCCATACCTTGGCGATGATCTTGCCGAGTTCTGGATTTATTTCAGACACTGGCGCCTCTTATCATGAATATTTATACAACTGGCTAGCGCTAAATATCGTATCCGCTAGATGATGAAGTGGTCAATCGCTATCGCTAGATATATTACGCTTTAACTTAGCATTTATTTTGATCGATTTATGACGTTATGGCTGATTTACCTCGATAAAGCGCGCTACTTCCGCGAGCACGGCCGGCCGCAATGCCGCCACCGACAAGGCTTGCCGCTTCTGATTAACTCCCCCGTGATACTTGGCACCTTTTTGCCTCCCGCCCTTGCCACCAAACAGGTCGCCCTGCCCAGCGGGTTTGACCGCGATATCGTGCCAAAGCTGCCAGCCTCCCCATTCTGAGCGCTTTTTCGCCTTAGCTTCGGCCTTGTACCGCCGGCAAAAATACTCGTATCGCCGCGCGCGGGCATCCAGCGTCGGACCAAGCCGCGGATAGGCTGGGTACTAGGCGTCTATTAATTAATGGCACAGAAAATAAAACCAAGTCAGGCCCAGTTAGCCTCCCAAAATGCGGCCACCAATTGCCGCAACAATATTCAGCATCTTCTGGCCCCCTAAGGTTGGTCCGTGATTTGATTAGTTCGGGGGGATATATTTGATGGTTCGGAAGCATTATTCAGATGAAGATGGTCCTGGGATTTTACGCCAGGGTGAGGTTGCTTAGGTGGGGCGGGCGGATGTGGCCCACGCTTGCCGTGGGACTGGTATTGCCGCCCGCATACAGAGCTTGTGGTGCCTATGCCGGGTCTATAACCGCCCGCACTGCCCGTTCACGTAGCTTCAACCGCTCTTTAACAAGGGGCAAAGTTTCAACACAGCCGTCTGACATATCAATTTTGTGGCGTCCTGCCCCCAAAAGTTGGTCAAGAGTTTGTCTACTAGGAGGGGTATATGAGCCTGACCCCATCTTGGGAACGCCATCTCCCTGACGGGCAGCGTACCGGCAGACCTATTCGGCGGCGATGCTGGTCGCCGGGATGAAAGCGGTGCCAGGTGTTTCGTAGGGGAGCCTGGAGGGCATTCGACCGAAAAAGCCATGCCGATAGCGGCGGTCGAACATTTTATTCAAATAAATCAGCATTAAATGCGCCAATGACTAATTAAAAATTAAGCATTCAACAAACTTCTTGCCAAATAAGAGTGGATATTACAACTTCTCCCAAGCAATTATTGTTTTGGAACCGTCGCAGGCCATTCAATAACCCTAATAATTTCCTCTATTAGCCAGGAGAAACTAGTCATGGCGGACGCCAAGCAAGACAAGACCGCCACGCAGCAAGCCAGCGATGCCAAACCGGCTCTCGTGACGCCCAAGCCCACAAGCGAAGTCTCCGACGAAGCACTCGATGCCGTCGCTGGGGGTGTGGCTAAACGAATTGTCTAGGAGAAATCAGTAATAGCGGAGATTGAACAAGACGCTGCCGTGGCAGCAAGGGCAAGATCATCGCGAAAGCATGGCGATGGCCGTGCCTGAGAACACCGAAAAGCATATCAACTTGGTGCGGCCGCCAGAATCTACCGGTGAACTCCGCGAGGGCCAACAGGAGAAACTAGCCATGGCTGAAGAGAAGCAATACGAGACAACCAATGCATGAAGCTCGAGCGGTGTTCTTTCTAGCCGTATAAAACTTTGGAGAGGCAGGCTTCTTGACGCAATCATGATACATTTAACCGGCCCCAAAATGGGTGTAGCTAGGCCGCTACTGCGTAGTTCATTCCACGCCACCAATCTGAAGGCTAAACTGCCTTTAAATAGTGTTGTAGACCTGTATTTGGCACGCGCACGCGCATGCTGGCGCCCAGTTATCTTTGCTATGGCCATCGCATGCGCTTCTGCTCCAGCATTTGCCCGCAGCCTGACTGAAACCTTGTCAACCGCCTATACCAGAAATCCCCAAATTTTGGCCGCTCAACGCGGTATTTATGCTACCCACGAAGAGTTGCCGATTGCGCTACAACGTTTCATGCCTCGTGTGTATGTAGACGGCTCCACGGGCTCTGCCTATCTCGCAGCTCGTCGTTATCAGGATGTGTCGGGACAGGATATCAGGCAGCGCGTACGTACTCTTGGTCTGTCATTGTCTCAGCCTGTTTATGATGGGCAGGCTGAACCAGGATTGCGTGCGGCACATGCCTTGGTGCTACGCGCGCGCCTAAATTTGCTCCAAATTGAGCAAACTGTCCTTCAGGATGCTGCTTACGCGCATATTGGGATACTCCGCGATCGAGAAATTTTGCAACTGCGAGAAACATATCTTCAGCTTTTGCAACGCTTGGCCGATGTGACGGACCGTCTGGTTGCCTCAGGAGATCGAACTACCTCGGATGGTGCGCAGGTGCGCGCACAAGAAGCCAGGGCCCTCTCCGCCTTGTTGCAGACCCAACGTGATATAGATACGGGCCAAGCCAATTATCTGCGAGCAGTAACAATGCCTGCGGCCCAATTAGAAATTCCGTCTGTAAGATTTCAGCTCCCCCCCACGCGTCAAGCCGCCATTTCAGTCGCTCGTGAAGAAAGTGCACGCGTGTTGGTTGGCCGTGTGGAAGAAGTTTTGGCGCGTGAGCAGGCTGACCAATCTGCCGGTGCATTACAGCCACGTGTCGACCTCATATTATCAGGCACACTTGGACGTAGCGTAGATTATTACCGTGGCGGATATGCCAGCCCTGTAGATTACGGGGAGCGCGGGTCGGTTATGCTCCAACTCACTGTGCCGTTATACGCTGGCCCCGGGGATTACGCTCGCTTCAGGCAGGCGCGTGAACAGACCTTGCAGCGCGCAGCGGACTTGCTGAATGCCACTGACCGCGCAGAGGAAGATGCTTCAGTTGCCTGGGCAGGCTTACAAGCGGCTCGTGAGCTGATACGTGTTTCAGAACAAGCAGAGCGTGCGCAGCTTACTGTCGTGCAATCCATTATGCGTGAAATCGATGCACGGCGTCGTCCACTGCAGGATCTACTACTCGCAGAGCAGCAATTAATTGATGCTCGGATCGCTAAAATTGCAGCGAAGGCAGATGAATCTCTTTTATCCTTTTCTTTGCTTGGTGCAATAGGCTCTTTATCCGCAAAAGCTCTTGTACTTCCAGTCCGGCTATTTGATCCGGAACAAGATCTACGTACCACACGCTGGCGGGTGATCGGTCTTTCACGTGCCGATGGTCGTCGATAAACGCGAGGAAATGGTAATGTCAGATGGAGAAAAAAACTCCGGTGAAGAGCAGACCTCATCACAAAAATACCGAAAAGCGGTGTTACAAATGCATCCGTCTCCCGAGCGTTTAAATGAGTTAATTACTGTCTCGCGACCGACTGGCTGGTTAGCTTTAAGTGTTGTGATTCTGCTTCTTTCGGGCATTATGGCCTGGAGCATTTTGGGGCGTTTGCCGACTAATGTGACTGGAACGGGAATTATGCTTTCTGAGGGCGGCCGTTTATACGAAATTACGGTTCTTACCGACGGCGCGCTTAGAAATATTGCGGTTCGTGTAGGTGACAGGGTCGAGCCGGGGCAATTATTGGCAGAGGTGACTCAGGCTGATGCAGAGCGGGAGTTACGTGGTGCTCGCATACAGTTAGCCGATCGAGTAACAGATCTCGCTCGTGCTATTACCTACAGGGACGAGGAAGCCGCCTTGCGCCGTGAAAGCATTACACGCCAACAAGAAGCTTTAGAGCTACGCGTTAGGCTTGGACGCCAGCGTGAGGAAACAATAAGACAAAGAATTCAGACTACCGAAGTTCTTTTTCGAGACCGCATTATAACTCAATCAGAACTGTTAAATTTACAGCAAGAACTCGCTCTGATCCTTCAAGATATTTCAAATGTCAACAGTGAATACGCTCGTTTAGAAGCCGAGGAACTGCAGATTAATAACACGTCGGCACGGCGCATTCGTGAAGCTGAAGCAGCAATGGGAGAGGCTGGCCGACGTGTGAATACTCTTGAAGAGGCTTTAGAAGAGACCAGTCGCCTAGTTGCCCCGGTAGCCGGTGAAGTGAAAGAGATGCGAGCTCTTCAGGGGGCACGTATGCGGGCAGGCCAATCTGTGCTCGCGCTTGAAAGCCGTGGCACTGGTCTCGAAGCTGTTGTTTTTCTTCCGCCATCGATCGGGAGCCGAGTAAAATCTGGTATGCCGGTCCGGGTCGCAACATCAAACGCGCCGCGAGAACAATATGGTACCGTGATGGCACAGGTCGTATCGGTAAGCGATTTCCCGATGTCATTTGAGGCAATCCAAGCCTCAGTTCGCAATGATAGTTTGGCTCGCAGTTTCATGGAACGAGGTCCTCCTTATGAGGCGATCGTTCGTCTTGAGCGCGATCCCGCAACATCAAGCGGCTACCGATGGACGTCGGGTAAAGGCGTATCGGTAGTTTTGACCAGCGGCACAACATTAACAGCCGATGTCACTATTGAATTTCGCCGCCCTATCGAAATGGTGATCCCGGCCTTGCGAGATTTATTAAACTTATGAGTGAAATTCTAATGCATGGCATGAGGTGCCGGATAAAACACCCATGAGTACTGGCATAGAGAAAGCTCCTGTATTTGCGCCAAACATCTCCGCTGCCGGCAGAGGCCGCTTCCGCACTCCAACCATTCTTCAGATGGAGGCAACGGAATGCGGCGCGGCCTGTTTGGCAATGATTTTGGCTAGGGAAAAGCGCTGGATACCATTGGAGGAAATGCGGGTCGCGTGTGGTGTATCACGCGATGGTTCCAAGGCTGGCAATATTCTTCGCGCAGCACGCATTCATGGGTTAGCGGCTAAGGGCTATCGGAAGGACATAGAAGATCTTGTATCCCTTCCATTCCCAATGATCGTTTTCTGGAATTACAATCATTTTGTAGTGCTTGAGGGAATGGATTTCCGCACAGGAACTGCCTGGATCAATGATCCGGCGGTAGGGCCTTGCCGCATTAGCGCCGAAGAATTCAAAGAAAGCTTTTCTAACGTTTGTCTGATTTTTGAAAAAGCTCCCACCTTCCAAAAAATCGGCTCGAAGCCAAGCCTCCTTCGTGGCTTTCGCGAGCGCCTTCGAGGGTCAGAAACTGCTTTTGTTTTCCTGATTCTGGTAGGAATTGGGCTCGTCCTACCGGGACTGGCTTTACCAGTTCTAAGTCAGGTTTTTGTTGATGCCGTTCTCATCGATGGTCGTGATCGATGGATGCCAGCGCTGCTTGTTGGTTTACTATTAACCGCCCTGATACGTGGTCTTTTGACATGGCTACATGCCTCTTATCTCGCACGTTTGGAGGTCAAACTTGCGATCGCCCATGGTGCTGCAATGTTTTGGCACGTCTTGCGACTGCCCGTGGGCTTCTTCGCTCAACGATATGCTGGTGACATCGCAAGCCGAGTAGAAGCAAATGATCAAGTAGCCAAACTGCTCGCTGGCAAATTTACTGATGCTTTGGTCGGCCTGTTTAGCCTCGTATTTTTTGGGGCTATCATGATGATGTATGATCCAATACTCGGGTGTATGGCTATCCTACTTTCGCTCTTGAATTTCGTGGCCTTGCGTTTGGCTTGGCGTGTTCAAGAGGATATTAGTCGCCGTATGGTGCGTGAAGCATCTAAACTCGCATCCGTCTCCGTATCAGGAGTTTCCTCGATCGAGGAGATCAAGGCACAAGGCAGTGAACCAGATTTCTTTGTGAAATGGAGTGGTACACAGGCAAATTATCTGAATGCGCAACAACAGATAGCCTTTTACACGGCACTCCTAAATGTAACACCAGGCATCCTCACAGCATTGACCAGTGCCTTCATTCTCTGGCTCGGAGGATATCGTGTGATGGAGGGGGCGATGAGCGTGGGATCTTTGGTAGCCTTTCAGAGCCTCGTCGCCAGTTTCTGCGAACCGATCAAGACGGTTATGAACCTAGGAGGCGAGCTTAACACGGTTAAGGGCGATATGGATCGTCTGGATGACGTGCGTCGCTATCCCGTGGAAGCCCGCCTAGACAAAAAAAACTCGACCGCAATGCAGGGTAGAGGCATGTCCGGAGCGCCAATTAGTCGCTTGAGTGGTCGAATCGAAATACACGACATTGTATTTGGCTACAGCGTACGAGAAGCGCCACTCTTAAACGGGATCACGCTTAGTATAGCGCCTGGTCAACGGATCGCTTTTGTCGGTGGATCCGGTAGCGGCAAATCCACCCTAGCCAAGCTGATAAGCGGCCTCTATCGCCCATGGTCTGGTTCAATCAATTTTGATGGGCGAACTGTAGATCAAATTCCTCATGCAGAATTTGCAAGCTCTGTAGCTTGCGTTGATCAGGAAATCTTCCTCTTTGAGGGGACAGTTCGCGAAAATCTGTCGATGTGGGACGCGCGTCTGCCAGATGGTTCAATCACCCGCGCACTTGCAGATGCCGAGATGCTACAAATTATTGAACAACGGCCGCGGCATTATGATGCCATTGTTGCGGAAGGCGGCACGAATTTCAGTGGCGGACAACGGCAACGCCTTGAGATTGCACGAGCCCTTGTGAGCGATCCAAGTATTCTTGTGCTCGATGAGGCCACAAGTGCTCTCGATCCTTTGGTAGAACAACGCATCGACGAACATTTGCGACGCCGTGGATGTACCTGCATAATCGTGGCGCATCGCCTAAGTACAATACGCGATGCAGATGAAATTATCGTACTTGAAAAAGGCCAGATCGTTCAGCGCGGCACGCATGAAATATTGATGGCGCAGGCTGGTACATATCGACGTCTCCTAGAAGCCGAAACCCGGAGAGCGCATGCATGAGCGACACCAATTTTGCGCCATCATTTAGCGTAGAGCCCTTCGACCACGAGTTGTTAGATCGTATCGGCGGTGAGCGCCTTTCTGTGGGTTATCATAATCCGTTTCTGGTGAATGATCCAAACTTTGTCTACTTGGTGCTACAAGGGCGCGTAGACCTATATCTCACTCCGATGCATGACGGAGATGTCAGTGGAACGGGAATGTATATCGGCTCCTTTAAACCAGGAGACCTCATCTTTGGCGCCGCAGCTGGACGTTTGCCTATTGATCTGCCGTACAAGCCCAGCTGGCTGATTGAGGGCACGCGTTTTGTATGGCGTGCTGTAGCGACGATGGGGTCTATGGTCTACCGCGGTGAGTTATCGCGTATTGTGGCTGAGGATTTTGATATCGTCACCGTGGATTGGGTGGATCGATGGGTTACTTCACTTAGTGAAATGCTTGAAGGTGGGCCGCATCCGACTGCCAGCGCCGTTATCGAGGCTGATCCAAATCAGGAATATCCACAAAATTCAGTTCTTTTCGCTTATCATGGTGATATTGTATGGGTAACCATTAAGTCTGGGAAGGCACTTTTTCTTGGCGATTCTGATAATCCCGTTATACCAAAGGATATCGTCGTCCCAATTGCAGGCCGCGCTTGGCTGACTTTGACAGAAAAGACACTCCTGGATGCTGTGTTCTCACCGACACTGTTAATCCAAGGCCAATTATGGGCAGCGCTACCGTCCTTTCATGAACGGTGCATGTCTATCCTTGTACGCCGTTTGCTACGCGAAGAGCAGCATCGTTCAGAGAACTGGTTGCGGCGGATACAGGAACGTGACGCGGCCTTTGATGAAGGCGTGGCTAATATTGGCACTCTACTGAACCCAAATCTAAAATTTTCTCGCGCGACAGAGACGGACAATGTGGACCGCCAACTTGCGGTCATTAGGCTGGTAGCGAAGGAGTCAGGCCTGGAGGTTCGCATGCCCGCAATCGCTGCGAGTGGGGCTCATTCGCCGCTCGATGAGATTGCGCGCGCTTCGGGCTTTGGGCTTCGCCAAGTTGAGTTGCGTGATGGATGGTGGCGGCAGGATAATGGAGCTTTGATAGGTTTTCTGGATACACCAGACCTGGAGCCGGCAGCATTACTATTAGACCGGCCAGGACATTATCGCTTGGTTTTGTCGAGTGGGCATGAGGAGAAAGTTACCAATGCGGTAGCCAAACGTCTATTTCCAAAAGGCTACATGCTTTATCGACCTTTACCACAGAAGGCTCGCAGCGCTTGGTCACTCCTACGCTTCGGCGTCTATGGCCAGAAACGTGATATATTAATGATCGTTGGCATGGGCGTTCTTTCAGGGTTCTTAGGCCTTTTGCTTCCCATGGTAAGCGGCAAATTAATGGAAGATGTACTGCCTCGCTCAGATTACGCCATGCATCTTGCTTTTATTTTATGCCTCATGTCAGCGGCATTTGCCGGGGCAGTATTCGATGTGACCAAGGCCATTGCAACGGTTCGCGTGCAAGGACGCATGGATAGTGCGGTTCAAACTGGCATCTGGGCGCGATTATTATCGCTACGGGCACCTTTTTTTCGCCAATATACCTCAGGGGACCTGGCTGATCGCGCCAATGGCATAAATCACATTCGACAAGCTATATCGGGGGCCGTCACGCAATCCATTCTCGGCGGCGCCTTCTCCGTTCTTGGTCTTTTATTGATGTTTTGGTTTAGTATAGGCTTAGCGCTTGTCGGGTTTGGATTGGTGGCTATTTTGGCTGGCTTGTCCTTCCTCATTTTTTATTTTTCATTACCGCATATGCGCGCGGCACAACAGATAAATGGAAAAATTCAAGGGCTAGTCTTTCAGTTACTGACCGGAATAACCAAGCTACGGGTTAGCGCGACTGAAAGTAGAGCGTTTGCGCGTTGGTCGGAGCTTTACGCGCGCGAGCGTGCAGCATTCTACACGGTAGAACGTATCGGCATTGCACAGAAGCTGCTGACCTCAATATATCCCGTTATGACGACCACGGTGATATTTGCCGTGATTGTCTGGGGACTTCAGGCAACAAAGCCGGGTTCGAATTTTTCAGTTGGTAGCTTCATTGCGTTCAATGGCGCTTTTGGCCAATTTCTCGCCGGGATAATTGGCTTGGTTGGCTCCATTAATACTGTCATTCATATCCTGCCTTATTGGGAACGCTTGAAGCCCATTTTAGATGCAAAGACTGAGGGGGAAGGCGTTTCAGCGTCGGTTGGATTGATTGGCGGTGAAGTGCACTTGTCGCATGTAACCTTCCGATATCTTTCCGATGGCCCTCCTACTCTTGACAATGTCTCTTTGCATATCAGTGCTGGCGAATATGTGGCTTTTGTTGGCGCATCGGGATCCGGCAAGTCCACTATCTTACGCCTCATACTAGGCTTCGAGCAGCCCGAGGCAGGCGCCGTTTATCTTGATGGTTGCGATATATCGACGGTTGATTTGCGAGATATGCGACGACAAATCGGTGTAGTCTTGCAGAACGGAAAATTACAGCAAGGCAGCATTTACGATAACATCGTCGGTTCAGCACCGGTTTCTGTGGAGGATGCGTGGGAGGCGGCACGCCTTTCAGGCTTAGGCGAAGATATCGAAGCAATGCCCATGGGAATGCAGACAGTATTGTCCGAAGGGGCTCAAGGTTTATCTGGTGGGCAACGGCAGCGACTACTGATTGCGCGTGCGTTGGTCCGTAGGCCACGTCTATTATTGTTTGATGAAGCAACCAGCGCGTTGGATAATCGCACCCAGGCAATGGTGAAGGAAACGCTCGATAGGCTGAATGTTACGCGTATTGTAGTGGCTCATCGATTAAGCACTATTTCCGATGTACATAAGGTCTTTGTTTTTGATGCAGGTAGCTTGATTGAGTCGGGTAGCCCCAAAGAGTTACTCTCTAAAGATAGCCATTTTGCAGCACTCGCACGCCGTCAGATGATTTGAACTATTTTCCTGCCCTCCTAAAACTGTTCCATGGTTTGATAAGTACGCGCGAGCATATTTGATGTCACGGATGCGTTATTCGGACGAGAATTGCCCTGCGATTTTACGCTAGGTTGCCTGAGATGACTGGTGGGGCGGATGTATCCTTGCTTTGCTTGTGGGGTCAATAAAGGCTTCACTGGAATGCTATGCCGGGAAGTACTGAATAGCGAATGAGTTGGTAGCACCCGCCAAGCTCAGGTGGTCATTAATCAATGGCTCGGGCAGTAC
>Ga0255132_1000969_pt1 | contig 11006 bp, 7 predicted proteins | sample Law_Law_RepA_8d_FD_188551 | JGI IMG/M metagenome (GOLD analysis project Ga0255132, IMG submission 188551) | Freshwater microbial communities from St. Lawrence River, New York, United States - Law_Law_RepA_8d | ecosystem: Environmental > Aquatic > Freshwater > River | place: USA: New York...
GCGCGCATGACGCTGGTTTCGCCTACTCCCGTTATTGTGGTGCATGAAGAGGTCAAGTCCACCGGTGCACCTGCTGCTCAGGCACCTATCCTTGTGAGCCAGAATGTCTTTCAGGCAAACGATCGGTACCGTGACGACAACGGCGAACGCATGGACAAGTTTGTCACTGGCGAATTTGTGATCCATACCGTTTATGGATCGCAGGTGGTGGTCACCAACACCTCACCTTCTCGCCAAAAACTGTCCATCTTGATTCAGATTCCTGCCGGATCGATTGCGCTTACTGGCGGTAAGGCTACGCGCAGCGTTTCTGTTGATCTGGAGCCTTACCGAACCCAGACCATCGACACGTTCTTCTACTTCCCGCTTCCCGGAAAATACGCGCAATTCCCAGTGCATGTTGCTAAAAACGAGGTTCTGCTTGCTGCTGGGCCACAAGCCACCTTCCAAGTTGTTGCCAAGCCAACACGCGTGGATACGGCATCGTGGGATCATATTTCTCAAAATGGGTCATCAGACGAGGTTGTTGCCTATCTTGAACGCGAAAACGCTCAGGGCCTCGATTTGGATAAAATGGCGTTCCGTTTGCGTGACCGTGGCTTTTTTGTCCGAGTGACCGATCTGTTACGGGCACGCCATATCTACCACGCAACGATATGGTCGTATGCCATGATGCACGACGACGTAAGAACCCAAGGGGAATTCCTCCGCCAGCACGATGGACTGGCTTCGCAACTGCACAATGTGCTGAAGCATCCACTTTTGTCGCTCGATGCTGTTGAACGCCACGCCTACCAACATCTCGAATACAAGCCACTGGTTAATGCGCGTGCCCATGCGTTGGGTAAGGCCAGGCAAATTGTCAATCCGATATTGCATGGCCAATACCATGCGCTGCTGAATGTGCTTGCCCGCGCAGGGCAGCTCAACGATTCCGATTGGCTTGCTGTAACGTACTACCTGCTCCTGCAAGATCGGGTCGAAGAAGCCTTAGATTCGTTTGCCAAAGTGCGCGCGGACAAAATCAGCACTCACCTGCAATTTGATTACTGTGGAGCCTACCTTGCCATGTGTCAGGAAGACCTCCAACGCGCCCGCGAACTGGCAACCCGCCATTTGGCTCACCCTGTGGATCGATGGCGTCTTGCCTTCCAAGTGATTGTTGACCAACTGGATGAGGCACAAGGTAAGGCCGCTAAGGTCGCAGAAGCAGGCAACCGCGATCAGGAACAGGGGAAACTGGCCGCTGCTGAACCTTCTTTCGATGTGCGGCTTGATGGCGCAGCCGTGGAACTAACGTGGCAGAATCTCGATAAAGCTCGCATTCAATACTATGTGATGGATGTGGAATTGCTGTTCAGCCGCAATCCTTTCCTTCAGGACTTTGGTGGGCAGTTCGCGCTGATCCAACCAAACGCCACAGTAAACATCAACTTGGCCGCAAAACAGGGCAAGCAATTGATACCCCTTCCCGATGCACTCAAAGGTAAGAACGTGCTGGTGGAAATCTCGGCGGGGGGTAAGTCTAGAGCTCTGCCATACTATGCCGGGTCTATGAAAGTCCTGGTTCTTGAGAACTACGGTCAGGTCGCCGTAAAAGATGCCGCGGGCAAACCACTGGCCAAGGTGTATGTGAAAGTTTATTCAAAGCTGGCCAACGGCCGGGTCAAATTCCACAAAGATGGCTATACCGATATCAGGGGACGATTCGACTACGCTTCTGTCAGCACACCAGAACCGGTTGCAGTTCAGCGATTTGGTGTGCTGGTCCTGAGCGAAACTCTGGGCGCCACCATCCGGGATGCGGCACCTCCCGCCGGCTCCGAACGCGATGACCGCCCTGTTCCCATGGAGAATCCTGCGCCATGATTCGAATGTTATCCGTACAGTTCATGCTGTTTTTTGCGGTATCGCTCGAATGCCGGGCTGATGAGCTTGCCAGCAATCTGCTGGCCGGGGAACCAACACAGGTTTTCCGCAAAGTGGACCCGGCGTGGCACGCTGTTCAGGCTGTTACGCTCGACCCAGCCAACCCTCGCAAGCTAACGATAGAAGCGGGCAAAGGCGTTTGGACCAATGCCCCCAAGGGTACGGCGCAAGACCTCTACACCACACGTGAATATGGCGATGTCGCTGTAGAAATCGAATTCCTGATCCCCCAACGGTCGAACTCCGGAATCAAGCTGATGGGGCTTTATGAAGTCCAGATCACTGACAGCCATGGCAAATCAAAAATGACCGGATCCGAATGCGGCGGCATCTATCCGCGCGCCGAACTTCTTCCCAAATACCGCCACCTCGACGAGGGCATTGCCCCGAAGTCGAATGCCTGCGGCAAACCGGGTGAATGGCAAAAATTGGAATTGGCTTTCCGCGCCGCAAAACATGAAGGCGAAGGCAAGGATCGCAAAAAGATCGCGAATGCGCGTTTTGATCGTGTTGTTCTGAATGGAACCGTGATTCACGAAAATCTGGAAGTTTCATCTCCCACCGGCCATAACTGGACAAAGGTGGAACCAGCAAAAGGCCCACTGATGCTTCAACTCGACCATGGTCCGGTTGCGGTACGAAAATTTATGGCACGCGATTTGGGCAAATGACCTGTTTCCAGTTCCACGGGTCGCGCAGCGCACCCGGGGCTAATCGCTCCTATCCCTAAGGTATGATGTTCTCCTTTTTTGCATCACACCCCGGAGGGGTGATAGTCATTAGACGGTGGCGACCGATGGGACTCCACCGGATGTATTAGTTTGAATAATGCACAATTATGCCATTCACCTATCTCAGTTTTTATTAAAAGGTGTTGGTGGCGTTGCTGATTATGCGCATCTGCTCGTTGGTTTGATCTCAAGAAGACGCCCTCAAAATGGTTACCCGGCACAGTTGGATTAAAAGAATTCGCATGGCAAACCGGTTGCGCGGCCTTCACGGTCAGCGCGGCCGCTCGCGAATCAGCTCAAAATGAAATTGCCAAGGAGGAAGAGTATCGTGCTACCCTGTCAGCGCGTGATGAACAGATCCTAGAATGAACCGACTATTGCGTTCGCTGGACCGAATCTGTAACAGATGCCAGATAATTGAGCAATTCGCGGCGGTAGCGTTCTGTGGTGAATCGCAAAGCCTGAACGCGGGCGGCCGATGGGTCGAAATCAAGCTGCTGCTTTTCAAACTCCAGAATTGCCTCCACAAGACCGTTTTCCGTGGGTTCCGGATAAAGCACGCCCGTTGACGGAACGACAGTTTCAGTAGCTCCGCCTCGCCCCAAAGCCACCACGGGAGCCCCGCACGCCTGTGCCTCGAGTGGAACAATTCCAAAATCTTCTTCGCCGGGAAACAACAACGCTTTACAACGGCGCAGGTGATCACGAATCTGGGCATCGGATTGCCAGCCCAGCATGCACGTTAATGGGCCGGCGATGCGGCCAAGGCGCGCGGCGTCCTGTCCCGAACCGATCACCACCAATTGACGTCCTAGACGGGCGCACGCCTTAATGGCATGATCAACCTTTTTGTAAGGGGCCAATGCTGAAACCACCAAGTAAAAATCTTCTCGGACTGGCGGTTCCTCACCGGGGTTGGCAGGGGTGTAGTAATCAGTATCAACAGGAGGGTAAATAACTACGCTGTCTCGATTATAGCAATCTCGGATACGTTGCTGAATGGTATTGCTGATCGCAATAAAATGGGTAACCCGCTCTGCCGATGCCAAATCCCATGCGCGCACACGGTCGAGTAGGTGGTCGCGTACTCCGCCCAATAGGCCTTTGCTGGCGAAGTATTCACCCCGCATCTGCCAAGCGTATCGCATGGGCGTGAAACAGTACGACACATGTGGTACACCGCGTGGAGCACGCGCGCCCTTGGCGACACAATGGCTGAAACTCACAACCAAATCTGTTTCACGCAGATTCCACGACCAGTCTGCCACTGACGGTAAAATTGGAAGTAAGTAGCGGTAATATCGATGAACAGAGGGGAGCTTACCAAGCCAGGGTGTTTGCGGGTTAAGCGCGTCGATGGCTGGTGTCGTCTTTCCTGGCCGATGAATCAGCGTGTTCAGGCGAGCATGTGGCCAAGCACGCGCCAGCACGTCGAGACACTTCTCGCCGCCTCTCAGGCCCGTAAGCCAATCGTGTATCAAGTTGATGCGGAGTTCGGACCAGTTCAAAGGCAAAGGCCTCCCAAAGGAAGGCCTTCTCTAGCATGAACAGATGTGCGAACGCAAGGAGCAAGAGTCTAGCGAGCCCCGATCAATCGTCGTTCCTTCCACCCAACAAGCCCGATCGCCACAAGTAATACAAAAGCGTGAGGACGGTTGTCAGCGTTGCAGCCACATATGTAAGTGCTGCCGCGTCAAGGACCCTCTTCACAACCTCGTCTTCATCCGGGGCAATTAACCCGTGCTGCACAAGTGCAATGCGCGCCCTGCGGCTAGCATCAAATTCCACGGGCAGATTAACCAACTGGAAGATCACAGTCAGAGAGAACAAACCAATCCCTGCCAGCAGAACCACCTTCCCCAGTACAAGATGCATGGCAAGCATGAACATTCCCGCCATGATGACAACCCAACTCATGCCGGAACCAAAACTTGCCATCGGTACCAGCGCACCGCGGAGAACCATCAATGGATAGCGATGGGCATCCTGCAAAGCGTGGCCGACCTCGTGGGCGGCAATTCCCAAGGCTGCCAGCGAATCGGAACCGTAAACGCCCTCGCTCAGCCTCAAGGTTTTGGTGGTTGGGTCGTAATGATCCGAAAGCTGGCCGGCAATAGGCTCGATACCAACATCGGAAATTCCTTCAGCCTGAAGGATGGCGTAAGCTGTTTGAGCCCCGGTAATTCCAGTGCTCGCCCGCAACCCTGATGCCCAGGTGTAGGCAGCCTGCACCCGCCACTGAGCCCACATGGCAAGTAACATTCCGGGTGCCAAGAATACGAAGTACCACAAATCCATCATGAACATGGCGTCTACCTCCAGCAGTTGCCGAGTTGACCTTCATTCTACGTGGCATGTTGCATTCTGGTTGGTTCGATACGAGACGAGGTGACAAGGGTCTTTCGCCATACATCAAAGGCTGTTAGCCTGTGATCACGCTCATTACAGGATCGCTTGGCGAGGTATGGACATGACATCCGCAGGAACTGCAGCTGCTTGGCTAATAGCTCTGGCAACAATCGGGCAACTGAGTCCGGAAAAGCAAACCGCGGCCTTCACGGTTTCCCCCGGACTGGAAATCAAACTCTGGGCCTCTGAACCGTTGTTCGTAAACCCAACCACATTCGACATCGACCCGTCTGGGCGCATTTGGGTGTGCGAAGCTGTCAATTACCGCCGCAAACTACGCGGACAACCGCCATTACGAATGGAAGGCGACCGTGTTGTCATTGTGGCCGACAGCAATGGCGATGGCACGGCTGACAAGGCCACCACCTTTTACCAAGCACCGGAAATCATGAGCCCTATCGGCATTGCCGTGGCCCAGAACCCCAGTGGCAAAGGCTGTCGGGTTTACCTGTGTCAATCGCCAGACATATTGGTATTGGAGGATAAAGATGGCGACGACAAAGCCGATGGCCCTCCCACAAAACTGCTCACAGGCTTTCAAGGTTTGGACCACGATCATGGTGTTCATGGCATTTCCATCGGGCCAGATGGCAGGCTTTACTTTTCCGTGGGAGACACGGGTGTCAAAGACCTCAAATCCAGCGATGGCAAAGGCCCGACTTTCAACAGCAACAGTGTCGACTTGCGGGCAGGTACGGTCTGGCGTTGTGACCTTGATGGCCGCCATCTGGAACTGATCGCCCACAACTTCCGCAACAATTACATGCCAGCCATCGACAGCTTTGGTAACGTTTTTATTTCCGATAACGATGATGACGGCAACCAGCAAACACGCATCTGTTTTGTCATGCCCGGCGGCAATTACGGATATCATCCACGCGGTGCTGGCCAAACACATTGGCATGAAGAACAGCCCGGAGTGGTTCCCAAGGTATTGCGCACGTTTTTTGGCAGCCCGACAGGCATGTGCTTTTATGAAGGACAACTGCTGCCTGAAAAATACCGTGGTCAGATGCTGCACACCGATGCGGGCCCTCGTCAACTGCGATCTTACCGCGCCACTCCCAAGGGCGCCGGTTTTGATGTCGAACGCGAAGACATGGTTACCAGCACCGACAACTGGTTCCGACCCAGCGATGTGAGGGTTGGCCCAGATGGTTCCGTATTCATTGCCGACTGGTACGATCCCGGTGTGGGTGGTCACGGCATGGGCGATACAACCCGTGGACGTATTTTTCGCCTTGCACCTCCCGGACACAAACCCGCCCATGGGATCACTACCGTTGATTCACCTGAAAGCGCCCGCACGGCATTGGCGTCTCCTTGCTTGGCAACACACGCCATGGCTTTCGCATGGTTGAGGCAACAGTCGCAAGCGGAAGCCATCGCGACCGCGCGCCCCATGGCATCGGGTAATCAACCAGACTGGCTCAAAGCAAGGGCACGCTGGGTCCTTGCAGAAAGCGGAGCGAAATTTCAGAAATCTGATTTCGATGGGCTCGACCATGCTTCTCTGGCTGCACAGGCCGCTCGCATTGTGCGCGATTATCCCGCCATGTCTGGCCTTGCGGCACAGTTGCCTACCAACGACGCTGCGGTAACCCGCGAAACTTTGGTGGGTTTGCGGGAAACAGACGGCACCAAGGCTCACGAGGCGGTAATGAAAGCTGCCAAGGCGTGGGATGGCAAAGATATATTCTTGGTAAAATCACTCGCTATTGCCGCAGGAGGCAGCGATGCCAGACGTCAAACTGTGCTGGCCGACTTCGCTTCCTCCTTCCCCGAGTGGAATGACCGGACAGCCGCCTTGGCGTTCGAATTGCGCCCCCCGGGAATGACCGAGCGTCTGCGCGGAGAATTGTCAAATTCAAAATTGACCAGCGCCGACCGTATACGCCTGATTGATTTTGTCGCGGGAGACAGCAATCCAGCAGCGGGCAAGGCTCTTCTGGAAGTTCTTGTGCCGGCAACTCCACCAGAGGTACGAAACCGTGCCGTTGACGTGCTCTTGGTTGGATTGCCTGGCCAATGGTCGTTGCTGGTCAAGGACGGCACAGCCGGAAAGGCACTCGAATCGATGGTCGCCAACAACACCAATGCCATGGCCACAGAGTATTTGGCACTGGCGGGCGCCATCAGCCATGGTCAGGCAATTTCCATGGCGACGACCATCGCCTTGAGCCCAGCAGCAGCTCCAGCGTTGCGCGAACGAGCAGTTGCTGCCTTGGGAAAACTACCTACCGATTCATCCGTCAAGGTTTTGGAAACGTTGGCCAAGGAAGGCGGAAAACTAACCGGCAAGGCATGCCTTGCCCTGGGCGAGTTGGCTTCGGCGCGCACCAAAACACCAGCGTCCGACCCAGCCCTCAAGGCGCTGCAGGGACTGCTCAATAATGAAGCAGCGAAGTCTGCCTCGCTGGAAGCAATCGCCTCGACACGCGCCGGAACAAGCTGGCTGCTCGAGGAAAAGATGTCAGAAAAGCTTCCAGCAGATCTTGTATCCGAAGCCGGTCGACTGCTGCGCAATAGCCCGTATCAGGACCTGCGCAACAAGGCGATGGTTGCTTTTCCAGCGCCGGGAAAGATTGACGCGCGCAAGCTTCCTTCCTCGGCCAAGCTGGCTCTGCGCCAAGGCAATGCCGCACGCGGGAAGGCGCTGATGGCCGCCAGCACTAAAAGCGACCTGCAATGCCTCAAATGCCACATGGCCGAAGGCCGTGGTGGTCAAATCGGCCCCGATTTGTCGCAAATCGGCAAAAAGGCCAGCCGCGAAAACCTGCTCGATTCGATGCTCACCCCGTCGAAAGCCATTGCGGACCAGTACTTGGTTCATGTCGTCACCACCAACAAGGGCTTGGCGATCTCCGGCTTGCTGATGGAAGAAACAGCGGACATGATTGTGCTGCGCGACGCAAACGGGAAAGACCACCGCATCGGTAAAAAAGAAATCGATGAACGCGCCCGCCTTCAAGAATCGATTATGCCGGCCAATTTGGTGGCAAGCATGTCAGAAGACGATCTACTCGACCTCGCCGAGTACCTGCTGACATTGAAATCCGCCACACTGGCTCCTAAGGCATTTCGCATGATGGGCCCCCTAGAAGGTGGCCCCGGTGGAGATACAGGCTTCGACACGGTGTTTGATCCGGAGAAAAAGCTTGATTTCACCCAGTCGATCAAGGGGAAGAACGGACCTGTTGGTTGGCGCACAGTCCGACCTGATGCCAACGGCTATGTTGACCTCGCGAACATTCATGGCGAAAGTTCTAACAATAGTGTGACTTACCTCGCCACAACCATTGATTCACCATCTGCTCAAAAGGCAATGGTGGTTCTTGGAGCCGACGATTGCAGCCGTGTGTGGGTCAACGGCACCAGAGTGCACGAAGACCGCTCCCACGAGGCTGCCATCCCCGGCAAGTTCCGTATCCCGGTTCAACTGAATGCCGGCTCCAATGTTATCCTTTTGAAGATCAGCAATGGCGGCAATCCGCATGGATTTTACCTGTCCATTGCTTCGGAACAGGACCTGAAGGAAGCACCACTCCCCTGATCCACCCAACAATCCGAGCGACAGCAGCACCATGCCCAACGCCTTTGGTTTCCGCCTTTGGTCTCGGTTGCTGCGCATGGCGCCTGCAGGTATTCCCGCAGGCGTGCATCGTCAGACAAGGGTGGGCACAGGTTTTGATCTGGCAGGAATAAGACCATTTGAACCCGGCGACGACCCGCGGCGCCTCGATGCTGGTGCCACGGCACGCCGCGGTTTCCCCCATGTGCGCGATGACCGCCCATCGCCCAGTCAGGCACTTCATTTTGTCGTCGAGGGCGGATCCAGACTGACATCTTCACCCTCGCCGTCTCCCCTTGATCTGGTTCGAGAGGTCATTTCGCTGCTGGCACCGGTTGCCTTGTCATGCGGCGACCCCGTTGGCCTCACCATTCTGGGTGACAAGGGTCTGCGCCATCTTCCGCCAAGAAGGGATTCCGCTGCGGGCCATGCATGTATGGCCCACTTGCTAGATGGCGCCCCATCAGCCAACAAGAATTTTGATTTGTGGGAGGGGCTTGTGCCAAGAGGCGCATTAGCCCTGATCCTCACGGACGGGCTATCGCGCACCTTGCCGCTTCAATTATTGACACTGACCCAGCGAGCCGAAGTCCGGTTGCTGTTGGTGCGCCATCCATGGATCGATGAACCTCCCTCCACCATCGAACCGGTTGTTGATCCGGAGAGTGGAGCAGTGTTACCGCCACCCTCCAAGTCAGCATGGAAAATCTGGCGCCAAAAGGCCCTCGAACAAATGGAACACACAACTGAAGCTTGCCGGTTTCACAGGGAAACCCCCTGCAACTACAGAGCCATGGAAACATTGGGAAGCCTGCTGGCGGAGTTGCTGATGGGTCAACATCCATGAATCTGACATTGATGCTGACAATTTTAATATGCCACCAAGAGCAGTACTCCCTACCGCCTTCGAACTCCACTGCTGGAGTTCGACTGTTGATTATCGTTCCAGAACCATTGGAACAATCGATGGTTGAATTGAAACTGGAAGCTATTAAGGGAAATAGCATCTCGACCCAGAATCCCACCCTTGTGAAGGGAAAAGGTTGGCGCCTGCTTCATGAGCCTGGCGACCGTTGGTTGCTTCAACGCGTCGATACAAATGAAACAGAACGACCCGTTGTACGGTGGCTATGGCGGCAAAACACCGAAGACGCTTGGCATGAATCACAATGGGACGATCTTTACGGCTCCGTGCCACTCGCCGGAATTCCGCATCGTGTTGGACCTAACCTACGCTGGCCTTGGTGGATGCTCGTTGTCGGGGAGGGATTGGCAACCATCCTAATCGTATTGTCAATAATGATATCAAGACGGATCAACGATCCTGCCAACCGCCTGCGGCGGAAATTGAGTGGGGTTTCATCCGGTTTCCTTTACTGGTCCATACTGCACCAATTCATTCAGGACTATTTGAAGAAAACATGGAACTGCCATGGCCATCACATCATTTACCAATGGCACGCACAAAGGCACGACCCCGACTTGGGGCGGCGTTTGGAGTTGTTATTGGAGTCTTTGGCAGAAGCCCGGTATGGACCGGAGGTAATCCAAGTAAAAGGCTTGCCAGACGATTGGATTCAATGGTTGACCGATGCCGGGAAGGTACGATCGCGCCGGTTGTAACAAAAGTAGCAATTCCGCATTTTGGCACGCCCCGATAATTGGGGGCGTGCGGGAATTTTGGGCCATTGAGGTAAACGCTGAGCGCACGCAAGACCGATATTTCCTCAAGACGAATCCAATAGAAACGGCGCTTCTCCAGACCACTTCGCCGCAAGTACAGGTAACGTCACGAGGGCTCAGTGTCATGAATGACATCAAATCAACGTTATGGTTGGCTATTTGTGTTACGGCATGCATCTGGGGATGCTCCCGGTCACCCGGGCTTTCTACCGCTCAAATGGATCGCCTCAAGGTTTTGGAAGCCAAGTGCGCCAAACTCGAGGAAGATCAGTTCGCTGTTTCCGAAGCCAGAGATGCTGCGCGTCAGCGACTCGCTACAGCAGAGATGGAAATCGGCGATCTTAAAACCCAAGTCACGGTCCTGCACGAAGTGCGCAAGGAACGCGACCTGCTCAGCACCCGTGTCGACAAAATGAAAAAGGGACTCGAAGAGCTGATTGGCGCGGATACGGCCCTTGCCGATTCTCTCCGCCCAACCACTGCTCGCGAGAAAACACCTAGGAACAAGGTACAAGCCATCCCAGCAGCAGGTTCAGCAGCGAAAACCTTTCCTCAGTAATCGACCGCAGATTCAATTAATTGGTTTCACCGCCATGGAATCATGTCGGTGAACATGAGGACAGCCAACCGGCGTCGGTCGATTCCTGCGCCTCGAGCCACCAAACGTCCATCCCGTCTGACGT
>Ga0255132_1000970_pt1 | contig 11006 bp, 8 predicted proteins | sample Law_Law_RepA_8d_FD_188551 | JGI IMG/M metagenome (GOLD analysis project Ga0255132, IMG submission 188551) | Freshwater microbial communities from St. Lawrence River, New York, United States - Law_Law_RepA_8d | ecosystem: Environmental > Aquatic > Freshwater > River | place: USA: New York...
GTTTGCCAGAGCTTCAGTTTCATTCATCCAGTTTTGATTGATTGTCCAGAACTGGAGATTGGCTTCAGGAAATGCCTGCCTGACAGAGGAAACAATGTGGCGTACCCCCTGCGCTTTGCTTTCAAAGCAATCACAGAGTTCACCTGTCATGGTAACTGCCAGATTTTTTGCCGGAAGTGAGCCGATCAATGTGACAAGACGCTCGGTAAGGCCATGCTGGTCTTGCCATAATGGGAATGGTAAGTGTCGTGAATTTGTTCCATCAGATGTCGCCAGCTTCAGGTTGGCACCACCAATGTCTAGCCCGATCCAAGCCATGGCGCGCAATGCTCCTTCAGGATCCCATAGGAACGGGCACGAGTCTGCCCGGCTCGCTAGCTGGCACGGGAACCAGTTTGCCCGGTTGTCCAGTCACTGGAGGTTGCGGCTGTGTGCCAGTGGCTCCGGAAACAGGTGAGGCGGGCACAACAATGGCAGGAGTAGCTGGCACGATCCGCTCCTGAGGAGGCACGCCGGATGGGCCTACTTGCTTATCGATGGCGTCAAAGATCAAGCGACTGGTTTCGCGGTCGCCAAACGTATCGATGCGAATGCTGACGCGTGTCAGGACGGGTTCCGTAGGAATCCGGCCAGCGATTGGATCGAGCCACAAGCGAATGCGGCCGCCATCGCTAGTGCGCGATTCAAGGTGAGCTTTGCTGCCTTCCATGTGTTCATGGGAAATAGGTAGTTTTAACGATTCCAGTGCGGTTTTTGTGGCGCGATATACAGGCTCGACTGGGCCGACATAGTGCCGCTCAAGCAATCCCTTGTAGTAGGCATACCCAATGCCACCCGCAGCAGCAGTACCCGCCACGGCTGCAGCAATACAGCCAGTTCCAGCCAACGGTAAAATGATGGCAAGCAACGCAAGAATAACTCGACTGGGTTGAATTGCGTTCATGGTCTGCTCCCAGAGTCTCAATCTTCGGTACAACAGCATGAACATGGGCGTTTTCACGAAGCAAGACTGACTGGTTTGGTTGCGTTGACGCCCTGAACAGTTTGGATGGGGACTTCTGATGGCTTCGGGTCATGATTATCTGGTGGGTATAGACTTGGGAACCACCAATTGCGCCATGGCAACCGTGCCCTTGGCGCGTGCCGCCCGGTCTGGACTTGTTGTTGAAAATGCCGGGGTTATTCAGGTCACCGCGCCGGGTCAGAATCGTGAACTGGCATTGCTCCCATCATTCCTTTATCAACCCGGCGGGCATGAGCTTCCCGCAGACGCAGCGGCATTGCCATGGGATTCGTCGACACCGCCGCTTGTAGGGGCCTTTGCCCGCGAGCAAGGGGCTCGGGTGCCTGGTCGATTGGTTAGCTCGGCAAAGTCGTGGTTGGTGCATGATGGAGTTGACCGTGAGGCAGCCATATTGCCTTGGGGCGCGCCACCTGAAGTTCCGCATATAAGCCCAGTCGATGCGAGCCGATGCTATCTGGCCCACATGGCGGCAGCTTGGAATTACTCCATGCGCAGTAAAGGTAGCGGGCCTCGTTTAGAAGATCAGGCTGTTGTCCTCACCATTCCAGCTTCATTCGACGACATGGCACGCGGCCTGACCATGAAGGCTGCCAAGTCAGCTGGATTCAGGCATGTCACATTGATTGAAGAGCCTCAAGCCGCGTTTTACTGCTGGATGATGGAAGCTGGGCCAAATCTGGGGCTTGCTCCCGGCCAGCGAGTGGTTGTGGTGGATGTGGGTGGCGGAACCACCGACTTCACGCTCATTGAAGCGATTGAGGACCGAGGTGAAATCGGGCTGGTAAGGCGGGCCGTAGGCGATCACCTCCTATTGGGTGGTGATAACATGGATATGGCACTTGCCAAGAGTGTTGAAGCCGAATGGTGTGGATCCGGAGCCAGATTGGATTCTATGCAGTTTCAGCAATTGATTCAGCAGTGCCGACAGGCAAAGGAGCAATTGCTGGGGATTGATGGCGCAGATTCAGTTTCTGTAACAATACAAGGGCGTGGCAGATCGATTGTGGCGGGGGCGCTCAAGGCGGTACTTACCAGGGATCGTGTGGTATTAGCCATCCGCGAAGGTTTCTTTCCTCTGGTGCCAACCAATGCTCGGCCTGAATCGGCGTCACGTGTTGGATTGCAAGAATTTGGCTTGCCCTATGTGGCTGATCCAGCCGTCACCCGTCATCTCGCTGCATTCCTTCAGCGCCATGGAGTGGATGAGCGTGGATTGGATGCCGTTCTGTTCAATGGTGGAGTTTTTCAGTCACCTTTGTTGCGTGACAGGGTCGTGGAGCAGATCAAGCAATGGTCAGTTGGTCGTCCTCTCAGGGTATTAGCCACGTCGTCGCTCGATCTGGCAGTGGCGCGCGGAGCAGCGCACTACGCATGGATCAAACATTCGGGCGGCAGACGAATAGGTGGCGGGATTGCCCGCAGTTATTACGTGGCTCTGCAAGAACCCGGTCTTCAAGCGGAAGTTGATTTTTTGTGTGTGTTGCCACAACAGGCCGAGGAAGGGTTGGAGGTGAAACTTTCCAGCCCTGTTCTCAGTCTTGCGATCGGGGTTCCTGTTCGCTTTCAACTGTTTTCATCTACCGCAAGGCCCTCGGATAAACCCGGTGAAGTCTGCCGCATTCCCTTGGCCAATCTGCTTCCCCTTCCCTCCATTCAGACCATACTTCGGGGGGGGAAGCGAATGGGGGCCCGCGACGTTGAAGTTACCCTGTCGTCGAGGGTAACAGAACTGGGGACAATGGAACTTGCCTGCGTTGAAAACGGTGGAACAAATCGATGGATATTGGAATTCAATGTGCGACCGCTTGCCAGTGCTACTTTGGCTGAGGCAGAAGCTGAAGCCGCGCAAGGAGCGGGTGGTGCTTCCGGTTGGCCCGACGAGCAGGTTCAACAGGCGGTTGCCGCGGTTGAGTCTGTGTTCACGCCAGAGGGTGTTTTATTGCCGGGTGAATTGATTAAATCGATGGAAGCGGCTTTGGGTGCTTCACGTGGCGATTGGCCCCTACCCTTGTGCCGTTCCATGGGTGACAAATTGCTCGCACTTGCAGAGCATCGACGAAAGTCCCCGGCGCATCTGGCGCGTTGGCTCAACCTGACAGGGTGGTGCCTGAGGCCAGGTTATGGTGATACGCGTGATAGTTTGCGCATGGATCAGTTTTGGAAAGCCTTGCATGCTCCTGGCCCCGGTGGAGTGATGCGAGGAGGCGAATCTGGAATTGACGCTTGGATATTGATGAGGCGTGTGGCGGGAGGCTTGAATGTAAACCTGCAAAACGCTTTATGGGATCGACTTAAAGTGTTTTTAATGCCGTCCAAGGGACGCAGCATTGTTAAACCTCCTGCACATGAACTCAACGAAATGTGGCGGTGTGCTTCCTCCCTTGAACGCCTCGACTCCACAACGCGCGCATCCATGGGTGAGGTATTGGCCAAACCGTTGGCGCGTGGTGTGGCTGCGGGGCATGTTTATTGGTGCTTGGGCCGTATTGGTGGACGATGGCCTACGTATGGCCCATGGAACACGGTTGTCCCAGTGGTTTTGGCTGAAGCGTGGATTGATCTGATTTTGCCGCACATGCCTGTTCAACCAGTGGATTTGCAATCGTGGACCCTTGCGCTGGCACAGTTGGCAAGACGGACAGATCAGCGTGGCATCGACGTTTCCCAAGGGCATCGGCAGTCTGTTTTGACAGGACTTAAAACTGCCGGAGCCAATCCGGAACTTCTGGCGCTTGTCAGTGAAGTCCGTGACATTGGTAGTGATCAGGCTGGGCAGGTGATGGGAGACGCACTGCCACTCGGACTGAAGTTGATTTCTCCAGCAAATACCTAGCGGGTAAGTCTGTCATAGGCTTCCTGATAGCGCGCGACTGTTTGCGCGACAATTTCAGGTGGTAATTCTGGCGGTGGGCTCGAACGGTCCCATCCGCTCCCCGCCAACCAATCACGAACTGGTTGCTTGTCGAACGATGGCGGGTTTGTTCCGGGTTTCCAGGTGTCGGCATCCCAATAACGAGAACTGTCGGGTGTCAGTGCCTCATCGATCAGAAGGATTTCGTCACCAATCTTGCCAAATTCAAATTTGGTATCCGCAAGGATCAAACCTCGGGAACGGGCGTGGTCTCTGGCCCGCTGGTACAGGTCGATCGATCGGCATCGCAATGTTTCAGCCAGCGGTGATCCAATGGCATCGACCATTCGTTCAAAGGGAATGTTTTCATCGTGTCCCGATTCAGCCTTAGTGGCCGGTGTGAATAAGATTTTTGGGAGTTCAGATGCCTGTTTGAGTGAGGTTGGAACAGTTATAAATCCGACAGTTCCTTGATCTTGATATTCTTGCCACCCGCTTCCAGCAAGGTAACCACGGACGACACATTCAAAGGGAATCACATTGGTTTTCCGCACCATCATCGTGCGCCCCCTCAAGGATTCTGCATCTTCGGCAAAAGGGGTTCCCATCCGTACAGGATCGGTTTCAAGGATCTGATCTTCCTGACCCAAATGGTGGAACCAAAAGAGTGATAGCTGTGTGAGTAGCTCACCTTTGCCGGGGATGGGGGTGGGAATGACCCAGTCAAAGGCACTGATGCGGTCGGAAGCGATCAGAACCAATCGGTCGCCAAGGTCGTAAACATCCCTCACCTTGCCTTGGCGGCGTAATAGTCCCTTGTAGTTGGTGGATTTCAGGGTTGTCATGTCAGGGTCGGTCCTTAAATGTCCAGATGCCCGCGATTGATCGTGGTTCCCCAGTTGAATGTACACAGGTTGATGCTGGAGGCAGAGTGTGAGGATATTCGCAGGGCAGCATTTGTCGGTGCAACGTGACGGCGATGGTGTCATTGTGATCCGATGGGATACACCCGGATCGGCTATCAATCAGCCGCATGAAGATATGTTGGCAGAGTGGTCGATCGTTTTGGATCGATTGGCTGAACTGCCACGATTGACCCTGGTAATGCTTGGAAGCGGGAAAAAGGGGACGTTCGGAAGAGGGTGGTCTCCAGAGGCACTGCAACGGTTGGCAGCAACACAGAAGCTTTCTGCTGTCACCGAAATGTGGGACTCCATCCTTGTGCGTTTGGAAAACCTACCCTGCCCTACCTTGGTGGCAATTGCCGGCCAATGCCATGACGAAGCGCTCGACCTTGCCTTGGCGTGCGATTACCGACTGGCTTATCGGGATTCTGGTTCGGGGCTTGGATGGACTTCCCAAACCCGGGGCTGGTGCCCTCCTCCTTCAACCCTGAAGCGCCTTGTATCGCAGGTTGGAATCGAGTTTTGTTGCAGGCTACTTATTCTTGAAGAGCAGCTGAATGCAACCATGGCGCATCGTTGGGATCTTGTTTCTGCTACCGCGACGGGGGAGGCGGGATTGCGCCAAGCGGTAGAGATGCTTCGAAAGAAAGCGTTTTTGGAAGGCAAACCTGCCCGCAGAGAACCATCCCGTTTTATTCCCAGGATCATGAATCGGTCTCCATTTTGGCGTGGCTGGATGCTCCGCGGAATGAAACGCGTTCTCGATCGATTGGTTTGTCCGGAGATGCCCATTGGAGCCTACCAGTGGAGAAATCTGGAACGAGCGAGGTTGGAATCTGACTGGACAGATGGCGAAGTAATGGGCTCGATGAGGCAACTGGCCTTAGATCCAGGATCCGTGTGGATCAGGCAAACCTGTGTTATAGCAAGGATTTCAACAGCTTCTGGACATGTTCCGAATGTCAGGCGAATTGTGCTTCTGGGCAACGCGCCTTGGGAAGTTGAAGCTGCTCGACGGGCTTTGGCGAATAAGGTATCCGTTGTAGTCGCTGCTGGCAACGAAGAGGAGTTGGGCCGCCGAGTGATGCGCTTGGGATCCGGTAATCAGGTTCCCGCGGCAACAATTCTGAAGTTGGTTCAGGGAAGATTGATCGCGGATTTGGCCAGAAATGAGGCACTTGTTGATGATGCTGTTGTTGGGGACACGAATCTACTTGGTGAAGCATGGGCAAGAAAATCATTATTGCAAGTGGCCGACGCTTCAAGTCGTAGTATCGGCTCTGTCACCTGTCGAAGCTTGCTGGGGGCGCATCGCCATGGTTGGCTTGAACTGCCGATTGAGTCTGGCGGTGTCCAATCTTGGTTGAATTCACTGGGATTCCGTGTCGCGACGGTAAAACCCGGTTCAAGTTCGGTTTGGAAGGTGACTGCGGCGTGGTGGGCAGAAAGCTTGCGCGCGTTGGCGGAGGGTGTGAGCCCGTACATGATTGAGAACGAGGCACGCCTGTTCGGTTTTTTGAAAGGCCCCTTGTCGGATTTGTGTGACAACATGGCCAACCTCGAATGGGTAACCGAAATTGCTTCGGAGACTGACAGAATTGTTTTGAAGCGTTGGATGAAAATAGCGGCCCGATTCATCCGAAAACCCAAAGAAGTCGGTCAATTATCTATTGGTTGGCTTCTGACCCGTCGCTGGCGAAATCAAAGCAAATTGCAGATGTCGCCCCTTGTGCGCTCTTTGCCAGTTTCAGCCCGAGTGGCAGGCCTCCGCTCGCGTTGGATTGCCACTGTTATCTCAGCAGGCCTTTTCGGTCAGGAACAATCAAAAGAAACTGCGGAATACCTATCGGTTCTTGAGGCTGCTGTGGGGTGGCCGGTGTTTCGTGGTCCACCGCTGGTTGCGCTTGCAGATTCAGGCGAAACTGTTTCAGTACTGGGTGTTCGCCTTGTCAGGCTTTTTGGGGACCGCTATTCAGGACTGGCCGAATTCCGACAATCGGATACCACTTGATTAGAACTCAAAGCGGGATATCCTGCTCCATCGCAACACTTTTTCGAGGATCGCCATGAGCGCCGAACGTCGCCTGCAAGAACTTCACATCACGCTGCCCACGCCGGCAACTCCCGTGGCCAAATACAAGATGTGCGTGCAAGTCGGCAATGTGCTTTATGTTTCGGGGCATGGTCCAGCCAAGGTGACGCCCACAACTCCAACCAGTGGTAAAGTTGGTCTGGATCTGACTTTCGAACAGGGCAAAGAAGCGGCGCGAGCTGTTGGATTGAACATGCTGGCCACCCTGAAGAATCATCTTGGGTCGCTCGACAAGGTGAAACGCCTTGTGAAGACGTTGGGCCTTGTCAACTGCGCGCACGATTTCAAGGATCAACCCAAGGTTATCAACGGTTTTTCGGAACTGTTTGCTGATATTTTTGGTGAGGACGCTGGTGTTGGCGCGCGAAGTGCGGTTGGCACTAATGCACTTCCTGGAAACATTCCTGTTGAAATCGAGTGCATTTTCGAGCTGGTTGATTAACAGTTATTGCAGCTTGCCGGTTTTCATTGGCATCTGGTCGATTGAGCTTCTAAAACAAGATCTTGTACCTGAAGGACTGGAACCCTCTCCATGAGCACGATTGAGCTTCCGAATTACACAAGTAATCCCAATGCCGTCAGGCAGGCCCTTGAGCAAGGGGAAGGCTTGCTGCGTCTGGCCCCCACATGGGTGCCCCGTTCTTTCTTGATGCCGGGGCGCCGAATCAAGCTGGCACCTCAGGATATCTATGCCTACGGTGCTCACCGTGGTGGTATTGATGAACGCTGGTTTGCTTCGACCACACCCGCCGCTAATGACAACCGCGTCATCGACGAAGGCCTCAGTTATGTGGTGGTGAATGGCAAGAAGTCGTTTACCCTTCTGGAAGCGGTAGGCCACTTGGGCGAAAGCCTGATTGGTAAGCCACTTTGGGATAAGTACAAGCGCTGGCCTGTCTACAGTAAGTTTTTCGACAACATGGGGCCAATTCCCCATCACATGCATCAATCAGACGAGCAGGCCGCGCTCGTTGGCCAGCAGGGCAAACCCGAGTCTTACTACTTCCCGCCCCAACTCAACAGCATTGGCAATAATTTCCCTTACACGTTCTTTGGTCTTGAACCAGGAACCACTAAGGAAGATCTTCGCCGTTGCCTTGAAAACTGGAATAAAGGTGACAACGGAATTCTGGACCTCAGCAAGGCGTATAGGCTGCAGCCGGGTACGGGTTGGTTGGTACCACCATGTGTGCTGCATGCGCCCGGTTCTCTGGTGACCTACGAACCACAGTGGGGTTCCGATGTATTTGGTATGTACCAGTCATTGGTTGAAGGCAGGGTTGTGCCATGGGCGCTTCTTGTGAAGGACATGCCTGTTGATAAACACCATGACCTCGACTTCATTATTAATCAGCTCGACTGGGAAGGAAACGTCAACCCCCGCTTCAAGGACGCGCATTTCCTTGAGCCTATTCCTGTCGCTGATACCCGTTCCTCAGGGTACGAGGACAAATGGATCGTTTACGGCAAGGTCCATGGCAAGGAATTGTTCTCTGCCAAGGAACTGACCATCAATCCGGGTGCCAAAGTAACCATCAAGGACAACGGTGCTTACGGTATCGTGGCAGTCCAAGGTTTTGGCTCCATCGGCAAGCATCCTCTCCGTACCCCCGCCATGATTCGCTTTGGCGAGCTGACTGAGGACGAATATTTTGTTACCAGCGATGCCGCCAAGGCCGGCGTGGTATTCGAGAATCTGGGCGAAGAGCCACTCGTGACCTTGCGTTATTTTGGGCCGGATACCAATCCATCCGCACCAATTGTTGGTGCGGCCCGTCGTTCCTGATTCATTGTCGGTATCCCTCATTTACCCCCCCCTTTTGGGAGTCAGCATCATGGGCAAGAAGATTTCGATCGGTAGCTGGGCGTATGTGTTCAATCAAAAGGAAGAAGTCAGTTTCCATAAGATCCTTCACGGTTTGCAGGACCTGAAGCTTGATGGCGTGGAGCTTGGCAGCTTTGGCAAGCATCCGACCCCCAAGTCGCACCCCACCAAGGCGGACAGGTTGCGCCTCAAGAAAGAAGTGGAAGATCACGGACTCGGTTTTTCTGGAATCGCACCCGACCTTTGGTCGTTCAAGCTTGTTTCCGTGGAAGATCCAGCTCCCTATCTCGCGGCTTTTCTTGGGTATTGCGTGTTCGCGCAGGACCTTGGCATCAAGTTGATCCGGGTCGATGCCGTTGAAGTTCCCAGCGTGTTCGAGAAAAACAATATCGATCCGAAGCTTGGGTTTGATCGTGCTGTCAAGGCATGGAATATTGCCTGCAAGATGGCAGCAGATCACGGGCTTCAGGTTTCATGGGAATTCGAACCTGGTTTTGCGTTTAACAAGCCCTCTGAAATTGTTGCAATGATTGATGCTGTGCGGGCTCTGGGTAACAACAACTTTGGTGCCATGTACGACACCTGCCATGCCCACATGTGCGCAGCCATTGGCGCGCTTCAGCCAGGAACCAAGGAAATTCTACCCGGTGGTGGTGTGGAACTTTTACACAATCTCAAGGGGCGAGTGAACCATGTTCACCTCATCGACTCCGATGGTTCCCTCAATGAGCATGCCACCAGTACCCACAATCCATTTGGCACGGGCCATTTGAATTTCGACGAATACATTCCAGCCCTTCTTGCTGCTGGAATCCCTTCGGATTGGTGGTGCATCGATCTTTGCTTCTGGCCCGATGCATGGGATGTGACAGCAGACTCCATGAAGTATCTTGGAAACATCAAGAAAAAGTACGCTGCTCAGGGCGCGTGAGTTGAATCCGGGTCGGGCAATGTTTGCCCGACCCAATTTGTTTTTATATTCTTTTTTGATTTCGTTTATCTGAATCGGAGCGCTGCCGTGAAGACACTTAATGTGGGCATGATTGGTTACGGATTCATGGGCAAAGCCCACAGCAATGGTTTTGCCAGGGTCAATCAGTTTTTTGACCTGAAGCACCAGCTCAAGTTGAAATCAATCTGCGGGCGTACACGGGATAAAGCCGAGGCTTTTGCAAAATCATGGGGTTACGACGACATCGAGACCGATTGGCGGAAGTTGATTGACCGCAAGGATATCGACATTATTGATATCTGTACCCCCAATGACAGCCACGCTGAAATCGCCATCGCCGCTGCTCAGGCTGGCAAGATGATCATGTGCGAAAAACCGTTGTCTCTCAACGGCGAGCAAGGGTTGCAGATGGTTGAAGCCATCGAAAAGGCCAATGTTCACAACATGGTTTGGTACAATTACCGCCGAATCCCGGCGGTTACTTTTGCCAAACAACTCATCGACGAGGGCCGTCTTGGCAGGGTATTCCACTACCGCGCCAAGTTTCTTCAGGATTGGACCATCAACCCCGAACTTCCTCAAGGTGGTGCGGGCCTTTGGAGGCTCGACGTTGGCGCTGCTGGTTCCGGAGTGACTGGTGACCTTTTGGCCCACTGTATTGACACGGCTATCTGGCTGAATGGTGAATTCAGTTCATTGACGGCGCTCACAGAAACATTTGTGAAAGAGCGCAAACACAATTTAACGGGCAAGGTCGAAAAGGTGGGAATTGACGACGCTTGCTCGTTCATCAACACGTTTGACAACGGCTCATTGGGCAACTTTGAGTCAACCCGTTACGCTCGTGGCCACAAGGCCCTCTATACTTTTGAAATCAATGGCGAAAACGGCAGCATCGCATGGGATTTGCACGACCTGCACCGTTTGCAGTGGTTTGACTATAAGGACCAAGGGTCGCTGCGTGGCTGGCGTTCGATCCATGTTACCGATGGTGATCATCCTTACATGAACCGTTGGTGGGTTCCTGGTTTGGCTATTGGCTATGAGCACAGCTTTGTGCATCAAGTTGCTGATTTCATCTCGGGAGTTGAGTCTGGCAAGCCCGCTGCCCCCACGTTCCGCGATGCCCTCAAGACCCAGCGAGTTTGCGATGCAATTCTCGACTCCGGCAAGGATCGTCGCTGGCATGATGTGAAAAAGGACTGACTTTAATTGGCTATAAATGAGCCGGGTGAAGATGAGGCGGTTAACGCCTTGCTTTCACCCGGCTCTTTTTTTTTGAAAAAGACTGCTTTTCAGCGCGCGGAAGCTAGTAGCTTTTCCACGGGTTGTGCCGTTCCCGGAAGAAGCGTCATAG